>MDSW01016670.1_pt1 | contig 27635 bp, 24 predicted proteins | sample 811171 | NCBI WGS metagenome assembly MDSW01 (sample SAMN05326641, study PRJNA326480) | marine metagenome | isolation source: seawater | place: Atlantic Ocean: North West | collected 2012 | reverse complement strand
TCCATCAATTTCAGAGAGGCTTGGGTGCTTATATAATATTTCTTTACCAGCAAGTCTTCCTAGTGTTCTTGCAACAACAGATACTTCAAGGCTATGAGTTAATCTTGTATGCACAAAGTCTGTTTTAGAAAAAGGTATCACCTGCGTTTTGTCTTGTAAGCTTCTAAAGGCAGAGGAAAAAACAATTCTGTCATAATCAACTTCAAATCCAAGTCTAGTTTCGTCTTGTTCTTTTCTTATTCTTTTTGTTTGATCACCAAATCTTTTCAATGATAATAAATCATTCCAATTCATATTGCAGTCTATTAATATTTAGTTAATATTCAAGAGATAATTTTTTAAAGTCTATATAATATTAACTTAATAATGCTTAACATTTAATTAATTAAAAACAAATAGTATAGAAATATATTTGATTGTTTTTAAACTTAAATAATTATTGTTAAACTAAAAAATAATATATAATGAAATTAAAATTTGTAAAACTTAATGGATTGTTTTTTTTAATTCTTTTTGTTCTTTTTTCTTGTTCAAAAGATCCAGAAACAATTATTGAAACCGTTGAAGTTGTAAAAGAGGTTGAGGTTACAGTTACTGAAACTGTTACTGTTGAAGTAGACCCTTTTGCTGATTCCACTCTTGAAGGAGTTTTAACATCTGATAAAACTTTATCTAGTGATAAAATTTGGTTACTTAAAGGTAGAGTTGTTGTCGGTGACGGCGCTACATTAACAATTCCTGCTGGGACTGTAATAAAAGCTGAACCAGGCTCTGGAGCAGACGCTTCAACATTAATTGTCGCAAGAGGAGGTAAAATTGATGCTAAAGGAACTGCTTCCAAGCCCATTATTATGACAGCAAAAGCAGATAATATTCAAGCTGATGGAACATATCCAGCTACAGGGGCCTCTCTAACTGTAAATTCAAGAGGATTATGGGGCGGTTTACTAGTTTTAGGCAAAGCTCCAAGTTCATTTAAAGGAGATGTTTCTGAATTACAAATTGAAGGTATACCGGTATCTGACACCAACGGATTATATGGAGGTAGTGTATCTGACGATAATTCAGGTACTATGCAATACATTTCAATTAGGCACGGTGGTGCAGAAATAGGTGAAGGTAATGAAATTAATGGTCTTACCCTTGGCGGTGTAGGATCAGGTACAGTTATTGATCACATTGAAGTTATTGCCAACGTTGACGACGGAATAGAATTTTTTGGCGGTACAGTTAATGCTTCTTACCTTCTAGTTTGGGGTCAAGGAGATGATGCCCTTGATATTGATCAAGCTTATTCTGGAACCATTGATGATGCGTATGTCATTTTAGAGGATGCTTCAGATCACGGTATGGAAATAGATGGCCCTGAGGGTTCTGCTGCTGGAAGTTTTACTGTTAAAAATGTAACAATCGATGGAGCCTCCAAAAGTGGCAAAGCATTAGGAGTAGATGGAGAAATAGCAGATTTTAGAAAAGCTGCAACTGGATCTTTATCAAATATTTATGCCTTTGATTTTGTAAAAGGTAAAGATGTTGAGCTTGATGCTGACGCCGACTCTCAATCTTACACTGCTGGAACTTTAACATTTGCTAATTGGGATATACAGTTTGCAGTTGGAGCTGAAGGTTCAATTTCAGATGTATTTGTTGATAAAAGTTCAATTGGAAGTACATTTACAACAGATGCTGCATCTTTTGCTGAAATTGTAACTGCAAAGAAAGATGACGCTGGAGCTACTAACTCAGAGTATACATGGACAAGATGGTATGCTGTTAACAATTAATTTTAAAAGTTTTTAAATGCATAACAATTAATTAACACAAAAACTTTTTAAAATATTTATTTTGGCTAGAATTTTAAATTCTAGCCATTTTAATTTAATTATGTTTAGACTTCAGCTGCTAATTTTACTTTTAATTACTCAATTATCTTTTTCCCAATCCACAATTAGTGGTTCTATTATTGATGGAGACTTTAATGAGCCCCTCCCATTTGCCAATGTATTAATTAAAGAAACTGGAGAGGGTGGTACAACTGACTTTGATGGAAAATTTTCCATTGAAGTAGCTCCCGGAAATTATACTCTTATCTTTTCTTTTGTTGGTTATCAAACATTGGAGGTAAATGATATTGACGCTAGCTCAGGTGATGTTCAAGATATTGAAATAACTATGACAAGTGCAGCTGAGGGTCTGGAGGAAGTTATCGTTTCAATCAGTGCAAGAAATAATACCATAGAATCTGTTTTAGCTATTCAAAAAAAATCAGCCAGTTTATTGGATGGACTATCATCTCAATCTTTTAAAAATATTGGCGCCTCTGATATGGCATCAGCCATAAAACAAGTACCTGGAGTTTCAGTACTTGGAGGAAAATATGTATATGTTAGAGGTTTAGGAGACCGTTATACAAAATCAATTTTAAATGGAATTGACATACCAGGTTTAGATCCAGACAGAAATACAGTGCAAATGGATCTTTTCCCTACAAATATTTTATCAAATGTTTTAGTTATTAAATCGTCGACTGCTGAATTACCAGCTGATTTCACTGGAGGAATTGTTAATATTGAAACAAAAGATTTTCCAAACCAAAAAGAAAATTCAATTTCAATAAGTGCTGATTATAACCCTAATTATCACTTCAATAATGATTTTTTAAGCTATAAAGGGGGTAAAACTGATTTTTTAGGTTTTGATGATGGAAGTAGAAACTTAGTTGTTGATACGTATAGACTTGGAAATAATTTTGATCCAAGACTTACAACAAATTCATCTAATCTTGAAAATATAACAAAATTAGCAAAGAAATTCAATCCTCAAATGGGTGTGATGAAAATACCAAACGCAATGGATTTTAGTCTGAGTTATTCTTATGGAAATCAATTTGATGTTGGAAAAAATGGAAAAAAACTTGGAATTCTTGGATCCTTATCATATAAAAACAGATCTACTTTTAACGAAAATATTGAAAATAACATTTACAACAAGGACAGCGATTCCAAAATAAGTGAATTAGAACCCAATAGAATTCAAATTGGTAATATAGGTTCAAATGAGGTTACCCTTAGCACTCTATTTGGGCTTTCTCTCAAATCAGAGAAAACGAAATACAAATTTAATTTTTTACATATTCAAAATGGAGAAAGTAATGCTGGAAAGTTTAGGCAAGAAACTAAATTTTCGGACAATATTGATTTCAATAAAGAAAACTTAGAATATACTGAAAGAGGAATTACAAATGCATTCTTATCTGGCCTACATAGTTTTGACCAAGGGAATTTTAAAATTGATTGGGTAATATCTCCAACTTATGCTAAAATTCATGATAAAGATTTTAGAGTTGTTTCTTTTCAAGACGAAGATGGTGTTTATAGTTTCAAGGAAAATACAGAGCCTAAAAGAATTTGGAGAACAAATGATGAATCAAATTATGTATCCAAATTAAATTTTTCCAAAAAATATATTTTATTTGACAATCCGGCTTTAACAAAGTTTGGTCTTTATGCTTCAAAAAAAGAAAGGGACTTTACGATTCATCAGTTCTCAGTTAGCACAACATATACTTCTTTTGATGATTGGTCAAATTATAATGGTGAAACGAACAATATTTTTTTAGAATCTAATCTTTGGAATTCAAATTCTAAAGCTGGAACATACATTAATGCTCAAGCTTCAATTAAACAAGATGCAAATATATATAATTCAAAACAGTTCAATTTTGCAGGATATGTATCCAATGAATTTAAAATTAATTCAAGATTAAGGACAATACTTGGAGGAAGATTTGAAAAATATTCAGTTCGTTATACTGGAAGTAGTGTTTCATTAAATATTAATTATGACAATAAATTAATTATCGATAAGTTTGATTTTTTTCCTTCTTTGAATTTTATTTACTCACTAAAAGAGGATACAAATCTTAGATTTGCCTATTCAAAAACAACGGCAAGACCTTCATTTAAAGAGGCCTCGATTGCTGAAATTTTTGACCCACTTTCTAATATTTATTTTATTGGTAATGTAAATATTAGGCCTACTTATATAAATAATTTTGACATTCGATTTGAATCATTCAGTGAAAATGCCCAAATGATAGCTCTTAGTTTTTTTTACAAAACTTTTACTGATCCAATTGAGTTAGCTTTTGATGCAGCCTCAACAACTAATTACAAACCACTTAATTTGGGGGATGCTAAGGTTTATGGTGCTGAATTAGAAATCAGAAAAAAATTAGGTTTTATATCAAATAACTTGGATTTTAATTTAAATACATCAGTTATTAATTCTAGACAAACTTATAGTGAAGATGAAAGGTTACTTAGAGAATTAGGATTAAGAGAAGGTGAAACCTTATCTGGTGAAAGAAATCTTCAAGGTCAATCACCATACTTAATAAATGCTGGACTTAATTTAAAATCAAAAGATGAAACTCTAAACTCAAACATTTCTTATAATGTCCAAGGAAGAACTCTTGAAGTTGTGGGTGATGGCTTTTATCCTGACGTTTTTACTCTACCTTTTAATGAATTGAATTTAAATATCATTAAAAAAATTAATGATAGACAAACAATCACATTTAAAATAAAAAATTTACTTGACGAAAAAAAGGAAAGTGAATTTGAATCGTATAATCAAAAATTATCCACCTATTTTAGTAAAAGAATGATAGGAAGAACCATTTCACTAGGATATAGTCTAAAGTTTTAATTAGCTGTAAATCATATATTTGTATATCTAATGTTAATTTAATGTTAACATTGTATCTCTTTTTTATTAATTTTTTATTAAATTAGTGTTAAATTTAATTATGACAAGAGGTTTAATTTATACAGTATCATTTTTAATTATGTCAATTTGTTATCCATTTGATGATAACAAAAATAAAATTGAATATTCTAAAAATGGTAACTTAATTAATGTAATTGAATACCATTCAAATGGAACTATTTCTCAAAAAGGATCAATTTTTAACGGTAAACTTGAAGGCAAATGGGTCAGTTTTGACAAGAATGGTAATGAATTGGTTGTTGGTTTTTACAAAAATGGTAAAAAAGAGGGTAAATGGTCTTTTAAGAATAAAAACTCAGTTCATCAAGTAAATTTTAAAAACAATAAAATTATTTCAAATTTTTAATTACTATTTATTAAAAAAATTTTATTCTAAATCTTAGAATTACAGAACTTCTTTATCTTCAGCTGAGTTATAATGCTCCTTAATTAAATCTAATTTAACATTAAATATTTCCTTTGCTTTTAAAAGAATATTAAAGTAAAGTGTAGTGTTTTTCGGGCTGGTTTCTTCATCTCTAATTATAATAATTTGATCATCAATTTTTTTATTTATGAATCCTATAATTTCTGATTTTTTTAACCACGCATTTTTTAAACTACTATTGTCTTGATTTTTAATTGACTTATCTAAATCATCATATATAGATTTATAAAAATCCAATATATCATTTAGATCTCTTATTTGACTTAATTTTAATTTTTTGTGACCGTTTTTAACATGTTTAAACCCTTTGAAAACAGTATACTCTAAATCCTGAGTAATATCATGAATATAACCTAAGGTTGTTATATAAAAGTGACCGGCAATTTTATCTGTTTCATTTAAATTTTTAATAAAATAAAATGTATTTTCTCTTAAATTTTCAACCTCAGAAGAAAGTTTTTTTATATTTTTTTTTGATTTTGATAAACTTTCTATTTCATTTTTCGATAGACCATCAATTAATTGAGAGTATATCTTTAAAATTCTCTTAAAGATATTTTCTGCATTCTTTTTACTATTTTTAATAATTTCCTCTGATGAATCACCAGTTAACTTTAAAACTTCTTCATTTTGTATTGAATTTTTTCTTTTATGATTTAAATAATTTTTACCAATAATTGTAAGGATAATAAATAAAATAATTGCAATTGCTGAGATACCTCCAACAAAAATTAGTGATACAATTATTCCAGATACAATAAAAGCAATAATGGCAGTTAAAAACCAACCCCCTATAACATTTATAACTCCAGAGACTCTATATACAGCACTATCTTCTCCCCAAGCTCTATCAGCTAGTGAAGTTCCCATAGCAACCATAAACGTAACATAGGTAGTTGATAGTGGTAATTTATAGGAAGTTGCAATTGAGATTAGAACTGAAGCTACGATCAGATTTATAGATGCTCTTAACATATCGAATGAAGGAGCATCGTTTTTATTAAATTTTTTTCTAATATTTTTTGGAATCTTAAATTGATTAAGTATAAGATTTTGATAAAATTTAGGTATTGAAGAAAATATCAATTTATTAACTTTTGAAAAAAATTTAACTAAAAATATTGAGATTATATTTGGTTCAAACCTCTCTTTAACATAATTCTGATTTGATAGATCCAATGAAGTTTTTAAAACACTTTTTGCTTTTTTTGAAAACCAAAGTGTACCAACCATAACTAAACCAGAAAAAAACAATAATAATGTGGGGGTTGGAACCTTAGAACTTAAAATTCGCATATTAAATTCTGAAGGTAATATTCCCGATGATGACCATATTTCATATGACTGAAATGCAGCAATTGGTACACCAATAAAGTTAACTAAATCATTGCCTGCAAAAGCTAATGCTAAAGCAAATGTTCCAACAGCAATAATAACCTTATATATATTTACATTTAAATATTTGATTAAAATAAATGATATTAAATACCATAAAGTTAAGTTTAAAAATATAACTAAAAATAACTCTAACTCTATAAATTCTTTAATGTTTCTATTACCTAAAAAACTGAATTCCGAACTTGAAAAAGGGGATCCTTGAATCCCTTTAATTAATATAAAATACATTATCGAAGACAAAGCCACTGATCCAAAAATACTACTAACCCAATTTTCCTTACTTAGAAAATTATAACTTAATATAAGTCTTGTTATCCACTGTATAATTGCTCCAATTGTTAAAGCAACTACAACAGAAAGTAATATTCCTAAAATGATTTGAATAGCTTTTGAAGTGTTAATGTATTGATACAAATCTGAAATACTGCCACTATTCGCCTGAATTTTAATTAAAGACATAAATACAGCAGCTCCTAATAATTCGAATACAATTGATACGGTTGTTGAAGTAGGTAGCCCTATCGTATTAAAAAAATCTAACAACAAAATATCTGTTAGCATAACTGCAACAAAAATTAACATAATTTCATCAAAATAAAATTGATCAGGATTGAAAATTCCTTTACGAGCAACTTCCATCAAACCACTGGAAAAAAGTGCTCCGCTCGCAACACCCAAGCTTGCTAGAACCATGATAGTTTTAAAGGGAATTGCTTTTGATCCTACTGCAGATGTCAAGAAATTTACTGCATCATTACTAACACCAACTATTAAATCACCAATAGCCAATACACCTAAAGCAACTACAATAATTAGATATATATCATCCATATAATTGTCAAAGATATTTATTTATTTAGGTTATTATTGTTATTAAATTATTAATTAACAATAAATCTTTGGTCTTTGAAGAGTTAATTAAGAGCCACACATAAGACAATCGTCATCGTCACTTTCCTTTGACTTTGACAACATTTCTTTTAATTCAGCGGGGGACAAAGGTTTAGCAACGGTTGCTGCTGTTGCCTTATTTTGTTTAAAAATTTTCTCATCTTGATTTTTAGAATCAAGTGAACTTTCAGGAGCAGAAACCTCAGGTTTTGCTTCCTTTGAATCATTTTTTAAGGTAAACTTAATAGCATCTACTGCTGATTTGGTTCTCAAATAATACATTCCTGTCTTTAAACCAGATTTCCATGCATAAAAATGCATTGAGGTTAGTTTTGCCATTGTTGCACCTTCCATAAATAAATTAAGAGATTGCGACTGGTCAATAAAATATCCTCTATGTCTTGACATATCAATTATATCTTTCATACTCATTTCCCAAACAGTTCTATATAACTCTTTTATGTCGTCAGGGATTTCATCAATATTTTGAATAGATCCATTTTCTCTCATTAACTTTTCTTTAATATCTTCATTCCAAATACCTAACTCAACTAAATCTTCCAAAAGGTGTTTGTTCACGACAATAAATTCACCTGAAAGAACACGTCTTGTATATATATTTGAAGTATATGGTTCAAAACATTCATTATTTCCAAGAATTTGTGATGTAGATGCTGTTGGCATTGGAGCTACCAACAAAGAGTTTCTAACACCGAATTTTTTTACATCATTTCTTAACTTACTCCAATCCCATCGACCACTCAAATCTTCATCTTTTATTCCCCATAAATTAAATTGAAATTCACCCTTCGAAATTGGAGACCCTTTATATGATTTGTAAGGTCCATCCTTCTGAGATTCCTCCATAGACGCAGTGACAGCAGCAAAATAAATTGTCTCAAAAATTTCCTGATTTAATTCTTGTGCTTTACTTGAGGTAAAAGGTAATCGAAGTTTTATAAACGTATCTGCTAAACCCTGAACTCCTAATCCAATAGGTCTGTGCCTCATATTAGAGTTTTTTGCTTCAATTACAGGGTAATAATTTCTGTCAATAACTCTGTTTAAATTTTTTGTAACTGTTTTTGTTACTTTAAATAACATTTGATGATCAAATTCATCATTCTTTATAAATAATGGTAAAGCAATTGAAGCTAAGTTACATACAGCTATTTCGTCTGGAGAAGTGTATTCAAGAATCTCAGTACACAAGTTTGATGACCTTATGGTTCCAAGATTTTTTTGATTAGATTTCCTATTAGCAGAATCTTTATAAAGCATGTAAGGAGTTCCCGTTTCAATTTGAGATTCCAAAATCTTTTCCCATAACTCTCTTGCTCTCAATGTTTTTCTTCCTTTGCCTGATTTCTCATATTTAAGATATAATTTCTCAAATTCTTCTCCGTGAGTAGAATACAAATTTTGACATTCATTTGGGCACATTAAAGTCCAAGTTGAATCCTCCTCCACTCTTTTCATAAAAAGATCGGGAACCCACATAGCAAAAAATAAATCTCTTGCTCTCATTTCTTCCTTTCCGTGGTTTTTCTTTAGCTCAAGAAAATCAAAAATGTCAGGATGCCATGGCTCAATATAAATTGCAAATGATCCTTTTCTCTTACCTCCACCTTGGTCAACATATCTTGCAGTATCATTAAATACTCTAAGCATAGGAACAATTCCATTTGAAGTTCCATTAGTACCAGCTATATAGGATCCAGTTGCCCTAACATTATGAATTGATAAACCTATACCTCCTGCAGACTGAGATATTTTTGCAGTTTGCTTAAGAGTATCATAAATTCCGTCAATACTATCGTCCTTAACAGTCAATAAAAAACACGACGACATTTGTGGTTTTGGAGTTCCAGCATTAAAAAGAGTAGGAGTTGCATGAGTAAAAAATCTTTTTGACATTAAATTGTATGTATCTATCACAGCATCAATATCGTCATAATGAATGCCAACTGATACCCTCATTAGCATATGTTGAGGTCTTTCTGCAATTTTTCCATTTAGTTTAAGTAAGTAAGATCTTTCCAATGTTTTAAAGCCAAAAAAATCATAGCCATAATCCCTATTGTATATTATACTCGAATCAAGTTTCTCAGAATTTTTTTTAATAATATTATAAACTTCATCAGATAACAATGGTGCTTTTTTTCCTGTTCTAGGATTTACATATTCATATAAATCTTTCATAGTTTCAGAAAAAGATTTCTTTGTGTTTTTATGCAGGTTGGATACGGATATTCTTGCGGCAAGTTGAGCATAATCAGGATGAGTAGTAGTCATTGTTGCAGCAATCTCAGCTGCTAAATTATCTAGTTCTGATGTTGTAACACCATCGTACAATCCTTCAATTACTCTCATAGATACTCTAACAGGATCGACTAGACTATTTAAACTATAACAAAGCTTTCTTACTCTAGAAGTTATTTTATCGAACATTATAGGCTCTTTATGCCCGTCTCTTTTTACTACAAACATTGTTTTTTCTGGATTTTGTTATTAATTATTATTGTATCAAGTTCTCAAACAAATTCAAAACTAAAAATCAGCATCAAAGCTTATTTTTGTTTCTTGAGACTCTTTATTTAAAACACCAGCTTTTTGATATTCTGAAACTCTCTTTTCAAAAAAGTTTGTTTTACCCTGAAGTGAAATCATATCCATAAAGTCAAAAGGATTTGTGACATTATACTGTTTTTCACAATTTAATTCAACTAATAGTCTATCAGTAACAAATTCTAGATATTGGGTCATCAATTTTGCATTCATTCCAATTAAACTCACTGGTAAGGATTCAGTAACAAATTCACGCTCAATATTTAAAGCATCTACAATAATTTCAAGTATTCTCTCTTTAGGAACTTTATTGACTAAATGATTGTTGTGAAGATGAACAGCAAAGTCACAATGAACTCCCTCATCTCTTGAAATCAACTCATTTGAAAAAGTTAATCCTGGCATTAAACCTCTTTTTTTCAACCAAAAAATAGAGCAAAACGCTCCAGAGAAAAAGATTCCCTCAACAGCAGCAAACGCAATCAGTCTTTCAGCAAAAGAATCAGATTCAATCCATTTCAGAGCCCAATCGGCTTTCTTTTTTATTGCTGGAAAGATCTCTATAGCTTTAAAAAGAGTATCTTTTTCTTTCTCATCTTTAACATAAGTATCAATTAGAAGAGAATATGTTTCAGAATGAATATTTTCCATCATAATTTGAAAACCATAAAAAAACTTAGCCTCAGAATATTGTACTTCGTTAACGAAATTTTCAGCAAGGTTTTCATTTACTATTCCATCAGATGCAGCAAAAAAAGCTAAAATATGCTTTATAAAGTACTTTTCATCTTTAGAAAGTTTAGTATTCCAATCATTTAAATCTTGATGTAAATCAATTTCTTCAGCTGTCCAAAAACTTGCCTCCATTTTTTTGTACCACTCCCAAATATCGTGGTGTTTTATAGGAAAAATTACAAAACGGTTCTTATTTTCTTGAAGGATAGGTTCTATTTTTGACATTGTTGAATTTTTTAAAGATTTAAAAATGATTTTTTGCAATAACAAAGATTCAAAATTGTAGTGAAAAAAGAAAGTCTTACTTATTCACAAAAACGTCTAGTTTTTAACAAAAATTCGATTTTTAGTAAAAAAACTATATTATAATTTACACTTAATTAATTGAAAACCAGAGTAATAAAATATTAACAATACTTGAATCCCTTATGAATAAAGGGAATCAAGCTTTTTGGTATTTTTTTGCAATTAATTTCAATTTTTCAAACCAACTTTTACCAAATTTTCTTTTCAATGCTTTCTCTGTAAATTCGTAAACGGGAACTTTTAACTTTTTTCCATTTTTACATGCAGCAGAACAAATTTGCCATTGATGATAATTTAGAGCTATTTTATCACCAATTTTATTTAATCTAACAGGATAAAGATGACATGAAATAGGTTTTTGCCAACTTATTTTTTTTTCGTTAAAAGCCTTTTCAATTGAACATTTAACAACGCCATTTTCCTCAAATATTGCAAAAGCACACTCTTTTCCTTCAACTAAAGGTGTCTCCCAACTACCATCTTTCGCTTTAACATACATTCCATTTTTTTTTATAGATTTTTTACCTTTTTCTGAAATGTAGGGCTGTATTTTATCTTTAATTTGGTTTAAAATATCAAGTTCACTGAATTCCAGTGGAGCTCCGGAAACACCTTCAACACAACACGCACCTTTACACGCTGATAAGTTACATGCAAATTCTTTTTCAATAATGTCGTCTGATATTAAAGTATTTTCTAATTTTATCATAACCTTTAAGTTATGAATTTATTTTTAAAAATAATTTTATTTATTTCTATAGCAATGATAATTGTAAACCTTGTAAAAGTTGATTTCAATAATTTTTCGCTTGAAAATAATGCAGTTGCTTTTACAGGAATTTTGTCATCGGGTATTGCAGCAATACTAATATCAATATTAATTATATCAAAAAAAATCAACAAAAAGTATAAAGAAAAATAAACTAACTTTTGTTTATAGAATTGATGGCAATTTTAATGTATTCATCATCATCATTAAAAATTTCAAATAAAACTTCTTCTCCAAACAAAAGAAATCCATAATAAGCTTTAATTGAATTCTTTATATACGTTTTGTTTTTTGACAAATCGTCAAATAATTTTTTATCAGAATTTAATTTTTTAAACTTTTGATAAGCTGTGTCAAAATAATCAATACTTAAATTCAAATATTCTTTTTTTGACCCTTTAAAAAAATTATCCCTATTACTATCAAGGTAAGTATAAACAAAATTAGTTATCATATTATTTAAAATAGATTTGTCTAATTCGTCTGATTTATTTGCAATTTTAACTTGAATATCAGGAGAAATACCTCCTCTAAAATTTTCATTTTTACTATTATATTTTATATTTGATGAATCCTTAATTTTCAATTTATTAATATCCTCAGAATCATGATAATTTAAATTGTTTGCTTGATTAAAATATTCTTCGTTGCCATCACTAAAAGATCTTTGAATTGATTTACCCGATGGAGTGTAATATCTTGATGTTGTTAACTTAACAACATCCCCACCTCCGAGTGGCAAATGTTGTTGAACTAATCCCTTACCAAATGTCCTCCTACCAATAATTGTCCCTCTTTTATTGTCTTGAACTGCACCTGCTACAACTTCACTTGCAGAGGCTGATTGCCCATTTACTAGAATATATAAATTACCCTTGCGAAAAACTCCTTTATTGGTTGTAAAAAATGTATCTCTAACTCCTCTTTTCGTCTCAGTTATTAAAATTGTTTTTTTAGAACTAAAAAATTGATCTACTATTTTTTCCGCTGAAAATAGGAACCCTCCGGGGTTATTTCTTAAATCTAAAACAAGATTTTCAATTTTTTCATTTTCATTCAATTTTCTAAATGAATTTATAAATTCATCATGTGTGTTTTTTCCAAATCTTTCAACTTTTATATATCCAGTTTTCTGCATTAATTTATATGCAATCACACTTTTAATTGGAACTTTCCCTCTTGATATTTTTTTGCTAAATATTTTTTTATTTGAATTTCTGTATATATCTAAATCAACTACTGTATTTTCTTTTCCTTTTAATTTTGATATAATTTCATTGTTATCTAAATTTTTGTTAAATAACGTATCTCCGTTTGCAATTAGAATTCTATCACCGGGATAAATTCCTGCAATTTGACTAGGACCATTTTTCATTACAGATAAAACTGTCAATGAATCGTTTATCATTTTAAAACTAATGCCAATTCCCACAAAAACCCCCTCCATTGTTTCATTTATAATTGATAATTCTTTTTTTGATATATGTGCAGAATGAGGATCTAATTTTTGAATTAATTCTTTTGTTGATTCATCTACCAAACTATCAATATTTATATCTGCATAATATCTATTTTTTACATAATTAACCAGTGAATTATACTTTTTTAAATTATCTGAATTAAAACCCAAATAATTTAAAATATAATTCATATTGACACCTATTGTGATACCAAAAACAAAGAATAATCCTGCTATTATATATATATTAAATCTATTCAATTGGACTGTAAACTATTTCAACTCCTGCCTTTTCTAAAAAGGCTAAACCTGAGTCATCTTTATATTTTTTCGAATATACTACTCTTTTAATTCCAGACTGATGTATCAACTTACTACATTCTTTACAAGGAGACAAAGTTATATATAAAGTTGCTCCTTTAGTTGACTGAGTTGAACTAGCAACTTTTAATATTGCATTTGCTTCAGCATGCAAAACATACCACTTAGTGTAATGATTTTCATCCTCACACACATTTTCAAATCCTGAAGGTGTTCCATTATATCCATCAGAAATAATCATTTTATCTTTAACAATTAAGGCCCCCACTTTTCTTCTCTTACAATATGACAGCTCTCCCCAAACCTCAGCCATTCTTAAATAAGCATTATCGTATTTTTTTTGTTTGTTCACATTAAAGACTATATAATATTTTCGTACAACATTTTACCAGACATTATGAAAATAATAATTCCTATTATCATTTGGATTTTGTTTGTTTTTACATTAAAAATTTTTACAACTAAAAAATTTAGAAAAATCACAACACTAACAATAATAATTTGAGCTACTTCAATTCCTAGTGCAAATTCAATAAGATTAGAAATTGTAGAATCCTCTCTCACAATATTCAAAAAAAAATTAGAAAAACCAAATCCGTGTATAACTCCAAAAAAAATTGCACTAAAGTAATTTAAAAGAAATTTATTAAAATTAATTATGTTAAAAAATTTGTTAATAATTAGTGGCAGACAAGTAATTGAAATTGTTATTGGAATTAATATTTCTATTAAATATGTGTTAAGTGGAATTTGATAAAAATAATTTATTAAAAGTGCTAATGTATGGCCAATAGTAAAAAAAGTAACCATAAAAAAAAGCTTTTTAAACGAATTTAAACTAAATGGAAGTGATAATGCTGTTAGGAAAAGTAAATGATCAAGTGCATTAACATCCAAAACATGAGTTAGGCCCAAATTAAAATAAAATATATCCATTTTTTAGACTACAACCCTCTCTCTTTTTGAATTAACTCGTAAGCTTTTTGGACCTCTTGAAATTTTTCTTTTGATCCTTTGATAAGAGCAGGGTCCTTACTTAATATTTTATCAGGATGATATTTTTTGACCATATCTCTGTATGCTTTTTTTAATTCTGAATCTGTACAACTAGGTTCTACTTCCAAAATTTTATAAGCATTATCAGCATTTTTTATGAACATTGCTTTTATGCTCTCAAAGTCTTTAATATTGATTGAAAAAAATCTTGAAATTTCTAGTATTTTATTGACTTCTTGTTTTGAAACATGTCCATCAGCATTAGAAACTGCAAAAAGAAAATGAACTATTTGCAATCTTGTTTCAATTGAAGTCATATCATTGAAAAAATTTGCAATTTCAATGAGATCCTGTTTTTCTTTCTTTACTTGAGAGTTAAATTTTGAAAAAATATCATCAGCATTTTTTTTACCATAATTTGAAATAAAATAATTTCTGACAAAGTTTAGCTCACTATTTGAAACAATTCCGTCAGACTTAATAACTACAGCTGCAAGAGATAAAAGATTTAACTGGAATTTTTCATTTGGACCTCCTTTAATGCCAATATTATTTCTTTTTAATAAACTCTCAACAATACTTCCAATAAAAAAACCCATTATAGCTCCTGCAAACCTAAAGTACATGTAACCTACAAAAGCTGCTATCCATTTAATCATCTTCACAAAATAATTTCAAATATAAGCTTATAAAAAAATCCAATTCATTAATAAATTTAAAATATTTATAATTTTAACTTTAGTATATTTGAAAAAAAAAAATATGTATCCAAATGAAATTGTTCAACCAATGAAAGAAGAGCTTACTTCTGTTGGTTTTAAAGAATTATTAAACGAAACTCAGACTATAGAATCAATTAAAAAACATGGAACAACCCTTGTTGTTGTAAATTCTGTTTGTGGTTGTGCAGCTGCTAATGCAAGACCAGGTGTAAAAATGTCACTTAAAAACATAAAAAAACCAAATAACTTGTATACTGTTTTTGCTGGCGTTGATGTTGAAGCTACAACTGCAGCCAGAGATATGATGGCTCCTTTTCCCCCATCGTCTCCCAGTATAGCACTTTTTAAAAATGGGGAATTAATCCATATGTTGGAAAGACATCATATTGAAGGAAGGTCAGCTGAAATGATTGCTGAAAATTTAGTAACTGCTTATGAAGAACATTGTTAATTAATTTCTTTGGTTTAATTTTTAGGTGGATAAATTTTTAAGTTTTTTTTTATCATTTTTTTTCTACTTTAATTTTGGGGTTTTACTTATAATTTTCCATCCAATTCAATGGCTTTTCCTTTTTCTATTTGGAAGAACCCTGCAAAAAAAAATAATTGAAATATTAAATTTATTCCTTGTTTTAAATTATAAAATAATATTTTCATCAATTCACTTTAAATTAATAAACACTATACCCAAGGAAAAAATTAAAATTTTTATATTAAATCATCAAAGTATGTTTGAAATCCCAATACTAATTTGGTATTTAAGAAGATTTGATCCGAAATTTGTTGGTAAAAAATCTTTGGGAAATAATATACCTAGTGTTTCCATGTACCTAAAAAAAGGTGGCTCAGTTCTAATTGACAGATCAAATAAAGAAGAATCTTTGAGTAAAATAAGTCGATTTTGTAAAGAAGTAAAAAAAAATAACTGGTCAATAATTATATTTCCTGAAGGGACAAGATCAAAGGACGGCAAAATGAAAAAATTCAAAAAAAGTGGATTAATAAAAATTTTTAGTGAATTACCTGATTCAATTATTGTTCCAATTTCAATAAATAATTCATTTAAATTTAATAACTGGAATGGATTTCCTATTCCACTAAAAATTAAACTAAATTTTAAAATTCATAAAACATTAAGTGTCAATAAAAATTATCTTAAAACAATAAATCAAATTGAAAGTAAGATCAGAGAATTTGTCAATTAAATAGATAATAACTATTTCTTTAATTTGATGATAAAATTTGTCCCGAGTCTTTTATTTGATTCAAATGTAATATCTGCATTAAATGAATTAAGAATATTTTTAACAATTCCTAACCCTAAACCCATGCCTCCAGATTTTGTAGTAAACTTAGGTTCGAAAATTTTATTCTTATCCCTTATTTTAATACCAGAACCATTATCAGATATAATAACTTTCACATGATTAACAAAATCTTTAATATCTACAATAATTTCAGGTTTTTTATTTTTTGGTACTGATTGAATAGCATTTTGAATCAAGTTAGTTATAACTCTAATCCATTGAGTTCTATCAATAAAACATATTATTTTTTTTTCAGGGTGGTTAAAACTAATGATATTTTTTTCAAAAATATCGACGGCTGTAGATGTAATCATTATAATATCTATATTTTCTCTCTTTGTTTTTGGCATTGTTGCAAAATCAGAAAATGAATTTGCAACTTTACTCATCACATCAATTTGGTCTATTAAGATTTTTGAAAACTCGTTGACCTTTTTTTTGTTATTTGATTCGTTAGAATCAAAATCCTCTTGGAAACTTTGAATTGATAATCTCATTGGAGTCAAAGGATTCTTTATCTCGTGAGCTACTTGTTTAGCCATTTCTTGCCATGCCTGTTCTCTTTCAGATTTAGCAAGCTTCTCCTTACTTTTATCAAGAACATCAACTAAATTATTATATGAATTAACTAAGCCAAAAATTTCTTTACTCGCATTTTTTAAACTTATTTTTTTATTAGTTTTTAATAACCCAGTTTGATCAATTTTTTGTTTAATCTTCTCTAAAGGAAGAGAAATATATCTTGACATAAAAAATGCAACTAAAATTGCAAGAGCAAAAAGAAAAAGATAAATTTTATAAAGGGTATTCAAAAAAGAATTTAACTCCATTTGACTGAAAGAAATATCTTCAAAATATGGAAAATACAAAATAGCAAATGGCTTATTTGAATTATCATATATATAACTGAAAGTAGATAAAAACAAACCTCTTTCTTCTGGATTTTGCATTATAATCCTAAAATTTTCCGAGTTAGATATTTCCTCAATAATATTTTTTTTTAAATAAATTAATTTATCGTATTCATCATAATTTACATAAGAAAAAAAAATGGGTTTACCCTCTAAATCATAAATTGAAAAATTAACCTTGTGAATATCTGCAATTGAATTTAAACTTTTTAAAACTCCTTCATTGAAAATGGTAGAAGTTTCTTTACTATTTTCAAAAATGAAATTTAGGTGAGACTTAACTTGATTTTCTTTTCTTAAAAGTCTCCTCAAGTTGTAATCCTCAGATTGATTGTTATACTGAAATAATGTAGCAAATAAAATAAGAACAGATGACATGAAAACCAAAAGTATCATGAAGAAAAAAATTCTGGATCTTAAAGATATTTTTTTTATCAAAATCTAGTTTTCATTTTTTATTCTTCTTTTTCTATTGTACAATTTTATTGCAATAAATAAAAATGTAATTAAAAAAATAATTCCAAAAAAACCAAACATCCAACTAAATTGATTTTTTAGTAATGCTAAAAACACTATTGAAAATAAAAATAAAGTGGTTATTTCATTCCATACTCTCATTTGAAAAGAGGAATACTTGTATATGTCTAATTGTAATTGTTTAAAAATTTGATGCGTTTTAAACTGATATAAAAACAATAAAAAAATAGAACCTAATTTTACAACCATCCATTTTTGCATTAATAACGATGGGTAAACATAAAACATTAGTAAACCAAAAATTAAAGCTAAAATAGATGAAGGTATAGTTATAATATACCATAATCTTTTTGACATTAACTTATATTGTTTTATTAAAATTGGTGTTTCATAATTATTTTTTTTGTATGACTCAATTTGATAAATAAAAATCCTGGGTACGTAAAATAAACCTGAAAACCATGTTACAACAAATATTAAATGTAATGACTTTATATAATTATAGTATAATTCCAATTTTAAAAAATTAAGTTTTATAATATTCTATACATAACTAGTTTAATTTATTACAATGGAAGTAAATCTTGTTTTTCCCATTTATTTAACCAATTACTAATAACCTCCACCCAACTATCACGATCATTTAAACAAGGAATTACATGTAAGTTTTCGCCCCCATCATCTTTAAAATCCTCAACAGCCTCCAATCCAATTTCTTCAAGTGTCTCTAAACAATCAGAAACAAAAGCTGGGGTTACTATAGCAACATTTTTGGTACCACTTTTAGCTAATTTACTTAAAAAAACATCAGTATAAGGCTCAAGCCACGGATTAAACTTTGACAATACTCTTGATTGAAAAGTTGTAGTATATTCAGTCTTATTTAAATTTAAATATTTAGCAACTTGATTTGTCGTCTCATAACATTGGTGTCTATAACAATATTTATGTGCTTCTGAAAAATTAGAACAGCAATTTTTATCAATTTTACAATGATTTTTTGTGATATCTGAAATTTTTATGTGTTTTTTAGGAATACCATGATAAGAAAAAACAATGTGTTCATATTTTTTACCATTTAAAAAATTACTTATAGAATTTGATAATACTTGTATGTATTTTGAATTTTTGTAAAATGACTCAACAAATTTTAATTTAATATTTGGAAATTTTTCTAAAACTATTTTTTTAGATAAATCAATAATTGTCTCAGTTGTTGCCATGGCAAATTGAGGATACAAAGGAAAAATTAAAATTTCCTTGACTCCTTTTTTTACCAAATTTTTAATACCAACTTCAATAGATGGATTACCATATCGCATAGATAACTCTAAAGGTAAATTAGTTTTTCTTTCTACTTTTTCCTTTAACCTATTTGACAAAACAATAAGAGGTGACCCCTCTTCCCACCATATTTTCGAATAAGCTTTTGCGGATTTTTTAGGCCTTGTGTTAAGTATAATTCCTTTGACAAGTATTGATCTAAAAATTTTTGGAATATTAATAACTTTTTTATCCATCAAAAATTCTCCAAGGTATTTTTTGACATCCTTTGGACTAGGGCTATCTGGAGAACCTAAGTTAACGAGTAAAACTCCTTTTTTAATTTTTTTCATTTTCATTTTCATTTTCATTTTCACTATATAACTAGTTCAAAGACATTAAATATTTTTTTGGTGTAGTTCCATACTTTTTTTTGAATGCCGCAATAAAATGGCTAGATGTACTATAACCAACCTTTAAACCAACCTCATTTACATTATAACTTTTTGAAGATAACATTCTCCTAGCCTCCTCCATTTTGTGGTCAAGGAGATATCCATAAACTGTATCACCATAGATTTCTTTAAACCCTTCTTTTAGTTTTTTTATATTTAAACCAATTTCCTCTGATAGTTCAGACAAAGTCGGAGGCTCTGACATTTTTGTTAAAATTATTTCTTTTGCTAATCTAATTTTTCTAACATTTTCTTCATCAACTAAAAATGGACATTTTTCCACATCCATTTCTTCACTTTTATTAAAATATAAACTAAGAATCTCATAAACTTTTCCTTTCAAGTATAAAGCTCTCATTGATTCATGAATATTTAAGTTAAAAATTTGACTTAAAATAATTGACATTGAAGGTGAGATTATATAATTGTCATAATATTTTTTTTTAATATTTTGAGGACTTAAAAAATGTATTTGTTCAGCGTCCATTGTGAATAAGCTATGAAACTTTTTAATTGAAATTATTACACTTATAACCCATGAGTTTTTTATTAAATTAAGTTTTATAGGCAAGGATCTAATTGGGTTATAAAGTAATATTGAATTTCCCTCTGGTACTTTAAAGGAATAAGAGTCTTTATTAAAAAGAAAATCAACATTACCCTTTAAGCAAAAATGGAACTGAATATAAGTACTATCAATATCGTGTGACTGACAAATTGTTTTTGATGAGTTATTTTCAAATCTCAATATATAAAACCCTTCCTCAATCATAAATTTAGAGTTGGTACTGATATCGTTATTTTTTATCATATTAATAATGTTTATTTAGAATAATTCTAAATTACAAATAGTCAAAATATATTAAATAATCTTATATTTTAGCAATATTATCTTTTTAATTCAAAAATAATATATTTTGATATTAAAAGTTCTTCTATCGTTATTTTTTTTTGTTTAGTAGATATATTTTTGCTGAAAATATCTTATCAGATATGATTGTAACTAAGATTGAAAAGAGTTTTTGGGTTATTGGAATTAGTTATAAAAATGCAGATTTTATCACTCGCGGTAAATTCAGTATAAATACTTCTAAAACTTTGGATTTGCTATATAAAGCAAAATCATTAAAAATTGAAAACTTACTTGTTTTATCTACTTGTAATAGAACAGAAATTTATGGAAGTGTTATTGATCCGGGTGTCTTATCTAAATTACTTTGTGAATACACCGCTGGAAATGAAAAAATTTTAAAAAATTTAGGTTATTTTTTTAAAAATAAACAAGCCTACAATCATCTGTTTAAAGTTGGTGCAGGGCTTGATAGCCAAATTTTAGGAGATTTTGAAATAATAGGTCAAATTAAAAAAAGTTTCTATTTATCTAAAAAAGCTAATGTAAAACTCAATTTTCTAGAAAGACTACTGAATAGTGTTATTCAGTCAAGTAAAAGAATTAAAAATGAAACTAAAATTTCTTCTGGTGCTGCTTCTATATCATATGCGTCAGTAAAGTACTTATTAGATAATGTTTCAAATATTTCAAACAAAAAAATTCTATTATTTGGTTCTGGGAAAATTGGAAGAAATACTTGTGAAAATCTTGTTAAACATACAAAAAATAAAAATATCTTTTTAATTAACAGAACAAAAGAAAAAGCTGAATTGATTGGGTCAAAATTAAATATAAAAGTTAGACAATATAAATTCCTTCAAGAGGAAATTAAATCATCTGATATATTAATAGTAGCAACTGGATCAATGAAACCAACTATTGAAAAACAGATTATTTTTAATACAAAACCTATAGTTATTCTTGATTTATCAATACCAAACAATGTTGATTTGAATGTCAAGGATCTAAAAAATGTTACCCTAATTAACATCGATGAATTATCACAGATTACAGACGAAACACTAAAAAAAAGGAAAAAATATATACCTGAAACTTTAAAAATAATTGAAGAAATCAAAGGTGAATTTATTGAATGGGAGAGTAATAGAAAATTTGTCCCAAGTATTAAAGCATTTAAAAAAAGACTTTTGTCTGAAGATTATAATCAAAATCTCACTCCTGAAATGATTCAAAAAATAATTGGAAAATACGCTACTGTAATTAAAGAAAATCCAAAAATAGCTAATAAATCATTTATTGATCAAAAAAACTTACTTGAGATTGACCTTTCAAATCATGAATAAAATTATTAGAATTGGTAGTAGAAAAAGTAAGCTGGCTCTAATTCAAGCTAAACATGTTCAAAACAATTTAAATAAATTAAAAATTAAATCTGAAATTATTGGTATTGAATCAGAAGGAGATAAAATATTAAATAAGCCAGTTTATAATCTTGGAATTACTGGAATATTTACAAAAAATCTAGATTTAGCATTACTAAATAATAAAATAGATGTTGCAGTTCACAGTCTAAAAGATGTTCCAACGTCAGTCCCTGAGGGAATTGTTCAATCAGCAGTTTTAGAGAGATATAAATCAAAAGATCTAATTATTTGCAAAGTATCTGTTAATAATCTGAGTGAAATTAGTTCAATTTTAACTGGAAGTATTAGAAGAAAATATCAATGGCTATTTAAATTCCCAAACCAAAAAGTTTTACCAATTAGAGGTAATGTAAATACTAGGATAAAAAAATTCAAAAAATCTAACCATGACGGTTTGATTATTGCCGAGGCTGCACTTGATCGATTATCAATTTCAAATTTTAAAACGTTTAAATTAGATTGGATGATACCTGCTCCAGGTCAAGGTGCAATTGGGGTTTTTAATAGAGTTTGTGATAAAAAAATAACACAAATATTAAATTCAATAAATCACAAAAAAACCCAAATTTGTACTGATATAGAGAGAGATTTTTTAAAATCACTAGATGGTGGTTGTTCTTCTCCCATTGCAGCTGAGGCTGAAATTGTCAACAACATACTTACATTTAATGGTGGAATATTTAATTATGAACAAAATGAAAAAAAAGTAATTTCAAAAAAAATTACAAATGGCAGATATAAACAAATTGGATTTCTACTTGCAAACGAAATGAAAAAATTAATGTCATAATGAATTACAAAGTGTTATCAACAAAAATACTTGACCCGGAAAGTAAAAAAGAACTAAACCATTCTTTTTACCAATATTCAGAGAAAGATTTTATAAAAATTATACCAACTGATCATTATTTAAGTGAAATTGTATGCGACTCATTAATATTCACTAGCCAAAATGCCGTTCAAATTTTTTTAAAAAATTCAGAATTGAAAAAATATAAATCAAAAAAAATTTTTTGTGTAGGTGATACTTCAAAAAATCTCTTGAGAAAAAATAAATTCAGAGTTGAAAATTGTTTTAATGATAGTTCAAGCTTAGCAAAATTTATTACTAAGAATAATAAGTCTGATAAATTTTTGTATTTATGTGGTAAAAATAGACTAAAAAATATTGAAGAAATTCTATCAAATAATAATGTGGACTTGATAGTTGAGGAATTATACGAAACTAAACTTTTGTATGAAAAAGTTAATTGTATGTATGATTTTATTTTGTTTTACAGTCCCTCTGGTGTAGAAAGTTTTATAAAAAATAATTTTATTGAAAAATCAATATGTTTCTGTATAGGAAATACTACTGCCTCAGCTTTAAAAGCTTTAACTGATAAAATTGTTATTGCAAAAAAACCAACAATTAGACAATTAATTAAACAGGTGAATAATTTTATAAACTAAATTATGATTAAAAATAACTTATTAATTAGAGCACTTAAAAAAGAAAAAACTGAAAGACCACCTGTTTGGATTATGAGGCAAGCTGGAAGATATCTCCCTGAATTTATGAGGATTAAAAAAAAGTATGATTTCTTCACAAGATGCCAAACGCCTGAGCTCGCAACTGAAATTACAATGTTACCTATAAATGAAATAAAACCAGATGCTGCAATAATATTTAGTGATATTCTAGTCGTTCTTCAAGCAATGGGATTAAATGTTGAAATGTCAGAGTTAATTGGTCCCGTAATAAAAAATCCTTTACGTAACGAAAAAGACATTAACAACTTAACTGTAAACGATATTGATGACAGGTTAAATTATGTTTTTAGAGCAATCAAATTAACTAAAAATGAGTTAAATAATGAATTACCCTTAATAGGTTTTGCTGGTTCACCTTGGACTTTATTGTGCTACGCAATTGAAGGTAAAGGATCGAAAAACTTCAATTATACTAAGCAATTTTGTATGAAAAATTCGAATCTTGCTAAAGAAATTTTGAATAAAATAACAAAAGCAACAATTAAATATTTAAAAACAAAAATAGCTTATGGTGTTGATGTAATTAAAATTTTTGACTCTTGGGGGGGGATCTTATCTAATGAAGACTACAAGATATATTCACTTCCGTATATTGATGAAATTGTAAAATCCTTACATTCAAGTATACCAGTAATTGTTTTTGCAAAAGGTTGTTGGCATTCTTTAAGTGAGTTGTCCAAAATTGAAGTAAGTGCTTTAGGAATTGATTGGACATGTAATCCAAAATTTGCAAGAAAAATAACAAATAATCAACTAACTCTTCAAGGGAATTTTGATCCAAATAAACTTTTTCAGCCCAGACATAAAATAAAAACTGATGTAAAAAAAATGATAAGTGAGTTTGGAAAAGATAATTACATAGTCAATCTTGGTCACGGTATTCTTCCTAACACCCCTGTTGAAAATGTAAAAGAATTCATAAATACAGTAAAAGATATTTAAGAAAAATGGGGGATAAATTTTATAATTACATAAAAAAACTTCAAATAGAAATAACTTCTGAATTTGAAAAAATTGATGATTCAAGTTCATTTAGCAATGATAAGTGGTTTTACAATAAAGGAACTGGAGGAGGAATAACAAAAATTATTGAAAATGGTAAACTTTTTGAAAAGGGGGGTGTTAATATATCTTCAATTGGAGGAAAACTACCAAAAGATATAATTAAACAATTCAAAGTTAAATATGATTTGTTTAATGCCTATGGCTTAAGTTTAGTACTTCACCCATATAATCCTTTTGTACCTACTATTCACATGAATATTAGATTATTTGAGCTTTTGAATGAAAAAGGAAGTGTTGTGGATAGTTGGTTTGGTGGCGGTGTTGACTTGACTCCTTACTATATTTTTAAAGAGGATATTACTTTTTTTCATCACAATTATAAAATTATTTGTGATGAATTTGATACTAAAATCTATAGTGAGTTTAAAAAAAAATGTGACAGTTACTTCTGGAATTCTCACAGAAATGAAGCAAGAGGAGTTGGTGGATTATTTTTTGACTATTTAAGAGAAAACAATAAACATTCTTTACTAGACTGGTATAAGTATATTAAAAAATTTGGCTCAACTTTTTTACCAACTTACTTAAATATATTATTAAAAAGAATGAATACAAATTTTAATAAAAGTCATAAATTATGGCAAGAAATAAGAAGAGGTCGTTACGTTGAATTTAATTTAGTGCACGACAAAGGAACTTTATTCGGACTAAAAACTGGAGGAAGGATTGAGAGTATCTTGATGAGTCTTCCACCAAAGGTAAGATGGAATTACAATTTCAAACCAGCCCCCAGATCTAAAGAAGATGAGTTAGTTAAAATTTTGAAAAAACCTGTTGACTGGATTAAAATTAAATAATAATGAATTATGTATCCAATTAAAAGAAATAGAAGGCTTAGAGCAAACCAATATATTAGAAATTTGGTTAAAGAAAATAATATTTCCGCAAATGACCTGATTTATCCTTTATTTATTATTGATGGTAAAGGAATTAAAGAAGAAATTCCATCAATGCGTGACTATTACACAATAAGTTTAGATATTTTAAAAAAAGAAGTAAAACTGTTATGGAAAATTGGAATTCAAGCAGTCCTTATATTCCCAAAAATCAAAGAGTCATTGAAAGATAATAAGGGTTCAGAGGCAATCAATAAAGATGGTTTAGTTCAAAGAGCAATTATGACAATTAAAGAATCTGTTCCAAGTATGATTGTGATTACTGATATAGCATTAGATCCTTACTCCTCATATGGTCACGATGGTATTGTTAAAAATGGAGAAATATTAAACGATGAAACAGTTGAAATACTTCAAAAAATGGCTTTATCACACGCAATTAGTGGAGCTGATATAGTAGCGCCTAGTGATATGATGGACGGACGAATAAAAAAAATCAGACTTACATTAGAAAGTAAAAACTATCATAATACATCTATTATGTCATACAGTGCAAAATTTGCGTCTAATTATTATGGCCCTTTTAGAGATGCTTTGGGTTCTAAACCTAATTTCGGTGATAAAAAAAGTTATCAAATAGATTTTCATAATAGCAAACAGGCAATTGATCAAGCATTAAGAGATATTGATGAAGGAGCAGATATTATCATGATAAAGCCAGGTATTGCATATCTTGATATTGTAAAAGAATTAAGCTTGAAAGTTAATACACCAATTGCGTCATATCAAGTAAGCGGTGAGTATTCTATGATTAAAGAATCTGCATTAAAAGGAATAATTGAATATGAACAAACTATATATGAACAGCTCATAGCATTCAAAAGAGCTGGATGCAAATTAATTGTAACATATTTCGCTAAAGAATTTTTACAGAAAATTAAAATATAATTTAATGGCTTTTGAAAATAATCTTCTAACTGTTAAAAATTTAGACTTAAAAATTGACAATGCCCATATATTAAAAAATCTTAATTTCTCTATTTTAAAAAATAGCATAACTGCAATAGTAGGAGAATCTGGTAGTGGAAAATCAATAACTGCAATGTCTCTTATGGGATTAAACCCAAAAGGATATAATATTAGTAATAAAAGCGAAATATTTTTTGAGGATTTATCACTTCTTAAAATTTCTGAAGAAAAGTGGAGAAAAATTAGAGGTAATGAATTTGGAATTATATTTCAAGAACCTCAATCTTCCCTAAATCCAACTATGAAATGTGGAACTCAAATCGATGAAGTTTTAAAATTACACCAACAAAATTACAACAAAGTAGATGCAAAAAAAATAATACTGTCTCAACTTAAAAAAGTAAAATTAATTGATGCAAAAAAAGTTTACAATTCATATCCTCATCAGCTCAGTGGAGGTCAAAAACAAAGATTGATGATCGCTATGGCATTAATTTGTAAACCTAAATTATTAATTGCCGACGAACCTACAACTGCTTTAGATATAATAGTTCAAAAAGAAATTATTGAGCTCATTAAGGAACTTCAAAAACAAAATTCAATGAGTGTGCTTTTTATATCACATGATATTTCACTTGTTTCACATATAGCAGATAAAATAATAGTTATGAAGGAGGGTGAAATCATTGAAAAAGGTGAAAAAATAAATATTTTAAAATCACCAAGTCATCCATATACTAAAACTTTGCTAAAATCAAAACCCCCCTTAAATATAAGGTTAAGGGTTCTACCTACTGATAAATACATTAATAAAAAGATTGAAAATGATAATATAATTTCAAAAAAAACAAGGAAGGAAAAACATAAAAAAATATATTCAAAGGATCCTATATTAAAGGTTGTGGGTCTAAAAAAAAATTATTTTAAACAAAACTTTATAAAAAAAACCGAATTCGAAGCGCTCAAATTTATAAATTTTGAATTGTATAGGGGAGAAACATTAGGCATACTCGGCCCATCAGGATCTGGAAAATCAACTTTGGGTAAAACACTAGTTTTACTCGAAAAATACAATAATGGAGAAGTTTTTTTAAATAATAAAAAAATTGATTTCAATTCAAAAAATGATATTAAAAATTTAAGGAAAACAATTCAATTT
>MDSW01183385.1_pt1 | contig 27639 bp, 24 predicted proteins | sample 811171 | NCBI WGS metagenome assembly MDSW01 (sample SAMN05326641, study PRJNA326480) | marine metagenome | isolation source: seawater | place: Atlantic Ocean: North West | collected 2012 | reverse complement strand
TTGAATTTTCTTCAATAATTTTTCTTTTTAGTTTAATTTTCAACATATCATTTATCGAATTTACAGCTTTCATTCCAAATCTTTTTCTTATTCTTTCTTGAAATGGTATTGAGCTATGATAGTCGATATAAGCTTTATCTCTAAAGTCTAATATTTTATAAGCTGGCAACTCCTCGGTTGGCAAAGGTATAGTATCATAAGAATGGAATGAATAACCTTCATAATTTTCAGGCAATCTTATTTTTTTATCAATTGCATCTTTATATAATTGGCTGCCTGGTAGTGCCATTGCAGCATAAGCATTCCAGCCGGATGTACAAAGTTCCTTACTCAAGTTTAAAGTTTTATTCATAGTCTCGAGATTATCGCCAGGCAATCCAAATATATAGTTTCCTAAAACATCTATGTCAGCCTCATGGATTTTTTCTACTACGGTTTTTACATCTACATCTTCAAACTTTCCTTTTGAAACTTCTAATCGAACTTTTTTATCACCACTTTCAATTCCTAGACAAAGCCATTTGATTCCAGCTTTTCTTACTATTTGTAAAATTTCAGGCCTTTTTACTGTATCAATTCTCGAGTATGCCCAAATTTTGAATTTGTCTTCTTTATTTTTTTCTGCAAGTTTTTCACATAGTGGCTTATAATACTTTGGATTTAATAAAAACATTTCATCAGTAATTTTTATTGTATAAACACCAAATTCAATTAATTTTTCAAATTCTTTAATTATAAAGTCTGGAGTCCAAAATCTCATTCCACTATAATTTCCAGCAACTCCTATTTCCTCATTATCATCTCTATTAATTATATTTATCATACAAAAGTTGCATCCAAACTGGCATCCAAGAGATGTTTGAATAGCAGCGTAAGGCGTTCTATTTTTTGAATCATATTCTGCGTGCCACATAGGAGCTCTGTAAAGATCAAAAGGTTTATTTTTAAAAGGAAGTAAATCCCAAGCATAGCCAGGTAAATCTATATCCATTTTATCTTGTGGAACTATTTTTTCAGGTTTATTAATTTTAATTTTCTTATGCAAGTCTCTATATGCAATTCCATTTATTTTGTTATATTCTCTGAAATCTATATCTTCTTTAAGTAAATTTTGTAGAGCATAAACACCTTCATTTGTAAAAACTATATCGATACTTTTTTCATTTTTGATTGTCTGAATTGGTAAAGCTTGGACATGTGATCCTATATAAGAAATTCTTATATCATAATTATTTTTTATAAAATTTGACAACCTAGTTGCTCCAGACATATTTGCCGTACTGGCATTTACATTTTGTCCATAAACTACAAACACAAGATTTTTAGGTTTTGTCTCTTTTATTCGATTTAAAGTATCTTGATCAGATAAATTTTCTGCTAGAGTATCTATTATTGAAACTTTAAATCCTTTTGATCTACAAGATTGAGCAAGTAATAAGGCCCATGTAGGTGTCTCAATTGCTGAAAAATTATTAGATAAAGACTGATAAATTCCAGCAGAATTATTGGGTATTATAAATGTTGCGTCGATCATTTAATGTTATATTAGTTCTTTAAATTTATACATATAATTTTAAATAAATAAACATGAAACAAGTTAATTTTTTTAAAAATAAATCAAATATCCTTAGATATGAATTATTTAAAAAAATGTCTGAAATGCAACAAGGACATCCAGGAAGTATATTTTCTATTATAGATTTTTTAACTGTTTTATTTTATGGGAATTTTATTAATTATTCAAAAAAGAAAAAAAAATTTACTGATAAAATAATTTTAAGCAAAGGTCATGCTACTTCAGCTTTATATCCAATATTAAGAGATTTTGAAGTAATATCAAAAAAGGATTGGCAAAATTGGGGAAGTTTAAAAAAAAGTAAATTAAGAGTTTTTGGAAATAATAGTATTCCTGGTATTGATGTTACCAGTGGATCTTTAGGGCACGGTCTTGGTATAGGAGCAGGTTTTGCAATGACCTATAAAAAAGATAAATTAAAAAATAATGTTTATGTAATAATTAGCGAAGGTGAATTGTATGAAGGTTCAACATGGGAAACTTTACTTTTTATAAAAAATTATAACTTAACAAATGTAAAAATAATAATTGATATAAATAATTTAATTATTCTCGGTAAAACAGATGATTGTATGAAATTAAATCCAATTATCAAAAAAATTAAAGGATTTGGTTTTAAAACAATGGAAATTAATGGTCATGACTATAAAAGTTTAGGTTCAGGGATAAAAAAACTAAAAAATTCTAAAATTTCTTGTTTGCTTCTAAATACTATTAAAGGAAAAGGATTAAGTATTATGGAGAATAAACCAGATTGGCATTACTGGAATAAAATTACTACAAAAGAAAGTATTTTGTATTTAGAAGAATTGAGGGGAAAGTGCAAAATTTAGAATTTCAAAGAGATAGTTTTATTGATGAAATATATTTAAGTGCAAAAAAAAATAAGAATATATATTTTTTAAGTGCTGATTTTGGAGCGCCTTCACTAGATAAGTTTAGAAAAGATTTAAAAAATCAATTTATACATTGTGGTATTTCTGAACAAAATATGGTTAATGTTGCAGCTGGTTTAGCACTTGAAGGAAAAAAAGTTTTTCTTTATGCAATGGCACCCTTTGTTACTTTAAGATGTTTGGAGCAACATAAATGTTGTTCAGCAATAATGAAATTACCAATTAATACAATTGTTGCAGGTATTGGATTGGGTTATGCAGACTCTGGACCCACTCATTATGCAACTGAAGATGTGGGAGTTTTAAAAAATATAATTGGTGCAAATATTTTTACTGCTAGTGACGGCAATTCTGCAAAAATGATTGCAAAAATACTTGTAAAAAAAAATATTTTTTCTTTTACTAGATTAGAGAGACTTCCAATTAAACAAATATATCAAAAAAATGAATTATCTTTAATCGATATTAATCGAGGGTATAAAATTTTTAAATCAAAAATTAAGACAAATTTAAGAAAAAATTTAATTATTTCCAATGGTTATCAGATTCATAGAATATTCGAATTATTTGAAAAGAAAAAAATAAAATATCCTGAGCAATTTGACATAGTAGATTTATTTAAAAATGAACCATTTCCAATTTCATTAATCAAAATATTAAATAACTACAAAAATGTTATTGTGATCGATGAACAAATTAAGAATAGTTCAATTTTATCATCATTAAGTACTGCTGTTATAGAGGATAATAATTTATTTAAAATTAAAGGATTTTACTTAAAAGATAATTATGTTTTTGATAATGGCGGTAGGGAGAAACTATTAAATAATAATGGACTGTCTATCAATAAAATAAATAGTTATTTAAATAGTTTGTAATTTTTAAGAAAGTAAGTGTAAGTCAATTTAATACCATCATTTAATTTAATTTTTGATTTCCATCCAAGTTGATTAATTTTTTTACTTGATACAACTCTTCTTGGGGTTCCATCAGGATATTTTGTGTTAAAAATAATTTTACCATCATACCCTATTATTAATTTAATTTTTTCAGCTAATTTTTTAATAGATATTTCTTCTCCAGATCCAACATTAATTACGTCCATCTTAAATTTTTTTGATATTAAAAATTTTATTGCAGAAGCTAAATCATCTACAAACATAAATTCTCTAGTAGCTTTACCCGTTCCCCATATTTCTACACTTTTTTTTTTATTTATTTTAGCTTCATGAAATTTTCTAATTAGTGCTGGCAAAACATGAGAAGATTTTAAATTAAAATTATCATTATAACCATAAAGATTTGTAGGCTGTAAGGATAAGTAATTAGTTTTGAATTGTTTATTGTAATATTGACACATTTTTAATGCTGCAATCTTTGCTATTGCATAAGCTTCATTAGTTTTTTCTAATTCTCCTGTTAATAAATATTCTTCTTTTATTGGTTGCTTACATAATTTTGGATATATACAGGCAGATCCTAAATTAACAAGTTTTTGTATTTTATTCTTGTATGCTGAATGAATAATATTTGTTGAAATAGTTAAGTTGTCATAGATAAAATTTGCTGGATAAGTTGAATTGTGCTTTATACCTCCAACTTTTGCAGCTGCTATAATAATTACGTCAGGTTTATTTTTTTTTACCCACTTTTCAACTTTAGTTTGGTTTTTTAAATCTAACTTTTTTTTATCAATTGTTAAAATTTTATAATTTGTTTTTTCAAATTCTCTAACCAAGGATGATCCAACCATCCCTTTATGTCCAGCAATCCAAATTTTTTTTTTCATAGGTTATTTTCTATCAAATTAATATTTTGATCTATAGTTTTTTCAACGTATATTTTTTTATTATATGTTCTAAAAGAATTTTTTGAAATATGACTTCTAAAATCTTTATTTACTAGAATATTTCTTAATCCTAAAATTAATTCATCTGAATTATCAGCGCAAATTATATTTTCATTATTTTTAAATAATTCTTTATCAAAGTTATTTGCTTTATAAGTTATTACAGGTAGGCCTGAAGAAAAAGCATCTAAAATTTTTGTTCTAACACTTAGTTTATATTTTGAAGGAACAAATAAAGCCAATGAGTCTTTAAAGTAATGATTAACATCATCCACCCATCCTTTAAATTTTATCCAATCTTTATTTAAAAGATTTTTATATTTATATTTCTCATTTTCAAATTTTCCAACAATTATAATACTTAAATTAAATTCTTCTTTAAGTTTTTCAATTTCGAAAACTAATTCATCATTTAAATGTTTTAAGGCATCAATTACAAAAGTAGATTTTAAATTTCCTATCATTAGAAGTTGTTTATTTTTAGGTAAATTTTTTGGTTTAATTCTATTTAAGGGAAAAAAAAATCTTAAATTATTAATTTTTCTTTTTTTAAATACATCATAACTTTGTGGACAAGATATAAAATTGATTTTTGCATCATTTACCAGGTATTTAAACCTAAGTTTATAACTTATTATAAATATTAATGAGTTTAAAAAGCTAAAAGTTAAAAGCATTTTTAAATTAAGTTTGAATCTTAAAATTTCAATTAGATCCAGCGGTATACTTAAAAAGTTGATTTTTTTTATTTTGATTGATCTGTTGAGTTCAATCGCTCTTTCAAAAAAATTAATAACCAAATCAGGTTTGAATTCATTTAATATTTTATCTCTTTGTTTAATAAGTTCTTTATCAATAAGATTGGGATATAATTTTAAAATTACTCTATTTGATATTTTTTTAAAATAAGAGTTTAATAATGGGTGTATGATTATAATTTGAATATTATTCTCATTTTCATTAAATTTTTTATAATATTCTTGTGTTTCGTCTGATTGATATATTTCGTTATATATGGATATAATTTTTACTTCATGACCTGATGTAGATAACTTTTTAGCATGCATTAAAGTATCTGCGTTAGGTTGATTGGAATCAAGGTTGGGAACACCATGACAAAAAATTGCAATTTTACTCATTAAAAAATGTGTTTTTTTAAATTATCTATTTACTAATATCAACTTTACCAATAATACTTCAATAAAATTTTTTATGAAAATATTAGTAACGGGTGGTTTGGGATACATTGGATCTTCCTTAATTCCTAAATTATTAGATAACAATTATCATGTACATTGTTTAGATAATTGTATGTTTAATCAAAAACTTAGTAATACATTGAGTGAAAATAAAAATTTTAAATTTACTAAAGGAGATGTTAGAGATTATGATTTGATTAAGAATTTAGTTAAGGACATTGAGGCTATAATACCATTAGCAGCAATAGTTGGTGCACCACTTAGTAAAAAATTACCAAACGATACATTTGAAATAAATCAAGAGTCGATTGAAAAATTAGTTAAATTTTTGAATAAAGATGTAAAAATAATTATGCCAGTTTCAAATAGTGGATATGGTGTGGGAGAAAAAGATAAATTTTGTGATGAAACTTCTGATTTAAAACCATTAAGTTTATATGGAAAAACTAAAGTTGAAGCAGAAAAGGTAATAATGGAGAGAGAAAATAGTATTAGTTTTAGGCTAGCTACTGTTTTTGGACCTTCGCCAAGAATGAGAATAGATTTATTAGTTAATAATTTTACCTACATAGCGTATTTTGAAAAATATTTAAAATTATATGAGCCTCACTTTAGAAGAAACTATATTCACATTGAAGATATAGCTAATGCATTTATGTTTTCACTGAATAATTTTGATAATTTAAAAGGAGAAATTTATAATTTAGGACTAAGTGAGGCTAATTTAACGAAAGAACAATTATGTAAAACAATCAAATCACATATTGATGATTTTAATTATGAAATTTCTCTTGAGGGAGAAGATGAAGATAAAAGAGATTATTTTGTTTCAAATGAAAAGATTGAATCTAAAGGATTTAAAGCAAAAATATCATTAGATCATGGCATAAAAGAATTAATTAATTTATATTCACAAAAAGATTTTAAACCAAATAAAAATTTTTAAATTGTTAAAAGATCAGAACTTATTAGCGAAAAAAATTAAGAATGGATTGGCTAAAGTCTCAGTTATAGGAACTGGTTATATAGGACTTCCATTAATTATTAATATAGCAAAAAAATTCAAAAATGTAGTTGGATATGATATTAATAAAAGTAGAATTATTAGTTTAAATAAATCTGTTGATACTAATAATGAATTTTCAAAAAATATTTTATCTAAATTTAAAAAAAAAATTACTTTTACATATGAGTCAAAATATTTAAAAGATACTGACGTTTTTATACTTTGTATTCCAACTCCAGTAAGTAAAGCAAAATTACCAAATATTAGTGACTTAAAAGAAGCATGTAAACTTGTTTCAAAATATTTAAATAGAGGAAAATTAGTTGTTATCGAGTCAACAGTTTATCCTGGTTGCACAGAAAAAATTTTAAAAAAAATTCTTTTTGCAAAAAAATTAAATTTTTTTTTAGGAATAAGTCCTGAAAGAGTAAATCCAGGGGATAAAAAACATACTCTAAATAATATTGTTAAAATTACTTCTGGTGCTGATAATTTTTCAAAGAAACTAACTAAAGAACTATATGAAAAAATAATTAATAGAAAAATGATCAAATCAGTTTCTGAAATAAGAATAGCAGAAATGGCAAAATTATTAGAAAATTCTCAAAGAGATATAAATATAGCTTTTATGAATGAGGTTTTTAAAATTTGTGAAAACTTAAATATAAATTTTAACGAGACACTTCAAGCTGCATATACAAAGTGGAATTTTTTAAAGTTTAATCCCGGGTTAGTAGGGGGTCATTGTATTGGAGTTGATCCATATTATTTAGATTATTCAGCAAAAAAAAATGGCTACAAAACCAAATTAATATTAGCTGGCAGAAATATTAATAATGAAATGTTTAAGTTTATAAAAAAAAAAATATTATTAAAATTAAAGAAAATAAATCCAAATACAAAAAAGTTTAAAATTTTAATTTGTGGAGCAACATTTAAGGAGAATGTTTCAGATATTAGAAATTCACAATGTTTAAATTTGTTTATGTCATTAAAAAAAGAAGGTCATCTCGTTCATTTGTTTGATCCTTTGATACAAAAAAAATCATTAAAAAAATCAATTAGTAGTAATTTAAAGAAAAATTTAAATAATAAATTTTATCATTACTGTTTTATAGGAGTTAAACATGATATTTTTCATAAATTAGGAAAATCATTTTTTATAAAAAAATGTAAACCAAATCATTTTATTTATGATTTTAAAAAGGTATTTTAAAATTAATGAAAATAATTTTAACAGGATGTGCAGGATTTATTGGTTTTCACCTTGCTAAAAAATTGTTAAGAGAAAAAACTAATATTGTTATTGGCATAGATAATATTGATAATTATTATGATATAAAAATTAAAAAAGATAGACTCAAGCAACTTAGAAAGTTTAAAAATTTTTATTTTTATAAAATTAACATATGTAAAAAAAATCAAGTTGAAAAAATTTTTTCTAAATTTAGAAATATTAAACTTGTGGTAAATTTAGCAGCTCAGGCTGGAGTAAGGTATTCTTTAATAAATCCTGATAAATACATTGATGTAAATATTAACGGTTTTTTTAATATGATTGACTTGTCAAAAAAGTTTAATGTTAATTTATTTTTATTTGCTTCATCAAGTTCGGTTTATGGAAACAATAAGTCTAAAAAATTAAAAGAAAATGACAATACAATTAAACCCATTTCACTTTATGGAGCAACTAAATTATCAAATGAAATCATAGCATATACATATTCAAAACTATTTAAATTAAATTCAGTTGGATTAAGATTTTTTACAGTATATGGACCATGGGGAAGACCAGATATGTCATTAAATCAATTTGTAAAAAATATTATTTCAAATAAAAAAATTTCTTTATTCAATAGAGGTGATCATATTAGAGATTTTACTTACATTGACGATATAATTGATGGGATAAATAAAATTATAAATAAAAAAATTAAATTAAAAAAACAAAAAATTCCTTTTCAAATTTTAAACATTTCATCATCAAAACCTATTAAATTGAGATATTATTTAAATATTATAGAGAATAAATTAAAAAAAAAATCAATAACTAAACTTTTGCCATTACAAAAAGGAGATATTAGAAAGACTCATGGCGATACTTCAAAAATAAAAAAAATAGGTTATAGACCTAAAACTAAAATTGAGGATGGAATATCAAACTTTATAGATTGGTATAAATCATATTATAAATAGATGAAAATTATTGCTGAAATTGGATCTGTACATGATGGTAATTTAAAATTTGCAAAAAATTTAATAAAATTAGCTGCTAAATCAGGAGCTGATATAGTTAAGTTTCAAATGCATATTCCAGAATATGAAACTTTAAAAAATGCACCTTCCCCAAAACATTTTAACTCAGAAGATAGATACAGTTATTTTAAAAGAACGTCATTTAATCTTAATCAATGGAAAGCTATCAAAAAGACATGTGAAAGATATAAATTGGAATTTCTATGTTCTCCATTTAGCTTAGAAGCTGTGGATTTGCTTGAACAATTGAAGATTAAAAAATATAAAATTCCATCTGGAGAGCTAACAAACATTCCTCTTTTAGAAAAAATTGTTAAAACAAAAAAACCAATTTTATTATCTACAGGCATGAGTAATTTTGATGAGATTAATCAAGCATATAAGATTTGCAAAAAAAATGATTTAACAATTATGCAGTGCAGTTCAATATATCCTTGTCCAGAAAAATTTGCTGGATTAAATGTTATAAAAATTTTTAAAAAAAAATTTAAATGTAAGGTGGGTTATTCAGATCATACTTTAGGTAAAGCGAGTTCAATTATTGCAGCTTATTTAGGTGTTGATTATATTGAAAAACATTTTACAAGCTCAACTAAATTATATGGCAGTGATGCTAAATTTTCAATGGAACCAGACCAGTTTAAAAATTTTTGTAAAGAAATTAAAAACGCTTACATCATTAAAAAAAATAATGTTAATAAAAATGATATAAAGAAATATAAGAATATGAAAAAAGTTTTTGAGAAAAGTATAGTTGCTAAAAAATTTATACCTAGTGGAAATAGTATTAAATTAACAGATCTTGCTTTTAAAAAACCAGGAGATGGAATTAAAACTAAATATTATAAAAAAATAATAAACAAAGTGGTAAAAAAAAATATTAATATTGATGAGGTTATTCAATGGAAAAAAATAAAAAAAAAATAATTTGCTTTGTTATTTTATCAAGAGCTAACTATAGTAGTATAAAATCAGTAATGCTTGAGGTAAAAAAAAGTAAACATCTTGAGTTTAAACTTATCGTTGGTGCTTCAGCTCTTATAGATAAATATGGTTCTGTTTCTGATTTTATAGAGAGAGAAGGTTTTAAAATTGATTATAAAATTAATAACTTAATTGAAGATAATAAGACAACAGGAATGGTCAAAACGACTGGCATGGGAATGGTAGAAGTTGCAACAATATTTGAAAAAATTAATCCAAATATTGTTTTTACAGTAGGAGATAGATATGAAACAATTTCAACTGCAATAGCTGCGGCCTACATGAATATTACAGTAGCTCATACAATGGGTGGTGAAGTGTCAGGAACAATTGATGAGTCGATTAGGCATGCAGTAACAAAATTATCTCATATTCATTTTGTATCAAACAAAGATGCTTTTAAGAGAGTTGTAAAACTTGGTGAAGATAAAAAAAAAGTATTTAATGTAGGATGTCCAAGAATAGATATAGTAAAAAAAATATTAAAAGGAAAAAAATATCTTGAAGCAATTAAAAATCTAAATAAAGAGGGTGTAGGTGCAAAAATTGATCCTAAAGATAATTTTATTATTCTTTCTTACCATCCTGTTACAACTGAGTTAAACCAAAATGAAATTTACATTACAAAAATTCTTAAAGTTTTAAAAGATATTCAATACAAAAAAATAATTTTATGGCCTAATTCAGATGCAGGCTCAGAAATGATTTCAAAAGTAGTTCGTCAATTTAGAGAAAAAAAGCTTTTAGAAAATACAAGGTTTATTAAAAATGTTTCTATAGAAACTTATGTAAATCTTTTAAATAAATGTAAATGCTTAGTTGGAAATTCATCAAGTGCTATTAGAGAAGGCGCTTACATAGGAGTTCCTTCTGTTAATATAGGTTCAAGACAAAAAAATAGATTAAGAGGAAAAAATATAATTGATTCTGGATATGAATATAAAGAATTAATGAAAAAAATAATGATACAGAGTTCAAAAAAACATTTTAAATCTGAAAAAATTTACGGAGATGGTAATTCTGGTAAAAAAATTATACAAATTATAAAAAAATTAGGAAAGATAAATCCTCAAAAAAGTATAACTTATTAATGAAAAAATTTTTAGCAGTAATACCGGCCCGAGAAGGATCTTTGGGCTTAAAAGGTAAGAATTTCTTAAAATTTAACAATAAACCTCTGATTTACTGGACAATAAAAGAGGCTTTAAAATCTAATTATATAGATAAAATTGTTTTATCATCTGACTCTGAAAAAATTAAAAAATATTGTAAAAGGTTTAATAGAATCGAAATCTTAGATAGACCTAAAAAAATTTCTAAAGGTTCCACTACAATGTTTCAATTGATAAAGTATATTTTAAATTTTCAAATAAAAGAAAAATTTAAATATTTAATAATTCTGCAACCAACATCTCCACTTAGAATAAGTATAGATATTGATAATTCATGTAAAAGTGTAATTAAAAATAATTTTGACTCTTTAGTTTCAATTGAAGAGATTCCACATAAATATTTACCTCAAAATATTTATAGAAAAAAAAAAATTAAATTAAAAAGTTTTAAAAAAAAAAATATTCTTACAAACCGACAAAATATAGTTAAAAAAAATAAATTTTATGCAAGAAATGGTGCAGCAATTTACATTACAAAATTTAAATTTTTATCTAAGTTTATATTAGGCGGTAAATTAGGAAGTTATTTAATGCCCCCATGGAGAAGTATAGATATAAATAATTATTTTGATTTTAAAGTAGCAGAATATGTTATGAAAAATAAAAAGATTCTTAAATGAAAAAGGTTTACTTTCTTTGCAACGGTAAAACAGATTTAAAAAGAAAATGGGGAAGTCCTATTAATGGTATTGTAGAAAAATTTTTTAATGATAAGAATTATGACGTAACATCTTTTTATCTTAATGAAGAATTAAAAAAAAATCATCTTCATAAAACTGATCAAAAAAAACAAGAAATAATTATAAAGTTAAATTTTATTGAAAAATTAATTTCATGGTTTTTAAATTTAATTTGTATTTTTCATTTTATTGAAAAAATTAAGTTTAATTCATTTTTAAAAAATTTTGAAAAACCTGATGTTATTGTTTGTATGAATACTTTTTCTGGGTATTTAGTTAAAAATATAAAATGTAAAAAAATTATATTTGTAGGAGAACGGCAAAGCCTTCTTTATAAAAATCAAATAATCAACAGATTTAAAGAAAACTATATTAGAGGGTTTTTTTTCTTATTTAAAAATATTGGTTTTTTTATTTTTGCTGATACCTCAAATATTAAATTATATAAAAAATTTAGACATGTTTTTTTTTGGGGTTATCATGATTTCCTTTTTTTTAAAAAAAAAATTTCTTTAAATAATATTGAGTACATTGCAAATCCAATAAGTAATATTCCAAGTAAAAAATTATCAGATAAATTTGAATCAAAAGAAAATAAATTTTTTCTTGAGAAATTAACAAAAGAAAAAGATAAATCTAATATAGTTATTATTGGACATTTAAAAGCGACACATCAAATTGAAGGTCTTATTTATTTTTTCAATAAAGTAAAAAGAGAATTATTAAATATTAATATTTGGGATAAGCTAAATATTTTTATAATAGGTAAATTTGAACCAAATCAATATTTAAAAAAAATTTCTGATTACCAAAATGTTTATTTTACTGGTTTTGTAGACGACATTAGTATTTTTTATAGATTTGCCGATTGTAATCTTGTGGTATCAACGCCAAACTTAGGGAATCGAAGCAGAATTGCGGATTTTTGGATTAATAAAACCCCAGTTGTAGCTAGACTTGATAACATTAATTTCCCTCAAATAATTCATGAATACAATGCACTTATTGGTAATAATCCTAATTTAATTGCATCGAATATAAAAGAAGTTACAACAAATAAATTTTTAAAAAATAAAATTATAACAAATGGCTACACTACCGCTATAAATTCTTTTGGATTAGATCAATTTAAAATGAAATTAGACAGAATAATCAATATAAATATATAATAATAAAATTTAATGGTAAAAAAAATTTATGATTAAAACAGCAATTATTACAACAACAATTAATGTACCTATTTTTTTAGACAAAATTTTAAAAAATATATTAAAAGAAAAAAAAAATAATGAAATTGTAACAATTGTAATTGGAGACAAAAAAACTCCAAATGAAACTGGTATTTATTGTAAAAAAATTTCAAAAAAATTTAATACTGTAATTAAGTATTTTGATGTTAAAGCGCAGGACAAATTTTTTAAAAAATATTTAAGCCTTTATAAAATGTTTCCTTACAATGATGCAGTTAGAAAACTTTTAGGTTCAATTTATACAAAAATTGTTTATAGAAAAAGTATTGAAAGAATAATTTTTATTGATGATGATAATTATTTAACTGATGACAAAAGTTTTTTGAATGGACATAATATTACAAACTCAAAAATTACCGGGACGTCTATAAAAGCAAAAAATAATTGGGTAAATATATATGAAAATTTAGTTGTAGAACATAATGTACCAATATTTCCTAGAGGATATCCTTGGAAATATAGAGGATGTGAAAATAAATTATCGTTTAAAAAATTTAAAAATAAAAAAATAATTGCTAAATGTGGCTTTATTACAGGGGATCCAGATATAGACGCAGTTTCTAGATTATTTTGGCCAATCTATGTTAAAAAAGTAAAATCCAAAAAAAATTATTATTTTACACCAGGAACATTTACGCCATTTAATGATCAAAATACATCAATTAGTAGAGAATATATTATGTTATACTATAAGCCACTTTCAGCAGGAAGAAACTCTGATATTTGGACTAGTTATTTAATTTGTAAAATGGCAGAGATTTATCGTGAAATTGTATCTTATGGATCACCTGTATTGAAGCAAATTAGAAATAAACATGATTATTGGAAAGATTATGACTTAGAGGTTGAGCATAATATATCTACAGATTATTTTGCTGATTTAATAAATAAAATAAAATTAAAAAAACAAAAAACAAAATATTTAACTTTAAAACTTTTATGTAAAAAAATATTAGTTGAAATTTCAGCTTCAGAAAAAAAAATAAATTTTATAAAGATGAAAGCTAGACATTATCAAGGGTTTAGCAAAAATGAGAGAAGTATAAGATCATCAAAGTCACTGAAATATATTAGGGCTTATTTTCAAGAATATTTGCTTTGGCTAAAAAATATAAAAAAATATGATTTAATTTAAAGTTAATGTTCGATACATTAAAAATTATTTTAGGTGTAGATAAAAATTATAAATTTTACCTAATAATTTCAATAATATTTGGTGTTTTGCTTGGGTTTTCAGAGATATTATTTGTTTTTTCTTTAAAAGAAATATTAAACTATTTTGAAATTTTCAAAACTAAAGAAAATTTATATTTAAGATATTTTAATCCAATTTATTTATTTTTATTTTTTGCTTTACTAAGGTTATTTATTTCCGCAGTAACTTATTTTTGGCAAATATATCTTGGCAATTACTTTAAATTTTTAGTAAAAAAAAATGTTATATCTTATTTATATTCTGAAAATAAAAACTATGGAATAAGTATTAAAGATACAGGTGATTTATTAACAAATATTTCTGATAAGGGTAGTTATTGTTTTCATCATTTTTCTGCATTTTTAAGTCAATTATTTTTAATTTCTATAAATTTGATTTTTTTAATGTATATAGATTATAAGCTTTTCTTATTTAGTTTCATATCTATATCAATATTATTTATACCAATTTATTTTTTAAGCAAAAAGTTAGAAAAATATTCAGATTTATTTAAATTATCAAATACTCAATTTATCAAAAGAATTTTTATTGATACACGAAATATTTTATTTTTGAAAATTTCTGGTGCACTAAAAAAAAGGTTATTATCACAAAATAATTTGAATACAGATTCTTTGTATTCTGTGAGATCTTATTCATTAAAATTTTCATTTATCAGTCAAATACCTTTTTTTCTTGGAGTTATAATTTTCTTTTTAATAATTTTTATTAACAAAAATTATTTGAATTTAGATGAAGGAACTTTAGTAATTTTCATTTTATTATTTTTTAGAGTATGTTTATCAGCAGGTAGTACAATTAATGCAATTGGAAATATAAAATTCAATTTTCCATTTTTAAATGATTATAAAAAAATTATTGAAACACAAAAAAGTAATAAAATTCAGAAAAATGGTAATATTGATATTAAACCGGAGAATTTAAAAATAAAAAATTTAATAATTAAAAGAGGGAATTTTAAAAAAGAAATTTCTGATTTTTCGATTAATCAAGGACAAATATTTTCTATACTTGGTGAGTCTGGTACAGGTAAATCAACTTTAATTTTAACTTTATTCGGACTTTTAAATAAAGAAAGAGGAAATATATTATGGAATAATACCGATGTAGAAAATATTGATATCGAAAAATTTTATAAAAGTGTTTCTTTTTGTGGAACTGATCCATTTTTAATAAACGGTTCTTTAGAGGAAAATTTATATTATGGATTAAATTCAAATAATAAAAATAATGAAAAACTAGATAAACTTTTAGAAATATGTGATTCAGCTTTTTTAAATAATATTTCACAAAATCAAAATAATTTTGTTGATGAAGGGAGTAATTTTTCATCAGGTCAAAGGCAAAAAATTGCACTTGTTAGAGCATTACTTAAAAAGCCTAAAATTCTAATACTAGACGAGGCGACATCTAATATAGATTTAAATTCTGAAAAATTGATAATTGAAAATATTCTAAGAGAATATCCAGATATAATTATTATTGCTACAACTCATAGACCTGGGATTTTAGTTTCTGAAAATAAAATTATACTTTGATTAAATTTTACCAAAGGGAAATTTATTACAATCGTATCTTGGTAAAGCTTGAGGTCTTAAAAATATATCCTTATAACCAATGTTTTTATTTTTAACATTCATACTAAATTTAACATCATTATTACTTAATATTTTTTCCGCATAATTATTAAATGAATGAAACCCACCATAAGGGTATGCAAAAGTTTTGTAAGGACTTAAATGATTTATAAAATCCAAACTTGTTTTAATTTCATGTAATATTTCTTTATTTGTTAATTTTGAGAGAACTCGATGAGTAATTGTATGTCCACCAAATACCATCCCATTTTTAGACATTTCATTAATTTCTTTTTCTGTTAAATAAAATTCATCACAAAATTTTTTTTCATTTAAATCAGGAAAAAAAAACTTAAATATTTTATCAATTAAAAAATTTTTGTAATTATCTTTTACATAATAATTAAGAGTTTTTTTAAAATAATTTTCCTCAATTGTATTTTTTTGATTTTTATAAATTTTATCCCTAAAGAATTTTCTTTTTGGACCGTCAATCATTTTTTCTTCAATATAATCTTTTAACTTATTATAAGAGTTTTTTTCACCAAAATAATTTAATATTAAATGAACTTTATGAACATCTAAAATTTTTTTTTCTAAATATGGTAGGGTGGGAATATAAAATATTCCATTTAATTGATGTTTTTTTAAAATTTTATAAACAAATGTGTAATGAGATTTAAGAGAGTCATCAAAAGTTAAAAAGATTTTTTTATTAAAATTTTTTTTTAAAAAAAAATTTTCTATATTTTTACAATTAAAAAATAAATATTTTTTTTTAAAAAAAATTATTTGTTTTTCAAAGTTTTTATAATGAAGATATTTTGCATATTTTTCTTTTTTATTTTGTTTCTTAACATAATGATACATTATTGATTTCATATTAGTATTTGAATTGAACTATTTTAAACTTATTATCAATTTTTCTTTTATTTATTAAATAATTTTTAATCATACCTTTTTTAAAATTTTTTTTTAATTTCATAATTGATTGATCATTAAAATCTTTTTTGTAATATAATTTCATTTTTTTTTCCTTTTTTTTAAAAGTAAATTTTTTTTTTGTAGTTAGTATTTTTATTAGTTCTTTTGTCATTTTAAATATAACTCTATTGCCAATTTCATGGACATTGTCTTTATATTTTATTACACCCCTCATTTGATGTAAAATTGGACCAGTATCTATACCTTTATCAATTTTCATAAAAGTTACCCCTACTAATTGAGGTTCATTATTAACTAATGGCCAATAATTGCTTCCTGAGCCTCTATAATATGGTGATAATCCAAGATGTATATTTATAAATTTATTTTTAAATTTTTTGATTATATTATTATTTATAAGTCCACATCCATAAGAAATTATGTAGTCTGGATTAATTTCAATTACTTTTTTAATTAGATTTTTATTTTTATTAATTTCACCTCTGTTTATGATTAGTTTTTTATTTGGTTCTTTTAAACTATTAATATATTTTTTAAAAAATACTCTTTCATTTTTTGCTCTATCAGAAAAATGTTTTTTTTGAAGGATAGATGTATTTTTAGAATTTAATACTTTATATGATTGCCTTTCTTTATTGTTTTCACAAATTGTTAAAGAAACTTCTAAATTTTTATTATTGTTTAAATATTTTCTAAAAAATTTATGTCTATATTCATTTGCAGTTAATATTATTATTTTCATTGACGAATAATTATCATATATATTTTTTATGGACTTAAAATCAAATGAATTTTCAAATAAAAATCATTCCTTATCTACCTTATTATACAAATTATTTAAGATAAATTTAAGACATATTGCTAATGTAGATGAAAATATAAAATGTAGTAATTGTGGATCTATAAATAAAAAATATTTTTATAGTAAATGTAAGCCAGATTTTAATGCAAATATTCTTCCAAAAGATTTATTTAGAAAATTTTATTCTAGGGCAATAGGAAAGTGTTCAGATTGTAACTTGATACAAGATTTTAATCATTTTAATTTAGATGAACTTGAAAGATATGAGAAAATTTTGATAAGTAAAGATCAGACGGTGAGTGAAGAAATATGGCATTCATTTCCTATTCCAGAGGAACGTAAGAAATATGATTTTGAAATATTTTTTAAAAAAAGATTTTTAAAATGGGATAAAGAATTAAAAATTGATAGAAAAACTAAAAATATTTTATTTTTAAGGCCTAGTTTTGGAACCGTTATAAAATATTTTAAAAATTTTCATGACACAAATTTTTATTTTATGGATATTTCAGAAGTGGCAAAAAAGACAATTAAAAATGATTTTCCTCAAGTAAAAGAGTTAGAGGGCAATATTCATGGGATATATAGAGGTAAATTCTTAGATTATAAAAATTTTTTTGATTTAATTATTAGCAATCATCATATTTTACACTGTTTTAATTTAAGTCATACTTTTACTCATTTAAAAAATTTAATGAGTGACTCAGGTAAAATTATTTTTATGAATGAAATAAATATTAAAGAATGGAACCCTTTTCATATATTTTTCATGGATGAAAATATTTTTACCAAAATTTTAAATAAAAATTTTAAAAAAATAGAAGTAATAAGGAATTGTGGACCAGATGAAAAAGAAATTAAAGAATTTAAATTTATTTCAGATTATACAAAATTTAGAGATAATCCTGATTTTGTAGTAAGTGAACCAATAAAAAATATTAATGATTAAAGAAAAGTTACTAACAATTGTAACCCCCAATCTTAATGGAGGCAAATATTTAGAACAGTCAATTAAATCTGTTCTTTCTCAAAAAAGTAAATTAATTGAATATATAATAGTAGATGGATTATCTAATGATAACTCAAAATTCATATTAAAAAAATATGAAAAAAAAATTGATAAAATTATTTTTAAAAAAGATAACTCAATGTACGAAGCTATAAATACAGGTTTTAAATTTTCAAAAGGAAAATATCTTGCATGGTTGAATTCAGATGATCAATATCATGAAGGATGTCTTAAGGAAATTATAGAAATTATGAAGAAAAAAAAAATAGATTGGGCGAATGGTATTTCTTCAACTCTTTTGAATGATAATATTCGTTCAGTTCATTTTCCTTATTATTTTCCTAGAAAATTTATTTTGAAAGGGTATTGTCATAAATCATCATATGGCTTTATTCCGCAAGAGTCTGTTATTTTCTCAAAAAAACTCTTCTTAAAATCAGGTGGTTTTGAAAAAAATAAAAAAATAGCTGGTGACTATTTTTTATGGAAGAATTTTGCAAAATATACAAGTTTAAATCCAATCAATATTAAGGTTGGGATTTTTAGAAAAAGAAAAGGTCAATTAAGTGAGAATCTTGAAAATTATTATTTTGAAATTGGAATTAAATATAAAAAAAAGAAAATTAATTTTTTAAGATTTATATACTCTTTTTTTTATTTATTAACCAAAAGTAAATTATAAAAAATAATATTAAAGTAATAAAATAGTTTATTTTTAAAAATTCAAAAGCTATTATTGGAAAAAAACTTAAGCACAAAATAATAGCTAAAGTAATATTTGATGAATATTTTTTTATTAAAATATGATGAATATGATTTTTATCAGGATTAAAGGGATAAGTTTTATTATAAATTCTTTGTATAAAAAGTCTTAACATATCAATACCTGGTAAAATCATAATTAAAAAAATTGAGTTAACTGTAATATTGGATTGGTTTTGACTTAAATGAATTACACATAATCCAATAAAACATGATAAAAAATATATACCCGCATCACCCATAAAAATTTTGTTTTTTAAATTGAAAAATAAAAAAATAATTAAAAATAAAGTTAATTGAATTATTATAAATTGATCCAATGATAGATTTTTCAATAATAAAAATAACAATAACCCAATAAAAATACTAGTTGAAAGACCATTTAATCCATCAATCATATTCATAGAGTTTTGAAATAAGAGTAGGCAAAATACCGAAAAAAAAATACTTCCATAATAAATGTGAATTAAGCCAATTTTGTCTACCAAAATAAATTTAACTTCATTGATGCCTAAAAATTTATAAATAATAACCGATAAAAAAAATAGAAGAAATAATCTTAAATTTGCTTTTAATGAATATTTGTCATCTATAAACCCAATTAAAAAAAATAAAGATGATAAAATATAAAATTTTAAAAATTCAATATTCAAATTAAAGCTAAAATATTGAATTAATAAACTTAGACCAAAGGTTAACCAAATTAGAACACCTCCAATTAAAGGTATTTTTTTTTTATGTATTTTTCTCTTATTTGGTTGATCAAATAATTTTAAATAATTAGCTAGTTGGTATGCATTATTAAGAAGTAAATAAAATATTAATAAAGTTATTAAATTAAGAATAATCAAAGCTATCATTTAAACTAAATAGTTTTTTCTATATCTTTTGAAACCATTTCATCAATTAGTTTGTCTAAATTATATCTCTGCTTCCATTTTAAAAGTTTTTTTGCTTTTGATGCATTTCCTTTCAGATAATTAAGCTCGTTTGGTCTAAAATAATTTTTGTCAATTCTTACATAAATCTCTTTTGTTTTTTTATCAAAAGCAATCTCTTTAATACCTTTTCCTTTCCAAGTTAAATTTATCCCAATTTTTGAAAAAGCTTTATTTACGAATTCTTTAACTGTTGTTGTGCTATTAGAAGCTAGAATGAAATCATCTGATTTCTTATATTGAAGCATTTTCCACATACCCTCAACGTAATCGGCCGCATGACCCCAGTCTCTTTTGGAGTAAATGTTTCCAAGATATAATATTTCTTTATAACCATGGTATCTTTTGGCAACATTCATAGTTATTTTTCTGCTTACAAATGTTTCTCCTCTCAAGGGACTTTCATGATTGAATAAGATACCGTTTGAAGCAAAAATATTATAAGATTCTCTATAATTTTTTACTATCCAGTATGAATATAATTTTGATGTTCCGTAAGGGCTTACTGGGTTAAATTTATCTTTTTCACTAATTGATTTTTTTTTAATATTTCCAAACATTTCTGAAGTTGAAGCTTGATAGAATTTTATTTTTTTTAAATTTAATGTTTTAATTGCCTCTAGAAAATTTAAAGTGCCTAAAGCATTTGTATTTGAAGTATAAATTGGGGTATCAAAACTTACCTTGACATGTGATTGAGCAGCAAGATTATAAATTTCGTTTGGATTAATATTTTTAATTAAATTAAATATATTTGAATAATCAGTAACATCTCCATAATGTAGAAAAAAATTTACTTTATTTGAATGTCTGTCTTCATAAATATCATCTATTCTATCAGTATTAATTGTTGAACTCCTTCGTTTAATACCATGCACAATATAGTTTTTTTTTAGTAAAAACTTAGCTAAATAAGCTCCATCCTGTCCTGTAATTCCTGATATTAAAGCTACTTTTTTCATATATTTAATTTATAAAAAATTATCTTTGCTGCTTGATTTTATCCATTCACTTATTTTTTTTACATCATTAGAATTAATAAACTCTTCATAATTATTTATTTTTATATTATTTTTTAATTTTGCAGTAATATTTTTTTCAAATTTTACATCTGAAAACTCAATTTTAAATGGTTTTTTTATTAAAGAAAAATAAGAGTATTTTTTTGCCAATAAGTAGTCAACATTATTGTCTGGAAGGTTAGGTAATTTTTTTAAACTTTCTAAATAATTTTCTTTAGAATCAAAATCATATGTAAATCCTTTATTACTGTATTTTCCTGTTCCTGCAGTTAATACTGGTTTTTCAAATAATGCACATTCTAATCCTGTTGTACCTCTTACAGTAATACAAAAATCAAGTAGTGAGTATAAATTAAAAGAACTATAAGGGAAATTTTCATCTAATATTTTGATGTGATCTGGAATTGCTCCAAAATTTTTATTAATAAATTTTAATTCAACTGGCTGATCATATTTAATATTATCTCTTATGTTTTTTGTTTTATTTGAAGGATGTAATTTGAAAATCCAATTGATATTTTTATTTTGAAGAGCAACTTTATAGGTTTCATAAAACCATTCTTGGTAATGTAAAAATATATCTTTGCCGTAAAAGAAACTGGCATCCCAAAAAATATGATTAAAAACTATAGCCAATTTTTTTTTATTTTTAAAACCCAAATATTTATTAATCTCATTTTTATCAGAAAAATTTCTTCCAACAACAGTTCCAGCTGATGGATACCATTCATTTTTTTGATATGATAATTTGATACTTTCTTTAACACTATTTAAAGTATTTTCATTTATATCTTTTTTCTTTAATTTGTCCCAATCTTCATCGTCTATTTCTCCTGGATGTTTATTAGTATTATTTTTTGTCATTTTTTTTATAATTAAAAGATTATTTTTGTAATAATTCATAAAATTGTAAACAATTTTATCTTGTAAGGCAATTGCTTGCATCAATTCTCCTTCACCAACATAGCCTTTATCAATAAATATTCCTGACTCGACATTATGAGATTTTAAATAATTTAAAGCTCCATCCGCACAGAGCATAGATTTAGAAAGCATATAAAAAAAAATATCTTTTTCATTTTTATTTTCTAAATTAATTTCACCCTTTCTAGTAATTCTAAATGTGCTACTAAGAGCAAATTTTCCACACTCAATATCTTTAAATTTAAAATCTATTATATCTTTTATAGTATTTAATTTTTCTGTTATTTTGTTGAAATTTTTTAATGTACCTAAATTAGAATAATAAATTAAACTCTCTCTCATATTAAAATTGGCAGATTTAAAAATTTCATAAGATTTGTATGAAGAAAAAATTGTTGGTTTAAATTTATTTAGTTCAAATATTTTAAAAAAATAAGTTAAAAATTCATAATATTCGATTTGGTCATAACCAAATACAGGATTAAATAGAATCTCTTTTTCAAAATTATTTTTCTTAAAAAAAACTTTTTTTATTAGATTTGTTTTTTTATTTATTGTTATCTTATCTTTTTTTGAAAAAAAAAATTTTTTATAAAAATAAATTAATAATTTAAAATATGAAAGTTTGTTTAAAAAATAATTAATTAAAATTTTAAATAACATATCTTAAGTCAATAATTTTTTTTTTATTAATCTTAGATAAAAATTTAATATATTCAGGCCATGCTGTTGCAAGTATGTAGATTGTATTTTTTGCAACAAAAGGTTTTTTAAAAACTTTAACTTTCTTATCTAATATTATTTTAGAAGATTCATAGCTTATAGGATCAAAAGCAGTTATTTTTTTACCCTTCTTTAGTAATTTTTGGATTAATTGAATTGATTTTGAAGATCTTAAATCATCTGAACCAGGTTTGAAACTTAAACCTAAAATAAACAAATTTAATTTAGAGCTTAGTTTAGAGACTTTTTTTAATTGATATTCAAAGATTTTATTATTTATTCTATCTATTTCGTCTAATTGAGTTTTTTTTAAGTATTTTTTTGAAAAGTGTTTAAATGATTTTACATCCTTTGGTAGACAATAGCCTCCATAACCTAGTCCTGGATGATAATAATTTCTCATAGGTGAGGGTGATCCATTCCATCTATTATCGATTTTTAAAGCATTAAATGATTCTTTGATATTTATATTTTTTATTTTTTCAGCAAGAATTGTCATATCATTTGAAAAGCTTATCATATTAGCAAGCATTGAATTTGATAAATATTTTATATATTCAGCAGTTACAGTATTTACAAAGATTTTTTTGTCTTTAAAATTTTTATAAATTTTTATCATAGTTTTTTTTGTAGAAACATTTTCGCATCCAATCACGATTTTTCCAGAATTAAAAAAATCCTTCCAAGCCGAGCCTTCTCTTAAAAATTCTGGATTAGAACAAAAGTCAATATTTTTGTGTTTAACAAAAATTCTTTTAAATATTCTCTCTGTTGAATAAGGAGGAACAGTTGATTTAATAACGAATAAAATTTTTTCATTTTTAATTTTTTTTTTTAATTTTCTAAAAAAATATAAAATTTGATCTAGGTTTGTAGAACCATTTTTATTTGATGGAGTACCAATACATATAAAAAAAATATTTAATTTATTTTTTTTTAATTTTATTTTATTAGAAAAAAAAATTTTTTTTTCTTTTAAAACTAATTTAAGTTTTTTATCTAAAATTGGTTCATAAAATGGAAGTTTTCCACTACTTATTTTATTCAATTTTGAGATATTAGTTTCTACAGCATTTATTTTTATATTTTTAAACGAGAGACCAACAGCAGTAGTCAAGCCCACAAAACCTAAACCAATAATATTTACTTCAGTCATTATTATAATTCAAAAAATTTAAATAATTGTATAAACCTTTTTTTAAATTTATCTTAGGTTTAAAATTTAATAATTTTCTTGCCTTTCTTATATTTGGACATCTTCTAGTAGGATTATCTTTTAAATAATTTTTTTCTTTGCTTTTTTTATATAAAATCTTACTTCTATTATTTTTTTTAAATTGTTTTTTTGAAATATCATGAAAAGTTTTTACAAATTTTTTTACAGTTATTTCTCCATTATCATTTCCAATATTGAAAATTTCAAACTTATTAAAACTTAAAACTTTTAGATATCCAATAATTGCATCAGCAATATAACAAAAAGTTCTTGTAGGATTTCCATCTGAATGAATAATTAAATTTTTTCCCTTAATGATATTTTTTGCAATATCTGCAGGTAACCTGCCATCATTTAATTTCATACCTGGTCCATAATTGTTAAACGGTCTAACAATTCTTACAGGTATTCTGTATTTATTATAATAAGTAGAACATAAAGTTTCGCAAAATCTTTTTGATTCATCATAACATGCTCTTGGACCTGTAGTTGATACATTTCCATTATAATTTTCTTTCGTAGGAATATTTTTTTTATTAGGAGATCCATAAATTTCACTTGATGAAAAATACAACAGTCTATAGATTTTTTTTTTGTGGCCATATTTTAATAATTTTGTCAAACCTATAACATTAGACTCTATGGTTTGTATTGGATTTTTTCTATAAATAGTTGGGGATGCAATTGAAGCTGCATGAATGATTATATGTATTTTTTTTTTTGTTATTTTTTCTAAATTTTGTTTAACAACATCATATTTTTTAAATATAATTTTTTTGTCATTAATTTTAGTTTTTTTAAATTTGATATCAGTAAGATAAAGGTAATTAATTTTTAATTCTTTTTTAAATTTTATAAGATAGTTAGATAACTCATATCCAATAAATCCATTAAAACCTGTTATTAAAATATTTTTATTTTTAAAAATTTTTTTATTTTCAAAATTTTTATGTATGTAATTTAAATCTAATTTTAATTGTGCATTCATTTTGATAAAATTAAAAAATCATTTTTAAATATTTTTCTTATCACGATATAAATTTTTAGTAGACGAGAAAAATAGTTATTTTTTGTCCAAAAATATTCTTTAATAAAGCTTTTATCTCTTAAGTTTGCAACATACTCATAAAAAAGGGCTTTTTTAATCTTATTAGAAATAACAAAGTCATAGTTTTCAAGTCCCAAGATATAGAAATTTTTACTAAGTTGTCTTAAGCCATGGAAATGAAAAAAGATGAGTTTTTTTTTATTTACAAAAATTTGATTATTTTTTAATTTAATATTTTTACCCTCAAGATTCCATGGAGCTAAATTAATTTGAGGATAATTTAATATTCTAAGATTTTTTATTATAAGAGACAAGTCTTCTAAATATTTTTGATCAGAAAACTTTCCATCTTTAGAATTAAACTCACACCATTTTTTACAAAGTATTGACCATTTATTCAAAAAAGATATTCCGTTTTTGTCAGATTTGACATAGACAAATCCACCGTTAAATTTTCCATACTTGGAAGATAATTCTATTTTTTTTCTTGAGAAATTGTGTTCACAATATGCAACTGATGAATTTTTAATATATTTTTTGAGATTATATGGATCAGAAAAAAAATATATATCAGAATCAAGTAAAAAAACATTTTTAATAAAATATTTTTTAAATAAATATTTTAAAAATATAGGCCTACTAGTTACTATTTTATCAATTAATTTTCTTTCTTTAATTACATTTTTTAAGGTTTTGTCAAAATTAATTATTTTTTTATACTCAGTTAAAATAACTTTTTTTGAACTAATTGATCTTGTTAATATATTTAAAGTTTGTTTGTCAAAACATAAAATAAAAATTTTTACATCATATTTTATTATTGAATCTATTAATGAAATACACCTAGATACATAATATTTACTTATTACAATTGCAAAGTTTTGTTTAGACAATTTTATTCCCAATATATTTTTTTATTTTTCCACAAATCGTTAAAATATTTTTTATCTTTTTGAGTATCAAGTGATGACCAGAAATTATTATGATTATAACTGCTTAATTGTTTATTTTTTATAAGATAATTCATTGGTTCATTTTCCCAGAAAATTTTATTATTTTTAATATATTTTAAAGATTTAGGATTTATAACAAAATATCCACCGTTCACTCTTATATTTTGTATGGGGTTATTATTATTAAATTGAATAACTAAATTTTTTTTTATTTTCATAACACCGTACCTATGTTTAGGTTGAACAGCTGTAACTGTAACAAGTTTTTTGAGTTTTTTATGTTTTGCTTTTAAATTATTAATATTAACGTTCCCTAGGCCATCACAGTAGGTCATTAAAAAATTATCTTTATTATTTATAATTTTATTCGCAATTTTTATTCTTCCTCCTGTACCACTATTTAAACCTGTATCAATAAGAAAGATTGTAATTAAATTATTATTTAAATTAATTTTTAAAATTTTATATTTTTTATATTTATATACTTTTATTTTTTTTTTATATTTTTTTAAAAAAAAATTTTCAATTAATTTTTTTTTATACCCTAAGCATAAAACAAATTCGTAAATATTAAATTTTAAGAATGTTTTTATTAGGTGTATAATGATTGGTTCATTTCCAATTTTAATTAAAGCTTTAGGAATTCTTTTTCCTTCAGCATCGAGTCTAGTTCCGAATCCACCACATAAAATAAACGTTTTCATTTGATTTAATTTTGATTTAGTCTATTACACTTTTACAATGAATTGTGAAATATGTAATACTAAAATTACTAAAAATCTTATTAATTTAGGATATCAACCTATACCAGACAATTTATCTAAAAATGCAAGATTAAGTATTAAAAAAAGAAAATTTAAAACTAAAGTTGATTATTGTTATAAATGCATAACAGCATTTCAGACTAAAGTTGTTAAAAAGAAGGATTTGTATACAAGAAATTATGGTTATAGAGCCAGAAACACAAAAGACGATGTCAATGGTTTAAAAAATTTATCAATAGATATAAAAAAAAATATAAATAAAAACAATAGTTCTAAAATCTTAGATATAGGCTGTAATGATGGAACTTTATTAAATTTTTTCTATGAAAAAAAATTTATAACTTATGGAATAGAGCCTACTGACGCAAACAAAGATTGCAAAAAAAATCACAAAATTATTAAAGGTTTCTTTGATGAAAATATTGCAAAAAAATTTTTAAAAAAATATGGAAAACCTGATGTTATAATATTTACTAATGTATTTGCTCATATTGAAAAATTAAAAAAAGTATTAAATTCACTTAAAATATTGATTGGAAAAGATACATTGGTTGTTATCGAGAATCATTATTTAATTTCAGTTATAAAAAGATTTCAATTTGACACTTTTTATCATGAACATCTAAGAACTTATTCTTTAAATTCTTTTTTTAATTTAGGTAAAATATTAAAAATGAATATTATTAAAGCAACTTTCCCAAAAAGATATGGTGGAAATATAAGAATTTTTTATAGAAGAAATATTTCTGAAAATAAAAATATTAAGGAAAAAATTATTAATGAAAGAAAAATATTTAATACACTAAAAAATATATTTAGAAAAAATTTGAATAAATGGAAAGATAAAAAAAAAAAATACATAAAAACTTTAA
>MDSW01155756.1_pt1 | contig 27640 bp, 25 predicted proteins | sample 811171 | NCBI WGS metagenome assembly MDSW01 (sample SAMN05326641, study PRJNA326480) | marine metagenome | isolation source: seawater | place: Atlantic Ocean: North West | collected 2012 | reverse complement strand
TCGCGGGCGAGCGCCGCCTGAATTTTCGCATCGGGCGTGCCGTCTCCGGTGACCTCGGTCTGCAGATGCAGGCTGACCGGCACGCAGATATTGTCGCAGATCCCGATCATCACATCGGCTTTCAACTGCACCGGCTTGCCCGGATCCTTCGGCGTCACCGAGATCGGCAGCACGACGCCGTCGTGATAGCCGACGGTGCGCATGCCGGAGGACAGGAAGACTTCCGGCGCGGGCCAGTGGACCACGGCCGAGGCGAGGTTGCTTGATCCAGTGAACTGAATCTGCGGCGGGATGCCCGCATCGCCCGGCGAGCGCCAATAGGTTTTCCAGCCGGGCGCGAGCGCAATCTCCAGCGCCGCCATGCGGGTGCCGTTGGCGCCTTTTCCGCCTGCGCGCAGCTGCGCCTGCTCCAACCCCGGGGGCGTCGGCAGTGCGGGCATCGACGCGTCTTGCGGCGTGACCTGCTCTTGCGCTGCGATCTGCGCGACGGCTTCCTGGGCCGCCACGCCGAGCGGGCAGCAGCCAAGCAGGATCCCCATGACTGGTAACAAACGTGTCATATGTTTTACCTAGTCGCTTCCCTGCACGTTCAGAAGTCACAAACGCGACAGCAGCGTGCAACATTTTGTCCCGGCGCGCCGCAATGCGAAACAATTCCTGCGTCTGGCTTGAATAGACGCGCCGCTCGCGCCACCTTGAAAAGAGATGGGATGCAACTGCGAAGGGGAGCGAGATGGACCTGACAGGCAAGTTTCTGATCGCGATGCCCGGTATGGGCGATCCGCGATTCGAGCATTCGGTGATTGCCGTCTGCGCCCATTCCGATGAGGGTGCGATGGGTCTGATCATCAACAAGCCATTGCCGACGCCCGCCTTCTCGGACCTTCTCGAAAGCCTCGATATCGAACGGCCCGGTGCGGATATCCGCTTCGATCAGCCGATCCTCTTCGGCGGTCCGGTCGAGACCGGGCGCGGCTTCGTGCTGCATTCGCCCGACTGGACGACCGGCGAGGGGCAGATGGAAGTCACCGACCGGCTGCGGATGACCGGCACGCGCGACATTCTCGAAGATATCGCGATGGGGCGCGGCCCGAACCAGGCGCTGATGGCGCTGGGCTATGCGGGCTGGGGGCCGGGTCAGCTGGAGGAGGAAATCCTCGACAATGGCTGGCTCACCGCCGACAGCGACGCCGATCTCGCGCTCGATGCCGAGCATGAGACCAAATGGGTGCGCGCACTCGAAGGCATGGGGATCGACCCGCGAACGCTTTCTGCTGCGGCGGGTCATGCCTGAGGGCTGAACGGAGAGGGGGCTCTGCCCCCGCGCTGATGCGCCCCCCGGGATATTTAAGCCAACACGAAGAGGCGATCAGTCGCGCGGGGCTGCCGCGCGGCGCAGGCGGTCGTTGATCGCACGCCCGAGGCCGGTTTCCGGGATCGGGGCGAAGGCGAGCGTGGCGAGGCCGCGCGTCCGGGCGAGCGCATCGCCCTTGCGCAGCATCGCGAAGAGGTTCGCCGCCGCCTCGGTCAGATCGCCCGAGGGCGAGAGGTTCAGATCGGCGGTTGGGCAATCGCCACCAAAGCCGATCCAGACCGCATCCGGGCGCGGGGCGGTCACATCCAGCAGCACGGCGGCGCCCGGCGCATAATGCGATTTGAGTTGCCCCGGCGCGTTGGGCTTGGCTGCGTCGCCGCCCGTTGGTAGCGGCTGGCCGATCAGCGCCTCGATCTCTTCCGCCGCGACCCCGCCGGGGCGCAGCAGCGCGGGCGGATCGAGTGCGAGGATGGTGGATTCCACCCCGACCTCGCAGGGGCCGCCATCGATCACCGCCGCGATCTTGCCGTTCAGCCCGTCCATCACATGCTTTGCTGTGGTCGGGCTGATCTTGCCTGATGGGTTGGCCGAGGGCGCGGCCAGCGGCCCGCCGAATTCGCTCAGTAGCGCGCGGGCGACAGGATGTGCAGGCAGGCGGATCGCGACCGTGTCATGCCCGGCGGTCACCAGATCGGAGAGCCCCGCATCGGGGCGCAGCGGCAGGACCAGCGTCAGCGGCCCCGGCCAGTAGCGCGCGGCGATCTCTCGTGCGGCGTCGGAGATCACGGCGATTTCTTCCGCGGCTTCCATCGACGGCAGATGCACGATCAGCGGATTGAACTTCGGACGCCCCTTCGCCGCGAAGATCGCCGCCACGGCGCGGTCGTTGCGCGCATCCCCTGCAAGCCCGTAGACCGTCTCGGTCGGCATCGCGACCAGTTCGCCCGCGCGCAGCAGGGCGGCTGCCTGCGCATAGCCCTCGGCATCGGCGGAAAGGAGTTTCGTGTCTTGGCTCATGCAGTCGTGACGCAGCGTTGGAGTTGAAGGGGGCTGCCCTTGCGGTAGGGTATCGGCAACCCGACAGGACATAGACGCGCGCGCGGCAATTGCCAAGCTGCCCGGAGGAGACCCATGACTTACCGTTCCCCCGTCACCGATATTCGCTTCATTCTCGACCACGTCGTGCCGCTCGCACCGGTCGCCGCTACCGAGATGTTCGCCGAGGCGACCCCCGATATGGTCGAGGCGATCCTCACTGAAGGCGGCAAACTGTGCGACGAGGTGATCGCGCCGACCAATCGCGACGGCGATCTGACGCCCGCCAAACTTGAGAACGGCGTGGTGCGCTCGCCCGCCGGCTTCAAGGAGGCCTTCGCGGCGCTGGCCGAGGGCGGCTGGATCGGCATCGCGGCGGACCCGGAACATGGCGGGATGGGGCTGCCGCAGGCGCTCAATGTCGGTTTCAACGATATGCTCTCGGGCGCGAACCTTTCGCTGCAGCTCAACCCGCTGCTGACGCAGGGCCAGATCGAGGCGCTGGAGCACCACGCCTCCGACGAGATCAAGGCGCTGTATCTGCCCAAGCTGATCTCGGGCGAATGGTCGGGCACGATGAACCTGACCGAGCCGGGGGCGGGCTCGGATGTCGGCGCGCTGAAGACGAAGGCGGTGCCGAACGATGATGGCACCTATGCGATTTCGGGGCAGAAGATTTTCATCACCTGGGGCGACAATGACTGCGTCGAGAACACCTGCCATCTGGTGTTGGCGCGTCTTCCCGATGCGGCCCCCGGCACGAAGGGTATCAGCCTTTTCATGGTGCCGAAGCTGATCCCGGATGCCGACGGCAAACCGGGCGTCGCCAACTCGCTCAAAGTGGTCTCGCTGGAGCACAAGCTGGGCATCCACGGCTCGCCCACCTGCGTGATGAGCTATGAGGGTGCGACCGGCTGGCTCGTCGGCGAAGAGAACAAGGGCATGGCCGCGATGTTCACGATGATGAACAACGCGCGTCTGAACGTGGGTGCGCAAGGCATCGGCGTGGCCGAGGCCGCCTATCAGCAGGCGCTGGCCTATGCGAAGGACCGGGTGCAGTTTGCGCCGATCGTGGAGCATGCCGATGTGCGCCGGATGCTGGCGGGCATGAAGGCCGAGATTTTCGCGGCACGCTCGATCGCGCTGGCCTGTGGCGTCGCGATCGACATGGGGCGTGCGACGGGTGATGCGAATTGGCAGGCTCGCGCGGCGCTGCTGACGCCGATCGCGAAGGCTTACGGCACCGATATGGGCATCCGCGTGGCGTCGACCGGCGTGCAGGTCCATGGCGGCATGGGCTTCATCGAAGAGACCGGTGCAGCGCAATATCTGCGCGATGTGCGGATCACCACGATCTACGAGGGGACCAACGGCATTCAGGCGATGGACCTCGTGGGCCGCAAGATGATGGACGAGGGCAAGGCCGCCTTCCGTCTGCTGCAGGAGATCGAGGACGAGGCGCAGGGCGCGCGGGGCGATTTCCCGGTGCTGGCCGAAGACGTCTGGCAGGCCGCCGAGGAACTGCGCGAGCATACCGAGTGGATGGTCAGCCAAGGCATGCAGGACCGCTTCGCGGGGGCCGTGCCCTATCTCGACGCCTTCGCGCGGGTTCTGGGCGGCTATTACCACCTGCGCGCCGCGATGGCCGAGGGCCGCGATTCCGCGCGTGGTCACTTGGCTGCCGTCTATATCCGCCGCCTGATGCCCGCCTATGCGGCCTCGTTGGCCGAGGCGAAGGAAGGGGCGGAAGGGCTTTACGCGCTGAGCGTCGAAGATCTCGAGGCATGAGGGGCGAGGACGCTCGCGTGTCGATGAATGGCATCCGCTATCCTTGGGCGGAACCGCCCGAGCCGGGCGGGGCAATCGAGGTTGCGCCCGGGGTGATGTGGATCCGTCTGCCGCTGCCGATGGCGCTCGATCACGTCAATTGCTTCGCGCTCGATGAGGGCGATGGCTGGGCGCTGGTCGATCCCGGGATCGACACGCGCAAATGTCGGACGGCGCTGCAGGCGGCGCTCGATGGGCCGCTGGGTGGCAAGCCGGTCACGAAGGTCTTGGTGACGCATTACCACCCCGATCACATCGGGCTGGCGGGCTGGCTGCAGGAGCAGGGCGCCGAGCTGATCACGACCCGCACCTCGTGGCTGTTTGCGCGGATGCTGCAGCTCGACCCGCAGGAGCGGCCGGTGGCCGAGACGCTTGATTACTACCGGCGCGCCGGGATGGACACGGCGCTTCTTGAGAAACGCGCCAACGAACGCCCCTTCAATTTCGCCGATTGTGTCCATGCGCTGCCGCTTGGCTTCACCCGGATCGTGGAGGGCGACGAGATCGCCCTCGGCGGGCGGCGCTGGGCGGTGAAGATGGGCGACGGGCACGCGCCCGAACATGCGACGCTGTGGAGCTTGGACGACGATCTGGTGCTGGGCGGCGATCAGCTGCTGCCGTCGATCTCGGCCAATCTCGGCGTTTATGCGACCGAACCCGAGGCCGATCCGCTGGCCGACTGGCTGACCTCCTGCGCGCGCTTTACCGAGATCGCGGAGGATCGCCACCTCGTGCTGCCCGGCCACAAGCTGCCCTTCACCGGGCTGCCGCTGCGGCTGCGCCAGATGATCGAGAACCACGAGGGCGCGCTGAAACGACTGTGCAAGCATCTCGACACCCCGCGCACCGCCTGCGAGTGCTTCCCGCCGCTGTTCAAACGCCAGATCGACGAGAGCACCCACGGGCTCGCGATGGTCGAAGCGATGGCGCATCTCAACCATCTTTGGCACAAAGGGGAGGTGAGCCGCACCTTGCGAGAGGACGGCGCCTGGCTTTGGAGCCTGAAATGACAGAGATACGCACCACCGCCGAAGCCCATGAGGAAGCCGCCCTTCCGAATGCGAAGGTGGTGCATACTTCGGAGAACGCGCCCAAGACCGCCGAGGTCAAACCGCTTCCGCCGGAGCTGGCCCGCGGACGGCCCGAGGACAAGAGCCCGGCGCAATGGGCCTATGAGCGGGTTTTGCTCTATATCCAGAACTTCGAAGAGCAGCTGCAGGAAGACGAGGAGGTCGTGCTTGGTCTCACCGGCGGCGAGGCGGGGGTGTTGCAGATCGAGGGGATCGGCTTTTTCGACCCCGACATCCTGACCTTCTACGGCACCGACGAATACGGCGCGCGCACGCAGCTCATCCAGCATTTAACATCTTCCCCTCCCTGAAGGGCGGGGATTTCCACTTCGGCCCTATGCGGCATCGAACCGCTCCGGGCCGAGATGAGTTGACGCTTCATGGGCGGCTGATGCCTGAGCCTCCACGTCCAGCAACGGAGCGTTCCCCCGTCGATCCTCGTCCCGGGCGAGGGCCCGGGCCAGGATATTCTTCGCCGCGTTGATATCGGCATTGGTTTGCGCGCCGCAGGCGGTGCATGCGAAGAGAGCTTGGCTCTCGCGGCTCCTCGCATCCACATGGCCGCATACGGCGCAGGTCTGGCTGGTGTAAGCGGCCGGGACCTTGATCAGGATCCCTCCCGTTTCCTCGAGCTTGTAGCCGAGCATGCGCTCCAGCGCATGCCAGCCGACGTTCAGAATCTCCCGGTTCAGCCCGGCTTTTTGCGCCACGTTACGCCCCGGCGCCTCCGCCGTGCCGCGCGCTGAACGGGTCATGGCGCCGATCTTGAGATCCTCGATCGCCACCAGCCCATGACCCCGCGCCAATCGGCGCGACAGCACATGGGCCAGGTGGGCCCGGGCCCGGGCGTCCCGCGCCCGCAGGGTGGCCAGGCGGCGGCGCGCCCGCGCATAGCGGGCCGATCCCCGCTTGCGGCGCGACAGCGTCTTCTGGGCGCGGCGGATCGCGGCCCGGCGCCGCTTCACCGTCTTCGGAAGATGGACCATCTCCCCGGTCGAAAGCGCGTAGGGCACGGCCACGCCGCGATCGATGCCCACGGCGGCGGCCGGAACCAGCCGCTCTTCGATCTCGCAGCGGGTTGCGATCGAGATCTCCCAGCCGCCGTCGGGGCGGCGCCGGAGCGTCGCGTTGCGGATCTCGACCGTGCCATCGGCCCGGGCGCGCAGCGGACGGGTGTCGCGATAGCGGATCCAGCCGATCTTCGGGATGCGGACCTCTGACCATTTTGCGTTCAATTTTCGCAGCGCGATCTCGCGGCCAACATGGCGGAAACTGTCCGCCGCGCCCCGCTTGCGCGGGCGCGGATATCCGGCCCGCCCCTCGAAAAAATTCGCATAGGCTCGATCGAGATCGATCAGGGCCTGGTTCTGCGCAGTCTGGCTGATGGCACGGATCCAGTCGAAGTCGCTACGAAGCTCTGAAAGCTCGCGCGAAAGACCTTTCGCACCGAAATTCCTTGGATCGCCGCCGGCAAAAGGCCGACCGCCCCATGTTCGCCGCTGCTCTAGCGCCAGATTGTAGACTAGGCGCGTGACGCCAGCCGTCTGCGCGAGCAGGACTTCCTGCTCCGGCGTCGGCTTGAGCCGGTAGACATGGCCACGGATCGTCTGCATAGTCAAATTATAACATTTGGTCTTAGGGTTCTCAATATGGAATATAGATCGGGAAGACAAGTTGTTAGCTACCTTCATGTCCACTTGGTCTTTGTAACCAAGTCCCGGCGTGGTCTTCTTGACGCTGATGCTCATCAGCGTCTTAAAGGTGCCTTCGAGAAAGTCGCCGCAGGCTTCGGCGCCACTGTGGTTGAATGCGATGGCGAGGACGATCACATGCATCTGTTGCTGGAGTATCCAGCAACAGTGCCGGTTGCGAAGCTTGTCAACTCATTGAAAGGGGTCGGGTCGCGGCTATTGCTGCGCGACCGTGAAGATTTGCGGCGCCGCAGCCCGAAGGGGCTTTGGTCGCCGAGTTACTTTGCCGCCAGCTGCGGCGGGCCGCCCCTCGATGTCATCCGCGACTATGTGCGGAAACAGAGAACGCCGACGGCATAAAACTGCCTTATCCCTCCCCGCCCTAAAGGACGGGGTTCCCGGGCATTGGGTGAACCAGCTCAACGTGATGCTGATCGCGCAGCCGAAACCGGTCGCGGACGAAGCGCCGCGCCGGATCGGCTTCCGGCTCGCCCGCGCGCTGGAAGAAGAAAATGCGTCTGACAGCGCGAACCCTCAAGACGAGGCGTGACAGCTTGTCGCGGCTCGGCTAGTTTCCCCTCTGGGAGACAGTGCAAAAGGGAGAACGCGCAATGGCCGAGTATAAACCGGGCAATATGGACATTCGTGACCAGGAGAGAACATTCAACGGTTTTGTTCGCTTCGTCACGGTTTCGGTGATTGTGATCATCTGCTTTCTGGTATTTCTCGCTCTTGTAGGCGGCTGACGCGACCGGCGGCAGCTGAAAGAGACACGCTTGGGAACGGGAGATCGGGCAGATGATGCGCGTGCTTCTTGTCTGCCTGATGCTGCCGCTTTTGCTAGCTGGCTGCGGGGCGGATAACATTTATGCCTCGGATGCCGAGGTCGCTAAATATCGCTATGTTTCCGACGAACCGCCTTCGGTTACGCTCTATACCGTGATCTCGACCAATACCGGGTCGGGCGGGCATTCGGCGCTGCTGATCAACGGGCGCGAGCGGATCATCTTCGATCCGGCAGGCACCTGGAATCATCCCTGGGCGCCCGAGCGCCACGATGTGCATTTTGGCATTACCGAGAAGATGCGGAAATTCTACATCGACTACCATGCCCGCGAGAGCTGGTATGTCCGCGCCCAGAAGCTTCCGATCACGATGGCGCAGGCCGATCAGCTGATGGCCCGCGTGGAGCGCAACGGCTCGGTCAACAAGATGATGTGCGCGGATTCGGTGTCGAGCGCGCTGCGCGACATGCCGTGGCTGCACGACAAGGTGCCCTTCACCTTCTCGCCGCTGAAATTGTCGAAGGCGTTCGGGCAGTTGCCGGGCGTGACCGAGAAGGATCACTACGACAACGATCCCGACGACAATTCCGGCGTGTTGATGATCCAGCAGCAGCCCTACAACCACGGCGACACCCAGTTCAGAGAGTGAACGGGCCTTCAGACATCGCCTCGCCTGCGTGACAATGCGCGGGCGAGTGCGGGGCCCGCGACGAGCACGAGCAGGAAGCGGGCGATCTGCATCGCCATGACGAAGGGCACATCGACCTGTGTGCCCGCCGCGATGATCGCGACCGAATCCGCCCCGCCGGGGCTGGTGGCGAGATAGGCGGTCACTGGCTCGATCCCGGCAAAATAGACCAATCCCATTGCAAAGGCAGCGCAGAGTGCGATCAGGGCGATGATCGAGCCGAGGATGCGCGGCAGCAGCCTTGCGGCATGGCGCAGCACGGCGCGGGTGAAGCGCATCCCGATCCCCCAGCCGACCACCGCATAGCTGATCGCGAGCACGGTCTGGGGCAGGGTGATCTCCAGAAGGCCGGTGGCGCTCGCGATCAAGCCGAAGGCCATCGGCAGCAGCAGACCGCCACCCGGAATGCGCAGCCGCACGCCCAGAAACGCCGCCCCGATCCCGAGCGCGAGCGTCTCGACCGCGGCGACGACGTCCATCGGGCCTTGCTCGGCGAGCGCCGCGCCGACATCCCTAGCCTGCGCCACGCCGAAGATCTGCACGACGGCAGTGGCGGCAATCGCGCAGCAGGCGACGCGGGTATACTGCATCACGGCGACAAGGCGCATGTCGGCGCCGTAATCGTCCGACATCAGCGTCATCGCGGTCGCCGCGCCGGGGGAGGAGCCCCAGATCGCCGTCGTGCCGGGCAAGCCGCCCGCCCGCGCCATCACCCAGCCGAGCGCGCTCGCGCCGAGCACGGTGGAGAGCGTCCCGGCAAGGAAGATCGGCCAGTCGCGGGCGATCTCGGGGAGGATCGAGGCGGGAAGCTTCGAGGCGATCATCACGCCTACGACACCCTGCGCCGCGATGAAGCCCAGAGGCGGCAGCCGCACCGCCCCGCCGCTCGCGGCAAGCGCGATCGCGACCGCCATCGGCCCCAACAGAAGCGCCGCCGAGAGATGCGCGAGGCTCAGCGCGAAGGCCAGAAGCGCAGAGCCCGCGAGGAGGAAGGTCCAGCGCAATGCAGGAGGCCAGCGGTCGGGGGCGTATCGGAAGGGAGGCAATGAGCGCATAGGGGGCTTTGAAGACGGAAATCAGGTGCTTCCGAGCAGATAGGGCTCGTAGCGTCAAGCGCCCAGAGAAATAGGGGCGGAAATTGCCCGGCATATCGGCTTTGCGCAGCGCTCGTGGCAGAATCCCGCCAGAGCCCGCGCAGAGATCTGCCAGCTTTCTTGTCGCAGCGGTGTGAGTTGAATTGATCCCTGCGCGAAACCGGGCACCCTAGAGCCAGTCCCGCTTTCAATGCGGGCAATGACATATGGGAGGAAAGGATGTTCCAGAACATCAAGCTCGGCGCGCTGATCGCCGGGGCAGTGGCGCTGAGCGCGCCCGTCGCGAAAGCCGAAAACTTCATCAATATCCTCACCGGGGGCACCTCGGGCGTCTACTATCCGCTCGGCGTGGCGCTATCGGAAGTCTATGGCGAAACCATGCCCGACGCGCGCGTTCAGGTGCAGTCGACCAAGGCATCGGTCGAGAACCTCAACCTGCTCCAGCAGGGCCGGGGCGAGCTGGCCTTCGCGCTGGGGGATTCGGTGAAGGACGCTTGGGAGGGCAACCCGGAGGCAGGCTTCAAGGCGCCGCTGGGTAAGCTGCGCGCCATCGCGGCGATCTACCCGAACTTCATTCAGGTCGCGGCCCTCAAGGATGCGGGTGCCACCACGATCACCGATCTCAAGGGCAAGAGCCTCTCTGTCGGCGCCGCGAAATCGGGCACCGAGCTGAACGCGCGCAAGATCTTCGACGCGGCGGGCATGAGCTATGACGATCTGGGCAAGGTCGAGTATCTGCCGTTCTCGGAATCGGTCGAACTGATGAAGAACCGCCAGCTCGACGCGACCTTCCAATCCTCGGGTCTCGGCAACGCGGCGCTGAAGGACCTCTCGACGACGCAGGACGTGACCTTCGTCGCGATCCCGGCCGATATCGCCGAGAAACTGGGCGCGCCCTACAAGGCGGGCGTGATCCCGGCAGGCACCTATCCGGGCCAGGACGCGGACGTGCCGACCGTGGCGATCACCAATATCCTCGTGACCCGCGAAGGCGTGTCCGATGAGGAAGCCTACCAGATGACCAAGCAGCTCTTCGAGCATCTCGACACGCTCAAGGCGGCGCATTCGGCGGCGAATGGCATCTCGGCCGAGGCGGCGGTGCAGGGGCTTCCGATCCCGCTGCATCCGGGCGCCGAGCGTTACTACAAGGAAATCGGTATCCTGAAGTAACGCCGCGCAGACACATGGGGAGGGCGGCGCGCTCGGGCGGGTCGCCCTCGCCTTTCGAGGGAGGAGAGAGTGATGGATATGGATAAGGAAGCGGCGGTCGATGCCGTGGTGCATGACCCGCTGGCAGACGGGTTCCCGCATAGCCGCGAGGGGCGCGTGCTTTTCTGGCTCGCGGTGGCCTTCTCGGTCTGGCAGATCGCCTTCGCCGCGCATGTGATCAACCCCTCGAGCCAGATCGCGCGGGCAGTCCATGTGGGCTTCCTGCTGGCGCTTGGCTTCCCGCTCCTCTCGCTTGCCAAGGGCTACGGCCCGCTCGGGCGTTCCATCGCCTACCTTCTGGCTGCCGGTGGCGTCGCCGTCGCCGCCTATCAATGGATCGAATACACGCCGCTCCTGCTGCGCGCGGGCGATCCGAACACGCTCGATCTCGTGGTCGGCGTGGTGCTTCTGATCACCGTCTTCACCGCTGCCTGGATGCTGATGGGCCCGGCGCTTCCGATCATCGCAGGCACGTTCTTCGCCTATGCGATGTTTGGGCAATACCTGCCCTCGCCGCTCAACCATCGCGGCTACGCGTTCGAGCAGGTGATCGAGCAGATGAGCTTCGGCACCGAAGGGATCTACGGCATCCCGACCTATGTCTCGGCGACCTATATCTTCCTCTTCATCCTTTTCGGTTCGTTCCTTGAGAAAGCCGGGATGATCAAGCTCTTCACCGATGTCTCGCTCGGCATGGTCGGCCACAAGATGGGCGGCGCGGCAAAGGTCTCGGTGCTGTCCTCGGGGCTGATGGGCACGATCTCGGGCTCGGGCGTGGCCAATGTCGTCACCACCGGGCAATTCACCATTCCGCTGATGAAGCGCTTCGGCTATCGCCCGGCCTTCGCGGGGGGCGTCGAGGCGACCTCCTCGATGGGCGGGCAGATCATGCCGCCGGTGATGGGGGCGGTGGCCTTCATCATGGCCGAGACGCTGGGCGTCGATTACGTCGAGGTGGTCAAAGCCGCGTTGATCCCGGCGATCCTCTATTTCGCGGGCGCGTTCTGGATGGTCCATCTGGAGGCGGGCAAGCGCGACCTGCGCGGCCTCGCGAAATCCGAACTGCCCTCCCCACGCAAGGCGCTGAAAGAGGGCTGGTATCTGCTGCTTCCGCTCGCCGTGCTCGTCTACCTGCTGTTCACAGGCTACACGCCCCTGTTCGCTGGCACCGTGGGCCTGTCGCTGACGGGGCTGCTGATCCTCGGCGGCTCGGTCGCGCTGGGGCTGCCCAATCAGGTGCTGCGCACGATCTTCTGGGTGGTGATTGCGCTGGTCGCTGCCGCCTTCTTCGAGATCGGCATCTGGGCGGTGCTGGGCGCCGTGGCCGTTCTGGTCGCGATCAATGCTTTCAACAAGGGCGGGCGCGAGACGCTGGCGATCTGCCGCGACAGCCTCGCCGATGGCGCGCGCACCGCGCTGCCCGTGGGGATCGCCTGCGCGCTGGTTGGCGTGATCATCGGGGTGATGACCCTGACGGGGGCTGCCACGACCTTCGGCCAGTTCATCGTGGGCGTCGGCAAGTCGAGCCTGTTCCTGTCGCTGATCCTGACGATGATCACCTGTATCGTGCTCGGCATGGGGATTCCAACGATCCCGAACTATATCATCACCTCTTCGATTGCGGGTCCGGCGCTGCTCGACCTCGGCGTGCCGCTGATCGTGAGCCATATGTTCGTCTTCTATTTCGGCATTCTTGCGGATCTGACACCACCGGTCGCGCTCGCCTGTTTCGCCGCGGCGCCAATCGCGAAGGAAAGCGGCCTGAGGATCAGTTTCGAGGCGATCAAGGTCGCCGCGGCTGGCTTCGTCGTGCCCTTCATGGCGGTCTATACGCCCGCGCTGATGCTGCAGGATGGCGGCCCGCTCGCCGCAGCGATCGGCTACTGGCCTGCCGTCGCCTATGTCGTCATCAAGGCGCTGCTGGCGCTCGCGCTCTGGGGCGTGGCGGTGATCGGCTGGCTGGGTCGCCCGCTGGCGCTGTGGGAACGTGCGCTGGCGATGGTCGCGGGCTTCACCCTGATCGCGGCGCTGCCGCTGACCGACGAGATCGGCTTCGCGCTGGTTGTGGCCTTTGGCGCGACGCTCTGGCTGCGCCGCGCGCGGGCCACGGCATGAGCGCGACCTGCCTCATGGTTGGGGCTGCGATGATCGCGCTGGCGCCCTCGGGCCAGTTCTCGCTGGAATGGACCCATTCGGTCGAGAAAGAGGGCTGGCGCGAACATTGGCAGGTGACCGATCACGACACGCTGCGCCTTGTGGGCGCGGCGGTGAAAGGCTCGGGCGCGGGGATGGAGCCGGGCCCGGGCGGGCATTTCGAGGATGGCTGGTGGGTCTGGAGCACGACCGGCCCCGAAGTGCCCGATCTGGAACTGGCAGCCTCGGGGGCGACGGTCTCGGGCTGGACTTTGTGCTCGGTCGATTGTCAGGTGATCGGAGCCGTGCGCGAGGCACCGATCCGGATCGCGCCTTGCCCCGCCGAGCCGGGCGACGGTTAAGAGCGATCGAGAGGGAGGGCGCATGGCCAAGCCTGCCGCGCGCATGACATTCTGGCGGGTGATCGCGGTTTGCGCGATCTCCGTCGCAGCGGCTGTGGGCGCGTGGCGCATCGCGCTGTCGGGTATCGACGCGCGGCTCGATCGCAGCCTGATCCTGACCCTGCGCGCGCTGGAAACTGAGATTGACCGCTTCCGCTACCTGCCCGCCGTGGTGGGGCAGGATGCCCGCATCCGCGCCGTGATCGGCACGCCCGATGCACCCGGCGCGGATCTCGCGGCGAACCGCTACCTTGCCGAGGTGCTGGGGCTCTCGGGGGCCGATCAGCTTTACCTGATGGACGGGCAGGGGGTGACGCTGGCGGCCTCGAACTGGGACAGCCCGGCCTCTTTCGTAGGCCACGACTACAGCTTCCGCCCCTATTTCCGCGATGCGATCGCCACCGGGCAGGGCGCCTTCTACGCGATCGGCGTGACCACCGGGGTTCCGGGGTATTTCCTGTCCGCGCGGATCGGAGATCGCGATGGTCCGCCCGGTGTGGTGGTGGTGAAGGTCGATCTCGACCCGCTGCAACAGGCCTGGGCGCAGGCGGGCCAAGCGGTGGCGGTGGCCGATCCCGATGGGGTCGTGTTTCTCTCGGGCAATCCCGACTGGCTCTATCACCCGCTCCATCCGCTCGCCCCCGAGGCCCGCGCGCGGCTGGCAGATCTGAAGACCTATCCCGGGCGCGATCCGGCGACACAGGGGCCGCTGATGCAAGGCAGCGCCGCGTGGATGTTCGATGCGAGCGGCGCGCGGCTGCGCAGCCAGACTGCTGCTTTCGGTGAGGGCTGGACGGTGGTGGCCGCAGCCCCGGTGCAGCCCGCGATGCTCTCGGCGCTGATCGCGGGAGTGACGGCGGCGCTGGCCTCGGTGCTGGGTCTGGCGCTGGCGAAAACGCAGGCGCAGCGGCGGCAGCTCGTGGCGCTGCGCCTGCGCCAATCTGAGATGCTGGAGCGCAAGGTGGCCGAGCGCACCCGCGCCCTTGGCCGCGAGATCGAGGCGCGTCGGCAGACCGAGGCGGAACTGCGCGCCGCCCAGGAAGGCTTGATCCATTCCGAGAAGATGGCCGCGCTTGGCCGGATGTCGGCGGCGATCGTGCATGAGGTCAGCCAACCGCTCGCCGCGATGGAGGCGACGCTTGCCGCCGCCGAGATGGGCGCCGCACGCAGCACCGAAAAGACGGTCGCCCGCATCGAGACCGCGCGCAACCTGATCCGGCGGATGCAGCGCACGATCAAGCATCTCAAAAGCTTCTCGCGCAAGGACACCGCCGCGCTGGAGCGGATCGAGATCGGCGTGGTGGCGGCGAGCGCGCTGGAGCTGGTCGCACCGCGCGCCCGTGCGCTGGGGATCAAGCCGCGCGTGGTCGTGCCCGATGGTCCGCTCTATGCCAATGCGGGGCGTGTGCGGCTGGAACAGGTGCTGGTGAACCTGCTGCTGAATGCGCTCGATGCGGTTGAGGGCCAGCCCGCGCCCGAAGTAGAGCTGCGTCTGGAAGGCGCGGAAAATGAACTGCACCTGTGCGTCCGCGACAACGGCCCCGGCATCGCCCCCGAAGACGTGCGGCGCGTGACCGAGCCGTTCTTCTCGACCAAAGACGACGGCGCGGGGCTTGGCCTCGGCCTTGCGATCTCGCAGGCGATCCTGTCCGAGATCGGCGGGCGGCTCGATATCCGCTCGACGCCGGGGGAGGGCACGCAGATGATCGTGACGCTCACACGGGTGCGCGAGAAGGAGCCGGTATGACCGCACTGATCCATGTCGTGGAAGATGATGACGACCACCGCGCGGCGCTCGCCGATCTAATCGAGGCGGGCGGCTATGACTGCGAGGGGTTTGCCAATGCGCAGGCGGCGCTCGATGCGCCCGCGCTGCCCGATCTGGTGGTCAGCGATCTGCGGATGCCGGGGATCGACGGGTTTGGCCTGCTGGAGGCGCTCAAGGCGCGCAGTCCCGATCTGCCGGTCTTGATGATCACCGGGCATGGCGATGTCTCGCATGCGGTGAAGGCGATGCAATTGGGCGCCGAAGATTTCCTCGAGAAACCCTATGACGCGCGCCATCTGCTGGCGGTGGTCGACCGGGCGCTGCGGGCGCGGGCGACGCGCGCTGAGTTGGGGCGGCTGCAGGACGAGATCGCGCGGCGCGACGGGGCGGAGATCCTCGGCCAGTCGGCGGCGATCGCGGCGCTGCGCGCGCGAATCACGGCGCTCGGGCCTTTGGAGATCGACCTTGTGGTGACGGGCGAGACCGGGACGGGGAAGGAGCTGGTGGCCCGTGCGCTCCATGCGGCGAGCCCGCGCGCGGAGGGGCCGTTCGTCGCGCTCAATTGCGCGGCGCTGCCCGAGACCCTGTTCGAGATCGAGATTTTCGGCCATGTCGCGGGGGCCTTCCCCGGCGCGCAGGACAAGCCCGGCAAGCTGGAGGCGGCCTCGGGTGGCACGCTGGTGCTCGACGAGGTCGAGGCTATGCCGGCGGCGGTGCAGCCGAAATTGCTGCGCGCCTTGCAGGAACGTCAGGTGGAGCGGCTGGGCGAAAACCGCCTGCGCCCGCTCGACCTGCGGATCATCGCTCTGACGAAATCGGACCTGCGCGCACGCACGCTCGATGACAGCTTCCGCGCCGATCTGTTCTATCGCCTCGCCGGGGCCGAGATCACGCTCGATCCGCTGCGCTCTCTGGGCGAGGATATCGTTCTGCTGTTTCGTCATTTCGCGGAGCTTTCGGCACGCCGCTATGGCCGCGAGGTCCCGGACCTGCCCTATAGCTTGCGCGAACAGCTCAAGCGCCGCCCCTGGCCCGGCAATGTCCGCGAACTGAAAGCGGCGGCGGAACGCTTCGCGCTGGGCCTTGATCTGCCCGATGCGCCGACTGAGGCACCCTCGGCCCCGCAAAGCCTCGCCGACAAGGTCGCGGCCTATGAGGCGCGCGAAATCAGCGCCACGCTCGAACGCTGCCGGGGCAATACCGAACGGGCCGCCCAGGCGCTCGGCATCGCGCGGCGCACGCTCAACGACAAGATCAGCCGCTACGGGATTCGCGCCGATTAGGCGGTGGTTTTAATCGGGGAGGGGGAAGTGGTGCTGCTGGAGAGACTTGAACTCTCGACCTCTCCCTTACCAAAGGAGCGACCTACCTGCCGGTTTTGGAAATAGAATATGATCAAACAGTTGTTTTATTTGACATTTTTGCGGTTTTTCGTCATTTCCGATGAGCTCTGAAAAACTTTATGTTCGCCGTTTGTTGCCTTCGTGTAGAGGTGAATTGTGGCAAAAAATTACCGGTGGTAATCAGAGCGCTCCCTTGCAGACTACCGCGAGCGCGCCAGAGCGCCTGAGATCGAGCGCTGGAAATCGGGATGGTGATGGCCGTAGATCTTGATGATCATCCGGCTATCTCGGTGACCAGCGAACGCCGCGACATCGTCGATGTTCAGTCCATCGCGCATCAGCCACGTGATCACAGAATGTCGCAAAACGTGCGGCGTGACCTCCGCCGGGTCGAGGCCTGCGGCTTTGACGGCCCCGCGGAAAGCTTTCTTGATCGAGCTGATGCCCTTGCCGCCGAACTCAATGACAAATTCTGACGCTGACCGGCCCTTCGCATCGATGAGCTTCTCAAGAAGAATGCCTTCAACTCTGCACGATGCCCGCGGCTTCCGGCGCTGCTTGATCGTCCGCCCGCGGGCGTCGATATTGGTCTCGTCAGACCGCCTCGCGTCGCGGAAGTCGATCACGCCGCGCGCCAGGTCGACGTCGCGCCAGCGCAGTTCGAGTATCGCCTCGTGCCTGGCGGCAGTGGCGAGCGCGATGCGCACGAACATCTCGACATGCTCACGCGCACAGGCGTCGACTAATCGATCGGCTTCTTTGCGCGTGATCCAGATCTCGCGCGGTTCAGACGGGGGAGGGAGATCGAAATCCGGATCTGGCAGATCCGTGAGGCGATGCTCCGGCGATCGTGCGAGGCGGAAAGCACTTAGAATGAGCTGCATCTCCTGCCTAATAGAAGCATCACCGACGCCCTCCTCGCGCCGCTCGCTCTCATACCAGTCTCCCCAGCGCTTATCGAAGGCGGACAGGAAATACTTGCCGCCGTGCCGACGGACCGTTGCCGAGACGTATTTCCATTTCTTCTTCCACGTGGTCTGGTTCTTCTCTTGTCGCTCAGCGTCATAGAGATCGAGCGCATCAGCGAGCGTTGCTTCGAGACGCTTGCTTCTTTGAACGGGCTTGCTGCGCTCTGACCTGCCACGGGTCTTTCATCCAGCAGCGACCTGAGCCCGGTTTGTGTTGCTCTGCCTACGTTTTTTGGACCGCCGGACGTCGGAGTTTCCGGCCTTTGTCACGATGGCGGGCTGGTTGCGCCATCGGGAAACCGCACATCCGTCGCTGGGCAGTAACGTGAATGCGTGTCGACGATGGTCAGGATCCGCAGTTTCTTGCCCAAGGCGAGCTGATCGAGAAGGAAATCCATTGCCCAAACATCGTTTGAAGTGCCCGATTTTCGCTAACCTCGCGGTCTGCGGAAAATGTTAGTGAAAAGCCCCGTCTGCCGTGGACGCCTTCTTTGGTGATTTTGAGGCAAGGAGGCGCTCCCAGGTAATATCGTCGACCACGTTGGGCAGTCGCAAGCGCCGACCCCTAGCGAACAGGTCGTAGACCAATCGAAGGTCCGCACAGCGAAATTGTTAGGTTTTCTTCGCGGTAGAGCAGATAGACCCGGATGATCCCTGACGGCTCGCCCTCTCGTCGCACCAGCGCGAAAAGCCACTGGCTCACTCGACGACTGGTATTTAATAGCCGCACCGCAGAAAACTCAGTGAAGCAAATATCGACTTTTGGGCCAGTGCCGACAATATCGGTGCGTAAGCGGCGTCTCTTCTACCTTAACTAAAGAAGCTCAATCAAAGTCCGGACCGTTGTCGTCCATATCTGATGGGATATCCAGCTCCTCAGGAGTTGGGGAGGCAGACGCCGCTCCGATGTTCTGGAATTTATCTGCGAGATTTTGAGCGTCGGGACCGTCCTTAAGAACTTCGAGGCCTCGATCCGAGAGCCGAACCACCTCGCTGCCAAGCCTAATATCGATTGCGTGTTGTTCCGGGCGGCCGACCCAGGTCCACCCACTAATGTTCGCGCTAAGCCAAGCCAGGGCACGAGTGAGCCAAGCGCCGTAGGTCAGGGCATCGGAAGCCTCATCGTGAGGAGAAGCAGGTCGAGTTTTCGTTCGATCCGTTCCAGCTGCGCGTCTTGCGCCTCCAGCCTTGCCGACAGCTCCATCATTTGCGTGCGATACTCCTTCTCCGCCTCCTCTTGCCGCAGACGGAGCGCGCGGAGCATACGCAGCTCCTCGTTCATCAACGACAATGCTTCGAGGATCCGTGTCCCAATGTCCGAGGCGTTTTGCTTCATCCAGTCGAGCAGATCCAGAAGCGGCATCAGGCGATCGGTTTTCGTGTCGATCGACTTCCAGAGATCTACAAGCACTTTGAAGCGCGACCTCGGTTTCAGCGATTTCGGATCTTGCGGCATTCATGAGTTCCTTCAGCTGGTGCTGGATAGGTTGCAGGTTGATAATCAAGCGCGCGGCCGACAGGGCCATGGCGTGCGCGATCCGTGCGCGCAGGTGTTCGGGTTGCCACGCCGTGCCAAGCTCGCTTCCGCGGACCGCTCCCTCTTTGGTGAGGAAGACATAACTGTCGTGGCCCGATTTTGTGGGCATTCGGGAAAAGCGGACCGGTTCGGGTCCGGCTTTCAGCCGCGCGATCATTTCGCCGAGCGTGAGCGGCGGGTTCGCCCCGAAGACGCGCGTAAGAGCGCGATAAGTAATCTGCGCGGCTTTTGACTTTAGATTCCGGATCGGGGTCGGCGGACGCAACGTCGGGAATTTCGGGTCGAAATATTCGGGGGCCGGTAGGCCGAGAAGTTTTGCGAGCTCCTGGTGTCGGTGATCGGTAACCCGGCGCGAGAGGTTCGGCTTCAACGTCTTGCCTGCAAATGTCGTTAGCGCCAGAGCGATGTGAATATGATCACACGTCGCGTCCGTATGGCGCACGGCGATCCATGGAACTTGCATCGGCCGAAAGTCCATAAGCTCGAGGAGCGTGATGACGATCTGAAGCCAGAGTGCATCTTCAGCGCGCATGCCCTGCGGAAGCGAGAGTGTGATGTGAAGATAGCCGTGCCGGTCAACCAGTTGACTGAGTTGCTCTCGGGCATCGTGACGGCCGAAGATGACTAGAGTTCCGCCGATCGGCTCTGCGCCGTCACGTAGAACGTAATGCTCTACGAAGCTCGCGTCGGAATGCCGTTTCGTGATCGCGCGCATCGTCAGAAACCCGCCCACTTGAAAATTGCTGTGGAAAGCTCTCGAACGTTCCGCGAGAGCTGACGACAGGCGCTCGGCGATTTCGCATCGAGCCGGTTGACGGCGAAGCAAAGCTGACCGAGCGCCTCCGCGATTTCAGCGTCGCGGTTTGTCGGTTGCGGCAATTCGCTAGTAGCGCTCCGGCGCAAGTAATCTGCGATCGTCCTGCATCCTGTCGCCTGCACCCTCGCTCCGATGAGCTTCATCTCCCCATCAGAAAGTCGGACTTTGATTTCATGAGGGCGTCGCGCCATTTCAGCAGGTCTCCTGCGTCGCGATCTGCGTATCATTTGCCGCGGGGACGATAAGGCCCAAGCGCTTCTCGAGCCTAGCGTATCGTGCTTCGTGGATATGATGGCTCAGGCACATGGCAAGCCTCCTTCATTCACGCAAGAAGCGTGTTATTTCTGTCTTGTTTATTTTGAATTGCGCCGCTTGGGAGCTTAGCTTGAATATACTGCTGCACCGCGTTTTGCGCAGGGTGGAAAAGCGCGAAAAGCGGGGGTTTGGGGCGAAATCGGGGCGATTATTGTGGAAAACTCAATCGCCGCTCCGCCCGAGTCCCGCACGTCACATATGTCGGTGGCCGCTCCTCAAGAAAATCCGTAATTCTCTGCCGGAAATAGAATTTCAGAAATCGACTTGCGCGCGCGTGACGCGAAAGAACCTAAGAGAAGTGCAGAGCTGGGCCGGATTTTGAGGAAGCGTATGGTGTTCCAGTCCAGACCTCCCAGTATGATCGCGGGAGATGCTCTTGCTACTTGATGTGGAGCCAAAAGCGATCTTTGGCTGGCAGGGGGACGAATACCCTCCGTGACCTCGAAGTCCCTAGGTGAATTGAGATGGTCGCCTGCGCTCTTCCGAAATCCTCTGCAAAATGGAAGTATGCCTCCAGCGTTCAGGCCGGGTGAGGGTGGGGCGATGAGGCAAGCGATACTCTACAAGGCGATCGTCGCCAATTACGGGACCTACCTGTCGCGCAAGGATGGCCAGGCGGATCGGCTGGACTACGTGGGTCAGCAGCTCGTAGGCCCGACCGCCATCCAGCAGGCGAAGCATTTCCGCCAAGCGGTGATCGACGATCTGGCCCAGGCCAAGATCTACCTGCTCGATGGCAATGCCGCCAACTACGTCGACAGCTTGCGCGAGGACGTCCAGCAACGTGATGCTGGCCGCGCGGCTGCCGAGCTGGCAGCTTCCTATATGCGCGAGGTCGAGTTTCCCGCCGATCTCGTCTGGGTGGAGCACGATCACCGGATGCTGATCGCCGATCGCGCGAGACGGGAGGGCACCAACCTGCCTCGAAACGCGCTCGAGGATGCCGGTCTTCGGGGCTATCTCTACGATCTGCGCGACCCCGGTGCCCTGAAGGTTTTGCTCTTCAGAAGCGACTCCAATGGCGGGATCATCGATCCGCTGATCCATCTTGTCTTCCCCTGCGACCCGGTTCGCGGAGAGTTCCTCGACACCTACGATTGGCGCCCGCATCCGCACATGCGCGATCTCTTCGCCCAGAAGAACATCTCCCAGAAGGATCTTCAGGGGATGGTAAATAACGAACTCAGTCACCTGACCTATGACATGGTGCTCGGCTTCGTGCTCTTCGCGCTTCTGTCCTCGCCCGAGAACGGGATCGAGCGAGAGGAACGCGACAGCCTGTCGCCGGGAGAGCGCAAGACCGCCGCGAAGTTCGGCAAGACCTGGCTCACAGAAAACCTTCGCTCCCATGTGACGATCCGGATCGGCAAGGAGGGAGATGCGCATCTGCGCGAGCAGGCAGCGCGGCGCGAATTTGAGCGTGAGCAGGCCGCCGGCCGCCACCCGCCGACCGAGCATTGGGTGAGCGCGCATGAACGGCGCTACAAGAGCGGAAAGATCGTGATGGTGCGTGCGCATCAGCGCGGCACGAAGTCGGACAGGAATATTCCGACGCGTGTGATGGGCCCGCGGACGCACTCCCCGCAGTGACCGCCCCCAGATACATGGGGGTGAAGCGTCCTTCTCTCCAGCATTCTCTCTGCCGCTGCCGCTGCTGCTTTTCTTGCGCCTCAATCCACGCGGGCGCCATTTAAGGCCTGTTGACTCCGGGTGACATTTGCCGACCCGGCACCGTGTGCGCCTAGGGCAAACCGAACTGCCTCGTCGCGTGGGGGGGAGGGAGCCCCTAATCTCGTGCCCACCTCCGGGCACGCTCGGTCTATTGCTCATCGATCCGGGTAGATTGCGAAACAGACAACCACGAGAGCGGGGGCGGCCGCGCCGCGCCCGTAGTATCAATTGCAGAAGGTCTCCCGCAAAACATTGCTCTTGAAGGGTTTTTTAGTGTTATCCGCCCTCGCCATCTTGACCAAAATGCAGCCTGAGAGCCCGAAATGGGCCAATCGGGCACCGGCGATTCCGAAAAAAGTAAACGATTTCAATGCTGTGACAGCTGTTACGCGTGTTACAGGGCGCGTTACGCGCGCAAGCAATTGAAATAAAACAGAAATCTCTATCTAGGTATGTATGTAACACTCTATGAGATGAATATACATAGAGAGAGTGAGTGGTTCCTCCATCCACTTCGATCCAGAAAAGACTCCACCTATATATTTACTTCCGGCGTTACGGGCGTTACCGCGTTACGCGTCGGATAAGTCATTGAAATCGTTCAAGGTGCGTGTAACAGGCTTGTTCGATAACCTACCTGAGACGGTGGTCTGTGTTACGCGGGTGCCCGGTCTGGGAGGATCATTGCTGGTTTGTGAAATAACTTTTCATGGTCAATAGCCGCAAGCGACTACGACTGCACGGAGTTCGGACGGGCCTGAGCTCTCCCGCAAGGCAGAAAACTCCTTTCCTTTATTGCAACCGCGTCCTGCAAGGACCTCCCCTGCAAGATTGACACGGTCTGCCTGCATGGCGACGGGGCAGAGGCGCTGGCGATGGCGCGGGCACTGCGCGGACACCTGACCGAGGCTGGCTTCGAGATCGGCCGCTTCGGGGCCTGACCCGCCTTAGACCATCCGAGCGTGCAGGTTCCATAGTAGCCACAGCGTGCCGCCGCCCATCAGCAGCAGGATCAGCGTGGTGAAGAGGATCAGATGCAGGTCTTCCTGCTTCTGACCCTTCAGGCGGATATGCAGGAAGAAGCGGAAATGGACCACGATCTGCACGATCGCGGCCACCCCCGTCGCCCACCAGATCGCCACTTTCGGCAGCAGATCCCACGCCACCAGCGCGAAGATCGGCAGGGTCAGCGCCAGCGCAAGCGCATAGCCGATCAGGTAGCTGCGGGCCTCTTGGCGCCTTTCGTCATGTTCGCTCATGCCAGCCCCCCGATATAGACGATGGAGAAAATGCCGATCCAGACAATGTCGAGGAAGTGCCAGAGCACGGCGAGGCGCACCATCGACAGCTTCACCCGGTCGTCGAGACCGTAAACGAGCATCTGCACGAGGATCGCGACCGCCCAGAGGCACGCGAAGGTCACGTGCAGACCGTGAAGCGGCACCAGCGCGAAGAAAGCCGACAGGAAGCCGCTGCGTTCAGGCGTGCCGCCCTCGGAGAACATCTTCAGGAAGTCGTGGATCTCGAACCCCACGAAGCTCAGCGCCAGCGCCATCGCGACCAGCAGCCACAGCACCATCTTCACCGGGCGCGGCTCGTGCTTGAGTGCGAGATGCGAAAACCCGATCGCGACTGACGAGGTCAGGAGCAGCATTGTCTCGATGAAGATCGACTTTAGCTCGAACAACTCCTGCGGGCCGGGGCCGCCATTGGTGTTGGGCCGCATCACGACATAGGTCGCCATCAACAGCCCGAACAGGATCGCGTCGGACATCATGAAGACCCAGAAGCCGAAAACTTCGGTTTCGGCTTGGTCATCGGCGCTTTGGTGCTTGGACCCCAGATTGAGCCCGGGATGGCGGGTTGTCTGGCTCATCGTGCGGCCTCCTGTGCCATCGGGATGGCGTGGCCGCGGTTGTCGCGGGTGTATTCCGAGCTGCGCGGCACACGCGGCGTGCGGGCGGCCAGCTCGCGGAAGGCGCGCCATTCCTCGCGGACCTCTTCGGCGGGGATGCGCTTCTCGGTATTGCGGCGGAAGCCCTGCGCGATGATCACCAGCGGCACCAGCGCCGCGAGCGGCAGAACCGCCCACCACATATGCCATGTCAGCGTGAAGGCCAGCGCCGTTCCGAGCGCACCGATCACCGGGCCGAACGCCGCGTTCTTCGGCAGCCAGATATCCTCGAACCCGTCCTCGGGCGGGCCGAGGTCACGGTCCGAGGCTTTCAGCGTCGCGAAGGCGTCGCGGCCCTCGACGCGGGGCAGGGCGGGAAAGTTCCATTCCGGCGCGGGGGCAGGGAGGCCCCATTCGAGCGAGCGCCCGTCCCACGGATCGCCCACCGGCACCGCGAGCCGCTTGCGGTCGCGCACCGAGACCCAAAGCTGCACGATCAACGACAGGAAGCCGGCAAGGATCACCGCCGCGCCTCCCAATGCGATGATCGTCCATGGCAGCCACGCGCCGGTGAAATAGCCCGACATCCGGCGCGGCATTCCCATCAGCCCCAGCACGTAGAGCGGGAAGAACGCGCCCATGAAGCCGAGGATCCAGCACCACGCGGCGCGGTAGCCCCATTTCTCGTCGAGCCGGAACCCGAAGGCCTTGGGAAACCACATCGTATAGCCCGCGATCATCCCGTAGAGCAGGCCGGGGATCAGCATGTTATGGAAATGCGCGACGAGGAACAGCGTGTTGTGGGTCTGGTAGTCGATCGTCGGGTTCGCCAGCAGGATGCCCGACAGCCCGCCGATGGTGAACAGAAACATGAAGGCGATGGCGTAGAGCATCGGCACCGAAATCCGCACACGCCCGCGATACATCGTCAGCATCCAGTCGTAGATCTTCACCCCCGTGGGGACCCCGATCAGCATCGTCGCAATACCGAAGGCGGCGTTCAGGTTGGCGCTCTGGCCCATGGTAAAGAAGTGGTGGACCCAGACGGTGAAGCTCAACACCGCGATCGCCATCGTCGCGATCACCAGCGCGGTATAGCCGTAGAGCGTTTTGCCCGAGAAGGTCGCGAACACTTCGGACCAGATCCCGAAGGCGGGCAGGATGAGGATATAGACCTCCGGGTGGCCGAACAGCCAGAACAGGTTGGCGTAGTTCATCATGTTGCCGCCACCGCCATTGGTGAAGAAATGGAACCCCATGTAGCGATCCAGTGCCAGCAGCGCGGTCGCGATGGTCAGGGGTGGCATCGCGAAGATCATCAGGATCGAGGTGCAGAGCGACGTCCAGGTGAACAGCGGCATCCGCATCAGCGTCATGCCGGGGCAGCGCTTCTTGTAGATCGTCACCGCGAAGTTCAGCCCCGTGAAGGTCGACCCGATGGAAGACAGCGTCACCGCCCAGATCCAGTAATCCGGCCCTGCGCCGGGATTGTAGGACAGCTCTGTATAGGGCGGATAACCGGTCCATCCGCCGGTCGAGAAGGGCTCGAGCACCAGCGAGACCATCAGGATCACCCCGCCCGCAATCGTCAGCATCAACGACACCGAGTTGAGCACCGGGAAGGCGACGTCGCGCGCGCCGATCTGCAGCGGCATCGCGAAATTGATCATCCCGGTCAGGAAGGGCATCGCCATGAAGAAGATCATGATGGTGCCATGGGTCGTGAAAAGCTGCGCGAAGTGGTCGGGCATCACGATCCCGCCGCCATCATGGCCTACAACCTGTTGGCTGCGCATCACGAAGGCTTCGGCCAGCGCCCGCGCCAGCATCACGAAGGAGAAGACGATATACATGATGCCGATCTTCTTGTGATCGACCGAGGTCAACCACTCGCTCCAGAGCGGGCGCCACCAGCCTTTCGCCGTTATCAGGATGACCACGACGACGAAGCCCAGCACGGCCATGCCGGCCGCTGCCGTCCCGGTAATTCCGGACAGCAATTCGGTCCGCCCGTCGGCTTTGAAGATATCCATGACCGGCAGCGCGTCCCATGTCAGCCGACCGAAGGGAAAGCCCCAGACATCGCTCCACGTATTCATTGTGCCGTCTCCTTCAGGCCGGCGATCTCGTCGAACATCGCGCTGGGCGCGGTCGAGAACAGGATCGGCTGCCCCGTGGGCTGGTCGAGCTTGCGCGCGAGTTCGACCTTGTTGCTTTTCGCCTCCACCGCATCGCGGACCTTGGCGTCGAACGGCAGGCCGCTGGCCTTCGCCTTCGAGATCCAGCGCGAGAAGGCCGCGTCGCTCATAGCGCTCGCCTTGAAGGTCTGGGTGTAGAACCCCTCGCCGTTATATTGCGTGTTGCGCCCCTCGAACGTGCCGGGGCTATCTGCGGCAAGGTTCAGCTTGGTGCGCATCCCCTTCATCGCGTAGATCTGGCTGCCGAGCCGCGGGATCAGAAAGCTCTGCATCACCGTGTCGGAGGTCAAATGCAGCTCGAGCGGACGCGAGGCGGGGAAGGCCAGCTCGCCCACGCTGGCCACACCCTCTTCGGGATAGATGAAGAGCCATTTCCAATCGTATCCCACGACATCGACGACGAGCGGTTTGCCACTCGCACCGGGCACCGGGTTGTATGGATCGAGGTTATGGGTCCGCTCCCACAGATAGCCCGCGAGGATCAGCACGACCATCACCGGCACGCCCCACGCGAGCCACTCGAACAGGGTCGAGAAAGACCAGTCGGGGCGGTAGTCGCCTTTCGAGCGGCCATATCGATAGCGCCGGATCAGCCACGGAGTCGCCGCGAAAACCGGGATCACGACGATGGCCATGACGATCAGGATGATGCGCAGATGCGAAACCTGTGCAGCAGCCACCGGACCTGCGGGGTCGAGGAAGCTTTCGGCCTTCGCCTGTCCCGCGACGGCCCAGAGTGCGGCGAGTGCGCCGACACGTAACCGGGCTCTGCACTTTGGGACGGTGAGGGGCATGGCAAACTCGCTTGCACAAGGGGCTGTGCGAGAACGATAGACCGGCGGATTTGCCGGACAAGCGGGGCTGGCCAACACTTTATTTTCAAGGAACTGCGCGGGGCGTTCCACGTTATGCGCGCCGCTCAAGCGTGGGCGCACAGCGCATCACGCGCGACGCGTCATGTCCTGTGGGCACAGATCGTGGCGCTTCGCCCAATGCAGGAGCGTGTCGTCGAACTGCTCGGGCGGGACGCCTTCGAGGCCGGGAAATTCATGCAGGATGATCCGTAAAGCGCGGCGCTGGTCCTCGTTGAGCCGGTCGTCCTGCCAGAGCCGGTAGATACCGCGCGGCAGGCGGCGCTCGGGTCTCGCGGTGCTGTAGAACAGCGCGAAGGGAATGGATTTTACCTGTGCCACATAGCTGGACAGTTACGGCAGGAATTGCCCGGTGAATTCGTCGGACCCGGGCGGGAAGACCTCGGCCAGCGCCATGACCGCGCGCCCTTGGGTCGCCGCCTGCGTGGTGGAGAAAACGAAGCTCACCGCCAGCGTGAGCACCAGCATCCCTGTCACCCCTATGATCACCGAGGGGCAGAAAATGTGTAAAAAATGCATCCCGGTGAGCCGGTTGATTGTCTTATGTTAAAGATATGAACTTTTTTCGGCCGAGAGGCTGTTTTCGCCCTCAGAGAGAGGAACTGCCATGCGTGAGGAGGAGTTGCTCGGGCGAAATATCCCAACAGGGACAAACCCATTCAGCCGCCCAATTTCGGAGGTCTCTCTCATCATGTCCGCCCGCCTCATCGTCGTGTCCAACCGCATCCCTTCCGAGGCTACGCCCTCGGGCGGGCTCGTGGTGGCGCTCCACGAGGCGCTGCGTGAGAAAGGCGGCATCTGGATCGGGGCGCATCCCGAGACGGGCCCCGAAGAGCCCACCCTTATCGATATGGGAGGCACCCAATATGACAAGCTCGCCTTCCGACTGACCGAGGAAGACCGCGCGGCCTATTACCTGGGATTCGCGAATTCCGTGCTCTGGCCGATCGCGCATCACCGCACCGATCTGGTCGAGATCAATCGCAGCTTCGACGAGGGCTACCTGCGC
>MDSW01153520.1_pt1 | contig 27640 bp, 13 predicted proteins | sample 811171 | NCBI WGS metagenome assembly MDSW01 (sample SAMN05326641, study PRJNA326480) | marine metagenome | isolation source: seawater | place: Atlantic Ocean: North West | collected 2012 | reverse complement strand
GCCAAGGGCACCATGAAGGGCGGCGACAAGAAGAAGCCCACCTCCCGCTCCGTCAAGGCCGGCCTCCAGTTCCCCGTCGGCCGCATCCACCGCTTCCTCAAGGTGCGCCCCGACCCCGAGGCGATGCGCGCGCGCGCGAAATCCGGCGCGGCGACGGCGAGCGCGACGCGCGACGGGCCGACGGCGTCCACTCGCGCGCGCGATACGCGCGTCGCGCGCGGCGTTCCCGCGGAGTCCGTCGCGCGGACGTTCGTTCGGGATGGGTGTGCCAACCGCCGACCGTTCATTCCTCCGTCCTGACGCGCGCGCCCCCCCTCGGTCACTCGTCCCGCACCGCAGAACCGCGCCGCCTCCGGCGGCCGCGTCGGCGCCACCGCCGCCGTCTACTCCGCCGCCATCCTCGGTGCGCATCCCCGCCGCGCGTCGCGACCGCACCTCCCCGCGCGTCTCCGGCCCCGGGTTTCCACAATCCTCCCCGGCGTTTCCCCGCGGATCGAGTCGTTGCTTCGGCGAACCCGCGGCTCGCGTCCTGACCCCGACCCCTCGCCCCCGTCCGCGCAGAGTACCTCACCGCCGAGGTTCTCGAGCTCGCCGGCAACGCGTCCAAGGATCTCAAGGTGCGCCCCCCGCTTCGTCCGCGCCCCCGTCCGCGCGTCGCGCGCGCGCCCCGGCGCCGGTTCCCGGATGTGACCGTTCGCGTAGACGCCGCCTTCGCGACGGGAAAAAAACGTTTCGGCGACGGTTTTCTCACGCGACCCGTTTGAATTCCCCCCTCTCTTCCCCCGCGCGCCCCCCTCGACCCACTCCAGGTCAAGCGCATCACGCCCCGCCACCTCCAGCTCGCCATCCGCGGTGACGAGGAGCTCGACACCCTCATCAAGGCGACCATCGCCGGCGGTGGTGTCATCCCCCACATCCACAAGTCCCTCATCAACAAGTCCTCCAAGAAGTCCGACTAAGCGAGGCGAGAGCGCGCGTCTGCGCCGCGACGCGCGACCCTCGGCGCGTCGGTCACCGAACTGTACCGGTCACCGTCGCCCCGCGGGCGCGCGTTCGCGCGCCGCGACGCGCCCTGGGAACGCGACGCGAGGGCCTCGAAGCCTCGGCCGGCTGCCCTGGCGCGCGTCGGACGTTTTCGCGCGTCCGTCTGAGAAGAAAAAAACACGGGAAAAAAAAAAACGACGCGTCACGCGCTTCCGTCGGGGGAGGCGCTTCCGCGCGGGACGAGCGACGAGCCGGCCGTTGTCTGACACGAGCTCGTCGAGAGACTCCGACGAGCTCGTCTGAAAAGCGCGTTTCGAATCCGGCTTCACTCACCTGGTTGTAATTCTACCGCCACCCGGCCGATTCGCCGAAGACGCCCGCCGCGACGGCGGATTCTCCGCCGCCCCCGTCTCAATCAACCCCCTCACGCGCGCTTCGCTCTCTTCTTGCTCGACTCGCTCGCGCCCTTCCCCGCGCGGAACGCCTGCACCTTCCTCTTCCTCGCCTCCTTCCTCTTCCCCGCCTTGACGATCTTCGCCCGCGCCGCGCGCTCCGGGTCCGTCGCGCGCTCGAGCGCCTTCTTCTGCCTCCTCTCGTTCCTCGCGGCGTCGATGGATTTGCGCGCCGCGGCGTACGCGCGAGTAAACGCCTCCGGCGGCATCGCGTCGCGCAAAACCTCCAGCGCCTCCTCCGCCCGAGCCCTGTGCGCCTCCTCGACGCCCCCCGTGTTCGCGTCCGCGCAGAGCACCGCGGGCCGCATGAGCGCCGCGGCGAGTTCGAAGCGCATTCGAAGCTTCGAATGATTCGAATCGTTCGCGCGCGACGCGAACGCGTCGGGTCCGAGCGTCGCCGCCAACGCCGCGGTCCAGCGCAACGCCGCCGACCGCGCCGCCGACGTCGCCCCCGCGCACACCTTCCCCATGCGCCGAAACAGCCAAGGCAGAGGCGGACGCGAGTCCCTCGAACCCCGCTCGTCGGACGCGTCGAGACTCTTCTCGTCTCCTCCCCGCGCGGAAGCGGCGTTTTCGTCATCGGTCGTCATCATCTCCGCCCTGACGAGCGCGGCGGAGACGAAGACGAGATTCTTGGTCGCCTGCTCGGCGAGGCCCGCGTCGAGGTCCACCGCGCCTGCGCCCGCGCCCTGTTCGAGGATGCCCAGCGTGTGCCGCGCGACGCGCTCGAGCGAGATGGGCGACGCGTCAAAGGACGCATTATTCGCATTCGCCGCCCCCGGGTCGCCCTTTTCTTCGACGGCGCGCCTGGCCAACGCGGCGCCCTCGACGGCGAGGAAATGCCCGACGACGCGGCTTGCGACGCTCTGGACCCACTGGTGCCTGTGGCGCAACAGCGCCTCGCACAGCCCCCAGATCGCCCCCGGCGCGTCCAGCGCGGCGGCCTCCTCCCCGAGCGCCGCCGCCGCCGACGCGGCCGCGCGCGCGTACTCGTCGTCCGGCATGAGATCGTCGTCTTCCTCGTCGGCGGCGTCGTCGTCGCCGCCGTCCCCGCGAGGGGGGGGGCCGAAGAGCGCCTCCGCGCACCCGCCGCCGGCGACGCGCGCGGCTTCCGCGAGCCGACACGCGAAATACGCGACGCGCCACCCGCGAACCGTCTCGTCGTCGTCCCTCGCGTCGCCGCCCGCGCGCGGGTCGCTCTCGCGGAGCGCCGCCGCGACGAGGCACCGGGACGCGCGGAGCGCGCGCTTGGCCTCCGAGGGACACGCCCGGATCGCGAACCCTAACGTCTGCAGCGCCGATCGCCGAAGCCGAGGGTCCCCGAGCGAACCTTTGGGACCTCCGCCGGAGTTTTTTCCCGAGAAAACTCTCTCGGGCGGCGCGAGCCACGCGACGAGCAGAGTCAGGAGTTTCCGCGCGACGCCCGCGTCCCGCACGCGCCTCAGGAGCGCCCCGAGGCACTCCCCGACCGCCTCGCGGCACTTGGCGTCCTCGTCCGCGCCGAGCCGAGCGACGAGCGGGACGAAGAAAAACATCGCGTGCGCCTCCACCGCGCTCGCGGGAAACTTTTCGACGACGTCGCGGACGCACCGCGCGGCGCTCAGCCGCCCGGCGGCGTGCTCGTACTCGAGGTTCGCCGCGAGCCGGTCGAGGTACCCGCGCATGACGCGCTCACCGAGCGGGTAGTCCAGGAGAAACTGCACGAGCGCCTTGGCGCAGAGCGCGCGCGTCTCCGCCGCCGGCGCGCGGACGACGAGCTCGGCGACGTTCCGCGCGACGTCGTAAATCTCGGGAATCATCGGCCGACGCGCCATCACCGCGCGCATCAGCGCGAACGTGCTCGCGGCGCTGACCCGGTCGCCGCCGCCGCTCGAGTCCGCGCCGCCGCTTCTCAGCATCGGGTTGAGGTCGCCCTCGAGGTCGCCGAAACATCTCTGGCATATGAACCGGAACTGCGCGTCGGTCGGCGCGAACGCCGCGTGGCGCTTGAGGAGGTTGTTGAGGAGCTTCACGCAATCCGCGGTGAGCGCGACGTCCGACGCCGGCGTGTCCTTCAGCAGCGCCATGATCCGACGACCGAGCGCGCCCGTGGACGCGTCGAACGAAGATAAACGCATCGTCGAGAGCTGCGCCAAAACCCGCGTCGCGAGGGGGGGGACCGCGGCGTGCGGCGAGGCCAGAGCGCGAACCGCCAGAGGGACCAAACCCTCGAGGACCGAGACGGACGGGCGAGAGAGAGAGGGACCTCCCTCCTCGCCGGCGTCAAGCTCCCCGTCGGCGCGCTCCTTCTCGCCGCCCTGCGCCTTGCGGAGGATCGCCCGGACGATCCCGAGCGCGAAAACGACGAGGAGGTCGAAGTGCGGGGGAACGCCCGCGTCGTCGTCGTCCCCGGGATCGTCCGCGCGAGAACGCCCCGTCAACGCCGCCGCCGCGCTCGACGACGACGGCTTCTTCGACGACGCGCCGCCGAGCGTCCGCTCGTCGGCGTCCTCCTCGTCGACGCCGTACTTGGCGCGTTTGTACCGCGAGCCCGCGGCGGGGCCCGCGTCGCTTCGAAGCGTCGGGTCCGAGCCGGGCGCGGGGAGCTTGATCAGGTACCTGCGGCGGCGGGCGGAGAGGGGGGCGGCGGCGCGCGGGCGGCGGTGAGAAGCCGAGTTTCGGAGAGACCGACGACGAAGCCGTCTCGAGACCCGACACGAGGCGGTCTCGAGATGGCCTCGGAGGCGCTCGGAGGAACGTTTGATTCCTCGGCGGGGCTCGCGCGGGGTAGGGTAGTAGTACGTATGTCGCGCCGATTCGGGCGCGTCCCGCCGCGCACGTTCGACCTCCATAGGTCCAAAGCGAACGAGTCGCGCGGGAGCGCCCGGAGGGGCGTTGGATGTTCTCAGCGCCGTAGGGACGACGACCGCGCACGAGACGCGCGGCCCGTACGGAGAATTGGCTGAGGTGGAGCGAACGGAGCGGACGGAGCGGACGGAGCGGACGGAGCGAAGAGCTCGTCGCCGTCGCCGTCGCGTCGAGCTCGTCGCCGTCGCCGTCGCGTCTCGCTTCGCTCCGTCCGCTCTGTTCGGGAAAAGAAAAAATCGAGAGAAAAAAAAGAACCCCGAAAACGCTCAAATCCTCGCGCGCGTTTCGTCGTTCGCGGCGCACCATCCGTTGTCCCAGACCCTGTTCCCCGTCTCCTTCTCGCCCTTCCTCCCCTCTCCGAGGGTCATCTCCTTCAGTTTCCCCGATTCTGCCTCCTCCTTCCTCCGCTCGTCGTGTCGCACGCCGTCCCTCACGACCGATCCCGCGAGCGCGAGCATCTCGTCCGCGTCGGCGCGCGCGTTGGCGAGCGCGCCCTTGCTCACCGCTCGCAACATCCCCTCGAGTTTCGCCCTCACCCCGGGCGCGTCCGCCGCGTGCAGCCGCCGGGTCACCGGCGCGAGGAGCTCCGGGAGCGCCCCGGGGCACGGCGCCGCGGAAGCGAGGAGCGTCAAGCACTCCCCCGCGCGGCTCCGCCGCGCCTCGCGGTACGCGCCGCGGATGGAGGCGACGTCGCGCTCCTCCGCCGCGCGGCCGAAGACGTCGGCGTCGACGACGGGCATAATCTCCGGGAGCGCGTCCTCGATGTCCTCGGGGTCTAGTTCGGGGGCGCGACCAGAGGCATCGCCGGCGTCGGCGGCGTCACCGGGTCCTTTTCCCCCTTCGTCCCCCTTCGCGATGACCGCTCGTAGGATATCGCGGAGCGTCGCGCCGAGGACGTGCGACATGAACCCTCGGTCGAGTCGGCCGGTGAGTAGTCCGACGATCCTCGGGAGGTGCGGCGCGCCCAGCCCTCCGGCGGCTTCGGCGAGCGCGGCTCTCGCGCCGTCGCGCACGCCCTGCGCGCGGCTGCGTAAACAGTTGGCGATCTTTCCCAGGATGCGCCCCACGTGCGCGTCCAGGTCCTCCGCGGGCAGGAGGCGCATGATCAGGGTCACCGCGCGCGCCGCCGCGGGGCGCACGGTCCCGCCCTTGCCCTCGTTGTCCTCGACGACGACGAGTTGTTCCAAAATCGGCGCGCACTCGCGCGTCAAAAAATCCAACGCGCGTTTCGCGACGAGCCGCCCCGCGACGTTGGTCGCGATCGCCGGCGAACCCGTCTCGCGCTCGACGCGGTCCTCCTCGTCCACGTCCCACGCGTGGAACCGTTCCAGGACCGTCGCGGCGGCGCGGATGTGCTTATTTCGGCTGCCCTCCACGTCGTACGATCGGCCGCGGCGGTGCCCCGCGGCTTTACGCAGCGTCCAGAGGAGCACCTCTCTGTACGCGCCGAAGGGCAACGCGCCGGCGAGCGCGCCGATGGTCGCCGCCGCCGTCGACGCGACGTCCGCGCCCGCGTCGCCCAAGCACGCCACCGCGAACGGCGCGAGGTACGTCGCGATCGTGCGAGGGTGGAGAAGAGACGCGGCGTCGTTATTTTCCGACTTCTCATCCGACGACCGTCGTTCCGCCGCCTCCGCCGCCTCGTTCGCGGCGTCCGCCAGCCTTCTCAGCGCCTTACACCTCCTGTGCGCCTGCAGGTGCGACGCGTTGGCGAAGAAATCGAGCTCGGGGTCCTCCGGGTGGGCGAGCGCGGCGGCGCCGGGCGCCGCGCTCGGCCACGTCGTCGCCAAGCGTCGGAACGCGGCGAGCGCCTCCGCGCGCGTCGAGTGGTCGGGGGATCGGAGGAGGTCGCGAACGCCCGGCGCGACGACGCGGAGCACCACGGACGCTTTCGTGCGCTCGGCGAGGGTCGACGCGGACTCGACGCGGGCGAACGCCGCCGTCGCAAACGACGCGAAGTCGCCCGACGCGCCCGAAGCCGAAGCGTCCGTCTCCTTCTCTTCCGCGTTCGACTTTTCGGCCGACTTTTCGGCCGACTTTTCGGCCGACTTTTCGGCCTCCTCGGCCTCCTCGGCGTCCTCCTCCTCCTCCGACTCCTCCCCCTCCTCTTTTTCCGCCTCCTCCTCCTCCGCGTCTTCCTCCTCCTCCTCCGCGTCTTCCTCCTCCTCCTCCTCCGCGTCTTCTTCCTCGGCGAACGCGTCTCCGTCGCCCTCGTCGCTCTCATCGGCCTCGCACTCGTCGCGCGCCTCGGCGGCGCACGCCAAGAACCTGTCGATCGCCGCCGCCGCCGCGCGCCTGAGCGCGAGGTCGCCCCCCCCGAGCTCCCACAGCGCGTGGCGCGCCACGGGGACGATCGCGGCGCCGGGCGCGGCGTGAAACCACTCCGCGTCCAGCGCGTCGTACGCGTCGAGCCTCCGGTCGTAATCCGCGCCGTCGACGGACCCCGGGGCGTCCGCGTGGAGCTCCGCGAGCGTCGACGCCGCGAGGCGAGCCGACGCGTCGCCCGCCGCGCCGACAGCCGCCAACGCGCGCACCGCCGCCCGCCGAGCCGACCGACCGCGAAGCCGCCCGAACAGAGGCGAGATCGCGGCGCGGTACCGAGCGCACGCGATCGCGGCGGGGGAGGAAGCGCCGCCGCCTACGTGGACGTCCGACGCAGGACGCTCATCAGAGTCCGGCGCCCCGCCCGCTTCGCCCGCTTCGCCCGCTCCGCCTTCGGCCGTTCCGGCGGCGGGTAACACCGCCTCGAGCGCTCTCAACACCTCCTCGGCGGCCTTTTCGTCGAGCCTCCGGATCGCGAGCACGGGGACGAGCGTGTCCGCGACGGCGGCGCTGGCGGCGTCGCGGCCGAGGAGGGGCCCGAGGCGACGGAGCACCGCGAGCTCCCGCTCCGTCGACCGAGCGCCGGCGTTGTTGGGCGCTCGAGGCCCCTTCGTACCGCCGCCGCCGCGTGGACCGAGCCGAGCGCCGAGCCTCGCCCTCGCGTTCGCGTCGGGGTTCGCGCGCGCCGCCAGCGCGGATTGCAGCGCCGCGAGGAGACCCGGCGCGGTTCGGCGAAGGAGGCGGGCGGAGACGTGCGCGTCTTCGTCGTCCCGGGCCCCGCGGGTCCCTCGCGCGCCCGCGCCGTCGGCGGCGGCCTCCGCCTGGTCCGCTAACCGCTCGGCCACGGCGAGCGCGGCGGCGCGCGTCGCGGGGGACGCGGAGGGCGCGCCGAGGGCGCGCCACGCCTCCGACAGGAACCCCCGGGGCCGGGGCTTGGTCACGGCGTCGTCGGTTCGAACCCCCGCCGAGAGCTCCGCCTCTCTTTTTTTCGCGACGCCCTTCGAAACCTCCGCCTCCTCCTCCTCCTCCTCCTTCTCCGCGGGAGAGGCTCGCTCCTCCTCTCGCAGGAGGAGCGTCGCGAGTCGTTCGTCTTCCGCCAGCGCGGCGACGACGTCGAGCGCCGGCGGCGGCGAGGCGCCCCCCGCCTCCGCCGCGAGCCTCGCCGCCATCGGCGCGAGCGCGTCGCGCGCGACGGGCCAGTGCCTGGTCGCGACGTCGAAGGAGGGGTGGCGGGCGAGGATCGACGCCAGGAGGCGCGCCGCCAGGGCGCGAACCTCCTTCGCCTCCTTCGCCGTCGCGAGGGACGACGAAGAAGAAGAAATAGAACCCGGGACCCTGGTCGGGTGTCCGTCCTCCTCCGAGAGCAGGAGGGCGGCCTTCTCCCTCGCCTCCGCCTTCTCCTCGCACACCCTCGACGCGACGCGAAGCAGCGCCGTCGCGCACGTGGCGATCGGGTCGAGGTACGCCCCGACGTGTTCGCCCATCGCTCGCGTCGCGTCCGCCGCCGCGCGGAGAAACCCCGCGGGACGCTTCGAACCCTCGCGAACGAGCCGCTCGAGGTGCGCCAACGACGCCTCCGACGCGGCGAGGTCCCACCAAAGCGCCGCGCTGGTCTCGCTCCCGGGCCCGCAGCTCGCGGTCAGGAGCAACGCGTCCGACCAGGAAGATCCGCTCGTCGAGGCGTCCGTCGGCGGCGGCGGCTCGAGGGGCTGGACCACCTCCCGAATCAGCGGCGCGATCTCGCGCGCGTCGAGCCTTCCGATCCACGCGAGCGCGGCGGCTCTGAGCGGCGCGTGTTTCCCGCTGCGTTTCCTGAGCCTCGGGAGCAGCGCCCGCACTATGAGCGACGCGAACGCGGGGCGGTGTTCGGCGCTCACGACCGCGTCGTCCCCGGACAGGCTCAACCCGACGAGCTCGTCCCGACACGTGTCCGGGTGCGCGACCCTGGCGACGCGCTCGGCGAGCTCGGGCGAGTCCAGGTGAGGCAGGCGCCACTGCCCCAGGCACCGGACCGCGAGCTGCGCCGTCGCCGGCTCGTCCGCGCTCACGCACCGCTCGAGCGACGCGCGAACGCCCTCGCCGACGCCGCCCTCCAGGGCGCGAACCTTCCGCCCGCCGCCGAGCGCGTCGCGGTGGATCGCGAGCCACTCACGAAGACCCGCGCGGTACGCGCGACCGCCGCGACGAGACCCGTCGGGCTTAGGCGCGTCGAACGCGAGAAACGCCAAAGCGAGGGGCTTGGGGTCGCGCGCCGCCGCCTCGGGAGACGCCGCGACGGAGCGAAGGACGAGGCCAAGGCGGGTCCAACGCTCCGTGCCTTGCTCGACGGGGTACGCAAACGCTCGAGCCTTCGACTGAAGCGCGAGAGCGCAGCCGGACGACGGAGGAGACGGAGCGCCTTCAGCCGTTTCCCCCTTCGATTCCGACGAAAGCGAAGGGCCCTTTATAAAGGCCTTCTTCGGTCCACCGCCTCTTGAGGCGTCGACGCCGTCGCTCGCGCGTTCCCCCTTTTTCGAAAAACTCTCGGCGGCGGCGACTCTCGCGGTGGCCTCCTCGTGCGCCCTCAGGCACTCCGCCTGCGTCGCCTCGAGCTCCGCGAACACCGCGTCCCACGCCGCTCGGTTTTGCGCGCGCTTGGTGACCGCGCCGACGAGGGTGATCGCTTCCGGCCACAGCGTCGCCAGCCGCGAGCGAAACGCCCCCAGCGCGCACGCCGCGACGGGGCCCGCCCACTCGGCGGGGAACCCTTTTTTGCCGCCCGAACCCGAACCCTCGCGACCCGCCAGCCTCGCCGCGCTCCGAACCGCGCCCTGCGCCGCCTTGGCGTACGCCATCACGCCCGTCCCGCTCGCGTCCGCGGGGTCGCGCGCGAAGACGAGGTGGAACCGATCGAAAACAGCCCCGAGCGAAGCGGGCGTCGCGGAGGGATTCGCGGCGGCGTCGGAGACGTCGGTTTCTTCGGCGGCGGCGTCGAAAACCTTTTTTCGGTCGACGTACCGTTCGACGTCGCGGAGAAACGCGCACGTCGCCGCGCGGAGGTGGCGCGAGGGGGCGTTCAGGTAAGAGCCGTGCGTCTCGAGCGCCGTCGACAACGCGTTGACCGTGTTTTCCGACGAGTTTTCCGTGGTTTCGTCTCCTCCTCGGACCTCTTCGGATTTCGAGAGATCCGCGCGGCGGCCCGAAGCGGCGGCGTCTACGCCCGGTCTCGCGCTCGCCTCGGCGCCCGCCGCCGCGCGCAGAAGGCGCGACGCGGCGAGCACCGCCGCGGGACACTCGGGCGCGGCCCGAGCGGCTCGAACCGCGAGCGTCGAGGGGGACTCTTTCACCGATGCACCGCCCGTGACGCCGGAGAAACAACGCGCCTCGTGGAACGCGTCGAGAACGTCCGCCGCCGGAGCGGTCGCGTTCCCCTCGGACGCGGCGGCGGTTTCGAAGGCGACGGCGAGCGCGTCGAGCGCCGCCGCGAGAACCGCCGCCGCGTCCTCCCGCGACGCGTCGGACGCGTACGACGACGCCCCTCGCGGCGGCGTCTTTTTCTTCGCGCGAACGCCGCGGGCACCGCTACCGCGTTCGGGCGCCGCGTTCGGGGGGGCTTGTTCGAGCGCGTCGAGCGCCCACGGGATGGCGTCCGCCACGGCGCGGACGAGCGCGGCGCCGCGCGCGACGCGCGGCGCCGCGCGCAAGAGCGCCCACCGCCGACGCGCGGGGGGAGGGTTCGACGCCGACGCGGCGCCGCCGCCCGCGCACAGACGCGCGAACGCCGCGGCGGCCTCCGGCGCGGCGTCCAGGATCGTCGCCGCGCCGGAGGAGGACGCGCCGCCCGTCGTGACGCCGCCTCCGAGCGCGCCGCACACGTCTTCCAACAGCGACGCCGCCGCGTCGGCGCGCTCGCCCTCGCGCGATCGGCCGTTCGCGTCGTCCCACCCGTCCTCGACGAGCCTCGCGAGCGCGGGCGCGGCGTACGGCATCGACGCCTCGAGCGCGACTCGCGCGGCGACGGAGCCGCCGAGCGCCCTCCTCCGCATCGCGTCGAGCGTCGCGAACGCCGACTCCGCGTCGGGCGCGTGCGTCACCGCGGCGCCCCACTCCGCCGCGACGGCCCGGATCGCGGACGGCCCGGCGCTCGCGCCCGCGACTTTCTCGTGCGAGTCGATCAGCGCCAGGCACAGGCGCCGGCACCGGGACGCGAGCGAGAGACGCGCCGAGCGAATCGTCGACGCGATTATGCGCGTCTCCGCGGCGTTTTTCGAAAGGTACTCCTTTTCGTACCCCTCGGAGCGTCGCAAAGCGCCCAACGCGTCGTTTTTGAGGTACTCGAAAACGGGGTCGTAGTTTTCCACGCGCGCACCTCGGTACGTCTCGACGGCGACGGCGACGACGCCGCACGAAGCGGACGCGCGGTGAATCGCGACGAGCGCCGCGAGAAGAGCGCCCGCGGGCGCCTCCGCGGGATCCTCGTCGTCCGAATCACTGTGCGCCTCCTCCTCCGACGAACTCGCCGACGCGCGTTGGTCTTTTTCGTTTTCTTCTTCGCCGCCGATTCCTTCGGCGGCGCCCGCCCCGGGAACCCGCCTCGCGGCGCGCGTCGCGGCGCCGAGGACGAGCGCCCACATCGTCTCGCACTTCCCGCGCCGCGTGTGCTTCGCGAGCGACGCGATCGCCGACTCCGCAACGAGGTACGCGCGCTCGAGCCTCGCGAGGTCCTCCCCTTCTTCTCGGGACGCGCCGCCGCCGCCGTCGCCGCCGTCGTCGTCGTCGTCTCCGTCGTCGTCGTTCGTCACAGCTGTACTCCTTATTTGTTTCACAGCTGTGCGACGCGAGAAGCTCCTCCAGACGCTCGTCTTCGGGCGCAGCGCGCGGCGCACCAGCCGGGGCGCCCTCGAGTGGAGCCCCCTCGCCGCGCCCTTCGACGCCTCCGCGATGAGCGCCCCCGCGGCGTCGATCGCGTCGTCGGCGCGCGCGGACGTTTTCGCGCGCGTCGCGTCGCGCGCCTCCGTCGCCTCCGTCGCCTCCGTCGCCTCCGCGAGCAGCGCGTCGACGCCCCCGCGGATCGCGTCGTCGCTCGGCGCCGCGCGGAGTAGAAACGCGACGGCTTGCGCGGCGAAGAGGCGGACGTGCGGTAACGCGTGTTCGCGTAAGGGGCGCGTCAGCTTTAGCGCCCGCGGTAAATCGGCGGTGAGCGCCCTCTGCGTCCACTTACAGATCCGCGCGAGGGCGGTGAAGACGTGCTCCAGGAGCTCCGGCTCGCGCCCGATCTGGTCCGGCGCCACCAACGCGGCCAACGCGGAGACCACCGTCTCGAGGTGCGGGACGAAATCGCCCCGCAAATCTCTCGCGAGCGACTGGAGGCACCCGAGGATGGCCTCCAGGCTCACCTCGGCGGTTTTCGTGAGCCTCGAGACGATCGCGGAGACGATGTCGCGCTGGTGCAGGACGAGCAGGGGTAAGCTCTGGCACCGCTGCTCCGTCTCCGCCTTGAGCGCGGCGAAATCCGCGCCGCAGTTGAGCTCGGCCCAGCGGAGCAAGGCTTCGTGGTAGAAACACGAGGATCCCGCGAGCGGCGCGGTGCGGAGCTCGCCGACCACGCGGTGGACGTCCACGTCCACCTCCGCGACGCGCCGAGCGAAGGTCTTGAACACGTGCGTGCGCTGGCGGGCGGGCTTGGGGTGGGACCCGAGCGCCGCGATCGCGTCCTCGTCGTCCGAGGAGGAGGAGGAGGCGGCAGCATCGTCGCCGCGCGAGGATCCGCCGAGGGCATCCGACGAGGGCGCGACGCCCTGGAAGTTCCCGAACTTCGCCCGGACGAACTTGGCGTCGTCCTTCTTCGCCTGGCGCTTCGAGACCTTGAGGTCGGGGTCCACGAACCCGCGGCGGCGCTTGTTCGTCACCTGCTTCGCCGCCTTGCTCTTCTTGCCGCCGCCCGACGATTTCGGGGGCATGACGACGACACCCCGCGACGCGCGCGACGCCGCCCCCGCCCGAGCGCTTTGGACGCGACGAGGTGGGAGAAGGGCCCGACGGAGGCGCTCGAGCCGCGCCCCGGGTGGCTCGCGACGCGCGACGCCGTGTGTTCGCGCGCGAGACCGCCGGCGCCGAGACGCACCGCCGTCGACCAGCAAGCCTCTCGGAGGCGCCGTCGCGGCGGCGAGCGACGACGAGTCGGGGCGTCGGCGGCGGTGGGTTTCCTTGAGAAGAGGGGCGCGTCGCGCGCGTCGGTTTTTTCGGACACACGCGGGTGTTCCACACGCCGCCACCACTCGGGCCAACCGTCGTCGCTCCGCGGGACCCTTTTCACGCCGCGCCGGGCACGCCCACGCCGGCCGCGAGACACTCGACGCAGACGAGGCGTCGCCATGGTACGCGCCTCGCGCGAACGCGCGATCGACCCGCGTCGTCGTCCCGTCGCCTCCCTCCCCCGGGCGCGTTCGCCGGGCGCGCGAACCCATCGTCGATCCGGGGTTTCGCGCGCGTCAGGGTTGGGGAAAAGCCGCCGAGCGCGTCGCCTCCGCCGCGCCCCGCCGCGGCGGGGTCGCCGCGCGCGAGCTCTCGCTCTCGCTCCGCGCACGGAGGACGATCGAGCGCGTCGCGGTCGAGCCGCGCGGACCTCGGCGCGCGTCCGGGCGTCGACGCCCGCGCGAACGCGCGATATCCGGCGCGCGCGCGGCGCCGGCGATCCGCGATCGCGCCGGGCGTCGCTTTTTCGATCGCGCCCGCCCCGGCGCCGCTCCCCTCGCGACTCCCGAACCCCGGACGTCTCACCTCGTCGCCGCGACGAGACGCTGACGCCCCCGATCCCCCGTCCGCGACGACCCCCCCCTCCCCGCCGCCCTCGATCCTCCCTCTCTCGTCTCAGGCGTCTAAGTTCTGGGGAGGCGATGACTCCTCGGGCTCGGAGTCGGATTCGAGCTCGTCCTCCGGTTCCTCCTCCGGGTCCGGATCCGGGTCGTCCTCGTCCTCTTCGTCCTCCTCCTCCTCCTCGGACTCGGACGCGGGGCCCTCCAAGTACCTCCAGGACGTCTCCGACTCCTCCTCCGACGACGGCGGGCGCGTCGTTCGCTCGGCGAAGGACAAGCGCTTCATGGAGATGCGCGCGACGGTGGACGAGATGCGCAACAAGGTGAAGATCAACGACTGGCTCTCGCTCACGAGCCTCTTCGACAAGCTCAACAAGCAGCTCGAGAAGGTGCAGCGGGCGTCCAACACGAGCGCGATCCCGGGCTTCTACTTCCGCGCGTTGGCCACGCTCGAGGCGGCGATCGAGGCGACGTTCGCGAACAAGCCCGCGATCAAGAAGATGTCGAGCACCAACGCCAAGGCGTTCAACTCCATCCGCCAGCGCCTGAAGAAGCATGCGAGGGACGACGAGACGATGGCCGCGGGCATCGCTCGCGCGAAGGAGCATCCGGACTCCACCGAGGACGAGGCGAGCTCCGACGACGACGACGACAGCGACAGCGACAGCGACGACGAGGAGGAGAAGGCGCAGAAGGCGGAGAAGAAGGCGCGGCGGGAGGCTGAGAAGGCGCAGGCCGCCGCCGGCGTCTCCGGCGGCGGCGACGACGGCTTCGAGGTGGTCGGCAAGAAGGGCCAGGTGGAGAAGAAGGAGCTCGACGTCATGAAGTGTCCGAAGGAGAAGGTGACGTACGAGATGGTGGACAAGAAGCTCGCGGAGGTTATCGCGAGCCGCGGGAAGAAGGGCACGGATCGCCACGAGAACGTCGACGTCCTGGCGTACCTCGCGGAGGTGTCCACGTGCGCCGCGCAGGAGGTGGAGACTCTGATCATGCTCATCTCCGCGCAGTTCGACATCTCCGGCTCCATGGCCACGCACATGCCGATCCCGATCTGGAAGAAGTGCGTCAACAACCTCATCCGCATCGACCAGCTGCTGAAGGAGAACGCGCAGATTTCGCTGACGGAATCCGCCGAGCCCGAGCCCAAGCCCGCGCCCGAGGAGATCGTCGCCGGCGCGCCCGTGCAGCTCTGGGGCTCCCTCTGCGCCTTCACCGAGCGCCTGGACGACGAGTACTTCAAGTCCATGCAGTCCATCGACCCGCACGCCAAGGAGTACGTGTACCGAATGCAGGACGAATCTCTGTTCATCGTCCTCGCGTCGGAGATGGTGGCGTATTACGAGAAGCGCGACGCCCCGGACGTCACGTGCAAGCTCGCGCTGCGCCTCCTCGAGCACCTCTACTACAAACCCGAGCCCGTGTACGAAGCCCTGCGCGCGTTCGCGGAGAAGAAGCTCAGGGACGCGGACGCGCTGGCGGCGAAGCTCGCGGCGGACGCGGAGGCGGCGAGACAAGCGGCGGAGGAGCGCGCGAGGCTGGAGGCGGAGCGCGCCAAACAGGCGGAGGAGGAGGGCGACGAGTACCTCGACGACGAGGACGCGGACGAGGCGGAGGCGAAGGAGGCCTCCGAGATCCCCTACCCGACCGGGGTGACGTTCCCGGTGGAGACCTTACCCAAGACCCTCGACCGCCTGGCGCTCCTGATCTTCAAGGACGGGGACGGGCGCCAGAAGGCGCGCGCGATGCTGTGTCAGATTTTCACCGCCGGCTTGACAGGGGATTTCCGCCGCGGCCGCGACCTCATGCTCATGTCGCACCTCCAGGAGAACATCTCGCAGATGGACATCTCGACGCAGATCCTCTTCAACCGCGCGATGGCGCAGCTCGGCCTGAGCGCGTTCAGGCTCGGCATGTTCCACGAGGCCCAGGCGTGCCTCGGCGAGCTGTACCTCGGCGGGCGCGTGCGCGAGCTCCTCGCGCAGGGGGTGACGCAGAGCCGCTTCCACGAGCGAAGCCAGGAGCAGGAGAAGCTGGAGCGAAGGCGCCAGATGCCCTTCCACATGCACATCAACCTCGACCTCCTCGAGTCCGTGCACCTGGTGTGCTCCATGCTCATCGAGGTGCCCCACATGGCGAACAGCGCGAGGCGCGCGCGGAGCAACAACAAACCCTTCGCGCGTCTCGTCGACGGGTACGAGCGGCAGACGTTCAACGGACCGCCCGAGACGGCGCGCGAGCACGTCATGGCGGCGACGAGGGCGATGCTCGCGGGCGAGTGGCGAGCCGCCGCCGACCTGATCCTCGGCCTGGAGTGCTGGGCCCTCCTCCCCGAGGACTCCAAGGACCGCGTCCTCGGCGCGGTCACCCGGCGTCTGAAGGAGGAGGCGCTGCGAACGTACCTGTTTCAGTTCGCCGCGCAGTACAACTCGGTTTCCCTCGACGTCGTCGCCGCGATGTTCGACCTCGACCGCAAATCCGCGTACGGGCTCGTGTCCAAGATGATCGTCAACGAGGAGCTCCACGGGATGTGCGACGAGCCGAGCGCGTCGGTCGTCATGGCGCACGTCGAGCCCACGCGTTTGCAGCAGCTCGCGATGACCTTCGCGGAGAAGTGCGCGGTTCTGCTGGACGCCAACGAGCGCGCCCTGGACCTGCACGTCGGCGCGGGGGGCGCGCAGCTCTTCGACTACGAGGAGGAGCTGCACCAGGACCACCGCCGCGGCGGCGGCGGGCGAGGCGGGCGCGGCGGCGGAGGACGCGGCGGCGGCGGGCGCGGCGGGGACTGGGACGACGAACAGGGCGGGCGCGGCGGGCGCGGCGGGCGCGGCGGGCGCGGCGGGCGCGGGCGCGGCGGAGGGCTCGGCCGAGGCGGCGACCGCGACGGCGGCGGGCGCGGCGGGCGCAAGCGGTTTCAGGAATCGTACGGAAACTTCTCGGGCCGGAGGGGCGGGGACGGGGACTTCTCCAAGCGCGGCGGCGGGAGGTTCAAGAAGGAGGAGAAGAGCGAGCAGAACGACCCAACCGAGCGCATGGTCAGCCTCGGGTCCTCCGCGCAGTGGCGCAAGTGAGAAAATATCGTGACGGCGCGAGTGAGAAGACGCCCACGAAGTCGCCCTCGAAGTCGGCGACGCGACCGTTTTTCGCTTGTTACTTTTCGGCATTTGATGAAGAGAGCGTCGTCGCAAAAATAATAATTTACGCCTCCCGCGTCGGCTCCCGCTCGCTCTCATCCACCCTATATATCGCTTCTCGACCCCCCCCCCTTCATCCCCTCGCTCACTGCTTCCCTCTACTCTCCCCGGTCCTTCGCCAGGCCCTCCTCGACGGCGTCGACGAAGACTCTCGCGGCCCACGCCCACCTCTCGCTCGCGTCGTCGTCCCACGCGCCTTCCCCCCCCGCGTCGACGAGCTCGTCGCGCATCGCCTCCGCGAGCCTCTCCCCGACGGTCCGCCTGACCTCCCCCGCCTCGACGCCCGCGCCGCGGAGCGTCCCCCCGAGCTTCGCGAGGCTTCGGCGCTCGCTCTCCATGTCCTCGGCGTCGCCGTACTCGACGAACCCCGCGAGGGATTTCATCACCCACGTCGCGCGATCGGCGAGGGGAGGCGACGCGCCGTCGAAGACGCCGAGAAACGCGCGCGTGCGCCCGCGCGTCCGCGCCCAATCGGACCTGAGCGCCGCGAGCGTGCGACGCCTCGCGGCGGTCACCTCCTTCGTCTCATCATCGCGCGCGTCTATTTCTTTTTTTTCGTCTCGAGGTGGCGGCGGGGCGTCGTCGTCGAGTCCCGGGTCCGCGGCGTCGGCGCTGGCGGCGAGGGTTTGCGCGAGGAACGCGGATTGCGCGGCGGCGTTCGACGCGCGCATGCCTTCGAGCGCGAGCTTTCGCGCGTTGTCCCACTCGAAGTCGCCCTCGGCGTACGCCACGCGGACCTCGAGGACGCGCCGCGCCACCTCGGGGTTCTCCGCGACGAGCGCGGTGACGAACGCGTCCGCGTCGCGGACGGGGTTGCGGTGGAGGAAATCGAGCAAAAAGTCGTGCGCGCTCGTGACCCGGCGCGCGGCGCGCGCGCCCTCCGACGAGGTCGAGGAGGCGTCGTCGTCCGAGCCGTGCGCGCCGTCCTCGCGCACGCTGATCCTCGGCGCGGTCGTCTCCGTCTGGTCGATCACGATCCAGCACGCGATGTGCGTCATCATCGCCGCGAGGAGCTCGGAGGCCTTGCGCTCGGGCGTCGTCCCGCCGAACGCCCCGGGAGGAACGCACATCTTCTCGTCCCCGTCGAACTCGGCCCGAGGGGTGGAGCGACGGGAGCGAGGCCGGGGGCGACCGACGCGCGCCGAGCGCGAGCGAAGACCGCGCGAGGAGGAACCGCGCGACGCGAGCGAAGACCGCGGAGAAGACGCCAGCATCGCGCGCGCGGAGGGCCGCCGACGCGCGGTCGTGGAGTGCGACGAGACGAATGCTGACGCGTGAGCTCAGCATCGTCAGCAGCACGCGACGCGCGACGAACGAGAAGACAATTTCAACTGCGCACGTGTGGAAAAAGAAACGCCACTCGCTCGCGTCTTCAGCTCGCCGGCGGCGCGGCGCACACGTAATCGAGCATGAACACGCTCGCCTCCGCGGTCGCGGCCAGGTCCTCGTGCATCGTCGCGAACGCCTTCCCGAGCCTTCTCAGCGCGGGCAGCATCCTCTCCCGGTTCGCGCCTCCCCCTCCCCCTCCCCCTCCTCCTCCGACGAGCGCCGCGCCCACGTCGAGCCCCCCGTGCGCGGCGTCGTGGATGGCCCTCCCGCGCGCGGCGCACACCTCCCTCGTCCACCGGAGCATGAGCTGCGCGTGCGGCCCGTCCGCGGCGCAGGACGCGATCGCGTCCAGGAGCGATGGAAGCATCGCCGCGGGGAACTCGCGAACCGCGGAGGCGACGGCGTCGGGCGCGGTTCCCTCGAGCACCTCCGCGACCAACCCCCCGCGACGGGATCGCGACGCGCGTTCTTCTTCGTCCGACGCGTCGCGACCCCCCGCCGGGTCCTTCGCCTTTAAGGACGAGGCGGGCGGATCGATCGATCGATCCGGTTCCTCGGCGCCCCTGAGCCTGAGCGCCATGAGCAGCGCGGTCCTCGAATCACCGCTCCTGAGCGCGAACCGCGCGGCGCTGGGGGTGACGTCCTCGCCGAGGTCGGTGGGGTCGAACGCCGCGCCGACGTCGCGAGAAAACACCATCACCCCCTCCGTCGTGCTCGCCGCCCACGCGTGGCCCGTGGGCGCGAACGCGACGTGCTTACACCAAACGTGGCGGCGCTTCTTCGAGTCCTTCCGCGCGGAGGAGCCCCCCGCGCCGGAGCCTCCCGCGCCCGCGCCCGGCATGTGTTGCGATCGCTCGCCGCGATCGTCGTCGTCCTCCGAGTCGGACCCCCCGGGAAGCAGATCCATCGGCCCCGCGTCGGTGACGCGATTCGAGTCCAGCCGCTCGATGACCCCGTCCATCGCCTTCGATTTGCTCAGCGCGAACTTCTTGAGCAGCGCCCTGCCCTCGACGTCGTACGCGAGGACGGATTTGAAGTCGCCCCCCGCGAGCAGAAGGGCGCCGTCGGCGGAGTACGCGAGCGTCTTGAACGCTCTCCCGGCGGCGGCGTTCGCCGCCGATCGTAAATCGCCGACGGTTCGGCCCCCGGCGGCGTCCCGTCGCCCCTCGATCGTCCCCTCCAACCGCGCGTCGTCAGGGTTCCACAGGAAGATCTGACCGTCCAGCGCCGAGACCGCGATCTGCTTCCCGTCCGGGCGGAACGCGAGCGCGAGGACGTCGTGCGCGTGCGGGAACGTCTCGGTCTGGCCGCGGCCGCCGTACACGTCCCACAGGCGGACCGTTTTGTCCCACGAACCGCTCGCGAGGTGAGACGACTCGGGGGAGAAGGCGAGAGACGTCACGGGGCCCTGGTGACCGGCGAGGACGTCCAGAAGGCGACCCGTCTTCAGAGACCACACGTGGATCGTGAACGTGTCCACGGAACCTATTCATGCGCGGAGAGAGGACGGTGGGATCGGGAGTGGAGGTGAGTAAACGACGACGCGCGCGAGCGGTTTCCGAGCCGAGCGCGAGGCGAGCCGACCGAGGAAAAAAAAAAAAGAGGCGCGGGCTTTTTGAGACGGAGACGAAAAAAAACCACCCGGGGAAAAGCCCCTCTTCGCGAACCGGTCGCCGCGCGCGCCGACACCGTCTCGGACCCGGAGGAAAATCAGATTTAAAAAGCTCGTGTGTTGTTTCGATCCTCACTGAACATCAGCATTGGATTTCGTAACAATCATCCCGCTTCCCTCCGGGCGGTGACGACTCGCGGCGCGCGACGCAGGCGGGGGGTGACGAAAAAAAATGAAACCCGGGGACGCGCGGCGGGGAGGAGCGAGGAGACGCTCCGGAAGGGCGCCGGCGACGATCCGGAAGGGAACCGCCGGCGCTCGTGTCTCGGGCTTTGCGCGCTCGCGCGTCGCGTACCTGCGCACACCACCTCCCCGCTCGGATCGACGGCGAGGGAGCAGAACTGGCACGGGTCCGGGCTCGTGAGCACTCGAAAGTTTCTGTACCGCATCAGGTCGAACGCGCGGACGGTGCCGTCGAGGCTGGCGCTCAAGACGGCGTGCCCCGAGGGGAGAAATGCCACCGCGGACACCGGCCCCGAGTGCTCCGCGAACGTGACGAAACACGACCCGGTGCTCGCGCTCCACACCTTCACCTTGTGGTCGTCCGCGGCGGTGGCGATCATGGACCCGTCCGGAGCGTACGCGCACCGGTTCACGTCGAAGTAGTGCCCCTGCTGCTTGTGCACGTACGCCTCGGACTGCCACTCCCAGACGACGAGCTGCCCGAGGCGCTCGCACCCGAGCGCGATCCAATCGCCCGACGCGTTGAAGGTCACCGCCGAGACCTTCTCGCGCGAAATCGATAACGTCTGCGCGTGCTCGAACGTCCCGGGGCCGACCCTGTGCAGCGTGAACACGCCGTGCGCGAACCCGGCGCACAGAAGACGACTCGGCGCGTGGTACGCCGCGCACGTCAGCTTCGCGGGCTGGTGGAAAAAGTGTTTCCCGCGCATCCGCCACCGACGGTCGGGTCGCGAAGGCGTCCCACTCCCCGCGCGGGCCCCGCGCGATTTTGATTTCGCGTCGCGCGCGCGCCCCTCGGGATCCCCCTCCTCCTCCTCCTCCAGACGCCACTCGAACAGTGCGCCGTCTTTGCTCACGGTGTACGCGGCGTCACCCCCGTCGCCGTCGAAGGCGACGGCGACGATGGGCTCCCTGTGCCCCCCGAGCGTCGGCGGGACGTACCCCTCGACGTGATTCGCCGAGTACACTCTCGCGCTCAGATCTTTACTCCCGACGACGACCCAGCGGCTGTCCGCGCTCCACGCCACGCACGTCGCGGCGTCGAACATCCCGCCGTACGCGCGCAACAGCCGGAACGGCGCGAACTCCTTGAGCATCGTCGGCGTCGCCCAGATCTGGATCGCCTTGCCGACGCACACGGCGAACGAGCGGCCGCAGGGGCTGAACTCGCACGCCGCCACCTTGCCCTTGAAGTTCATGTGGTGCAAAACGACGCGCTTTCTGCGCGACGGTACGCCAGGGGAGTCGTTTCGTTTCGTTTTTTTTTGGTCGACGAGGGTGGGAGGTGAGGAGAGGAGGGTCAGGGAATCGCGCGAACGCGCGGCGTGCGTCGGGGAAGAACGGGGGGTGGCGAGTGACGCGAGCGAGGCGGGCGCGGCGGGGAAGCGGGCGCCGCCGGGGCCGGGAAAAAAATATCGAGGACGGGAAAAACACAGCTGTGTGCGACGTCCGTCCGCCCTTCGCGGGGGGGAGGGGTTAACCCGCGCGTTCTCGCCGCCGCGCCGCCTCGGAAGTCAAGCACTCCGCAGCGACTACGGATCGCTCCGCGACTCGGTTCTCAACAACGAATATGACTTTGGTTTTGGTATCGTCTTCGGCGGCGCGGCGGAAGAGAGGCGAGGGCGGGGACGCGGGCGCCTAGGGAAGGACGCTCCGTACTGCCACGGCGTCGGTTCGCGTGGGATCGACCGAAGCCGGTTCGTCGTTCCGCGCGTCTCGTCGGGTCGCGCGCGCACCTGAGGTTGACGAGAATGGCTCGCCCGTCCGTGTCGAACGAGATCATGTGCGAGCCGCTCGGGGACACCGCGATGCACGCGATGTCCGTGAGGTTTTCGCTCGGGAGCGTCGTGCTCGAGCTCATGTGCAGGTCCACCTCGTTGACGCGATTGCCCACGCTCGTGAGGAGGTGCGTGCCGCGGATGCACAGGTTCCCGCCGCGGTACGGCGCGCCCAGCAGGTTGCTGAAGCGGTAGTGCGCCATGGCGAGAGGCGAGGGAAACCGCCGGGCTCCCCGCGCGCGGTGCGTGCCGAGCGGAGACGCGCCCCGCGGTCTGCCGAGCGGGCGGCGGCGGTGGAGGCGGAAAAAGCGTCCAGGTCGGGCGGCGGCGCGATGACTGCGGGTCGTGCTGATGCGGCTGAGTGTCTCGTCGCGCGGAACTTCTCGCGTCGTCGTCTTTCGGCGGGTTCTCGGCTTCGCGTCGCCGCTCGGCGCCGCACTCGCGCGGGGCGCGTGTTTCGCGATGGGCGGCGAGCCGACTCCGCGCGCGAAACGGTCGCGCGACGGCGCCTCCGCGCCCTCGGGCTCGGGGAAGCGGGCGAGGGCGCGGGACGGCGGCGGCGGCGCGGAAATCTCGGGCGACGACGCGTCGGCGGGGAAGGGGCGCGCGTCGTCCTCGTCCAAGAAGAAGCGCCGCTCGAGCGCCGGCCCACCCTCCGCGCGGTCGAAGCGGTGGCACCCCCTCCCCGTCCGCCTCGATTTCGGCTCCGCGTTCTCGCGCCACGTCTTCCTCCGCGCCGCGTCTTCCTCGGGCGGCGTGGACGGCGCGGACGAGGGCGTCGCGCTCTTCGTCGCCGCCGTCCCCCCGCGGTGGACCGCCGCGCACCTGAGCGAGCTCCTGTCGACGCATTTCGGCGCCGTCGAGGACGTCTCCCTCGTGACCCTCGACGCCGCCCCGGACGTCGCGGGCGCCCTCGCGCGGTTCGAGCGCGCCGAGTCCGCGGCGGCGGCGCTCAACGCCGCCCGCCGCGGCGCCGCGCCGCTCGACCCGCCCGCGTCGCTCGCGCCGGCGTCGTCGGGAGGCGGCGCGCCCCCCGCGACGGGTCTCGAGCGGTGGGTGCGCGAATTCAGGGACGCGCGGCGCGGCGGTCCCGACGCGGTTCGCGCGGACATCGACGCGTGGTTCGAGGCGCACGAGCGCGAGGAGGCGCGAAAAGCGCGGGAGGCGCGGGAGGCGGCGAGCGCGGACGACGGGTGGACGGTGGTGGAGGCGAAGCGCGGGCGGCGGAAGACGACGGACGACGCGGGCACGGCGGTGGGCGGGATTCGCGCGGCCACCGCCGACCGGCGGAGGAACGACGGCCCGAAGCTCAGGGAGAACTTCTACAGGTTCCAGCAGAGGGAGAAGAGGCGCGGGGAGCTCTACGAGCTCAAGATGCGGTTCGAGGCGGACAAGGACCGCGTCGCGAAGCTCAAGGCGAGCAGGAAATTCAGACCTACGTGAAACGCGGGGAGGCGCGATTTCGGTCCAAGTCGCGTCGTCGTCGAGCGTCGCGCGCGAAACGCGTTCTGATAGACTCGCGCGGCGCTTTTATCACATTCTGTCTCCGTACCTCTCCTCCTCCTGTTTCTTCAGGATGTCTAGCTCTCCCTTGGTGACGTTGAGCTTCCTCTGCAGGACGTTGAGCGCGTGCACGACGATCTCCTCCGGCCTGAGCACGCCCGTGCTCTCGACGGTGAAGAGGAAGACGTCCTGCTTGGCGCGAATGTCCACCAGCCCCGGTTTCCCCAGCTCCTCCGCCTTCTTCAGGCACTCGCCGTCGTACGTGCACGTCTCCGGGGCGTCGATCTCGACTTTCCTCGTCTGCTCGTTGTAGCGAAAGATGGGCGCGGGCGAGGACTCCGCGAACTCGCGCTTCTCCTCCTCCGTGAGTGTCGCCATGAGGTCCTCGTCGATCGTGATCTCCGGCTCGAAGCGATACACGGCGGTGGCCACGGGCTGCCACTTCGCGTGGTCCCTCCCGATCCCCTTCCGCGCCACGCACCGCAGGTTCAGCTCCTGGTTCTTGCGCAGCTTCACGATCAGGATGCCCTTCTTATCCGGCGCGGTCGACGAGTCCTCGTTCGCGTCCATCGCGGCGTCGGGGTCTCCTCCCCTCGCCGCGGATCGACTCGGGTCGTAATCGATGGGCACCACCCGGTCGTCATTGCAGATCAAATCGTCGCTCGTCACGTCGACGGTGTTGTCGCTGACGCACTTCACGCGCAGGTCGATGCTGACGTCCGTCTTGCTCTCGTCGTCGCCCGCGTAGTCGTAGGGGAACTCCATCTCGCTCGCCTTCTCGCTGAGGAGCGGGATGAGGCCGAGGCGGTGCGCGAGGAACTCGTCGCACAGGCACGAGCTGTTCTCGATCACCTCCACGAGATCGATCGCGATCGTGGGAACCTCCGCGATGATCACGCGCCGCAGGGCGTTCGCCATCGACGTGTCCGTGCCCTCGAGCACGAAGCGAATCGTCGAGTCCGTCAGCTCCTGAACCGTCACCCTGGGCGTCCGCTGCTTTCCCTCGGCCGAGGCGGAGGAGGACGCGGCGGGGGGCATTTTTCACGCGCCGAACAAGGGAAAGCCTCGACGGAGAGACGGGGGACGGAATCCCACCGGGATCTGGGCGACGCGCGCGCGAGAGGGAGCGAGCCGAGGGGCGCGACCGTGCGCGCGTCGCGACGACGCCGCGGAGTGCGACGAGGTCCGCGGTCGACGGGCGAGCGCGACGAGGGCGCGGCGCGTGGAACGGTGCGACGACGCGATCGGGAGGGCGAGGGTTTTACGCGATCAAGGAGCGACGAGACACCGACGACCTGTCGGGCTCCGCGCCGCGCGCGCGGGAAATTTCCCGGACGCAGAAATTTCGCCACCACCACCGGCCGGTCGAGATCACATATTTTTTTCGGGACGTCGACGGGGTCGCGCGCCATCACTCGTCCCCTCCGTCCTCTTCCCCCCCCTCCTCCCCCTCGTCCTCGCCCTCGCCGCCCTCGCCACCGCCTTCCTCCCCCGCCGCACCCTTGAGCTTGAGCTTAGGGTCCGCGCCCCCGCCGCCGTAGTGCCCGATCTTCATAAGATACTCCGGCGCGCCGCATCGCGCCAGCTCCGCGTGCGACGCGACGTCCTGCGCGATGTTCCACAGCGCCGCCTGCGCGTGCCATCGCGTCTGGTCCTCCTTCGTCGTCAGCAGCGGTACGAGCACCCTGACCCCCTCCGCCTTGAGCGCGACGAGCCGGGCCCAGTCCTCGCGCGCGGTGAGCCTGCGGAGGATGCCCGCCGCGGCGAGCTGCCCGAGCTTCGCCGCGGCGAGCGTCTTCGGGTCCGTCTTCTTCCCCTTTCCCTTCTTCCCCTTCCCCTTCTTCCCCTTGCCGCCCTTCTTCCCTTTCTTCCCTTTCTTCCCTTTCTTCCCGGCGTCGTCGTCGGCGGGTTCCTCCTCGCCGCCCTCGCCGCCCTCCTCCCCCTCGCCGTCCTCCTCGGGCGCCTCGTTCTCGTCCCCCTCCTCGCCCTCCTCCGCGTCTCCCTCCTCCTCGCCCTCCTCGCCGCCCTCCTCCCCCTCGCCGTCGTCCTCATCCCCCTCGCCGCCCTCCTCCTCCTCCGCCTCCTCCGCCTCCTCCGCGTCCTCCGCGTCCGATCCGTCCGGGGGCGTGGGCGGCGGCGTGGTCCCGGTGACGATCTCCGGCCCCTGGTACCCGCCGGCGCCCGCGCACAGATGCACCAGCGGCTTCAAACCCCCCGCGGCGACGATGCGCTCCAAGCGCGCCCGCTCCGTCTCGCTCGCGTTTTCGAAATCCGCGAGCGCGTCGCCGAACCCGCCGGGGAGAAGCGCGAACGGGGCGGCGGTGAGAGCGGCGGCGTGCGTTTCGTCGTCGTTCGCGTCGTTCGCGTCGCCGTCCCCGTCCCCGGCCGCCGCCTCCGCCGCGCTCGCCGCCGCCTCCGCGTCGGCGGCGTCGTCGCCCCCCGCGCCCTCCGCGCCCGCGGGGTCGACCTTCGCGGGCGGTTCGACCTTCTCGTACAGGTCCAGGACGTTGTACAGCGTCTTCGCGCACGCCGCGCGGCGCGCGAGGCTCGCGTGGGGGCTCCGCGTCGCGCGGACGAGCGACGCGAGGCGCGACCGGGCGCTCGGCGTCTCCGGGTCCTCGCAGAGCCACGCCTTGGTCTCGGGGTCCCCGGACGTCGCCTCGAGGAACTCCGCCGCGACGGTTCGAAGCGGCTCGAGGTCGGCCGGGTCCCGCGCGGCGGGGACGGGAGGACTTCTTCGGAGGTTGTTTTCGGAGGAGGTTTGTTTCGCGGCGCGGGTCTTCCTCTCCGCGTCGCGTTCGCACGCGAGGTCGAGCATGTAGTCCGCGGCTCGCGTTCGCTCGAACAGGTCCGCGCGGATCTCGCGCGCGCCGCCGTCGGCGCCGTCGCCTCGGCGCGCCAACTCGAGGAGGATTCTCGCGCCGTCCGTTTTCGCGTCGAGCCTCGGCTCGTCGGACTGGAACAGGGCGACGATGGGGTCCCACCCGTGCTTGACGACTCGCTTCGCGGTCGCGTCGCGCGTCGCGGGGCACTCCACGAGCGCCCGCACGGCGCCAAACGCGGCGGCTTGCGCGGTGGACGAGCCCGACGCGGTGAGTTGCAGCGCGTGCGGCAGCGCCTTGGCCTCCAGCACGCGCTCGCACAGCGCGGGATCGTCGGCCAGCGCGCACACGAGGCCCACGCCCGCGGCGCGGTCGGTCTGCGGCGCGTCGGGCTTGCACGCGGCGACGGCGACGGTCAGGGCGCCCGCGTTGCACAGGTCGGCGCGTTCCTTGGGCTTCTGGAGCGCGATCGTCCAGAGGTGGCACAGCGCCTGCGCGCGCGACATGGGCACCGGGGGGGGATTATTCGGCTTCTTCTGCGCGTTGTTCACCAGCGTCGGGACGTCCTGAGGGCGCGTTCGAGCGGGGGAGCGGGACGAGGGAAGTGGTCAGCGGGAGGGTTCGTCGGGGAGAGGCGCGGCGGGGTCGTCGTTCGGCGAGCGAACGAGGCGACGCGCGCGCGCGCGACGGTGCCGAAGACGAGAATAATGCGACGCGTGCGGACGCGACGGAGCCCGAGACGCACCAGCGTCATGGCGAAGTACTCGGGGTCCATCCCGGGAGGACACTTCGGAACCTTAGGCTCGGCATCCGCCTTCGCCTTCCCCATCGTCTCTCCCGCGCGCCGGCCGCGAAGCCGCGACGAAGGGTGTGGCGCGCGGGCCGAAGCGGGCGGCGCGGGACGTCGAATCGAATCGTTCAAGCCACGACGGGTCGCGTCATGCGGTGGCGGTACCAGTAAAACACCCGCGTGTGCTGACGTTCGATTCCGCGGGAATTGGCGCCGAAACACGGCGAGGCGCGGGCCGTGGTGGCCCTCGGGCGCACACATTCGACGCCCTCCCCGGACGCGCCCGCAGCCTCGAAACCCACAAAGATGGTCTCTCGCCAAGCGTACATCGACGACGCCACCATGCGAATCGAGGTGCGTCGATCGCGCGCGTCGCCGCGCGCGCCATCCCCCGCGGCGCGCGATCTTTCGGGCCCCTTCCTTTTCCTTCCGCCCGCGCGCTGGCTGGGTTTTGCACCAGATCGCCGCGTCAGCGGCGATCTCCCGAACCCCCCCCCCGGCCCTCGCGCCTCCCCCGCCGCGCCCCGATCTGACCCCCGCGCGCCCTCCTCCCCCGCCTCCGCCCGCGCGCCCCGCTCAGGATCCCTCGCGCGTGGTGGGGTCGGGGTTCATCCAGTTCCCCCCGCAGAGGCCCTTCGCGCAGCCGGTGCTGACGCAACCCCCCACCGTCTCGGTGCGTGACGACGACTCGCCTCGCCTTCGCCCGCGCACGATCGACCGATCGACCGATCGACCGATCGACCCCCGCCCTCCCCCGCCCCGCTCCCCCGCTGACCCCGACCTCTCCCCGCCCTCTCCCGCAGCAAAACGAGTACCCCGAGGAGTGGAAGAACGTGAACAAGCCCCCCGCGGGCGGCGCGCCCCCCCCCCCCGTAGCAGCAGCAGCAGCGGCAGCCGCCGAGGCCGGCGGCGCCGCAGCAGCACTACCAGCAGCAGCACCAAGGCAACGGGTACGCCGCGGCGCCCGCGGGGT
>MDSW01041828.1_pt1 | contig 27676 bp, 22 predicted proteins | sample 811171 | NCBI WGS metagenome assembly MDSW01 (sample SAMN05326641, study PRJNA326480) | marine metagenome | isolation source: seawater | place: Atlantic Ocean: North West | collected 2012 | reverse complement strand
TTTAATTAAAACAAAAAAGGGAGCTAATAAAATGGCTAAACGTAGAAAAAAGAAAAAAGGTAAAAAGAAAAAAGCTAAAAAAAGAAGAAGAAGAAGATAATTTAGTATTCTTTTTAATTAATAACGCTTCTCATGGCGTTTGCGTGAGAAGCGTTTTTTTTATACAGTTTCTTGAATTTCTTGTTCTTCTTTGGCCTCAGGTTTAATTTCAGTTTTTGGTTTTTCAATCCTATTTTCTAAATTTCTTCTAAGTGCTTTATCCAATTTTTTTTGCGTGTCTTCTCTAGAAAGATCTAAAATTATTTGAAATTCAGATAATATTCTTTCATATGCTTTTTCAAAAAGTTGTCTCTCACTATATGACTGATCTACCATTAGATCATCACCTTTATTGAGATCTCTTACAACTTCAGCTAATTCATAAATTTTACCAGAAGTGATTTTTGCATCATATTCTTGAGCTCTCCTACTCCACATTGACCTTTTAATCTTAGGTTTGCTCTTTAAAATACTAATGCATTTATTTATTTGATTAATTGTGGCCAAAGGCCTTAAAAGAGATTGTTTATTAACTGGAAACTTTAATTCAACTTTTTCTTGAACAAGTTTAATTATATAAACCTCAACATCAATGCCACCTATTATAATTTTTTTAGTCTCTGTAATTTGTCCAACACCATCTTTAGGATATACAACGTAATCTTTTACTTTATAAATTCTCTTCTCTGTTTGTTGTTTTTTTATTTTTTTAATTTCTGGCTTTTGTTCATTTGACTTTAAAATTCTGAGTTTTTCAGTCTTATTGTCAGGTTCATTTTTTTTTGCAACAGTTTTATTTTTTTTTGGCTCTTTAAGTTTTTCGGTTTTTTTGGATTTCTTTACAAATATTTTAATATTTTTCTTTTTTTCTTTTTTTGTAACTTTTTTTTTAGTTGCTTTTTTTTTTTTAGGGTGTGATTTTTTTTCCTTAAAGGTTTTCTTTAAAATATTTTTCAAACTTATTTTCTTCATTTTCAAACTTTTTATGATCTTTCGGTGGATCTTTTTTTTCTGTAATATTTGGCCAAATTTCTGAATATTTTTTGTTTATTTCTACCCATTTATCTGTCCCACTTTCAGTATCTGCAACTATAGCCCCTATAGGACATTCTGGTTCGCAAACGCCACAATCTATACACTCATCAGGCTTAATTACAAGCATATTTTTGCCTTCATAAAAACAATCTACTGGACATACTTCTACACAGTCCATTAATTTACACTTGATGCATTTATCATTAACTATATAGGTCATTTATTACTCTTAGATCTTATCCTTTCTTTAATATCTCCGACGATTTTATTATCTATATATAAGAGCCCAGTCAATCTTCGCATTAGGTTTGCTTCGTAGTTATCAGATTGATTATCAGAATATACAATACTCCAAAGTGCCTCAACTATTTTTATTTTATCATCTTCTTTAAAATTTTTAACTTCGCGTGTAAAATCTAAAATTTGATTACTCTCTTTTTCTATATTCTCAGCTTCTGTTATAATTTTGTCAATATCTTCTCCCACGTTTGATAAACTGCTAATTGTTTTCTTTATAATTTCTCTTTCCTTATTAGTATAATTTTCGTCAATTTTTGCTGCATGTATCAAGAGTGCGGTTGTTTTAAGTAAATTATTATTTGTATTTTCTTTATCTTTATTTTTTAAATTAAATATCATTTTAAGTTTAATTGATTTAGAACATTAAAAGGGTTATCATTATTTTTATTTTTAACTTTTACCTTCCTATTAATCTTTTTTGGCGCATATTTAAAATAGGTATTATTGTCTTTTTCAAATGTTTTATAATTCATTTTTTTTATTAAATATAAAAAATTCTCTTTACTACAACCTAAAAGATTTAACATTTCAGGAACTAGCTTGATTTCATTTGTATTTTTGTCAACACTATCAATTATTTTTATAAATAACCTTTCCAAGATATCAATTCTAACATAATATTTTTCAAAATATTCGAAACCACATAAAAGCATAAACTTCCTATCAACATTTTTTGTTTTTTCAACAAAGTTTAAACCAAAGGTTGGGGGGCTAAATTTATAAAATTTTTGATGAAAATTTTTCCATAAAAGTATTCTTAATTTTACTGAATTTGGCTTAAATAATTTATATAAAAAAATATGATATCTTCCAAAACGTAAGCCCTGAGTTCGCAATATTTTTCTTTGAGATTGATCTAATTTTGATAAAAGTTTTATTACCTCTTCTCTTTTTACAACACCATTATTTTCGTAAACATGATACGCCAAGGCTCTAACATCAGGATTATTTTCTTTTATAAATTTCAAATTTATTAAACTCTCTAAATTTTCAAAAATAGTTTTTTCAATCCAATTAGTTAAATAAGACTGAAGTCTTTTTTTGTCTAAATTTTCAATCATTTCATCAATTATCACTTCAACTTTTGGATTTAAATAATCTTTACCCGGATAAATTTTTGCGATTGGAAATTTTTTCCAATAAATTTTAAAATCTTCTTTTAATTCAATAATTCCAGTATTAATTATTTGTTCAATTCTTTTTAATATTTCAGGCCCTACATTTTGTCTTGCTGCTTTTTTCAAAGATTTAACATCAGTATCAAGAGCTCCAATTTTTAAATCTAACTCTAATTTTAAACCTTTTAAGCTTCCAATATATTCATTATTAATCATCACTTCTTCCTCATTAATAATTTGAGTATCAAATTTAATGTCTTGTTTCAAACCTCGTGCAAGAACACTGGCTCTCTTATCTATGAAACTTTTCGTCAGTTCTTCATGAAGTCTGTCTGATAACTTATCTTCTAAAAATTTTGTTCTCTCAATCCAATAATCCTGATTTTCAACCCAATTGGCTTTATTAGTTACATAAGACCAGGTCCTTACGTTTGCAATTCTATTTGATATTGAATCCACATTGCCATCAAGTTTATCTAGATAAGTTAATTGCTGTTTAAGATATTGATTTGGAATTCTTCTTTCATCACCAATTAAAAACTCAAATACTTTTTTTACAACCTCATAATGATGACCGTAGGTTTTTTTTACAAAATCAGGAATTTGACAACATTCCCAAAGTATTTTTAATTTATTATAATCATTGCTAAAATCATATAAAGTATTATCTTTCAAAAAATATTTTAAAACTTTCTCATCTTCACATTCATTTATTCTTCTTAGCCAACTTTCATTAGGTTTCTCCTCAAGAGATTTGATTAAACTTTCACTGCTTGAAAAATTTAAATTTGAATTTCTCCAAAAAATAGAATTAATTTCAGGAAAATTATGGCCCTCCAAAAGATCAACCTCTTCAGCATTTAGTGAGTCGCAATCACCGGTTACACCAAAATAACCATCATTTAAATGCCTTCCAGCTCGACCTGCAATTTGACCTATTTCATGGACTCTTAATCTTCTAAGTTTTTTACCATCATATTTTTTTAAACTAGAAAAATATACATTATCTAAATCCATATTAATTCCCATTCCAATCGCATCTGTTGCTACTAAATAATCAACATCACCAGATTGATATAAGTTGACTTGTGCATTACGAGTTTTTGGACTTAAAGATCCCATTACTATTGCAGAACCACCTTTCTGTCTTCTGATAAGCTCAGCAATTGCATAAACCTCTTCGGCAGAAAAAGCTATTATTGCACTCTTTCTTTCAATTCTTGATATTTTTTTGTGTCCAGAATAAGCAAGTTTCGAAAGTCTACCTTTATTAATAAACTCGATATCTTCATCTAATTTTGAAATAATATTCTTTATTGTATTTGATCCCATAAACATTGTAAGTTTTTGTCCTCTAAGATGTAATAATCTATCAGTAAAAATGTGACCTCTTTCATGATCATTACACATTTGAATTTCATCTATACCAACAAAATCCAATTTTTTATCAATAGGCATAGATTCTACAGTACAAAGGTAGTAATGAGCATCACTAGGGATTATCTTTTCCTCTCCAGTGATTAAAGCTACTTTATTTTTATTTATTCTTTTTGTTACTTTGTCATATACTTCCCTTGCTAAGAGTCTTAATGGAAATCCAATCATCCCGCTCTCAAAAGACAACATAGTCTCTATTGCTTGAAAAGTTTTTCCTGTATTTGTTGGACCAAGTAAGGCGTTTATCTTATTTTTACTCATCTCTACTTTTTGTGGCTAATATTTTTGTCCTACTATATATTGTTACTATAAAAGAACAAAAATAGTCTAAAACTAGACCGAATCGGAGTTAAAAAAGTTCTCATTTTGTAAATTTATTAATTAGAGAATAGCATATAAAAAAACAATTCAATATAAATTTTTTATGGGTAAAAAATTATGGGAAGCGTCAAACAAAAGAAAGCTTAATTCAAACTTATATAAATTTGAGAATTTTTTAGAAAATAGATTTAATTATAAAGTTTCTAAAAATTACAAAAAAATTTTAAAATGGAGCATTCAAAATCCAAAATATTTTTGGAGTTCCATTTGGGATTTCTCTAAAATTAAAGGAAAAAAGAACAACAAGTTTATAATAACAAAAGATCCATTAAAAAATAAATATCTTAATGGATCAAAATTAAATTTTGCAGAAAATCTTCTTACAAAAAAAAACGATGAAAAAGCGATTACATTTATTAGTGAAAATGGATATAGAGAGATAAGATCTTGGAAAGAATTAAGTTTCAATGTTTCAAATATATATCTTACTTATAAAAGATTAAATCTTAGACCTAAAGACAGGGTAGCTGCTTATCTTCCAAATATTATAGAGACTGTTGAATTTTTTTTGGCTTCTTCATCTTTGGGTGCTATATGGTCATCGTGTTCTCCAGATTTTGGTACTGAAGGAGTTATAGAAAGATTTAAACAAATTGATCCTAAGATTTTGATAATTGGTGATAGATACTATTACAATGGAAAGCAGATAAATATTATTGAAAGACTTTCTAAAATTTTAAAAGAAGTAAAATCAATTAAAACTATTATAATAATTAATTACCCTGGAAAGGAGCCGTTAGAATATAAAATTAAATCAAAAAAAATATTGTACTGGAATAAATTAAAGAAAAATAAAGCGGCTAATATTCAATTTAAAAAATTTGATTTCGATCATGAACTTGCGATTTTGTATTCAAGTGGAACAACAGGAAAGCCAAAATGTATATGTCATAAAACGGGTGGAGTACTTTTACAGCATTTGAAAGAGCACAAACTTCATTGTGAAATAAATCCTGGTGATAATGTTTTTTATTTTACCACTTGTGGATGGATGATGTGGAACTGGCTTGTAAGTTCTTTGGCATCTAAAGCCTCAATTGTACTATTTGATGGATTTCCGATGTATAAAAGAAATGATCTTTTATTGAGAATTACTGAAGACGAAAAAATTACATTACTTGGAGTTAGTGCAAAATATATAGATACTTTAAATAAATTAAATGTTTCAGTTCCAAAAAATAAATTAAAATCACTTAAAACAATATGCTCTACTGGTTCACCCCTTTCAGAAGATAGTTTTGAATATGTTTATAAGAAAATTAAATCAGATGTTCATTTATCCTCAATATCAGGAGGTACCGATATTGTTTCTTGTTTTGTATTGGGAAATATTTATCAACCAGTAATTAAAGGGCAAATTCAAAACAGTGGTCTTGGGATGGATGTTGGAGTTTACAGTGAAAAAGGAAATTTATTAATTAATAGAAAAGGTGAGTTAATCTGCAAAAATTCATTTCCATCAATGCCGAAAAAATTCTGGAAAGATAAAAATAATGCTAAATATAAAAATGCATATTTTAATAAATATAAATATATCTGGTACCACGGAGATTATGCCGAGAGAAAATCAAATGGAGGTTTTGTAATTTATGGAAGATCAGATGCAACACTTAATCCAGGGGGAGTAAGGTTAGGAACAGCAGAGATATATTCAGTCGTAGAAAAATTTAAACAAATAAAAGAAGGCTTAGTTATTGGACAAAGCTGGGACAATGATATTAGGATAATACTGTTTTTAGTAATGAACAAAGGGTATTCTCTAGACGAAATATTAAAGAAAAAAATAAAAATGCAAATTAAATCAAGCGCATCTCCAAGACATGTTCCATCAAAAATAATTAAAGTTAATGATCTACCAAGAACAAAAAATGGCAAGATTGTTGAGTTGGCTGTTAAAAATATTGTTGAAGGAAACAAAATAAAAAATAAAGAAGCTTTAGTTGATCCAAAAGTACTAGAGTATTTTAAAAATTTACAAGAACTTAATGATTAAAAAAATTATTCAAAATTTAAAACCTTCGTCTACTTTACTTATTAATGAAAAATCAAAACAACTTGAAAAAGATGGGAAAGAGATTTTTAAATTTGGTTTTGGACAGTCTCCATTTGAGATACCAAAAGATATTGTTAGTGAATTAAAAAACAATTCTTATAGGAATAAATATTTGCCTATTCAAGGATTATCAGAATTGAGGGAAGCAATAGCAAATTACTATCTTAAAAATAAAAATTACAAATGTAATAAAAATAACATTATAATTGGACCAGGCTCAAAAGAATTAATGTTTTTATTACATATTCTTTTCGACGGAGATGTGATACTTCCCGTTCCTAGTTGGGTATCATATGCGCCTCAAGCCATGATAGGTAAAAATAATATTCATTGGATAGAAACAACTATAGAAAATAACTGGTTTCCCTCGGGTGACCAAATTGAAGAAATAATAAAAAATAATATAAAAAAAAATTACTTACTTTTTCTCAACTCTCCTAATAACCCCTCTGGTCAAATTTGTGAAAATTTAGAAGATATTTTTGAACTAACTAAAAAATATAATATAATTATTTTATCAGATGAGATATATTCTGAATTAAGTTTTGAAAAAAAATTTCAATCCATTTCAAGTATTTGCGCTGATAAAACTATTATAAGTTCAGGATTAAGTAAATGGTGTGGAGCCGGTGGGTGGAGATTAGGTTTTTTTATAATTCCAGATTCTTTATCGAAAATAAAAGATAATTTAAAAGTACTTGCAAGTGAAACTTTCTCGTCAGTTAGTGCTCCAATACAATATGCTGCCATAAGCGCATATACAAATGATCATAGTGAATTTATAGCGAATAGCGCCTTAATTTTAAAGAGTGTGGGTGAGTATGTTTATACAAACTTAAGTTCAAATAATGTTGTAATCAATAAACCACAAGGTGGGTTTTATTTAATGCCAGAATTTACAAACAAAAATTTTAACACCTCAAAAGAAATGTGTGAAAATATATTAAAGGAAACAGGAGTAGCTCTTTTGCCTGGATCAGATTTTGGTTTTTCAGAAAAAAAAATGCTAGCAAGACTAAGCTTCACAGATTTTGAAGGCAAAACACTTATGGAGAATTTTAAGTTAGGCAAAACTCAAAATACGGATCTTGTTAAAAATTTTGCACCCAAAATTGTGGAGGGTACAAAAAGACTTAAAGAGTGGTCAGATTGGGCAAAATAAAGGTCAATTCTCAAGACTCAGACAGCTAGACATTACTGTTAATTATTGGTTAAATTAATAAATAAAATAATAATAAAGAAGGGAAATATGAAAAAAATAACATCTACCCTATCTAGTGCTCTACTTATTTTTGCTGCATCTTTATCTTTAACATCAGCAGCAAAATCGGCTGAGTTTTTTACGATAGGTACAGGCGGACCTACTGGAGTATATTTCCAAACAGGTAACGCAATTTGTAAAATGTTGCACAAATATGCGACTAGTTCAGAACATGGAAGAAAAAAAGCAGAAACAGATAAAGCTTACAGATGTACAGCTCCATCAACTGGTGGATCAAACTATAATATTGGCCAGATAAAAGATGGCGAGTTTCAATTTGGTGTTGCTCAATCAGATTGGCAATTTCATGCTTACAACGGTTCTAGCAAATGGGAAGGAAAACAATTTAATAATTTAAGAGCAGTTTTTTCAGTTCACAACGAACCTTTCCAAATATGGGCAAGAAAAAAAGCTAAGATTAAAAACTTTAAAGGTCTAAAAGGCAAAGTAGTAAATATTGGAAATCCTGGTTCCGGTCAAAGAGGAACTATGGAAGAACTTATGAAGGCTATGGGTGTCGATAACAGTTATTTTAAATCTGTAACAGAATTAACTTCATCTGAGCAAGTTAAAGCTTTATGTGATGGAAAAATTGATGCATTTGGTTATTCAGTTGGATTTCCTAACGGAGCAATGGAACAAGCGGCTACTTGCGGAGCAAAAGCATCACCTATTAATCTAACAGGATCAGAAGTACAAGGTTTAATAGACGGAGCAGATTATTATGCTAAGGCAGTAATTCCAGCAGGAACTTACTCAAACCAAAAAAAAGATGCTACTACTTTTGGTGTAAAAGCTACAGTAGTAACTAGTGCAGATGTATCAGAGGAACTTGTTTATCTTGTGACAAAAGCAGTTTTCGAAAACTTTGATGACTTTAGAAAACAACATCCTGCTTTTGGACCACTGGAAAAGAAAAACATGATTGCAGATGGTTTATCCGCGCCATTACATCCAGGTGCTATCAAGTATTATAAAGAAGCTGGATTAATGTAATTAATAAATTTGATTTAAATACAAAAGGCCCAACATGTTTATTGGGCCTTTTTTTATTGTATAGTATCAATTAAATGAATCAAAAACCTGATACTCGTGTTAAAGATAAGATCCAAGAAGACCTATCGCCCACAAAAAAATTATCAGGATTTCATTTAAAAGCAGTTTTATCAATCGCAATAGCTTGGTCTTTTTTTCAATTATGGTACGCATCACCATTTCCGTTTTGGTTAAATTTTGGAATGTTTAAAGGTTTGCCTGCTAGAGCAATACATTTAGGTTTCGCCCTTTTATTGGCTTTTTTAATTTTTCCCATTTCAAGATCGAAAAAAATAAATATTATTGATATTATTATCAGTCTTATTGGTGCTTTTTGCTGTTTATATATTTACCTATTTTATGATCAATTAGTGGAAAGAGGAGGCATACTTTTAAAGATAGATATTCTCGGATTTACAATCCCTATTGAATTAATAATTGGAATATTTGGTATACTAGTTCTTTTGGAGGCAACAAGAAGAGTTATTGGTATACCTCTTGTAATAATTGCAGTCTGCTTCTTATTATTTTCTTACTTTGGAAAGTATGCGCCAGAAATAATATCTCATGGAGGACTTTCATTAAAAAGATTAGTTGGATTTCATTGGTTTGATCAAGAAGCAATATTTGGTATTCCAATAGGAGTTTCTGTAGATTTTATTTTTCTATTCGTTTTATTTGGAGCGTTATTAGAAACTGCCGGGGGTGGCCAATATTTTTTAGATTTAGCATTTGCAATGGTTGGTAAAATGAGAGGAGGACCAGCAAAAGCAGCAATTTTAGGATCAGGTATGACTGGAATGATATCGGGATCCTCAGTTGCTAATACGGTTACTACTGGTACTTTTACTATACCAATAATGAAAAAGACAGGCTTTTCAAAAGAAAAAGCGGGTGCAATAGAGGTTTCTTCATCTGTTAATGGTCAAATTATGCCACCAGTAATGGGAGCTGCAGCATTCGTTATGGCAAGTTTTATCGGGGTTACTTATTTTGAGGTAGTCAAGCATGCATTTTTACCTGCAGTGATTTCTTATATAGCACTGTTTTATATATCTCATCTTGAAGCTTTAAAATTAAATTTAAAAGGTATGACAGAGGAAGATGTTCCAAATTTAAGAAAAACTTTTTTATCTGGACTACATTTTTTAATCCCAATTTTTGTTCTTATTTATTTGCTAACTTATTTACGTCTCACAGCATCTTACTCGATATTTTATGCAACAATTGCATTAATAAGCGTAAATTTTTTAAATAAGATTTATAGATCAAATGAAAATGGTGGATTAACAAGCTCGTTAAAATTATGGTTTAATCAAACAGTAGTTGGATTTCAGAAAGGTGCAATAAATATGGTTGCAGTTGGTATTGCTATTGCAACTGCAGGAGTGATAGTCGGATCTGTTGCGTCTACTGGATTAAGTACGAATTTAATTATAGTAATAGAGTCCATCGCAAAAGATAATGTTATAATTTTAATACTTTTGACAGTTTTACTATGTCTTTTACTCGGCATGGGTCTACCAACAACCGCTAACTATGTAGTAGTCGCATCACTAATGTCTATGGTATTAGTAGATGTAGGAAATGCATCTGGTTATATATTCCCGCTTATAGCTGTTCATTTATTTGTATTCTACTTTGGATTGATGGCCGATGTCACACCACCCGTAGGATTAGCATCTTATGCAGCTGCTGGAATATCTGGAGGAGACCCACTTAAAACAGGAATTCAAGCATTTTGGTACAGTTTAAGAACTGGAATTTTGCCAATAGTATTCTTATTTAATCATGAGCTATTATTGATGGGAATCGAAAATTTATTTCATGCAATCGTTGTAATACTTACTTCGTTAACTGGAATATTAGTATTTACTTCAGCTACACAAGGTTGGTTTTTTAATAAACTTAGATGGTATGAAATAATAGTTTTTCTTTTAGTATCCTTATCATTATTGTCACCAGGATTTGTATTGAATAAATTTTATCCAAAATATGATTTTCAAGATCTAAGAAATTCAAATAAACTTTTATTTGAACCTGAGAAAGAAATTCATATAAAAGTTACAAGATATAGCGAATATGGAGAGAGATATAAGTTATTTGTTATTGAAAAAAATATATTTGATAAAAAATTTAACTTAAAAGACTATGGAATAGATATAGTAGAAAAAAATAATCAAATTATGGTTGATAATCTAAAATGGAATGGAGCAGCAAAAAAAGCTGGATTTGAAATGGATGATGTTTTAAACGAATTGAAAGTGGAAAATTTAGATAGACCAAATAAATCATTGGTTTATCCATTTGCTTTTATTTTATTAATTGTCTTCGGATATTTAAATTATAAGAGAAAATAAATTTTTTATTTAAAAAATTTATCTGTCTTTTTCCAAATTCCAGATGCAGAGGCAATTATTTTTTTTTTTACAAATTAAGTTACAACTTACAAAAATTAAAGATTTTGTTTGTTTTAATATTAATACCTCTCCCACAATTTCATCTCCTAGCTTTGATGAGCCAATAAATTTTATATCTAAAGCTATTGTCACTGATATTTTATTTTTTGTAATTGAATGAACACTAGTTCCAGCTCCAGCATCAATAATTGATGCTATGTATCCTCCATGAGTAATACCAGCCCTATTAAGATGATTTTTTTTTACTTTTGTAATAAATTTAAATTTTTTTTGGCCAACCTTTTTAAAAAGAAGTCCACCATTATGTTTCATAAATCCAGAATGTTTACTTATTTGTTTGAATTCTTTAGGCATTTTAATATTTATAAGACTATTGTAAGAAAAATTAGTACTATAAATACTAATGTCAAAAAGTAAAAAACACTTTTTTGTAAAGATATCTTCATAAAATCCATTTCTGGTGCGCCTGCTAGGAGTTGAACCCAGAACCTCCTGGTCCGTAGCCAAGCGCTCTATCCAATTGAGCTACAGGCGCAATTAAATTAGTATAAATTAAATATATTTTTAATGTAATTTATTTATTTAGCAATTATTGTATTTATATGGCAAAAAATTTAAATGATGTTGTAATTGTAAGCGCTTTAAGGTCTCCTATCGGAAGATATAATGGAAAGCTTAAAGAGTATAAATCTTATGAATTAGGTGAAAAAGTTATAAAAAAAAATTTAATTCAATCAAAAGTTTTAGGCAATGAGGTAGATGAAGTTATTTTAGGACAAGTTTTGACAGGAGATACTGGTCAAAATCCAGCCAGGCAAGCAGCTATAAGAGCTGGTATATCAGTTGATAAAACTGCATACATTATTAATCAAGTTTGTGGGTCAGGCCTAAGAGCTATTGTTGCAGGTTATCAGTCATTAAAATTGAATGAGTCTAAAATAATTGTTGCAGGTGGACAAGAGAGCATGAGTAATTCTGAAAAAGATGTAATGTTAAAGGATGGATTAATTGATGCATTTAACAATTATCATATGGGCATTACAGCTGAAAACGTGGCTGAAAAATGGGACATCACAAGACAACAACAAGATGATTTTGCACTTAAATCTCAGGAAAAAGCTGGAGAGGCCATAAATAAAAAAAAATTTAATGATGAGCTTATTCAGGATTTTGAAATAATTGATGAACATCCTAGACCTGAAATTACAAAAGAAAAATTAGCATCTCTAGAACCGACTTTTAAAAAAAATGGAACTGTAACTGCAGGAAATTCCTCTGGAATAAATGATGGAGCCGCAGCGGTAGTCATGACTACACGAGAAATAGCAGAAAAAAGAGGGTTAAAACCTTTAGTTAAAATTTCCTCATGGGCCACATGTGGGGTTGATCCATCTTTGATGGGAACTGGACCAATACCATCATCTAAAAAAGCATTAAATATAGCTGGCTGGGGTGTGAGTGATCTTGATTTAGTAGAATCTAATGAAGCCTTTGCAGCGCAGAGTTTAGCTGTAATTAAAGATTTAAAATTACCATTTGAAAAAGTTAATGTTAATGGAGGAGCTATAGCCCTTGGACATCCAATTGGCGCATCAGGAGCAAGAATCCTTGTAACACTAGCTCATGAAATGATAAAAAGAGATGTTAAAAAGGGCTTAGCAACTCTTTGCATTGGAGGTGGAATGGGAATAGCTATGTGTATTGAGAGAGACTAGCTTTGATAAAATCTAAAGCTCTTTTTTAATAATGAGTTTTGTATCCAAAATCTCGCATCAATATCTTTATGTTTACAACTTAAGATTTTATAAATTATTTTTTTTATCATTAGTAATAATCAAAAAAAAATCTGTCTAAAAATAGATGTAAATATGTTAAAAATATTTTATAATTAACTTTATATGAGCAATTTTATACCCAAAAAAACTGAAAATATCATTTCAGAGGCTGAAAAAGCCATTTCTAAAAATAATATTGAAGATCATGAAAATGATAAAATTAAAGGTGAATTTTCACTAAAAGAAATTTCAAAAGCTACAAAAGGTCTTTTCCCAGAAATTTGGGAGAATTAGTTAATATGATTAAAGAAGTTGAAATATTGTCTAATGAACTTAAAGTTATATTTGATAATAAGCAGATTGATAAATTCCCTAATATTTGGCTTAGAGATCATGCTAAGGATGAAAGTAATTGGGATTCACGTAGTAATCAGAGAAAAACTTTTACAGCAAGATTAGATCCAAATATTCAAATCAAAAATGCAGAAATAGTTGATCAAGGCAAGTTTATAGAAATTTTATGGTCTGACTTTGATAAACCAATAAAATATTCTTCTAATTTTTTAGAAAAAAATAAAATTAAATCAAATCCAAATCTTGAAACACTTCACATTTGGAAAAATAAAGATATTAATTATGAAGTATTTGTCGAATACGAAAAAGTTTTAGACGAAAAAGGTTTTAAAAATTTTTTAAATATACTTTATAAATATGGTTTTTGTGTAATTCAAAATTGTGAAAAGAACATTAACTCTGTTGAAAAAATTGCTAACAAAATTGGTTATGTTAGACAATCCATATTTGGTGGTTTGTGGAGTTTTGAATCAGATGAAAATATGGCAGACAGCGCATATACACAAGAAGAATTAAGACCACATACTGACTCAACCTATAGCAACGATGCGCCAGGATTACAATTGCTTTTGTGTTGTCATTATAAAGCCGAAGGTGGGCATTCAATCATGGTTGATGGTTTCAAAATTGCAGAAGATATTAGAAAAAAACATAAAGATATCTACGATGTATTAACGAATGTAGAAGTTACAGGAGAATACAAAGGTGATGGTGTAGTTCTAAAAGCATCAAGACCAATCTTTAAATTAGATAAAAATAAAAAATTACTTCAAGTAAGTTTTAATAATTATGATAGGGCCCCATTCAGGTTGGAGAATGCTGATATGGTCAAATTTTATGATGCAATAAAAGAGTTTGATCTTTTAGCAAATAATGATGATTATCAATGGAAAAGAATTCTTAAACCAGGTGAACTTTTAATTTTCAACAATTGGAGAGTCTTACATGGTAGAGGATCATTTAAAGGTTCTCGTAAAATGTCAGGTTGTTATATAAATAAAGAGGACTTCGATAGTTGTTGTATAATGAACAAGATAATTTCATAATTTAATTATCTATTTAAACAATGAAAAAAACTTTCTCTTTTATTTGTGCTTTAATTACAACATTTATCTGGGGTACAGCTTTTGTAGCTCAAGATACTGGAATGGACAATATTGGTCCGTTAACTTTTAATACATCTCGTTTTATTACAGGTTTCCTTTTTATGCTTCCTATCGCTATTTTAGTAGAACGAAAAAAAATTATTAAAGAAATAAAACCAAATCTCAAAATTTTTTTAAAACTCTGGCTTTTAATGGGCACATCTTTATTTTTTGGAACCTACCTTCAACAAGCCTCGCTTTTATATACCAATATTGCAAACGCTGCATTTTTTACAGTGTTCTATGTCCCATTTGTACCTATTTTACTTTTCATAATTTATTCAAAAAAAGTTCACCCAAGCATTTGGTTTTCAGTAGGATTATGTATTTTGGGGGTTTATTTGTTAAGCGACTTCTCTAATTCAAAAATAATGCTAGGTGATGGATTAGTAATACTCTGCTCAATATTTTGGGCATTCCACATAATATTTACTGGAGAGTTTGTAAAAATTTTTAATATTCCATTATTTTATGCAGCTTTGCAGGCTGCCTTTGTTGGATTTTTCTCACTTATCTTCGCTTTAATTTTTGAGGAAATAGTAATATATAAAATATTATTAGAAAGCAGTTCTATTCTTTATGCAGGAATCTTTTCAGGAGCAATTGCATTCACTCTTCAGATTTATGCACAAAAAAATATAGATGAAGCACCCGTTGCAATAATTTATTCTTTGGAAGGGGTTTTTGCAGCAATAGCAGCATGGATAATACTTAATCAAATTTTAGGAATATCAAACATCTTTGGGTGTATATTAATTTTGTTAGCAGTTTTGATTTCTCAACTAATTCCAAATTTAAAAACTAAGCATAAACAACAATAAATAATATAAATGCTAAAAAAATTCTGTAGTATACAAATATTTTAAGTGTAAATTTTTTTACGAAAATCAAAAAATACTTTATAGTGAAATAAGAAACTATATATGACATTAAAATTGAAAAAATTATTAAATTATTAAATTCGTAACTTTCTATTAATAAATCACTAATACTTAAAAAACTCGCTCCAGCCAAGGCTGGCAATGAAAGTAAGAAAGAAATTTTAGAAGAGTCAAATCTATTAAATTTTAATAACCTTCCTGATGTGATAACAATACCAGATCTACTTACGCCAGGTATTAAGGCTAGAGTTTGCATCAATCCTATAATAATTATATTTTTTAAACTCATATCATTTTCAAAATTTTTTTTAATTTCAAATTGATCGCAAATATATAGCAATATTCCAAAAATCAATGTTGTCCACGCAATTATCTCAAGATTTCTTAGTAAGTGAATAATTCCAGTATAATTTAAAATATATCCAACAATAATCAATGGTAACGATCCTAAAACAATTAATGACAAAAGTTCTTTCTTTCTTAAAATTTGTTTTAAGTCATTTCTGAAATATACAATAATCGCAAATAATGAGCCTAGATGCAGACTCACATCAATCTCTAGAGAACCAATTTTGAATTCAGCTAAATTTGATACTATCAACAAATGTGCTGAAGAGCTGACAGGTATAAATTCAAAGATTCCTTGGATAATTGCTAAAAATAGGGTTTCTAAATAATTCGTTAGCATTAATTTATCTGGTAAACTAAATATTATTAAAATAAAGCAATTCCATGAATGCATATTAGATATGCAAAAAGACAATAAAACGAGCAAAATTGCTATATTTAGACTTATTTAGGTCAGTATTTATGACCCTATTTAACTTTAAAGCATAGTTTATTTGATATATATCACCTAAATTATGCCAGAAAAAATGCTTAAGTTTGTTAAAATAGGTCAACAAACTCCACCTAAAAGAGAGACAAATGTCAGAAAAAAAGATTTTAATGAAATATATGATGAATTCATTAAGGATAAGGCTAAAGCTCAATCAAGCAGATGTTCTCAATGCGGAATCCCGTTTTGTCAGATCCATTGTCCATTAAGCAATAATATACCTGATTGGTTAAAACTTACAGCAGAAGGAAGATTAGAGGAAGCATACAAATTATCTCAAAGTACAAATAACATGCCAGAGGTTTGTGGAAGAATTTGTCCCCAAGATAGGCTGTGTGAAGGCAATTGTGTTATAGAGCAATCAGGGCATGGCACTGTAACAATAGGATCAGTAGAAAAATTTATTACTGATACAGCTTGGGAAAATGGTTGGGTTAAACCAATTGAGGTAAACAATGAAAAAACACAAAGCGTAGGGATAATCGGTGCAGGCCCTGCGGGTTTAGCTTGTGCGGAAGAATTAAGAAAAGAGGGTTTTCAGGTAACCATATACGATAGGTACGATAGACCAGGTGGTTTACTAATTTATGGAATACCTAACTTTAAGCTTGAGAAATTTGTAGTTGAGCGAAGGACAAACCTTCTAAAGAAGAGTGGGATAAAATTTGTACAAAATTTTGAAGTAGGTAAAGATGCAACACTGAAAGAGCTCAGAGAAAAGCATGATGCAATTTTAATTGCAACTGGAGTGTATAAAGCACGAGAAATTAATATTCATGGCAACGATTTAGACAATATTTTCCCAGCAATGGATTTTTTAACTGCGTCAAATAAAAAAGGATTGGGTGATAAGGTTGAGTTATTTGATAATGGAACTTTAAATACAGAAGGTAAAGATGTAGTTGTAATTGGAGGTGGGGACACTGCAATGGATTGTGTTCGAACATCAATTAGACAAAATGCTAAATCTGTAAAGTGTTTATATAGAAGAAATAAAGAAAACATGCCTGGCTCTACTAGAGAAGTTGCAAATGCAGAAGAAGAAGGAGTTGAGTTCGTTTGGCTATCTAGTCCAAAAAAATTTTTAGGAACCAGTAAGGTAGAGGGGTTAATTGTAGACAAAATGGAATTAGGAGAGCCAGATGATAGTGGTAGACGAAAGCCAATAATAAAAGATAATTCTCAATATGAAATTAAGTCTAATTTTGTAATTAAAGCATTAGGTTTCGATCCAGAAGAGTTACCAAAACTTTTTGGTGATGATGATCTCGTTGTAACAAAATGGGGCACTATTAAAAGTGACTTTGATACAATGGAAACCACAATACCAGGTGTATTTGCTGCAGGCGATATAGTTCGAGGTGCATCGCTTGTCGTATGGGCCATTAAAGATGGGAGAGATGCTGCGTCGTCAATAATTCGATACATTCAGTCAAATATAAAACAAAAAGTTGCTTAATGAATAATTATAAAAAAAATTTAAAATTATTACAAAAAAACCATATTTATTCTAAAGATATGGAGCATGACGCTTGTGGCGTAGGATTGGTTGCATCAACAGAAGGAAAAAAAACAAGAAAAGTAGTTGAATATGGAATTGAAGCATTAAAAGCAGTTTGGCATAGAGGAGCAGTTGATGCTGATGGAAAAACAGGCGATGGAGCTGGTATTCATATTGAAATTCCAACTGATTTTTTTGCTGAAAAAATTGATATTACTGGACATGCATATAACAACGAGGAAATTTGCATTGGCATGGTATTTATGCCAAGGAATAATTTTGAGTCTCAGGAAGCATGTAGAACTATAATTGAAAGCGAGATTAAAAAAAATAACTTTAAAATTTTTGGTTGGAGACAAGTTCCTGTTAACGCAGGAGTTTTAGGTGAAAAAGCCGAACTTACTAGACCTGAAATATGTCAGGTATTATTTTCGCCTAATGATACACAATTTCATGGTAAAGCTTTAGAGAGAAAACTTTATGAGACACGTAAAAAAATTGAAAATAAAGCAATTGAGAATTCTTTAAATGGTTTTTATATATGTTCCTTCAGTTCTAAATCAATAATTTATAAAGGAATGTTTTTAGCAGAAGCACTCGCTGATTTTTACATAGATTTACAGGATGAACGTTTCATATCAAGATATGCAATTTTTCATCAAAGATTTTCTACTAATACAGCTCCTAGTTGGGATCTTGCACAACCATTTAGAGCTATTGCACATAACGGTGAAATAAATACTTTAAAAGGTAATGTTAATTGGATGAAAGTTCATGAGCAAGAAATGCTTAGCCCACTTTTCGAAGATATTGAAAATTTAAAACCAGTTATTGCAAAAGGGAATTCCGACTCAGCTTCGTTAGATAATGTTTTTGAAATACTAAATATTTCTGGCCAGTCTGCTCCATTGGCAAAGTTAATGCTAATTCCAGATGCATGGTCTAAAAAGAGCAAAGTTTTATCTAAAGATCATCAGCAACTTTTTAATTTTTTAAACAGTACCATGGAACCATGGGATGGCCCAGCTGCAATAGCAGCAACAGATAATGAATGGGTAATAGCTGCAACTGATAGAAATGGATTAAGACCCTTGAGATATTCAATTACAAAAGATAATTTTTTATTTGCAGGATCAGAAACTGGCATGATTAGCCTAAATGAAAAAAAAATTATAAAAAAAGGGAGATTGGGACCTGGAGAAATAATAGGTATTAGAATAGAGAAAGGAAAAGTTTATAGAAATAAAGATATTAAGAATTTTTTAGCAAAAGAATTTAAACAGTTTAATAATCAAATCATTGATTTAACAAAAAAATTTCCAATTAAAGACGAGAAAAATATTTTTGAGGGTACTCAATTAAAGCAAAGACAGCACTCATTTGGTTATAGTCTAGAAGATCTAGAATTAATTTTACATCCTATGGCTGAAGATGCAAAAGAGGCTACAGGATCTATGGGAGATGATACTCCTTTAGCAGTGTTGTCGGATAAATATCGACCATTATATCATTTTTTTAGACAAAATTTTAGCCAGGTTACAAATCCACCGATAGATTCTTTAAGAGAAAATAAAGTAATGAGCTTAAAGACAAGATTTGGAAATCTAGGAAATATTTTAGATTTTAATAATCTTACAAAAGAAAATATTTATGTATTAGATAGTCCAATTTTATCAAACTCTCAATTTTCTAATTTCATTAATTTTTTTGGAAAAAAACATAAAATTTTAGATTGCACTTTTAAATCGGATCAATCCCTTTTAAATGGGTTAAATACTATAAAAAGGGAGACTGAGATTGCAGTGAGAGAAGGCATAACCCAAATAATTCTTACAGACAAAAACATATCAAAAAAAAATTTAGCAATACCGATGGTTTTATGTGTTGGAGCAGTAAATACACATTTAGTTAATTTAGGTTTAAGAGGATATGTATCAATAAATGTTCAAACGGGTGAGGCTTTAGATACACATTCCTTTGCAACATTAATTGGAGTTGGTGCCACAACTATTAATCCATATCTTGCTCTTGATAGTTTGTATCATCGATATAAAAGAAATCTCTTTGAGAATATCAACTTCGATGATTGTGTATTCAGATATATTCAATCCGTAAATCAGGGAATACTCAAAATAATGTCAAAAATGGGTATTTCTGTTATCAGTTCATATAGAGGTGGATGTAATTTTGAAACAGTAGGATTAAGTAGATCTATTGTTAATGAGTTTTTCCCTGGTGTAACATCTAAAATTTCTGGAATTGGTCTTGAGGGAATAGAAAAGAAAATTAGAGCGATATATGAGGATGCGTTCAAAAATGAAGATAATATTTTGCCAATTGGTGGAATATATAGGTATAGAAAAAATGGAGAAACCCATCAGTACCAAGGGAGATTAATTCATTTATTACAAAGTGCAGTTGGTCAAAATTCATACGAGCTTTATAAAAGGTATGCAAAAGGAATTTATGAGCTGCAACCTATAAGTTTAAGAGATCTTATTGATTTTAGGAAAAGATATATAAATGAGCCTATTGACATTTCAGATGTTGAACCAGTTGAAAATATTCTTAAAAGATTTGGAAGTGGAAGCATGTCCCATGGTGCTTTATCCAAAGAAGCGCATGAGACTTTAGCAATTGCGATGAATAGAATTAAAGGAGCTTCATGTAGTGGCGAAGGTGGTGAAGATGAGCAAAGATTTAAACTCATGGATAATGGAGATAGTGCAAATTCAAGGGTTAAACAAATTGCTTCTGCAAGGTTTGGAGTGACAATTAATTATTTGAATAATTGCAATGAGATAGAGATTAAAATAGCTCAAGGAGCTAAACCTGGTGAGGGAGGACAACTACCTGGTTTCAAAGTAACTAAGGAAATTGCAAAATTAAGGCATTCAACCCCTGGAGTTACTTTAATATCTCCACCACCACATCATGATATTTATTCAATAGAAGATCTTGCGCAGTTAATTTATGATCTTAAACAAATAAATCCCAAAGCACGTGTTGGAGTGAAATTAGTAGCATCTTCAGGTATTGGCACAATAGCAGCTGGTGTTGCAAAAGCTAAAGCAGATATAATATTAATTGCAGGCCATTCTGGTGGTACAGGTGCCACACCCCAAACGAGTGTAAAATATGTGGGAATTCCATGGGAAATGGGTTTAACAGAGGCAAACCAAGTTTTAACTTTAAATAATTTGAGGCATACAGTTACTTTAAGAACAGATGGAGGTATTAAAACAGGTAGAGATGTAGTTATTGCGGCTATGATGGGGGCAGAGGAATTTGGAATAGCAACTACAGCACTTGTTGCGATGGGTTGTATAATGGTAAGACAGTGTCATTCAAACACATGTCCCGTAGGAGTCTGTACTCAAGACGAGGAATTGAGAAAAAAATTTACAGGGACTCCTGAAAAAGTAGTAAATCTTTTTAAATTTGTCGCTGAAGAGGTAAGAGAAATACTAGCTCAAATAGGATTCAAATCGTTAAACAATATAATAGGCAGAACAGATTTATTAAGACAGGTAAGTAAAGGATCTGAAAATTTAGATGATCTAGATTTAAATCCTCTTTTTGTTCAAGCAGATCCAGGAATAAACAAAAGATATTGTGAAAATAAAATAATAAATAGTGTTCCAGATACTCTGGATCAAAAAATATGGCCAGAAATTGAGGAATGTTTAAATAATAACAGTAAAATAGATAAAGAATTTCTAATTAAAAATACTGATAGAGCAGTTGGAACGAGAATTTCATATCATCTTTATAAAAAATTTGGAAATAATAAACTTGACGAAGAAAGTGTTGAAATAAATTTTAAAGGCTCAGCAGGACAATCTTTTGGAGCTTTTGGTGTAAAGGGTTTAAAATTAAATTTAAAAGGAGATGCAAATGACTACGTAGCAAAAGGTTTGTCAGGTGCAACAATTTCAATTAAACTTCAAAATGAAAGCAATTTAAATTCAATTGATAATACAATAATTGGTAATACAGTTTTATATGGCGCTACATCTGGCTCCTTATTTGCAGCGGGTCAGGCAGGCGAAAGATTTGCAGTTAGAAACTCTGGTGCTTCAACTGTTGTAGAGGGTTGTGGTACAAATGGTTGTGAGTACATGACCGGAGGAAGCGTTATCATTCTAGGTGAAATTGGAGATAATTTTGCAGCAGGAATGACAGGAGGAATGGCTTTTGTTTATGATAAAAATTATGAATTTGAAAAAAAGGTAAATCCAGACTCGGTTATTTGGCAGAGAATAGAAACTGATTATTGGAAAGATTTTGTTAAAAAATTAATTTTAAAACATTACAAAGAAACTAATTCAGAAAATTCAAAATTTATAATTGAAAATTTTGAAAAAGAGATGAACTATTTTTTTCAGGTTTGCCCTAAAGAGATGATTAACAAGCTAGAAAATCCCATAAGTATAAGAAAAGATATTAAAGCTAGTTAATTGTCTTATCAATCATAATGTTAAGTTCTTTCAATATTTTTTTTTTACAACTTTTAGCAAATAAACTGTGATCTCCATTTTTTATTATTATTAACTTCTTTTTTGCTTTTTTAAAAACTTTAATTAATTTTCTAGAAAATCTAACAGGAACAGTATCATCTTTACTCCCATGAAAAAGGCTTACATAAATTTTTAAATTTATTTTTTTATTAAATACTTTATTTTTTCTTCCATCTTTTATTAATTGATATGTAATTGGATACTCAAAACTACCATGTTTTAAATAATAAATTCCCTTCTTTTTAGTTTCATTTTTCATTTGTATAGTAAACTTTTTCCACATTATTTCTTCTAAGAATTCAGGTGCGGATCCTATTCCAATAAAACCTCTAATTTGATTTTTAAAATATTTAAATTGATTTACTGAAATCCATGAACCCATACTTGATCCAATTAAAATAAATTGGTTTTTTTTAACAATTTTTTGAATCAAGGTTTTAGTTTGGTAAGTCCATTTACTAATATTACCTTTTGTAAATTCTCCACTTGATTTTCCGTGACCTGAATATTCAACAGCTAAAAAACCAATTTTTTTTTTCTTACATGTCTTTAGGAAGGTTCTTGGTTTTTCACCCTCAAGGTCCGACATAAAACCATGAAGAAATACTACATATAAATTGTTATGGTAGTTATTACTCAAATATCTTATTTTTTGTGTATTTGATAATTTATGGTATTTAAATTTACTCATAAAAGTTTATTAGCTTAATTTCTTAATATATAACAATAATTAATGTCATCAAAAATAAAAGTTTTACAAGTAATACCAAGACTCGGTCATGGCGGAGCCGAAATTGGCTGTTTTGACCTTGCTCATTTTTTGTACGAAAATGATTGCAAGTCTTACATTGTTACAAGTGGTGGCCAGCTAATTAAATATATCGATAAAAAAAAAGTTAAATTAATTAGATTGCCGGTACAAAGTAAAAATCCATTAATAATGTTATTCAACTCTATAATGTTGACGATTTTAATTATTTTTTTAAATATAAGCATTGTTCATGCACGAAGCCGAGCACCAGCATGGTCTTGCTTTCTAGCTACAAAATTAACTGGAAGAAAATTCGTAACAACATTTCATGGAAGTTATAGTTTTTCAAGCAATTTGAAAAAATTTTATAATTCTGTAATGTTGAGATCAGATTTAGTTATTGCTGGATCAAATTTTATATTTTCACATATAAACGAAAATTATTCAAAATATTTAAATCAAAAGAAAAAATTTTTGGTTATATATCGAGGTATAAATACAGAATATTATAATCCAAGAAAAATAAAAGGATCTGATGAACAAAAATTAATTAAAAAATGGGGTATTGATAAAAATAAAAAAATAATTCTTCTCCCTGGTAGATTGACTGAATGGAAGGGTCATGAGATTTTTCTAGATGCACTTAATCAACTAAAAAGTAAAAAACCGGAAACAGAATTTACTGCGATAATTTTGGGTAGCGACCAAGGAAGAAACATTTATAAAAAAAAACTTGAGAGATTAGTTGACCAATTTCGCTTATCTAATGATGTTAAATTTATTGATAATTTTGACTTAATGCCAATTGCATACAAGATTTCTGATTTAATAATATCTTCTTCCATTGAACCCGAATCTTTTGGGAGAATATCTGTTGAAGCACAATCTATGGAAAAACCAATTATTGCAAGCAATATAGGAGGATCTATTGAGACAATTGAAAATGACAAAACTGGTTTCCTATTTGAGTCTGGAAATTCAAATAAATTATGTGAAAAAATGATTGAAATATTAAATTTAAGTGAAGTTACTTTAAATGGAATAGGATCAGCGGGAAGAAATAACGTAATTAAAAAATTTAATGTTGAAAAAATGTGTTTTTCTACTTATTCAGAATATAAAAAAATTTTAAATGCTTAATATTACATTACCAGACGGAAAAAAAATTAAATTTGAAAAAAAAGTTACTGGTTTGCAAATATCAGAAAAAATAAGCAAATCTTTATCCAGGCAGGCATTAGTGATGAGTGTTAATGGAGAGCTTAAAGATTTATATTGCTCTATTGACGAAGATAGTTCTGTAAAATTTTTCACAGCAAAAGATCCTGAGGGATTGGAGGTAATAAGACATGATACTGCACATATTATGGCTATGGCTGTCCAGGAATTATATCCAGGTACTCAGGTTACTATCGGGCCAGTTATAGAAAATGGATTTTACTATGATTTTGTAAGAAAAGAACCTTTCACAAGTGAAGACCTTAAAAAAATTGAAAAAAAAATGCATGCAATAATTGACAAAGATGTAAAAACAAGAAGAGAAGTTTGGGAAAGAAAAAAAGCAATTGATCATTTCAAAAAAATTGGAGAAAAATATAAAGCTGAAATAATTGAAAGTATTCCAAAAAATGAAGAGCTTACAGTTTACCATCATGGAGATACATGGCATGATTTGTGCAGAGGTCCTCATTTAGTATCCTCAGGTAAAATTGGTAAAGCCTTCAAATTGACAAAAGTATCAGGTGCATATTGGCGTGGAGATTCTAACAATGAGATGTTGCAAAGAATTTATGGTACTAGTTGGGCTACTCAAAAAGAGCTCGATATATATCTTCAAAGAATAGAAGAAGCAGAAAAAAGAGATCATAGAAAAATTGGAAAAGAGATGGATTTATTTCATTTTAGAGAAGAAAGTCCAGGATCAGTATTTTGGCACCAAAAAGGATGGAACCTGTTTCAAAAATTAGTTTCTTATATGAGAATGAAACAAGATCACTATGGATATAAAGAAATTAATACTCCAGAGATATTAGACAGATCTTTATGGGAAAAATCAGGTCATTGGGAAAAGTTTGGGGCCAATATGTACACTTCAACTACACCAGATAAAAAAGTATTCGCAATAAAACCAATGAATTGCCCAGGATGTGTACAAGTATTCAATCAAGGTCTCAAAAGTTATAGAGACTTACCACTAAAAATGTCTGAATTTGGAAAAGTTCATAGATATGAGCCATCTGGTGCTTTACATGGTTTACTTCGTGTAAGGGCCTTCACGCAGGATGATGCTCACATCTTTTGTACAGAGGAACAAATAACTGAGGAGTGTTTGAGTGTTACAAATTTAATTTTAGAAATTTATAAGGACTTAGGTTTTGAAGATGTAATTTTAAAATATTCAGATAGACCCGATTTAAGAGTTGGAGATGATAAAGTTTGGGATAAATCAGAGGCAGCTCTACTAGAGGCGATCAAGGCAACTAAACTTGAATACTCAATAAATAAGGGTGAAGGGGCATTTTATGGACCAAAAATAGAATTTGTTTTAAGGGATGCAATAGGTAGAGATTGGCAATGTGGAACTTTGCAAGTTGATTTAAATTTGCCCGGAAGATTAGGAGCATCTTTCGTTGATAAAGATGGAAGTAAAAAAGTTCCTGTGATGTTGCATAGAGCTTTATTCGGATCTTTAGAGAGATTTATTGGAATATTGATAGAAAATTATGCTGGAAAGTTACCTTTTTGGATATCTCCTCTTCAATCAGTTATAATTCCAGTTTCTAATGAATTCAACTCATACGCAAAAGAAATAAATCAAAAAATTAAAAAATCAGGAATAAGTTCTGAAGTTGACCTTAAAAATCATAATTTGAACTATAAAATAAGAGAACACTCTTTAGCAAAAATTCCTATATTAATTATTTGTGGTAAAAAAGAAGTTGACTCTAACTCAGTAACCATTAGAAAGATTGGTATTGTAAAACAAGAAAGTATGGATTTAGATAAATTTATAGAGAAATATTCAATATTAAGTAAAGCCCCTTCAATTTAAGTGCCAGATTTTAAGCAAAATTATTTTCAAAGAAGAACTAAACCAAAAGGCCCTAGATCAAATCATAAAATTACTTCACCAGAAGTTCAAGTTATAACAAGCGATGGCGAAAATTTGGGCATTATTACAATTAATGAAGCTGTATCTAGAGCCAAAGAGGAAGGACTTGACTTAATTGAAATAGCACCAAATGCTAAACCGCCTGTATGTAAAATAATGGATATGGGAAAGTATAAATATGATCAACAAAAAAAAGCAAATAAGGCGAAAAAGAAACAAAAAAAAATTGAGTTAAAAGAAATAAAATTAAGACCTGTTACCGAGGTTCATGATTATACTTTTAAAATTAAAAATGCTCAAAAATTTATTTCAAAAGGTGACAAAGTAAAATTTACTATAAAATTTAAAGGTAGAGAATTACAACATACAAATTTAGGAAATGAATTAATGGAAAAGATTAAAAACGACATGCAATCAATTGGAAAAGTAGAGCTACAACCAAAATTTGAGGGAAAACAGATGATAATGGTCATCCAACCTCTGTAATAAATTTAGTTGCTTATTTTTTTTATTCTCTGTATAAACCGCACATGCCAAAATTAAAAACTAAAAGCTCAGCAAAAAAAAGATTTAAAATTACAGCAAGAGGAAAAGTAGTTATGCCTCAGGCTGGAAAAAGACATGGTATGATTAAAAGAACAAATTCTCAAATTAGAAAACAAAGAGGCACCACGATAATGTCAAAGCAGGATGGAAAAATTGTAAAATCTTATATGCCTTACAATTTAAGAGGTTAACATGGCAAGAGTAAAAAGAGGTGTAACAAGCAGAGCAAAACATAAAAAAGTATTAAAAGCTGTTAAGGGTCAGTGGGGTAGAAGAAAAAATACAATCAGAGTTGCCAGACAAGCAATGGAAAAGGCAATGCAGTATGCCTATAGAGACAGAAGAAATAAAAAAAGATCGTTTAAATCATTGTGGATACAAAGAATCAACGCAGGTGTTAGGCTTGAAGGCATGACATATTCAAAATTTATTAATGGTTTAAATAAATCAGGAGTTAAACTTGATAGAAAAGTTCTAGCAGAAATTGCCTATGAGAACCCTTCTGCATTCAAAGAAATTGTTAAAAAGGCTCAATCAGCATTAAATTAAATCTTACTATTGTTTTTATCCTGTTAAGAAATAATCTGTAAAAATGTCAGATATAAAAAAACTGAGAGATGAATTTTTAAAAAAAATAGAAGAGTCTTCAAGTATAGAAAATTTAAGTAAAATAAAATCTGATTTATTTGGAAAAAATGGCTTTGTAGTAAACGAATTTAAAAAGTTAGGCTCTATATCTCCTGAAAACAAAAAACAGTTTGCATCAGATTTAAATGCTATCAAAGATGAGTTGCAAAACTCGATATCAAATAAGTTTAATAATATAGAAATTGAACAAATTAATAAAAAGTTAGAAAATGAAAAAATAGATATTACTTTGCCAGAAAGAAGTTTTCTGCAAGGCAAAATTCATCCGGTGTCACAAGCTATAGATGAAATATCGTCAATTTTTTCTGAGATTGGTTTTAGCGTCGAGGAAGGTCCTGATGTTGAAAATGAACATTATAATTTTACTGCATTAAATACCCCAGATAATCACCCTGCAAGAGATATGCATGACACATTTTATCTCGATAAAGAAAAGAAATTTCTATTAAGAACTCATACTTCTCCAGTTCAAATAAGAACTATGCTAAATGGTAAACCACCTTATAAAATTGTTGCTCCAGGAAGA
>MDSW01189504.1_pt1 | contig 27679 bp, 23 predicted proteins | sample 811171 | NCBI WGS metagenome assembly MDSW01 (sample SAMN05326641, study PRJNA326480) | marine metagenome | isolation source: seawater | place: Atlantic Ocean: North West | collected 2012 | reverse complement strand
TGACTGCCGAAGACCGAAAGTATCCGTTAACCTGTTCTCAACCGTCCGCGGAAACGGGGTAGAACCCGAGATGTGACGACTAAGACTCGACTTCCAGGCTTTAACGAAAACCCCGGCACACGCTTCGGCGTGTGCCGGGCCTTCAACCCAGCCGCATCCGTCATCGCTCGATGGCCGATGCGAGTGGGCTGAACTAGGTCACAGGAGAGTTAGCGGCGTGAGGTCTTGCATTGCCACGTTTGAGTAGTTTGAGACTAGATTTCGTAAAAATTGAAATTCCCGGTGCGGCGTCGTTGTTCGTGTCGGGTTTCAGCCCAGCCGAATGAGCCGTTGTGTGGCGGTTTATTCGAGTGGGTTGATCGATTGGATACCACGACCAGGGATTGTTGTTCTGATGAGCAGACCGTTACGTATCGATTTAGCCGGTGGCGTGTATCACGTCACGGCGCGTGGTGATCAGCGCGGGGCGATTTATTTCGCTGATGCCGATCGCCGGGCGTGGCTTGATGTGCTGGGCGAGGTCTGCGAACGCTATGGCTGGCGCTGTCATGCGTGGTGTCAGATGACGAACCATTATCACCTGTTGATTGAAACGCCCGAGGGCAATCTGTCGCACGGGATGCGCCAGGTCAACGGCGTCTATACCCAGTATGTAAACCGAGCTTATCGTCGCGTCGGACATCTGTTTCAGGGGCGCTACAAGGCTATTCTCGTAGAAAAAGAAGCCTATTTGCTGGAAGTTGCGCGTTATGTGGTGCTTAACCCGGTGCGCGCCTTCATGGTGGATACGGTTGGCGAGTGGCCCTGGAGCAGTTACTCGGCCATGGTCCGCCACACGGCCGTTGCCTCGTGGATGGAACGCGATTGGCTGTTGGGCCAGTTCGGGATGACCCGCTCGGCGGCGATTGCCGCGTATGCCGACTTCGTACGTGCGGGCGTGGGACAAGAGCCGATCTGGTCACATTTACGCGGGCAGCTGTATCTGGGCGATGAAGCCTTTGTTGCCGATATGCAGAACCGGGGGCTTGGCGGCGATCTACGCGAAGTGCCGCGTATGCAACGCCGGGCACCGCCCAGACCACTGACGACCTATAGCGGCGCGGGCCATTCGCGGCATGAGGCCATGGCCCGGGCTTATCTGGCCGGTGGTTATAGCCAACGCGAGATTGCCGATCATTTTGGCGTGCACTACGCCACAGTCAGTCGGGCGGTAAAGCGCTTTAAAGCGGCTGAGCGCGTCCACCCGGAAACGACCGGATCACCGCGTGAGGTTCGCGCATGACCACTCTGACAACGGATCGGCGTCCGCCTGTTCTAACGCACCCGATCGATCCAATACGCCGGTCGGCGATGCTGATGGGCAACAGCGAGAATACGCAGCACGTGGCCGTCGCACTCGTAGACAAGACTGTATGGAAAATGATTCATCAGGCCGCGGCGAACATTCGGGCGTATTTCGGTATACAGCGCGGGATACGCGGCTATCCGCCGTGTGGCGGCTTGAAATTCGGCCAGGAACCGTTGCTCGGTGGCTGGGGCTTGCGCTCGGTACCAGGTGACCGCTTCGTCCAGCTCCTCTTCGGCCAGAGCTGTGATTTCGACCTGCATCAACGCGAGTGTTTTTCCATCGCTTCGGCCAGCGGGCGCGACCGTAAACGACCCTCTTTCACGGCTTGGCTGCGTGCCGCGGCTTCGTCGGCCCAAAGGGCTTCGACCGTGGGGTCGGGCAAGTCGAGTTCGGCGATCAGCTGTTCGATCAAGCGCAATTTTTCCGTCGCCGGCAAGCGACTGGCCTGTTCTAGAAGCGTCATGGGGTTTTCCCGTGCGAAGGCGTTCTGGGCAGATCATAGCAAAGCATGGCCCGCCTGCTCGCGGGTCGGTACGCAAGAAGCAGCCGGGCGGCGCATACCACCTGTCATGGCCGGGCAACCCAGCCGAATCCGCTATTCACAAAGCCTGTCGAATAGCCGATCCGAGTGGGCTGAACCAGACCACGGGGACCCGTGCGCAAACCCGCTTTCAGGGGAAAGCGCGGCTCGCACCACAACGCACCGTAAGGGGGAGCAATGAATCATCATTCAATAGGCCGGGCGAGTCTGGCCGGGCTGGCACTGGGGCTGAGTGCCCTGTGTGTGGCCGGCACCGCCAGTGCCCAGGGCCAGATGCGCGATCTTGAAGCCACCGGCGGCGACACCTTGATCGGTGACGCCATCAGCTTCGTCGGCAACAACCTGTATCTGCGCTTTGGCGCCGGCTATCTCGACTACTACGGCACCAGCTCGGAATTGAAGGTTCAGGACGCCCAGGGCCTGGCGGCCCAGGCGTTCGGCCCCGGCGAATCCAGCCTGGACGGCACCGGCAGCAGCTTGAACGACAAGCTCTTTCCCTCGGGCACGCTGGGGCTGTTCATCCCCTGGACCAATCATCACCTGGCCACCGAGGTCACGATCTCCGCACCCATCAAGCTCGACTTCCAGGTCGACGGCTCGGCGGCCACGTCCTCGCTGGCCCCGGACGCGTTGGGCGGCAACGGCCCCGGCAATGCCATTGATCCCGGGGTGCCCACGCTCAATCGCAACATCGGCCAGCTCAAGACCTTTCCGCCGAACATCAGCTTCGTCTATCGGCCGTTCGTGCACACCCGTATCCAGCCGTATATCGGCGTGGGGGCCATGTATCTCTATACCTACGACACCGATATCAACGAACCGCTGTTGAACAGCCAGAACGAGCCCACGCTGTATCTCTCCAAGCCCTGGGCCTGTACCGGCAAGCTGGGTGTGGATATCAACATCACCGAAAAATTCTTTGTCGGGGCCGAGGCCCAGTATCTGGGCTGTGCCGAGGTCAAGGCCGAGCTCAACGATATCAGCGTCCGGGCCGACAACGTCTCCGGTGCCTTCGGGCCGGTGGATGTGGGCACCATTTCTTCGACCAACAGTTTCGAGGCCGTGTTGTATCAGCTGTCCATGGGGGTGCGCTTCTAGCGCGCCGCCGGGCTAGGCGTCAACGAATTGATCATCCCGATATCCGGTCTTGCTGGCTTTTTTTCAGAGTCTCCCTTTGCAGGTAAGCACCCCGGGACTGATCTTTTTTAAATCGTTGTGCGGCGCCGATTGCGCCGCACAAGAGGGGAAACAGACATCATGAAACCATCCCATCTAATGCAGATGTTGAAAGTCGGGACCATCGCCGGGCTGACCGGCGCGGCCCTGGCCGGCTGCGGGCTGATCTACAAACCCGTGGGCCATACCTTGAACCACTACAGCCTCGACGAGATCGTGCCCTATGCCCTGGGCTCGGGCGATCTGGATCTGGCGGCCTGCGGCACCGGCATGGGGTTGAACCAGCTGGGCGGCAGCTTCTCACGCGTGATCAAGCGCCCGGCGCGCTTGATGATCGTGACCAACACCACCGCCTCGTTCTGCTCGGAGATCCAGGCCCAGAAATACCACCTGAAGGTGCAGCGCAACCTGCACAACGGGAACACCGACGTGGCCCGCGATAATCGTATCGTGGCCCAGCGCTGGGAACGCCTGACCGCCCTGCGCCGCTACCAGGTCTATCAGGACACCGTGAACGCCTACGGCGAGATCGGCACCGACAAATGCCCGGACCTGAGCAACGAGCTGGGCACCGATCAGGACCAGTTCGTGTATCTGACCGGCGTGCTGGTGGGCGTGCAGGGCCTGCTCAACGATATCCAGGCCAACTCCAGCGTGGGTATCCCGCAGAACATTGCCGCCAAGGCCGGCCGGGCCTCGGACTGTATCGACAACCAGCAATGGTGGGGCGTGCCCAAGGCACTCGAAGCCGTGGTGTGGCTGTCGGTGCCGGGTAATGCGCCCGAGGGCGCCCAGCCGTATGCCCAGCTGCAACAATCCGCCGAGATCGGCCGCCGGGCCGGTATCGCCCTGCCGGCGATGCTCTATGCCCTGGCCGCCTATGGCCAGTCGGACATGGCGCGCCAGAAAGAGGCGATCAAGATGGTGGCCGAGATCTATAACGACTACGAGCCGGGCAAGGCCCCCGACGACCGCGACGAGAACAACGATGCCGCGCAGTATCTGCTGCTGAACCAGATCGCCTACAACGAAGCGCTGTATCTCTCGGATCGGATCTGGATCGATGCCGAAGGCCATCGCACGCCGCTGGTGGCCCTGGGCAGTTTCCCGGGTGAAGGCGCCCCGACCCAGGAGATCGATGCGGGAAGTTATTTGAACTAGTCGTTGGTTGGGCACGCGGCGCGGGCATAGAAGATGCTAGGGCCCGTTGCCGTGTCATACGAGCGCCGCTTTCGCCCCGAGTCCGCAGTGTGGCTTGCAAGGGGCGAGTCGCGGCGTCGTGGCGTGCCACGATCAAGGCTTGTAAAGGCGCAGGGCGCCCATCTCGAATCTTTTATCGGCGGCCCAACCCTTCGAGACAAGCGCCCGGGAATTAATTACACGTCGGCAATGCAGTGTTCTAGCCCACTTGCGCAGAATGACGCGCCAAGTGCGCTACGCCTCATATTGCCGCCCATAGTCACAATATGGAGCGCTTGGCGCGGATTCTTCTGAAACGGCAACAGGCCCTGGGCCGCGTGCCGAGGATATTTGTTCTATCTTTGAGCTGTATGGGTGTTTTCTTCGCAGAATGCAGCCGCCGATCACGGTGGCGCTGGCGAGTAATGCCCCGAGCACACAATTCGCGTTGATTAACGGCAATGTCTAACGAGGGGAGTAGTGACATGGCGCGTGTGCTATCGACAGATCACGCCGTCGACGAATGGCCGGAGCCGGCCGCAACACAGCCGGCAATCCAGCAACTGGCCGGCCTGCTCGTGCGCGATACGCGTTATATGACCGCGGGTTATCGTCTGCTTGCCGGCGCTATATCGCGGGTGCGATGTCGACAGTGGCCAAGCGAACCCGGCCCGGGGTATGCCTTCATGCCGGCCCTGTGTTTAAGCACGCCGGCATCGCGCTTACGGCGCTATACCTGCTGTGCTCCCGAACTGGAATCTACCCACGGCCAAGAGCCGGATGGCTGCTGGTTATCGCTGCATACGACGTATGGCGCGGCTCCAACAAGCGATCGATTCAGGCTGGACAAGCGGTATCAATCCGATATCGGCCCGGTCGACGTTGACAGTTATGTGCGCTACCTGGGCATTTACCGCAAGATCGTGGAGTCACACGCCTGTGCGATGACCAAGATCGTGGCGATAAACGCGCTGGGCGAACGCCAAGCCTTTACTGAATTCACCGCGCGGCACTGTGAGCTACAGCCGCTGTTTCCGCTTTCACGCTTTCAGCTAACGGTCGATCTGTTGCCCGGGGTGGGCCAGAAGACGCGCAAGCGCCTGGAGGCTTACGATCTGAAAAGCATTCCGGCTGTCGCTGCCGCCGACCAAAGCACATTGGCGGCCGCCCTGGACAACCGTCATACCGACGCCCAGCGGATCAAACGTGCTGCCGAGCAACTGGCCGAACGCGCCTGTCGGCCCACACGCGGCGAGCGGCTCGGCCCGCCACCCGGCCACGACTGATCTCCACGAGACGCCGGCTCGACGCACTTCGTCGGTTCTCGACGCCGTAACCAGGCCGAAACGGCTTGCTTGCAGCTCATCAAGCGCTGTGTTCGCGGCGAGCAGTCATTAGAGCGCCTCGCTTGAAGGGCACCGTGCGCAGACGCAGGCCGCAGGCGGCATGAACCGCGTTGGCGATCGCGGCGGGAATGGCCGCGGAGGTGGCCTCACCTGCGCCCAGAATCGGCTGGTCGGGCCGGTCGATCAGGGTGATGTCGATTTCTGGCAGAGCCGCGAAATCGGCCAGCGGGTAGGCGCTCCATTCCAGGCTGGTGATGCCGTAGGGGTCGAACGTGATGGCCTCGTTGAGCGTGCGGTTGATGGCCTGGATCACGTTGCCCTCGATCTGATTGCGCAGGCCGTCGGGGTTCACGACGGGCCCACAGTCGTGGGCCACCCAGGCGTGGGTCACACGAATACCGTGCGTGCCCACCACAACGGCCACGACCGCGGCCACGCGGGCGGCGTTGTTTTCATAGGTGAGCTGGGCCATGCCGCGCCCGCGCGCGCCGTCATCCTGCCAGGTGCCGGGTGCGGACTCGCCGGCTTGCCAGCCCGCGGCGTGGGCGACGGTTTCCAGCACGCGCCGGGCCCGCGGTTCGTGCAGGTGGGCCAGGCGAAACGCCAACGGATCCTGCCCGGCAGCGTGGGCCAGCTCGTCCATGAACGACTCGTTGGCAAAGGTGTTCTGAATGGCGCCGAGCGTGCGCAGGGCCGATGAGCGCAGCGGCATGTCCCGGTTGGCCAGCCAGTTGACGACGATATGTTCTGCTTTGAGGTCATAGCCCGAGATCGTGTTCCGGTCGCCGCCGACGTGGCGGGTATCAGGAACCAGATCACGCGCGAGTTGGCCGGCGAGAAGGCTGGCGGCACCCAGCTGTTTGGCCGGGCGGTTCAGATGGGTGGGCGTGCGGTTATCGAACTGCCAGGCAGTGATCGCCCCGTCGTTACCCAGTGTGGCGCCAAGCCGCATGCGCATGGCACAACCCAGGGGCGCCCAGCCGTGTTCGTCGGCGCGCGACCATTGCACGCGGACCGGGCGGCCCACGGCCCGCGAGAGCAGGGCCGCGTCGGCGGCGGCATCATCGGCACCGTTATGGCCGTAGCAGCCCGAGGCCTCGACGTAGCTCACGCGGATATCGTCGCGGCCCAGCAGCTCAACCAACGCGGCGCGAAGCGGGTACACGCCTTGTGTGCCCGACCAGATATGCACGCCGTCAGGGCCGACATCGGCAATCGCCGCCGATGGGCCGATCGAGTCATGGCTTTGAAACGGCCAGTGATACGTCGCTGTGTGAGCGTCGCTGCCCAGCGCGGCCGGGCCCGTGTCGCGTATCACATCCCGCGTGGCCGGCAGCGTTTCCAGGTGCGCGAACAGCGCGTCGCCGGCCGGCACCGTCATGGTGGTGTCCCATGTGAGGCGCAGTCGCTCGGCGGCTTGCATGGCCTGCCATTCACTGGCGGCGACCACGCCCACGAAACGGCCCACGCGCACCACGTGTGCCGCTTCAGGCAGGTCAGAAGCATCGATTGCGATCAGGCGCGCGGCATCGGGCGAGAATGCCCCGGTCGTCGGCGGGCGGATCACCCGCCCGTGCCACATGCCGGGCACCACGAGATCCTGCATGTAGGTAAACCTGCCGGCGATCTTGGCCGGGATATCCTCACGCGCGATCGATTGGCCGACCGGCCCGCGATATACACCCGGCGCGAACGCGGGTAGTTCGGCATCCAGGGGCAAGTCGATGCCGTCGGCGATCAGCGCGGCGTAGGGCAGGCGTTGAGCGCTCAACGCTGCGTTGCCCACGACGTGCCCGCGGGCGGTCGTCAACGTATTGGCGGCAACACCGAGATGTGCGGCGGCGCGCTCGATCAGCGCTGCCCGGGCCAGGCGGGCCGCATGCGCCAGCTGGGTGCCGCCGCTTTGTAGTGTCTTGCTGCCTGCGGTATACCCCAGATCCGGCGTGAGCGCGGTATCGGCCTGGACAAGACGGGTGTCAGCAAAGGCCACGTCCAGCCCGCCGGCTGCCAATTGACGCAGGGCCGTGGCCACGCCGGTACCCAGCTCGACCTTGCCGCTATAGATCGTCACCCGTCCACCGGCATCGATGGCCAGCCAGGCATCCACGCCGCAGCCGCAAAGGTTGGAGGTCAGGGAGGCCGCGATGGCCGCGTCGTCCGGGGCCGGGGTGGCGGCCAACAATGCGGTCGCCGCGATCATCATTCCGCTGATGCAATACCCGCACTGGGCGGCCTGTTCATCGATAAAGGCCTGTTGCACGGGCGAGAGCGCGTCACCCGGGGCCAGGCCTTCGACGGTAGTGATCGGCCCATCGACCGCGGCGAGCGGCAACACACAACTCTGGCGTACGTGGCGGCCCACGAACACGGCACAGGCCCCGCACTCGGCCAGCCCGCAGCCATAGCGGGTAGCCTTGAGATCGAGATGATTGCGCAGCGCGTAGAGCAGCGGCATATCGCCCGGCGCATCGATTTCGTGGGCCGTGTCGTTGACGATCAATCGATAAGTCATCGCGTGCCTCAGTGCTTTCGTGCTGCGGCGACATCGGCGCCGGAAATTCCGCTTGCCCCCACGCGGGCACGCAGCGTGTTCACCAGGGACGCGATCTGTGCATCGCTCAGCCGGCTGGCATAACCCGGCATGAATACGCGCCCGTCAGCCCCGGTACGCGCTACGCCGTACAAGAGCACGCGGATCAGGTTATCCGGATCGGCGCCTGTGACCGTGGCATAGCGCGAAAACGCATCCGCCGGCCCGCCCGGCGCGCCCGCAACGTGGCAACTCACACAGTGGCGCGCGTAAAGCGTATCGCCCCGCGCGCGGGTTTGGGCGGCCTCGGCCGAGCCTGTCGGCGCTGAACTGGCCCGAGCGGGCACCGTGCGTAGATACGCGATCATCGCGGCGCGGTCGGTATCGCTCAGATACCGCGTGCTGTCGGTGATGACCTCGGCCATCGGCCCGGCAGCAACCGCGGTTGCGGACGGCGCGCGCACATGGCCGGAGGCCAGATATTGGTCCAGTGCGGCATCCGACCAGCCGCCAATGCCATCGGCGTGGGACGTGATGTTGGGCGCATACCAGCCGTCGAGCTTGGCGCCGGCCAGGGCGCGATCGCCGTCGAGCGCGTATGTGGTACTGCGCGGCGTATGACACTGGCCACAGTGGCCAAGCGTTTCGACCAGATACTGGCCGCGGGCCACCGGGCGATCCGCGCGCGGCGCCGGCGCATCCAGATCGCCCGGCTCGAAGTTCAGCCATTTCCAACCACGAATCAGCACGCGCTGGTTGAACGGAAAGATCAGCGCGTTATCCGGCGGCGTGTAATCAACCGCCGGCACCGTTTGCATATAAGCCCACAACGCCGCGATATCCGCCCGCGACATATTCGTATAGCTGGTGTATGGAAACGCCGGATACAACTGCTCACCGTCGTCGCCAATGCCCTCGTGCATGGCCCGCAGGAAATCACCGTCCGACCACGTACCCAGCCCGGTCTGAACATCCGGTGTGATATTGGTCGAATACAGCGTGCCCAACGGCGTCTCAAAGGCAACGCCGCCGGCATAAGGCGCCCCGCCTTCGCGGGTATGACAGGACTGACAGTTCCCCGCGGCGGCCAGATACCGCCCGCGCTCGACACGGTCGCTCGCCGCGCCTGTGGCGGTGGCCGCAATAATGAATAGCGACAGGCCGATACAGGATCGGACAAGTGTTCGGCGGTGTCGGGAAACGCTTGGGCGCATGTTTAAGGGCGTGCTCGGCGACAGCTCGAGCATGCCACCCGGCGCCGGGGTTAGGGCGTATTGAGGTTTCATACGAGCCCGCGCCAATGCGCCGGGGAGATAATCAGCCGATCAGAACGCGACGCCGATCTTGCCGGTGAATGCCCAGAACCGGCCGTCGTCGAATTCGGCCAGCGGGTCGCCGCTGGTGGATACCGGTGAGCCGTTGAGCCAGAAGTAGCTCAGCCCGGTGCCGAAGGTGACTCGCTCGGTCAGCTGAAACAGCCCGCCCAGCGCGACGGCCTGGCGATCGCCGGCCACCCGCAGCGGGGTGTAGGGCGCGCTGTTGCCTTCTTCGATCAGGCCGGACACGGAGCCGGAGAAGAACGAGGTGAAGCGATAGCCCACGCCCAGTTCGTAGGTGATGGTGTCGTCGAAATCGACCAGACCACGGCCGGCGAGATTCGTGAACAGCTCAGGCTCGAGCAGCGATTTCTCGTGCTCGACGTAGCGCACCGAGCCAAAGGCGACCGTGTTCGGGGCGATGCCGGTACGGGCCTCGAGCAGCCAGCTTTCCGGGGTGTCGATGCTCGTTACCGAGCTCTGGTCGAGACTGACCGGCACCGCGCCGACCGGCGTGGCCACGACGGTATCGACACGCTCGCGCGAGGGCAGTTTGTGGGTGATTCGTGAGTTGTAGGTCAGCGCCACTCGCAGCGCGATCTCGGGCCGCTCGTAGGCCACGCCGGCCAGCCAGCCCGTGCCCCAGTCGTTGCGAAAATCGACGTTGTAGCCCGACAGCGGGCCATAGCCCAGGCCCTGAAGCGTCACGTTGCCACCCACGCGCTGCTGGCGCACGCCGCCGAACAGCGTGAACTCGTAGGGCAGCGTATAGGCCAACACGCCGGTGAAGGCGATGGAATCAGCGGTGGAATCGGTGCCGCCGAATTCCGGCATGTCGTCGGCGTATTCCAGATCGATGCCAAAGGGCTGATCCACGAACAGGCCCGCCGCCAGGCGATCGGTCAGATCGACCTTGAGCAGACCGGCGGGCAGGTTGAAGTTCTCTGCCGCATCGCCCGTGCCAACGCCCGATAGCGTGCCCGTGCCGGTAATGTCCGGTACGACGCGTGTATACGAGATTTCTGCATAGTTGCCCGGCGTGAGGATCGCCGAGACAGACTGCGTCGTGCGCTGCAGCCCGCCGGCCATTGCGACTGATGAGCCCAGCAACCCCACACTGCCCAGACCGGCCACGACACAATTCTTGAACATCTCTGAACTCGCTCTGGTAGAACCTCGGCCCGTATTGGGCCGACAGCGAAATCATAGATGGCAGAAAATTTAAAAGATAAGCGACTTAAGTATAGTTACGGCTTTTAAAAGCCGATTATCAAAAAATTCGTGCTTATTGCAGCTATTTTGGCCGTTTCATGACGTGTTCATGATGTGGCTGGGCGTTGATGAATCAAAGCTCCGTCAGCCTGAGCGCGGGCGCGGACGGACACACCATCGCGTCAAGGCCGTGCCCGGGCTGCGCAAGGCCTCCACGATAGAAAAATGATGTTCTCCGGCCATTTCGTGGCTTTGCGTGGCTACACCGAGGCCGGTCCAGATATTGGCCAGCAAATGACTCTGGCGCTTGAGCTCCGCCAGCTCATCAGCGCCGACGACACAGAGCAGATCGCCGGGGAAATCGGGCTGAGACAGGGCCGGCGACAATGCACTGGCACGCGGCATGTCCAGCCCCAGCGTGGCGCCGATATCAGTGGTCTGGGCCAACGGGCGCAGATCGTGCAGGCCGCTGATCGAGACCACACGCTTGATTCGAGCACGCGCGGTGTCGGGCAGGCCCGAGTGTTGTGTCACCGCGTGGGTGACGAGATGCCCGCCGGCCGAATGCCCGGCCAGGATCAGATCCCCTGAGGTGGCATCGGCGATATCGCCGATGGCCGCGATGACCGAGTCACAGAGGGATTCCAGCGATACATCCGGGCATAGCGGGTATTCGATGAAGGCCACGCGTAGACCGCAGGCCAGGGCGCCGGCGGCCAGCTGATGGTTCTCGGCGGCGTCCAGCGAGCGCCAGTAGCCGCCGTGAATGAACACCAGCGTGGCGTGGGCCGGAGCATCCGGCTCGACGATATCGATGAACTCACGTGGGTGGGCGCCGTAGCGGCGCTGGCGCATGCGCGAGCCGTGGGTGTGGCGAAAAGCCGCGCCATCGGTTTGCCAGGCGGCCAGCCAGGCATCGGCATCGGCCACGGCCCCGCGGTTGTCGTAGGCCCTGTCCCAGACATTGCTCATGCGTCACCGCCGTTCACATAAGCCTCGAACGCGTCCTTGTAGTCCGGGTGCCAGCGCGACAGGGCCGGGCGGTTTTCGGTGATATCGCCGGCCGCCCAGGCCGTACGGCGGCGGTCGGTTGCTTCGTCCACGGCGTTGTCGGGGCAGATGATATAAAAATCACCGGCGGCCATGGCGGTGTCCAGGCGTTCGATGACCTGCTCGGGCGTCCACGCCTCGGCCGGTTGCGTGGCATGCCGGGCCTTGGACATGCCGGTATAAGTGAAACCGGGCACGAGCAGATGCACGCTCAGGTCGTCGCCGCCTTCGGCGTTGCGCAGCTCGTGGGCCAGGGCTTCGGTATAGGTTTTCACGCCGGCCTTGGTCACGTTATAGGCCGTGTCGCCCGGCGGGTTGGTAATGCCTTGCTTGGAGCCGGTGTTGATGATGGCCGCCGGGCCGTTCTGGGCCAGCAGCGTGGGGGCGAAGGCCTGGCCGCCGTGGATCACGCCCCAGAGATTCACGCCCATCAGCGCGCGCCAGCGGTCCATCTTCTCAAAGGCACCGCCGCCGGCGTTCACGCCCGCGTTGTTCATCACGATGCCGATATGGTCGAAATCGCGGGCGGTCTCGTCGGCCAGTGCCAGCACGGCCTCGAAATCGGCGACATCGATCGGCCGGCCGCGTACCTGGGCATCGGCCTGGCCGGCGCTACGGGCAGCGGCGCGAACGTCTTCGACGGCGGTGTCCAGCGCATGGCCGGGACGATCCGCCAGCACGACGTGCATGCCTCGGGCGGCGAAATGAGAGGCTGCCGCCAGGCCGATGCCGCTGGCAGCCCCGGTCACAACGGCCGCATGACCGGGCTGAATGGCGGGATGCGTGCTCATGATGGGCTCCAACGAAAGCGACCGGTCGGATGGCCCGGCCGGTCGCGTTAGTTTCACAACACAATCATATCAGCGGCGACCGCGCGGCCGAGGCGCCGCGCGGGGCCAACAGCGCATCGCTTAGATGCCGATATCGCGCAGGCGCTTGCCCGAAAGCAGATTGCGCTCGATCTTTTCCAGCGAGATGCCCTTGGTTTCGGGCACCAGCAGCAGGGTGAAGACGATAAAGGCGATATTGACTACGGCCAGAATGCCGAAAGTGGCCGTGCCGCCGATGCCGGTGAGCATCACCGGGAAGAAAAAGCCGATACAGAAATTGCCGATCCAGTTGGCCCCGGTGGAGACGCCGATGCCGAAGTCACGGCCCTGTAGCGGCTGAATTTCAGCACACAGCGTCCAGATCAGCGGGCCGGCCGACATGGCAAAGCCCACGACGAAGGTCAGCACCATGGCCATGGCCAGATACTGCAGGAACGGCGTGCTGGCGCCGATATGCAACACGAACGACAGTATCGCCATGGTGACGCCCATCATGGCAAAGCCGGCGTAGAGGATCGGCTTGCGCCCGGCGCGATCGACCAGGGCGATGGCAATGAAGGTGGCCAGCACGTTGGTCAGGCCGGTGACCACGGTTGCCCACAGGCTAGCCGACGTGCCCTCGAAGCCCGACATCTGAAAGATACGCGGTGCGTAGTACATGATGACGTTCATGCCCGTGAACTGCTGCACGATCTGCAGCGCAAAGCCCAGGAACACCGAGCGTCGGAAGTTCGGGTTGCGCTTGAACATGGCAAAGCCCTTGGACTCGGACTCGCGGTTCAAGGCGTCACGGATTTCGCTGATTTCGTAATCGACTTCCTCTTGCGTGCCGCGCAGCTTGGACAGCACGTCGCGGGCCTCGTCGAAGCGGTCCTTGGCCGCCAGCCAGCGCGGGCTGTTGGGCACCGAGAGCGCGCCTACGAACAGCAGGATCGCCGGAATCACCAGTACTCCGAACATCCAGCGCCAGCTCTCGATATAAGAAAACGCAGCGTTGGAGACGAACGCTGCCAAAATGCCCACCGTCACCATCAGCTGATAGAAGGAGATGGTGGTGCCTCGAATCCGCTCCGGCGTGACCTCGGACAGATACAAGGGGGCGGTGAACGAGGCTACGCCCACGGCCAGGCCCAGCAGAATACGGCCGATCCACAACAGCGTGGGGCCCTGGGCCACCACACAGACCAGGGCACCCACCACGAACAACGCCGACGAGGCCAGCAGCGCGCGTTTGCGCCCCAGGGCCTTGGAGATCGAGCCGGCCGACAGGGCGCCTACGGCAGCACCCACCATCATCGACGAGACCACCCAGCCTTCCATGCTGGAGGACAGTGAAAATTCGTCGCGAATGAAGGGAAGTGCCCCGGAGATCACGCCGATATCCATGCCGAACAACAGCCCGGCGAGCGCGGCCAGCCCGCAGGACAGCCAGACCATGGGCACGATATCGGCATGGGCGACGGCCTGGGGCGGCGTGCGCCCAGGCTCGGATGAGGATGAAGAAGCGGTCCCTGCCATGTGGCACTCCCAGAACGTCGATGAATTCAGCCGTGAAGCAATGATCAACCGTGCCAGAGCGCTCGCCCGACCCGGACCGATATAAAATAGCGGCTCGTGGGACCGATTCCTACGCTAATGCCGCGAATTAAGACGAATGTGTAAGGGCCAGCGGATCGACACGCCGGCGATTCACACGATCTTTAAAGGCCCGTTGCCGTCAGCGCGGCGGCCGGCAGCGCAAGACGCGCTCGATACGATCACGGCCGGGTACTGCGTGGCCGTCGAGTGCGGCCAGCATGCGCGCCACGGCGGTGGCGGCAACGCGTTCGTGCTGCTGGGCCATGGTGTGCACCGTGGCGGGCAAGAAATCCAGCAGCCGATGATCGCCAAAGGTGGCCAGTTGGGGCAGGGCCTGTGCGTTGTCGGCGGTCGGGCCCAGCAGTACGTCGAGCGCGCCGTCCAGCAGCGGATAAGCCGCCGTGATGATGGCCGCCGGCGGCGCATGTTGTGACAGATAGTCCTGGACCAGTGCCGCACCGGTGGCTCGGTCGTAGCGTGCGCCGGTTTTGACTTGGACGGCATGCGAGCCGGGCTGCATGGCTGCCAGAAATCCGGCTCGGCGTCGTTGGGTGATCGATAACCCCTCGACCGCATCCAGCCAGAGCAGCGTGTGCGCGCCAACGCCTCCGGCGGTAGCGCCCAAAGCATTCAGAACTGATTGGGTGAGCGTGCGCGCGGCATCGTGGTTGGCCGACGCCACGCTGCGGAATCGATCCTCCGCCAAGGGCCGGTCAAGCGCGATGACCGGCGTGCCGGCGGCCTGGAGGTCGTCGTAGAGGGTGTCTTCGTTGTCCAGACACGAGGCCACGAACAGCCCGTCGATCTTCTGGGCGCGCAAGCCCGATACCAGTGCGCGCTCGGTCGCCGGTTCATCGTCGCAGTCCACGATCACCAGCTGATAGCCGTGCGCCCGCACGCCGCGCTCGATCTGCTTGGCCAAACGGGCATAGCTGGTGTTGTCCAGATCGGGCACGATCAACCCCAGTGTGCGGGTCTCGCCGCGTCGTAGTGCGACCGCCCGTGCGTCCACGGTGAACTCGTGTTCGGCGATCACGGCCTGTACGCGCGCAACCGTTGCCGCGCTGATACGGCGCTGCGCGGCCTGGCCGTTGACCACGTAGCTGGCCGTCGTACGGGACACGCCGGCCAGGCGCGCAATATCGGCCAGAGTTTTCGCTTTCATACGCCGCCACGCGCAGGCGGGTTCGGGGCTTCAGACTTTTGTATGAATCGCGGCTCTGGCACTTGATTTGGGGTCGCGGCACTTACAGCATACGACTCTAGTCAGGCTGACACGATTCAGCCATACGCCGTTTGGCGCATGCCGGGCGCCCAGAGTCTGAAGGTCTTTGTCCATGCTCGAACTCACGCCCGATGCCGTTTTATTGGCACGCACGGCTGCCGACTGGCGCGACGCGCTTGCCCAGGCCGGCCAGGCCCTGATCGAGGCTGGGCTGGTGGCCACGGACTATACCGATGCGCTGATGGCGCGAGAGGCCCAGTCGTCGACCTATCTCGGCAACGCCATCGCGATTCCGCATGGCACCAAGGAGGCCTCACGTCTGGTCGAGCACACCGGCCTGCGCGTACTGCAGTTTCCCGAGGGCGTGACCTGGCACGACGGTAATCAGGTGCACGTGATCGTGACCATCGCCGCGGCCGGCGATCAGCATCTGGATATCCTGCGCCAGCTCACCCACGTGCTGGACGCGCCCGGCGTGGCCGATAAATTGGCCGCCGCCGACGATGCCAAGGCCGTTATCGGCCTGTTGTCCAAGGCGCCGGTGACCGGCCGGCTGGACAAGACCACCGTCGCCGCGCGGGTGCCGGTGGCCAGCCGGGAAGGGTTGACCGCTATCGCAGCCGCCCGTCTGCACGATGCCGGGGTTACCGGGGCCGGCTTCGTCGCTGCGGCCATGGCGGCCCGGCCCACCGAGCTGGGCGACGGCCTGTGGCTGGTCGAGACCCACGTCGACGTGCGCCAGCCGGGCCTGGCCGTGGCCACCCCGGCCGAGCCGGACGCGACGGCCGGCGTGTTCGTGCTCTCGCGCATGGCCCACGCCGAGCCTGACGCCGAACGTGCCACCCAGGAGCTGCTCACGCGGCTGTTGGACGTGCTGGAGGGCGGCGAGGGCCGACGGCTGGCCGAGCTGGATGCGGCCCAGCTGGTAGGGCGCCTGGCCGGCGAATCGGCCAGCGCCGAAGTGCTGCGCGTGCGGGTACGAAACGCCCATGGCCTGCACGCGCGCCCGGCCAAGCAGTTGGTGCAGGTGGCCCGCGAGCAGCGTTTACCGATTCGCGTACGCCTGGAGGCCGGTGGGGCCGATTCGGTCTCGGCGGCTAGCTTGACCAAAGTCATCGGGCTGGGCGCCCGGCGCGGCCAAATGCTGGTGTTTTCCGCCGAGGGCGAGGGCGCGGCCGAAGCCCTGGACGCCATCGCCGCCGCGGTGCGCGGCGGGCTGGGCGAGGATGTGCTGCCCCTGGAAGACACCAGCGAGGCCCGCCCCTCGCGCAACAAGCTCACCCCGGTGGCGCGGGCGCCGGCCCCCGAGGCGGATACCCCGCTGTCGGCGGTGGCGGCCTCGCCGGGTATGGCGATCGCCCCGGTGTTCGTCATGCGTTTGCCTGAGTTCGAATACGCTGAGACCAGCGACGACTCGGTGGCCGAGCGCAAGCGCCTGGACGCGGCCATCCGCGGCGCCTACGGCCAGCTGACCGATCTCATCCGCGCGGCCGACGGCGGCGACATGGCCGAGATCCTGTCGATGCACGAAGAGATGCTGCGCGATCCGGAGCTGCGCGAGGCCGCGGTCGAGGCCATCAACGAGGGCGCTTCGGCCGAGGCCGGCTGGTGGGCGGCGATTGATGCCTCGGCCCGCGCCCAGGCCGCACTGGCCGATCGCGTACTGGCCGAGCGGGCAGCGGATCTGCGCGATGTCGGGCGGCGGGTGCTGGGCGCGTTGTGCGGCGTGGCCATGCCCGAGCCGCCGGATCATCCTTATATTCTGGTGGCCGAGGATATCGGGCCTTCGGATGTGGCCCAGCTCGACACCCAGCGGGTGAAAGGCCTGGTCACGGCCAAGGGCGGGGCCACCTCACATTCGGCGATTCTGGCTCGAAGCCTGGGGATCCCGGCGGTGGTCGGCGCCGGCGAGGGCGTGTTGTCGCTGGCCGACGGCGTCAACCTGATCATCGACGGCGAGCGCGGGCGCGTGGTGGCCGAGCCCAGCGATGCACGCCGCGCACGTACTGACAAAGCCATCACCGAGCGGGCCGCGCTGGAAGAGCGCGCATTCGCGGCCCGTCACGAACCGGCCGTCACCACCGACGGCGTGCGTATCGAGGTGGCCGCCAACCTGGGCAATACCTCACACGCGGCCGATGCGGTCGAGCGCGGTGCCGAGGGCGTGGGCCTGTTGCGTACCGAGTTCATCTTTATGGCCCACCCGCAGGCGCCGGATCTGGACACCCAGATGGCCGAGTATCGCCAGGCCTTCGATGCTCTGGGACACGGGCGGCCACTGGTGGCCCGCACGCTGGACGTAGGCGGCGACAAGCCGTTGGACTATTGGCCGGTACCGCCCGAGGACAACCCGTTTCTGGGTCTGCGCGGTATCCGCCTGGCGCTGACGCGGCCCGGCATTCTGGAAGGCCAGATTCGTGCGCTAGTCTCGGCCAGCGCCGGCCGCCCGCTGCGCATCATGTTCCCCATGGTCAAGGATGTCGCTGAGTTCCACGCGGCCAAGACGATCTATGACCGGGTGATCGCCGATTTTGCCGAGACCGACGTCCAGCTGGGCGTGATGATCGAGATTCCCTCCTGTGCGCTGCTGGCCGAAACGCTGGCCCCACACGTGGATTTCTTTTCGATCGGCACGAACGATCTCACCCAGTACACCCTGGCTATCGACCGCGGCCACCCGCGGCTTTCGGCCCAGGCCGACGGCCTGCATCCGGCGGTGCTGCGCCTGATCCGTATGACCGTGGCCGCCGCGACCGGCCACGACTGCTGGGTGGGCGTCTGCGGCGAGCTGGCCAGCGATGCCCAGGCCATCGGCGTGCTGGTGGGCCTGGGCGTGGATGAGGTTTCGGTCAATGCCCGCCAGGTGCCGCTGGTCAAGGCGCGTATCCGCGAGCTGTCGCAGCGTGATGCCGCCGCGCGCGCCGAGGCGCTGCTGGCCCTGCCCACGGCCGAGGCCGTGCGCGAGGCGGTCGAGGCCGAGACATGAGCCATGTTCTGGCTATTACCCTGAACCCGGCGCTCGACTTGTCGATCGGCCTCGGGCAGCTAAGCCCGGGCCAGCTGCACCGCGCCGAGCACGCCGAGACCGTGGCCGCTGGCAAAGGCCATAATGTGGCTGTGGTCCTGGCCGGGCTGGGGCATACCGTCACCGCAGCTGGTTTTCTGGGCAGCGACAACGACGGCAGCCACATGCGGCTGTTTGATGAGGCCGGCATCCACGACGGCTGTACGCGCGTGTCCGGGGCCACCCGCACCAACGTCAAGATCAGCGAGACCGACGGCCGCGTGACCGATATCAACACGCCCGGGCCCACGATCAGCACGACGGACTGGCAGCGGTTTGTCGATACCTTGGCCGGTCAGCTGGCCGCCGCCCCGGCGGCGGTGGTCATCGCCGGCAGCCTGCCGCCGGGGCTGGGCACTGAAGCCGTGGCCGAGATCGTTGCAGCATGCCGCGCCCGGGCGGTGGATGTCTGGCTGGATACCAGCGGCGCGGCCCTGGCCGCCGGCATTACCGCCGGGGTGGCCTGGGCCAAGCCCAACGACGACGAGCTGGCCGACTGGGCCGGGCGCCCGCTTGACGATGCCGCTACCCGGCTGGAAGCCGCGCGTGCCATGCAGGCCGCCGGCGCCCGCAACTTGGTGGTCTCGGCCGGCGGCCAGGGCCTGCAGGCGCTGATCGGCGAGTGCTGCTATACGCTGACGCCGCCGCGCGTGCCGGTGGTCAACACCGTTTGTGCCGGCGACAGCTTGCTGGCCGGGCTATTGCACGGCTGGCTTTCGGCCTGGCCGGACGCCGAGGCGCTGCGATTCGGCTGCGCGCTTGGCGCCGAGGCTGTGCGCCACGTGGGCGTAGGTCAGCCTGCGGCCGCCGATTTTTCCGACCTGCTCGCCCGGGTCACGTTGAACGAGCAAGAGGCGGGTCAACCCGCTCCGGAGTGCCGAGCATGAAACTGACCATCGTCACGGCCTGCCCCGGCGGGCGTACCACCTCGTGGCTGGCGGCCCAGCGGCTCTCTCTGGCCGCCGAGCGGCGCGGGTGGCAAACCGTCTTTCATGATGAAGACACCGGTGCCTCGGAGCTGGTCATCGTGGCGGCCAGTGCCGGTGTGGACCTGGCGCGCTACGACGGCCGCGCGCTGTATCACGCGGATATGGGCGCGGCACTGGCCACACCGGAGGCCGTGCTGGACGCCGCCGAGCGCGAAGGCGTGGTCTACGACCACAAAAACGCGCCGTCGGCGATCAGCATGGCCGGTGAATCGACGCCCGCAGCGCCAGCCGGGCAGACCATCGTAGCCGTCACGGCCTGCCCGACGGGCGTGGCGCATACGTTTATGGCCGCCGAGGCGTTGTCGGAGGCCGGCAAGGCCATGGGGCATACGATCCGGGTCGAGACCCAGGGCTCGGTGGGTGCACAGAATCCGCTCACCGAAGAAGAGATCGCTGCGGCTGATGTGGTGCTGCTGGCCTGTGATATCGAGGTCGACGAGGCCCGCTTTGCCGGCAAGCCGATCTATCGCACGGCCACGGGTACGGCGCTGAAGAAACCGCGGCCCACGATCGAGGCTGCGCTGACCGATAGCGTGCCCGCCGGTGAGGGCGAGGCCGCCACACCGCGCGCCGCGCCTAAGAAATCGCTCAAGGAGCGGGGCGTCTACAAGCATCTGCTCACGGGCGTGTCCTATATGTTGCCCATTGTGGTGGCCGGCGGCTTGTGTATCGCGCTGTCGTTCGTTTTCGGCATTGATGCCGCCGACGAGAAGGGCAGTCTGGCCGCCGCACTCATGCAGATCGGCGGCGGCTCGGCGTTCAAACTGATGGTGCCGGTGCTGGCCGGCTATATCGCCTACTCGATCGCCGACCGGCCGGGGCTGACGCCCGGGCTGATCGGCGGCTGGCTGGCCACCGATCTGGGCGCCGGCTTTCTGGGCGGCATCGTGGCCGGGTTTCTAGCCGGGTATGTGGCCAATGGCATCAAGAAAGCCGTGCCCCTGCCCGCCAGCATGGAGTCGTTGAAGCCGATTCTGATCATTCCGCTCGTGGCCTCGCTGATCACCGGGCTGACGATGATCTATGTGGTGGGTACGCCGGTGGCGGCGGTGCTGGCCTCGCTGACCACGTTCTTGAACAGTATGGGCTCGACCAATGCCGTGCTGTTGGGCGCGTTGCTGGGCGGCATGATGTGTATCGACATGGGCGGGCCCATCAACAAGGCCGCTTATACGTTCGGCGTGGGGCTGCTGTCGTCGCAGACCTATCTGCCGATGGGCGCCATCATGGCGGCCGGCATGGTGCCGCCTATCGCCATGGGTATTGCCAGCATCGTGGCCCGTGCCAAGTTCGCCGAAACCGAGCGCGAAGGCGGCAAGGCGGCGCTGGTGCTGGGCCTGTGTTTCATCAGCGAGGGTGCGATCCCGTTCGCCGCGAAAGATCCGCTGCGGGTGCTGCCGGTGTGTATCGCCGGCGGGGCGCTCACGGGCGCGCTGTCGATGCTGTTCGGCTGTAAGCTCATGGCGCCGCACGGCGGGCTGTTCGTGCTGCTGATACCGGGCGCGGTGAGCCATGCGCTGGCTTATCTCGTGGCCATTGCGGCCGGCTCGGCGCTGGCCGGGCTGGCCTATGCCGTCGTCAAGCAGCCCGCAGCCGAGCCGAGTGCCGAAACCAAAGATGCGCCATCGGTGACAAGCGCGTCATAGCGCGTACAGTGAGGGCAACACTCACACCGTGACTCGTTATGGGTCGACTACTGACTGTGCTTTGTGCCACCGCCGGGCTGTTGGCGGCCGGACCGGTTCTCGCCGATCGCGCTGATCCCGGGCCCAGTGATGTGCCTGCGGCCATCCAGCAGGCCATCGCTGATCCGGCACGGGCCGATGCCGCCTCTGATGATGCCCGCCGCAAGCCGGCCGCGGTGCTGACCTTTGCCGGGGTAGCGCCGGGCGATACGGTCATCGAGCTGATTCCCGGCAGCGGCTACTGGACAGCGATGTTCTCGGCTATCGTCGGCAAAGAAGGCCACGTGGTGACCGTGGTGCCCACGGCCGTGGCCAAAAAGCACCCGGACGCCCTGGCCAATATCAAGAAGCTGGCCGCCGATCCGCACTATGACAACGTAGAGGTCGTGACGATCGACGCGGCGGACCTGGATTCTATTGAAGCCGCGCCGGCGGATCTGATCTTCACCGCCCAGAACCTGCACGACTTCGCCAACGCTGGCATGGGCCATATCACGCCCAAGGCGTTTGCTACCGAGGTCAAGCCGCTGCTGGGCGACGACGGCGTACTACTGATCAACGATCACGCAGCCGCCCGCGGCACGGGGCTCGAACACACCGGTGATCTGCATCGTATTGACCCGGCGCTGGTCAAAAAACAGATCGTGGCCGCTGGATATCGCTTCGACGGCGCCAGCGATGCACTGGCCAACCCGGATGACGCGCACGACAAGAAAGTCTTCGACGAGGCCATCCAGGGCCATACCGACGAATTCATCTACCGGTTCGTGCCGGTCGCGCCATAAGCCCTAGACCGGCCGCGGCCCGGCTTGAGCGAGCCCGCTCGGCCGGCCCACACTGGCTGTGGTTGTTCAACCCGAGAGATATGACATGGCTTATCTGAACGTCGGTCAAGAAAATTCAGCGCCGATCGAGCTGTATTACGAAGACGTTGGCGCCGGCAAGCCCGTGGTGCTGATCCACGGCTGGCCGCTGTCCGGCCGCTCCTGGGAGAACCAGGTGATGGCGCTGGTCGAGGCGGGCTATCGCGTTATCACGTATGACCGGCGCGGCTTTGGCCAATCCAGCCAGCCGTTTTCCGGCTACGACTACGACACCCTGGCCGCGGACCTGAACACGCTGATTGAAACCCTGGATCTGAAAGAGGCCACGCTGGTGGGCTTTTCCATGGGCGGCGGCGAAGTGGCGCGTTTCGTGGGCAACCACGGCACCGCCCGGCTGGAGCGGGTGGTGTTTGCCGCGGCCGTGCCGCCGTATCTGTACGTGAGCGAGGATAACCCCGACGGCGGGCTGGACGATGCCACCATCGCCTCGTTCGAGGACGGCGTGAAGACCGACCGGGCTGCCTTCTTCGAGGATTTCTCGACGAATTTCTTTTCGACCGAGAAAGACGGCCTGCTGGTCTCCGAGGCCAACCGGGTGTATCACCGCAATATCGCCTGGGCCGCCTCGCCCAAGGGCACGCTGGACTGTATCGCGGCCTTCGGGCGGACCGATTTCCGCGATGATCTGAAAGCCATCGACGTGCCGGTGCTGGTGATCCACGGCGACGCTGACGGCATCGTACCCCTGGAGGTCTCGGGCAAGCGCACGGCCGATAGCGTGGCCGACGGCTCGTTGCACGTGATCGAGGGCGGGCCGCACGGCATCAATGCCACGCACGCCCAGGCGTTCAACGAGGCACTGATCGCGTTTCTGAACTAGGGCGATCAGTAGGGCGGTCAAGCAGAACATCCGATTAGAGTGATCTGTTCAGAATGCCGCCAGCCGATATCGGCCATGTTGTCGATATCGGCTTTTTTATGAGATGTCCATGAACCGTCTTTTGATCACCGGCACGGCCGGTCTCGCGTTTGCGTTACTGGCCGGCTGTCAACAAGCGCCGACACCTCCTGCGGATAACGCCGCCATCGACCAGGACACGCTGTGTCAGGTCAGCACCTGGAAGCCCATCAACGTGGCCAGCCAGTGTGAGCCCGGCCAGAAGGTTCTGTATCGCCCCGACGATAACGCCGGTGCCGAGCAGTCGGCGCTGTTTGCCGCAGCCAACTGCGATCTGCGGTTTTCGGTGTCCGCCACGCCCGGCGGCACGGCCTGTATCTATCGACCGATTCGTTCGGCCAACGCGCTGGCAACGCCCGAGGCCGAAGGCTAACCCGCCAGGCGGTTGGCCATGGGCAGCCATGCCCACAGTGCCAGCAGGCTGGCCAGCAGTACCGGCGGGGTCAGTATTAGCCCGATCTTCATATACTGCCCCCAGCCGATGCTATGGCCTTTGCCGGCCAGCACGTGCAGCCAGAGCAGGGTGGCTAGGCTGCCGATGGGCGTGAATTTCGGGCCCAGATCGTTGCCGATGATGCTGGCGTGAATCATCAGCTGGCGCGTCAGTGCATCGACCTGAACCTGGTCGATGGCCAGGCTGGCGATAAGCGTGGCGGGCATGTTGTTCATCACCGCGGCCGTGGCGGCCACCACAAAGCCCGTACCCAGAGTGGCGATCAGCTGGCCCTGGCCGGCCAGCCAGGCCAGTATGTCGGCCGCATGATCGGTCAGGCCGGCCTGGCCCAGGCCATAGACCACGATATACATGCCGAGCGAAAACCAGACGATGGGCCATGGGGCGCTGGCCATGATGGCGCGCAGATCCACACGCGGCGTTTGACCGCGCTGGCCGATGCGCGCGGCCACTGCCAGCAGCAGTACAGCGGCACTACCCATCACCAGACTAAACGGCACGTCATAGGCCGCCAGGCCAAAAAGCGCGGCCAGAATCATCACCAGAAGCGGCCCGGCCAGCCAGAACACTTGACGATCAATGATGGCCTCATGCGGCGGCGCAAGGGCTGTCAGGTCATAGCGGCGCGGCAGGCCGCGGCCGAAAAACAGCAGCAGCACCGCCAGCGTAGCGACGATCGACACGAGAGCCACCGGCGCCATGACCACGGCATAGCCATCAAAATCGATCGCGAAGTAGTTGGCGGTGACGATATTCACGAGATTGGAAATCGTCAGCGGCAGACTGGCCGTATCCGCGATAAAGCCGGTGGCAATGACAAAGGCCAGGGCGGTGGTCGAAGCCATACCCAGGCGCGCTAGTAGGGCGACCACGATAGGCGTTAACAGAAGGGCTGCGCCGTCGTTGGCAAATACTGCGGCAATGGCTGCCCCCAGCAGCACGATATAAACGAACAGCCGCTGCGTTGCCCCGCCACCGGCCCGGGCCATCTGTAGTGCGGCCCAGGAAAAACAGCCGGCCGCGTCCAGAATCAATGAAATGAGAATGAGGGCCACGAACGTGAAGGTGGCATCCCAGACAATGCCCCAGACCGTGGCTACGTCGCCCAGATTCACCACGCCGGTGCCCCAGGCAATGGCGGCCCCACCCATCGCCGACCAGCCAATGCCCAGGCCGCGCGGCTGCCAGAGCACGAGCGCCAGCGTGGCGATGAAGATCCCGAGTGCCAGCATCGCCGTCAGCCGCGGGCCGGGGCGTAGACGATCTCGCCGTCTTCTTTTTCAAATACGGCGACCGGCGTTTCCAGCAGGGCCAGCACGCGCTCGGAAGGCCGGCACAGCGCGGCCCCGCTAGGGGTGATCACGATGGGCCGGTTGATCAGGATGGGATGCGCGGCCATGGCATCGAGCAGCGCCTCGTGGTCCGTGGAGTCGGCATCCAGGCCCAGCTCGCCGGCCTTGGCTTCCTTGGCCCGCAAGAGCTGGGAAGCGCTGATCTGCAAACGCGCGAGCAACGCTACGAGTTCATCCCGCGAGGGCGGCGTCGCCAGATAGTCGATGATCTCGGGCGCCTCTCCCGAGGCTTGCATCATGGCCAGCACGTTGCGCGAGGTGCCGCAGTTGGGGTTGTGATAGATCGTGGTGGGCATGGGCGTTGATCAGCGCTTTGAAGAATCGGCGGCGATGTCGGTCAGCCCGGCACAGATTTCCGGGCGACCCTGGCAGCAGTCGGCAGCCAGGAAGACGAGGGTGTCGCGCATGCTGGCCAGCTCTGCACGATAGATCATCGAGCGCGAATGCCGCGTGGCCGTGGCCAGCCCGGCTCGGGTCAGCACGCTCAAATGCGCCGACATCGTGTTGTGGGGCACGGCCAGCCGGCGCGCGATTTCTCCCGCGGCCAGGCCGTTGGGTTCGGCCTGTACCAGAAGCCGGAACACGGCCAAGCGGGTCTCCTGGGCCAGTGCTGCGAAGCGCGTGATGGCGGTCGATTCGTCCATATGTCCAAAAGTATAGACATAATAGAAGGTTGTTCAAGTGTTGGCGCTCTACCGACGGGCAGGCCAGTACTGCACAAAAAAAGCCGGCGAACCGAAGATCGCCGGCTCAAGGCCAGGGGGTGGCCGGTGGTCAGTCGCCTTAGGCGGCGGCTTGGTTCTTCAACGATTCCATGTCGATGACGAAGCGATAGCGCACATCACCGGCCTTCATACGCTCGAAGGCGTCGTTGATGGTGTCGATGTTGATCATTTCGACGTCGCACTTGATGCCCTTCTCGGCGCAGAAATCCAGCACTTCCTGGGTTTCGGGCATGCCGCCGATCAACGAGCCGCCGACCACGCGACGCTTGAAGATCAGGTTCATGCCGGTCACGGGCGGCTCGATGGGATCCATCACGCCGACCAGGATATGCGTGCCGTCATAGCGCAGGCAGTTCAGGTACGGGTTCAGGTCATGAGCGACCGGCACCGTATCCAGCATGAAGTCGAACGTCTCGGCCACGGCTGCCATCTGGTCTTCATCGGTGGAGACCACGACATGATCAGCGCCGTTGGACTTGGCTTCTTCGACCTTGGACTGGCTGCGGGTGAACAGCGTGACCTCGGCACCCATGGCCTGGGCCAGTTTGACGCCCATGTGGCCTAGACCACCCATACCGATCACGCCCACCTTGTGCCCGGCTTTTACGCCGTAGTGCTTGAGCGGGCTGTAAGTGGTGATACCGGCACACAGCAGCGGGGCCGCCGATTTCAGGTCGATGCCGTCGGGCATCTTGACCACGAACCGCTCGGAAACCACCACGAAATTGGAATAACCGCCTTGGGTCATCGTGCCGTCGTGACGGTCCGGGCTGCCATAGGTCATGGTGAAGCCGTTCAGGCAATACTGCTCGAGCCCGTCGTTGCAGGCTTCGCACTCGCGGCAGGAGTCCACCATGCAGCCAACGCCGACCAGATCGCCCTCGGCGTAGTTCTTGACCTCGGAGCCCACCGCGGTCACGCGGCCCACGATTTCATGGCCCGGCACGACAGGGAATTCGGTAAAGCCCCAGTCGTTCTTGGCAAAGTGCAGATCCGAGTGACAGACGCCACAGTAGAGAATCTCGATCGAGACGTCATCGGCTCTGGGATCACGACGCTCGAACTGCCAGTGCTCTAGCGGTTTATCGGCCGAATGGGCGGCATAAGAATGCGTTTGCGTTGGCATGACCACTCCTTGGTGCCAGACGAAAATCCGGGCAAGCGACGAGGCGCCACTTGCCGCTACGGCCATAGACATAGGGTTTCCACGGCCGGCTTTCTATGACCGATCGTCGACGCCTGTTGCCAAATCGTCCAGAATGAAGGGCGAACGTTACGTTGTACGCTCTTTTTTATGCTCGATTCTCTGGATGCAGCCGATACGCGCTATGCGCGGATGGCCGAGCTGATTCGTTCGCATTGTTCGGTTCCGGGCTTCAACGAAACACCGCTCGACGGCTTGCGCCTGGTATATGCCGACTGTCATCGCCCGCGCGAGCCGGTCTACTACGAGCCCGGACTGGTGTTCGTCGTCCAGGGCCACAAGACCGGTTATCTCGACGATCGGGTGATCGACTACGGGCCGGGGCACTATCTGGTGCAGGCCATGCCGGTGCCATTTGAATGCGAAACCCGCGTATCGGATGCTTCGGCGCTGCTGGGCGCGGCGGTGCGCATCGATGCCGATACGCTGGCCGAACTCGTCGCCGGCCTGCCGGCCGCAGAAGCGGCTGAGGCAGCAAACGCGCCGCGCGAAAGCCTACCGATGGCGGCGGTGCAAGCCACGCCGGCGATCGAGACCGCGCTAGCGCGGCTGCTGGAATGCCTGGCCGACCCGGCCGCAGCACGCGTGCTCGGACCGGCGCGACGGCGCGAGGTGATTTTCGAAGCGCTACGCGGCCCCCAGGGCCATCTGCTGCGCCAGCTCATGTCCGAGCAGGGCGCTTATGGGCGTATCGGCCGGGCCATCACCCGCTTGAGAGCCGACTTCGCGGCCCCGCTGTCGGTAGCCGACCTGGCCGGCGTGGCCCATATGAGCGTGTCCAGCTTTCATGCCCACTTCAAGCGGGTGACGCACCTGTCGCCGGTGCAGTATCAAAAACGTATGCGCCTGCTGCGCGCGCGCGAACTATTGATGGCGCGCACCGGGGCTGTGGGCTATATCGCCCAGACGGTGGGCTATCACAGCGCATCCCAGTTCTCTCGCGACTACAAACGCTATTTCGGGGTGGCGCCGGCGCATGAAGCCAATGCCCCAGAGCGACATGCCGGAGTACTTTAGGGCCTGTTGAGGTTTCATACGAGTCCGCGCCAAGCGCTGTTTTGCGGCAAGACGAGGCGTAGCGCGCGCCGCGCAG
>MDSW01098246.1_pt1 | contig 27695 bp, 17 predicted proteins | sample 811171 | NCBI WGS metagenome assembly MDSW01 (sample SAMN05326641, study PRJNA326480) | marine metagenome | isolation source: seawater | place: Atlantic Ocean: North West | collected 2012 | reverse complement strand
TCATCACTTCGCGCGCCTCGCCGCCTCTCCACAACCCGCCGGGAGCTCGTCCGTTTACTGGACGCGCTCCTTGTAGACGCGGGCGGGGCCGAGGAAGAGGGTCTCCGGGGCGCGGCCCTCGATGGGACCGTGGTTCTCCCACAGCTTCGCGTTCACGCCGTCCTTCTGAATGCGCCCCTCCTTGTGCCACGCGTCGAAGTCCTCCGTGGTGAACTTGGTGAAGCCCCACTGCCTGGACACGACGATCTTCTGCCTCCCCGGGAACTTGAACTTCGCGCGGCGAAACGCCTCCACCGCCTTGTTGGCGTGGACCTCCTTGGTGCGGATGCTGAGCATGATCTGGCCGATCGCGATGCGCGCGGCGGTGCCCTGCACCTTACCGTACGCGCCGCGCATGCCCGTCTGGAGGCGATCCGCGCCGGCGCACGAGAGCATCTTGTTGATGCGGAGGCAGTGGAAGGGGTGCATGCGGACGCGGAGGTGGAACTGATCCTTACCCGCGTTCTTCACCATGTACTTGTTCGCGGCGATGCGGCCAGCCTCCATCGCCTCGGAGGAGATCTGCTCCTTCTCGAAACTGCGGGAGAGGAAAGAAAGCGGGAGGGGGGAGAGACGTGGTGGGACGCGCGTCAGCGAACGCGCGCGGCGGCGGCGGAAACCCACACAGCGAGCAGGAGACCCTAACCCCGCGCGAGGTGGTTCGATGGCGTGCGACGCAGCGACCCCGACGCGCGGTCGACGGGCAAGGGCGCGCGACGCGAGGGTTCGGGCGCGCTCGGCGCGTGCGGATCCGACGCGCGACACCGCACGACTGCCGGCTGCCGCGCCGATGGTCGTGGACGCTCGCGCGGTCCGCGCCGCGCGTTCGGCGGAGACGCGCGTCGCGGCGAGAAAACCTGACGCGAAACCCTAGAAAAACGCGATGGAGGACCGTGCCGGAGACGGTCGGTCCGGGGCGCGGTTCGGACGCGCCGGGGACGCCGCGCGACGGCTCGAAGGCACCGCTCGCGATGCGGTGGTTCGCGTCGATGCACGAGCGCGGGCGTGAGCGCACCTGACGAGGTGGACGCAGGACTTGAACTCGTACACGCCGAACTTCTTCATGCCGGCATCGTAGATGCGGATCTTCGGGTCCGGGACACCGCGGCAGTACCGCGACTTCGGGTACGGCTTGTTCTTAATCACCCTGTAACACTTGGCGGGACGACGCGCCATGGCGACGGACGGACCTGCGGGGTCTGCGTCGCGTGCTGCTTCGAAGAGGGCGACTGCTTGGCGAGCGGCGAGCTTTTCTTTGCTGCGACTGTCGCGCGGAGCATCGCGAGATTCGCTCTCGTAAAAAATGCAGACTGCGATTCCTGTTGACATACTTGACAGCACGCCCCAGCAGTCTGGTGCGCAGCGCAGAGCTCGGCTGCGTTTCAGCTGCCTTGGTTGTCGCGGCGGACGCCGGGCGCGAATGCTCCGGGTTATCAGGTCGCGGCTCCTGGTGCGCGCCGGCGCACTTCGCCTCGCGCGATCTCCGCGCCCCGCAGCGACCCTCCCGCGCCCGCCCCGCCGGTTCTCGCTCGCGGCAGTCCTCGTCGGCGCATCGCCTCGCTTCGCGCGCTTCCGATCGCGCCGCGCGCCCCGACGTCGATCGCGTCGCGATGGATTGGCTCTTCACGAGCGCCAAGTGCGCGGACGCGACCCCCCCGGCCGGGGGCGCGGCCCCGCCCCCCGCGGCCGCCGCCGCGGCGGCTCCCGCGCCTCCCGCGAAGACGGACTTCATGGAGCTCCCGCTTCCGGTGAAGTACGAGGAGCTTCAGCGCGAGATCATGATGTCGCTCAAGGCGGATCACTTCGAGGGCGGGCGCTTCGACTTCAACAAGCAGCTCAACCAGAAGTTCTTCCTCTCCCACAGCGTGTTCATGGGCTCCATCGAGGTCCCCGCGCAGGGGAACCAGATCATCAAGATCCCCAACGCGACGTACGAGTTCGGCGCGAACGTCGTGGACACGAACTACATGCTCGTCGGCCGGGCGCTGACGGATGGGCGCGTGAGCGGGCGCCTCAAGTACGACTTCAGCGACGCCGTCAGCGCCAAGCTCCAGACGAGCAAGGAGCCGGGCTTCTCGCAGGTCATGGTGGATCTGGACTACAAGGGCGTGGACTCCCAGGCGCAGCTCAAGCTCGGGAACGGGCAGTTCTACGGCGTGAATTACCTGCAGAGCGTCTCCAACGCCCTGTCGCTGGGCGGCGAGGGTTTTTACCTCGGCGGGCAGCGCAAGTCGGGCGTCGGGTTCGCCGCGCGGTACGCGGACGATAAGACCGTCGCCACCGGGCAGGTGGCCACGACCGGGCTCGTCTCGCTGACCTACACCGCGAAGGTGAGCGACAAGGCGATGCTGGCGAGCGACTTCATGTGGAACTGGAACGCCAGGCAGGCGCAGGCGAGCGTGGGGTACGACTACATCCTCAGGCAGAGCCGCCTGCGCGGACGCGTCGATAACAACGGCGTCGTGAGCGCGTTCCTCGAGGAGAGGCTCAACGCGGGGTTCACCCTCATGTTCTCCGCGGAGATCGACCACGCGAACAAGAACCATAAGTTCGGGTTCGGGATGACCGTCGGGGAGTGATGCGACGAGCGGGAAGGGGGGGACGCGCGAAGGGAGAGGAGAGCGAACGAATTTAAAACTGAAGCGATCCAGGTCGTGACTTGTCCGCGCAACTTGTTCGTCACGCGTGCATCACCTCCGGCGCCCTGGCGATCCGATCGTGCCCCGTGGTCTCACTCCGGGTGGCGCGCGCGCGGGGTCGCGCCATGCCGACTCGCTCGCTCGGCGCCGCTCGCGCGGCTCGCGGGCTTCCGCTTCACCGCTCGGGCCCCGCGCGTTCGTCGGCGTCGCGGTCGAACGCGCGCGGTTCGCGCGGGGTGTCCGCTCGCGCGGCGCGTTGGTTCGCGCTCGCCGCGGGGTCGTTCGTCGCGCTCGCGCTCGCGCGACGCCGCCGCGCGTCCCTCCTCGTCGGTTCCTCGGCGGACCCGAACGTGCTCGCGGGCGTCCTCCCCTCGCCCTCGCGCCGCGCGTCCGCCGCGTTCGCGACCGACCGCGCGCGTTCGTCCCCGCGCGCCGAGGATCATCACGCCGTCCTGAGCGACGTCGCGGCGGACGCGTGGGACGCTCTGCGCGCCGGCGACGACGACGACGACGACGACCCCGAAGTCGTCCCCGCGGACGTCACCGAGGTGGTCGCCGCCGCCGCCGGTTCCTCCTCGGTCGGTTCCTCGGTTCCCTCGCGTCCCTCCGACCCCTCCGACCCCTCCGACCCCTCTCGCTTCGTTCCCGGGGACGGCTCCGGGGGCGAGATGTCCGACGCGGCGGTGCTGGTGGTGGCGTACAACCGCGCGGATTACCTCGCGGAGACGCTCGCGTCGCTCGCCGACGTCGCCGATCTGGACCTCGTCACCGTGTACGTTTCCCAGGACGGCGACGACGGCGCGGTGGCGCGCGTCGCGTCGCCGAGGTCGACCGTCGCGAGGCGGCTCCAGCCCCCGGCGACGCGCGGCTACGAGCACTGGAAGCGACCGCGCGTGCCTCAGCTGGGGTACGGCCAGCCCGGCCACGCGTGGCTCGCGCAACATTACAAGTGGGCGATCGACCGCGCGTTCGAGGCGGGCCGCGGGTCGACGGGCGGCTCGCACTCGCACGTGATCATCGTCGAGGACGACATGCGCCTGAGCCCCGATTTCGTGTCGTACTTCAGGCGGACGGCGGTTTTGCTCGAGCGGGATCCGACGCTGTGGTGCGTCTCGAGCTGGAACGACAACGGCGCGGCGAGCCGCGCGTCGGACCCGCTGCGGCTTCGGCGGACGGGGTACTTCCCGGGGCTCGGGTGGATGATGCGCCGCGAATTATGGGTCGACGAGCTCAGCGCGGCGTGGCCGAAGGAGCACTGGGACCACTGGATGCGCCTCGACGCGACGTCGCGGTCGCGCGAGTGCGTCGTGCCCGAGGTGAACCGCAACTTCAACATCGGCGAGGTCGGCGCGAACATGCGGCGGGATACCTACGCCAAGTACCTCGCGCGCATGAGCTTCAACGCGCGCGACGCGGGGGACTTCGGCGACCTCGGGGGTCTGCTGAAGGACGCGTGGGACGCCGTGGTGGAGGCGACGGTGCGCGGCGCCGCGGAGTGGCCGTGGCGGGAACGCACGGGGGAGAGCCCGGAGGCGTGGGCGAGGCGGACGGGGGTGGAGCCGGGGAGGGCGATCCTCGCCGCGTATAAGCAGGAGGAGTACGAGGCGCTCGCCGCGCTCGTCGACGCGTGGCCCTCGCCCAGGGCGCACTCGAGCATGGTGGCCATGCTCCCGTCCAGAAGAGCGAGCGAAGGCGGAGGAGGAGAAGGCGGAGGAGAAGGAGAGGATGGCTCGAGAGAAGACGCCTCGCCGCGGACGATCGCGCTCGCCGACGCTCGGTTCTGTCCTTTTCTCCCCGAGGTGCTCCGCGAGCGTCCCTCGGCTGGGTTGAGGGCGACGCCGGCGAGGCGAAACCAGGACTGCGACGCGGCGTGCGCGGCGTCGAATCTCCGGTGCGTCGCGAAGGACTTCTGGTTCCTGAACCGATGCGCGATTCTCGAGGAACACTTCGCGTGCGAGAACGGATGCGCGCCCGTGCTCGGGGACGACGTCCCGAACTACGTCGTCGCGCGAGACGCGGACACGTTCGGGAAGTGCCTCGTGACGGAGAGACGTTCGACGTGTCGCGCGTCGCACCGCGCGACCAGGAGGCTGTGCGCGTGCGCGCCGTGAGCGGCGGCGCGAGGACGACGAGCGAGACGTGGAGAAGAAGGGTAGGAACCGTGGACGACGCGCGGGCGCGTTCGCGCGCGGGTGAAGGCGCCGCGCCGCGGACGGGCGAGACGGGGCGACCGCCTCGTTCGGCGCGGGACGGATCGGATCGATTTTGGCCGTCACGCCGTGCGACTAAGTTCGTCGTCGGGGCAGTAGTGTGACCCGGGCGCGCGGCTCGACCAATCACGGCACGCGGTTTAGAAAAAAATTCCCGGGAAACGTATGGCTCGCGCCAAAACCAACGGCTGGCCCGCGGTCGGATGGGTCGCACTCCCGCGCGCGCGACCCGACCGTCCCGACCCTCGACCTCGCCGAACGCTCGCGCGGACCTCGCGCTCGACCGTCGCGCGTCTCCGCCCCCCCCGCGGTCGTCGCACGCGTCGCGCGGTTCGCGCAACTCGAGCGAACGCGCGCTCCGGCGTTTTTGGATATACGCGGCCCGAATGGTCGTCCAGACGCTGACGAAGAAGCAGGCGTGGAAGGAGAACGACGAGTGGGTCGTCGTCGGGCTCAAGGAGAGCAAGAGCGTCGAGCGCGGATGGATCGTCGTCCCGGACAAGGCCAAGCGCAAGCCCGACCCGCCGCCGATCGAGGAGCCCGACCGCGTCGACAAGATCCTCGCGAGGTGCGCGTCGCATCCTCGGACGTTCGAACGCGAACGATGAATAATCCCCCCGGCGCCAAAACCGAAGCGACGTCACCGTCCGACCCCTCCCGACCCATCCGCGCCTCGTCCGCTCACCGCGCCCCCCCACCCCCCGTCCACGACGCGTCCCCACCACCGACGAAATGACAGGCACGGCGTGTGTAAGACGCGCGCGGAGGCCAAGGCGTTCGTGCGTCACGGCCGCGTGACGTTCGAGGGCGAGGTCGTCTCCCGGCCGGAGCAGAAGGTGGTCGTGCGGCTCTACGACGGCGTCGCGGTGGACGGCAAACCCGTCCCGGTGGCGCCCCGCGCCCTCGCCGAGAAGGAAACCGACGAGGAACGCGAGTGACGCCTCGAACGACGAAGAGCTCTTAAAAAATTAAAAACGAAACGCCCCACTCCGAAGGCGGGTCCCCACGAGGAGAGCCCCCCGGCGTCCGAGCGCGCCTCCGCTCGCGCGTCGCGACGTTCCCCCGCCCCCGCGAGACGGAATATTTTATTTTCATTCCTTCACGGCGCGCCGCCTCGGCGAAGAATAAAAGGCGGCGCGACGATCGCCGCCGCCGCCTCGGCGCCCCCCGGCGCTCCCGCGCGCACCTCCTCCCTGAGCGTCTGCACGTCCCGCGCGAGCCTCTCGCTCGTCCCCCGCACGATGTCCACGAGCGCGGCGTTCGGCCCGACGCCGAGGTACGCCCTCGCGCGCGCGAGCGGGTCGCGCGCCGCGTCGTCGGCGGCCCCCCTCCCCGCCCCCTCCGCGATTTTTCTCTCCCCGCCGCCTCCTCCTCCTCCGAATCGCGCGCTCGCGATCGTCTCCGCCGCGGCGCGCGCCTCGGCCGCCGCGCGCCTCCCCGCCGCCGCCGCGACCGCCGCGAGCGTGTGCGCCGGGTCGACGGCGACCGGCGTCGGGGCCGAGGCGGCGGAGGGTCCCGCGAATTCGCGACCGGCGTTGGTCCCGCGGCCCGAGGTGCCGCGCACCTTCGCGGCGAGGGTCACGAGCGACACGTCGTCGTCGCCGTCGGACGCGTCCCCCTCGGGATCCAACAGCGTTCGCGACCCGGACGGCGCGCCGGTCGCGTCCGGACCCTCATCGAGCGGGTCGTACCGCTCGGGGCTCGGCGGTTTCGGCGGCGGTTTCGGCGGTTTCGGCGGCGGCGCGGGGATCGCCGCCGCGACGCGGCTCGCGAGGCGCTCGGCGACGCGTCGCGCGCGGCCCGTGAGGTCGCCCGCCCACGCGCGAAGGCTCCCGGCGTACGCCGCCGCGAGTTCCCGGGGTTGGTGGAACACCGCCGTGGCGTGGACCATGGCCTGCGGCGTCGCGGTCGCGCGGGAGGAGGATGACCCCGCGCGATGGAGCGCGGCGTGCGCCGCCATCGACGGGAGCGGGAATCGCGTTCGGGTCTCCGCGAAGGTGTGCCGCTTGAAGATTTTAGCCTTCTTCTTCTCGTCCGCCTTGTCCCCGCCGTGCCCGCCCGCGACCTCGTCGTCGTCGTCGTCGTCGTCCAGGCCCGCGCCGCCCGTGCCCGTGCCGCCCATCGACTCCCCGGGAAGCGCCGGTTTCAGACTCAAACTCCCACCCGCGGAAGCCTCGGGAACCGCCGCCCCGCCCGCGCCGCCCGAGGCTTGGATGGACGCGAACGAGTTCACGCTCGCCATCCGCGCGCGCTTCGCCGCGGGACTCAGCGCGGAGTGGCGCGCCTTCTCGATGATTTTCCGAGCCGCGTCGGCCGTCTTATTTGCCAGGACGTGCACCGCCGTCCCCGGGGGGTTATACGCCGCCGCGTTGGCGTAGATGAGCTCGAGATCGCCCGCGAACCCGTCCCAGGTCTGGTACTTCCCGAGCCCCACGTTGTCCCTGAGCGTGCGGAAATCCATCGGGCGGTCGACGACGCCGAAGTACCCGGGCGCGATGGCCTCCGTCACGGGCTCGGCGAAGATGCCGTGCTTGTCCTTCGACTGGAGCTTCTTGACGACCTCGAGCATGTCGCGCTGCTTGGGCGGAGGCTCCGCGAACGTCGGCGGCGCCGACGGCGGGCGCGATGGGGTCTGCGCGGACCCCCCGGGGGTTCCCGGGTCGGCGTCGCGCGCGTCTTCCCCGAAGCCTCCCCTCTTGCGCTTTTTCGCCATGGCGGAACCGCCCGACGCGCGGTCATCCTCCGCGTCGCCCTCGCCCCAGGAGTCGTAGCCGGCGTCCAGGGCCGCCTTCGCGGCGCGCGCGGCGGAGGCGGCGCCGAGGCCCGCGGAGCCGGAGATGAGCTTGACCTTGGCGCCGCCGGGGAGGGTGGCGACGTGCGCGGAGATGGGCCGCTTGACCTTCTTCTTCTCCACCTTGCCCGAGGCCACCCCGAGGGCGCCGCCGCCGCCCGACATCTGCGACGAGGCGGCGGGTTGGCCCTGCTGCAGCGCCTTGGGCACGCCCTTCATGGCGAGCGCCTTGGGCACGCCGCGCATCACCGGCCCGTCCGCGCTCGCGCCGGGGCTCCCGGCCGCCGCGCGCTCGCGCTCGAGCTTCGCGCGGAGGAGCGCCATCGGCACCTTGGGGCGCGCGCCATCGCTCGCGCCGGGGCCGACCTCGCCGCCCGCGCCGCCGCCCGTGCGCGCGCCGGACGCGAACGGGTGCGGCGCGCCCTCGGTCGGCCCCGAGGGAAGCGCCCGCTTGGCTTTCGCCTTCTCCGGCGCGGAGCCCGAGGCCCCGGACCCGGGCGCGCCCTCCCCCGCCGGTTTCTTCGGCCCGAGCTTGAACGTGAGCTTGAGCCCGCCCATCGCGCGCGAGACGCCGCGGGGCGCCGCGAAGCGCGAGCGCAGGCGCGCGCCCCGCGAGGTGAGCGCGCGCCCCGAACGACCCCGGCAGACCGAGACCGCGTCCCGAGCCGAGATCTCGAGGCGCGGGACGCAATTGATCGCAGACGGCGAAGAGGAACCCCTCCGCCTAGGGTTGACGGGACGACGACCGGCGAACGAACTGATGCTCGGAGCGCCAGCACGAGCCGCGGCGCGTGTGAGAGACAAGATTCCAGGGAAGCGTGTTTGTTTTCTTTCAGGCGTCTGGTCGCCTCTTCTATTCCGCGTGGGGTGACTCTAATCCTTCTCTCTCACTGAGGGGAGACGTCGACGTGACACTTGGGCAAAGTCTCCGTGCGCGTCGACCCCAGCACCGCGCCCACCTCCCCCTCCTCCTCCTCCTCCTCCTCCTCCTCCTCCTCGTCTTTTTCGATCCCGACCCCACCTTCCATGCCGCTCCCCGGCTCGACGACGTCGTACCCGAGCTTCTCGAAATCCACCGCGTACACCTCGTTCACGAGCTCCCACGCCTCCTTCGTGACGAGGCCCTTATCCCAGCAGTACGAGCTCATCCCCCCCGTGCCGCTGTTCCGCATCTGCTCCTCGCTCGGCGCCGTGATCGTCGGCGAGACCTTCGCCTGCAGGAACCGCACGACGGCGCCGTCGAAATCCTCAAAGGGCAGCGCGACGTCGACGAATTGCGCAAACGCGAACTGCGGGAGGAAGTGGCACCCGCCGGTGTTGACGGTGAGGCCCGGGAACCGCGCGCGGCACCGCTTGAGGGCCTGCGGGGCGAAGTTCTCCTTGGAGATGCACTGGAAGAGCTTCGAGTCGCGCATCACCTTGACCGTCTGGGTGAGGTACTTGGAGAAGTGCGCGCAGTCGGTGGCGTCCACGGCGGGGTTGTTGCGTCCCCACTCCGACTCGAGCTTGGTGTACGGGCTGCGCTTGACGACGAACGAGTCGGGGACGTGCGCCTTGGGCGGGGTGTGCCACTCCGGGCACCCGTCGTAGAAGTCCGTCGCCGCCTCGTAGTTCATCTTTCCGAGGCGGTGGAAGCTGCAGTACCCGACCGCACCGCCGCTCTCGAAGACGAGATCCTCCACCGCGGTGCCCCCCGTGCGCGGGATGTGCACGAACGACGGCACGCGCGAGGACTTCATCTTCATCACCGTGACGACCGAGCCGACGACGAGGAGGGCGACGATCGCGACGACGCTGAGCGCGACGGTGAGGGAGAAGCGGCTGCGGTTCCCCACCGACGTGCCGCGCGAGCGCCCTCTGCCCTCGCGAACGCTCCCGGCGCGCGAACCAACACCCGCGCTCACGTTGCTCTCGACGTCCGAGGGGACCGCATCCTTCAGGCCGCGCCAGGAACCTTTCAGGAGCGCGGTCTTCTCGTCGTCCGACTCCGGAACGCTCACGAGCGACATCGCGCGTGGGTGAACAGGTCGGGCGCGCGGAGGTGTGCGCGGCGGGGGGGAGGCGCGGGGGGTACCCCCGCGACGACGCGGACGAAGGAAAAAGCGAAAGCGTATCCATACGCCGAGTAGAGTAAAGTTCGAGACCGACCAGATCTGAACGCTCGGACGTCGGAAAAACAGCAGATCGCACGGAGTTGAGGCAAAATTGCCAAAATTGTCACTTCGCTCCATATTTCGAGACTAGCTATGCGTGGAATTACCTGCTGATGGTAAATTGCAGTGACTGTTCGTCATTGGCGCGCTGCTGGCGGCGAGAAGTGGTCGGAATCGTCTGACGAACCCCGTGTGTCACTGTCGACACGGCCGTCCGTATCCAGCTGTCGTACGGTGACGACCCAAACCAACTTCGCTAGGTTCGACAGTTGGGCGGCGCGCGCCGCGTTCGCCGCCGCCGATCGACGCTCGACCCGCGTCGATCGGCGCTCGACGAGCGCCGAGCGCGCGACTTCGCGCGAGCGTGCGGGATGTGGTGGTCCTCGTGGGGCGGTAGTTCCCGCTCGGTTCGGCCCGCGAGTCGCACGCGCGGCGGATCCGCACCCCGCCTCGAGGAGGATCGCGACGAGTCGCGCCCGCCCAGCGCGACGGGACGTGCGCGATCGCGATCGTTCGGATGCTCGAGCGATTTCGCCGTGGACGTCGTCGATCCGGTCCCGTCCAGGCCTTCCTCGCGCCAGGGCGGGTCGTCGAACCGCGTCGGCGTTGACGCGCTCGAGCTCGCGAGTCGACTTCGCGTGACGGCGGACGAAGCGGAGTCGAACTTCGGGGGAGATCGCGATTCGAAAGCCGGGAAAGCAGCCGCCGCGGTCGACGACGCGCCGGGAGGAGGACATCCGTCCGGGACGCCGGTCGAGGATGGATCGTTCGCATCGGGCTCGTCCGCATCGGGCTCGCCCGCGTCGACGCACGCCGCGGGTTGGGAGTCCCCGAAAATCCCCGCGCAGCCGGGCGTGGCGCACCAGAAGAAGCTGCCACACGTGCCGAAAGTGCTCGAGGGGAGAAAGTCCCTCAGGAAGTCCTCGCCGCTGAGCCGAGAGGGGAGCGCGAACGACCTCGCGAGCTTGCGCCGCACGAACTCGTGGAACGACGTGAAGTCCCTCGCCGTGGAAGGCGGGGGCGGGTAGAGGGGGCCGGAGCGGCGACGCGAGAGGCTCGCGAGCACCCGAGCGCGGCGTTCGGATGTAAAACAAGATAAAATACGTGTACCGTCCGCGACGCGTCCTCTTCGTCCGATGCCCCCTCATCCCTTTGTATCCTCCGCTCGCCGCGCGTACTTCCGCAGGCCTTCCTCCCACGCGCCCTGGCTCATCCCCCCGGGGCAATACACCGATGTGACCCCGAGCTGCGCCACCTCCTCGACATTGATGCCTTCGTTGTCGAAGAAACACATGCGGTGGTAGGGCACGCCGGTTTTCTCCCGGAGCGAGGCGAGGTGCTTCCTCTTGGACCCGGGGTAGATCTCCGCGAGGTCGCCCGCGACGTCCTGGAGCGTCACGCCCGGGGCGATGACCTGCAGCTTCATCGCCTCGCGCGCCCACTGCGCGCGGTTCGTCCTCGACGCGACCGCGACGCGCGTGCCCTCGAACGCCTCGTGCGTGTGAATCATCTTGAGCGCCTCCCGCGCGGCGGGGTACACCGCGAGCTCCTCCCCGCAGACGTCCGTGACGCGGCCGAGCTCGTCCTTGCTCCACGGCGCGCCGCACATCATGTACAGCTCGGGGAACCACACCGTGTCGTCGAGGTCGAAGACGATGAGCTCGGGCACGCGCGACCCGAGCGTCACGGGGGGTAACCTCACCTGATCCGCCATCGCCGCCTTGTTCACTCGAACGCGCGCCCGACGCGTCTTCGTCTTACCGCGCCCCCCTCTCCCGCCGCGCCGACCCCCGCCGCGCCCCCCGCGCCCCCCACCCCGACCCCCGCCGCCCCCGCCGCGCCCCGAGGCGACCGCGTCGAGCCCGCGCGCGTTCGCCGCGATCGTCATGTTGTGTTTCGCGGGGACGCTTTTCGTCGCTTTTCGTCCAGTAGATATGACGCCGCGGACCGAGACGTGGGGGGTTCCGAGTGATCGCCGAAGCCGCGCGTCGGTCGCGGGTCGGCCTCTTTTTACACCTCGCGCTAATTCCCCCTCCGCATGGCGTCTCGCTCGCGCAGGATGGCGTTTTTCGGCCTCGCGGGTCTCGCCGCGCCGCCCCCCGACCCCGGGCGCGGCCTCCCCGCCCCCCCGCCCGCCCCGGCCCCGGCCCCGGTGGAGTACTCCAGGTACGCGCCCTTCGCCCCCGAGAGCGCGAGCATGGACCCTTTCGTCCGGCGCGCCGCCCCCACCACCCCCACACCCCCCGTTCGCTTGCGGATGTCGTCGTCGTCCTCCGGGAGGAGCTCGTCCCCCGCCTCCTCCTCGCCCAGGCGAAGCACCTTCTCCAGGAGCTCGATCTGCGACGCGCGCGCGCTGTATTTGAGCTGCGCCTTGTCCCCCTCGGCGATGAGGTCGGTGACCACCTTGAACGCGTACCCCTGCTGAATCAGAAACTGCTGCCTCTTGGTGCTGAAGTACATCTCCTCCGTGTCCGTGGAGACGAGGGAGTAGAAGAACGCGTTGTGGTCGTCTGCGCTCACCTTGACTTCCTTCCCGCTCGCCATCGCCGCCAGCGCCGCGGCTTTCGGCCGCAGGATCCGCCCGAGCCGCTGCGCCTCCTGCCGCCGGCTGCCGCCGTGCGACGAGATCTGGATGATCACGTTCGCCTCCGGGATGTCGATGGAGTTATCCCCCACTTTGCTCAGGAAGATGGTGTTGATCTCGTCGCTGAACTTGAACGCGTGCAGAACCCGCGTGCGCTCGGCGTGGCTCGTGTCGCCGTAGATGAGAGGTCTTCTGAGCGCGGTGGCGTACTCCCGCAGCGCGAAGATGTTATCGCTGAAGACGATGATCTTGTCCTTGCGCTGCTGCTCGTGGAACTGCATCAGGTACTGACACGCCATGAACTTGTTGGGGTTCATGCAGTACAGCACCTGTCGCTTCGCCGCCTGGTCCTTGCTGAGATACTTCTTGAAAAACTCCGCCGTCATCGGGCACCACACCTCCACGCACTGCACGTTCGCGATGTGCCCGTCGCGCTGCAGGTCCAGCCAGTTCGCCTCGTACAGCTTCGGCCCGATCAAAAAATTCAGATGCTCCACCTTCTCGTCCTCGCGAACCAGCGTCGCGGTCAGGCCGAGCTTGCAGTGCGCCTTGGTGATGCCGATGACCTTGCGGAACATCGCCGCGGGCACCACGTGCACCTCGTCGAGGAGCATGATCCCCCACTCCCTCCCGCGGAGCTGCTCCAACACCCGCCGGCTCTCCTCGCTCCTCTTGCCGCCCGCGCTGACCATGTTGTACGTCGTCACGCACACGCACGCCGTGCCCACCGGCGGGAACTGCTCCTTGTTCTGCGACGTGAACCGCACGATCTCCTTATCCGTCAGGTTCGTCCACAGCTTGAACTGCGCCGCCCACTGGTCCACGGAGACGGAGGACGTGCACAGGCACAGGACGGACTTGCGCACGCGGCTCGCCGCCGCGATCCCGGTGAGCGACTTCCCCGCGCCGCACGGGAGGACGATGATCCCGCTTCGAGCGCGGCCGTTGCCGAACATCTTACTCAGCGATTTCTCCTGGTACGGCCGGATCCGCGTCATGGGCTTGAGCGCGATGTCCAAGTCCGGGTTCCGCGTGTCGTTTCGAAAATCGTACTCCTCCAGCGTCGGGTACCCCAGGTTCCCGGGCAAGCACCGCTGCTTGACGTGCTCCACCTGCTCCGCGGCAATCTCGAACGAGCTCATCTCGCGGTGAGGGTCGTACTCCGGCACGAGCGTCGCGTCGAACGTGCTCACTTTCTCCCGCCCCTCGGCGGCGTCGGCCCCGTCGGCGCCTTCGGCGTCCGCGGCGTTCGCCTCGACCGCGAGTTCCGTCGCCGCGCCGGCGACGGCGGCGGCGGCTTTGTCGCGCAGCGCGGGGGCGACGGTGAACCCTCCCGCGCCGTCGGCGCCCGGGTGCGATCCCGCGGGCGGGGCCACCCTCGCGCGTCTCACGATGTCGTCCGCGAGGAGCTCCTTCAGGATGTTCGGGTCCGGGCTCTCGAGGAAGAACCTGTTGCGCTGGAGCACGAGCTTGACTTTTCCGTAGTTGGCCGTGCACGCGCGCACGAACTCGTGAATCTCGGGCGAGAGCTCCGTCTTGGAGAGGCGCCCGAGGACGCCGAGGATCGTCGACGTCTCGAGTCCGACGGAGACGGCGGCGTAGAGCGAGTGCGGCGTGAGGACGTACTCGTGCATGTTCGCGGGGCGGCACACGGGCTCGGCGACGGAGATGAGGAAGTCGTACGCGGCTTTGTACACGGGGGAGAAGGACTCGAGGAAGATGCGGCCGTCGGAGCAGATCCAGAGCGGGCGGTTGGCGTGGTCGGGCTTGAGCGCGAGGTGCGCGTAGTCGTTCTCGCCGAAACCCGCGCCGCCCTCCCAGATCGCGTCCACGTCCTCGTCATCGCTCGCGTCCTCGCCGTCCGAGTCGAGCTCGTCGTCCTCGTCGTCGATGTCGCGCCTCCGACGCGAGGAGAAACGCGCGAGCTTTCCAGCGAGCGCGCCCCGGGAGGAGGCCCCGGCGGCGGCGCCGCCGCCGCGCGCGCGAGGTTTCGATCGCGGCGCCGCGCGCGACCTCCCCGCGCCGCGCCGAGCCGCGCTCGCGTCCGCGTCGTCGTCGTCGTCCTCGGGTTCCTCCTCGAGCGACTCGTCGCGGTCTGATTCGTGGTCCTCGTCCCCCGACGAGTACGCCTCGTCGTCCGCGGCGGAGCGTCGCAGAGAGACCTTCAGCGCGGCGCCGGCGTCGCCGAGCGGCTCGCGCTTCATCTTCAGCTTCAACCCGCCGCCCACCACCTCCTCGGCGATCCCATCGTCGCCCGCCTTAGCCGTCCGCGCGCGCTTCGGGTCCGCGTCGTCCTCCGTCGCGGCGGGGTCGGCGTCGGGGGCGTCGCCGTCTGCGCGCGTCGGAGATGAGAGGGGTCGCGTCGGGACGGGGTGAGTCGAGGGAGGGGAGGCGGGGCGCGAGGAGTGGCGGTGCCCTAAAACGCGCGATTCGAGGGGACGAGCGAGATCGGGACGCGCACCTCGCGTCCGCTTCATCGTGACCTTCATCCGCGGACCCATCGCGGCCCTCCGTACGTCCAGCGCGCGCGGTGGGGGCGGCGCCCGAATCCCACCGCGCGGGGCGACGAAGGCGCGGCGCGGCGCGAGATGGGAAGGAGGCGCACGCTGGAAATCGTGGTGACACTGGGCCGCGACTGAGCAACTTTCCCGACGACGACCTGGGGTTCAGTGCCGCGCGCACTCAATTGAAACGCTGTTGTGACATCTTGAAAGTTTGCTCTCTCCTGGGGCCTACTCGCCGTCGTAGCACGACCCTCCCGGCATGTGCTTCATCGGCGCGAAAGTCATGCGATGGTACGGGCACGGTCCGTGCTTGTGAATGGCGTCCATGTGCGCCTTCGTCCCGTACCCCTTGTGCTCCGCGAACCCGTACTCGGGGTGTTTTTTATCGATTTCGATCATCATCCGGTCGCGCGTCACCTTGGCCAGAACCGATGCCGCGGCGATGCACACGCTCTTCGCGTCGCCCTTGACGATGGCCTCCGCGGAACCCTTGAGGGGTTCGGGGATCCTGTTGCCGTCGATCAGCGTCCAGTCGGCCTTCGTGCTGAGGCCCTCGACGGACTTGTGCATCGCCTCCATCGTCGCCTCGAGGATGTTGATGGAGTCGATCTTCGCGTGGTCGATGACGACCACGGACTTGATCACCTCCGGGTTCTCCATGAGCTCCTCGAACACCTCCTCGCGCTCCTCCTCCGTCATCTGCTTGCTGTCGTTGATGGCCTCGATGACGAGGTCCTCGGGGAAGACGCACGCGGCGGCGACGACGGGGCCCGCGAGCGGACCGCGGCCGGCTTCGTCGACCCCGCACACCACCTTCTTGCCAGCCGCCCAGCACCGCTCCTCGTGCGCGCGGCTCGGACCAGCCTTCTTCGGCTTCTTCGCCGCCTTCGCCGCGGCCTTGGCGTCGGCCTCCGCCTTCATCGTGCGCTTGCGCCCGGAAGTGCGGGTGGGAGGCTTCTTCTCGCCGTCCGCGCCCGCGGTCGTCGGGATGTCCACCTTGATGTGCTCCACCATCTTCACGCCCTTCTTGAGAAACGCGCCGAGGCCCATCTGCTTCGACGACATGGCGGCGAGCCCGGAGGCGTGGTACAACGCGGAGGGGGGGGCGCGGGGGACGACGCGCGCGCGGAAGCTCAGGAGGGCGAGCGAGGTGGACAGGCGGTGCGCGCACGCCATTGCGAGCCGAGGCGAGGGGCGGGCGTTTGAACGAGGCGATCGGCGATCGAAAACGAAACGCTGGACAAGTGCGAAAATGATGGCGCCGACGATTTGATGCGCAGCAGGACGCCTGCTGTTGGGCACGACTGGATGCAGTTTACACAGCCCGCCCCGCCGTCTTCCGGCGCCTCTACCCCCTCCTTCGCGCCTCCCCCTCCGCCGCTCACGCCGCCTGCTGACGCGAGAGCATCACCACCCAGGAGAGCGCGATGCCCGCGAAACACACCCACCCGCCCACGTCGTACCAGAAGTCTTCGGGCGACGCCGCCGCGGGTCTGCCGCCGCCGCCCGCGCCGCGCGCCGCGTCCGCCGCGCCCGCCGCCATCGCCTGCTGCTCGGCCAGCTGTCGCTGGAGCTCCGCGTGGAGGCCCGGCGCCTTGTCGGTCATCTCGAGCGCGCGCTTGTAGTTGGGCTCGGTCGGGTCCTCGTTGTACGCGCGCTGGAAGCAGTCCTTCGCCTGGTCGAAGTACTCCTTCGCCTTCGAGGCCTCCTGGTAGAGGAATCCCTGGCTCGTCAGCGCGTTGCCGAGGCACCACAGCGCGTCGTGCTTCTTCGGGTTGATCTTGAGCGCCGCCTCCAACTTGCTCACGGCTTGCTCGATCATCTCGACCGCCTCGGGACCCTGCTTGAAGTGCGCGAGTTCGAGGAGCGCGCCGCCCCATCGCGTGAGCACCTGGTGGAGGAACGAGGGAGGGGGACGCGGGGTCGGGGGCCGCGAAGAGGCGCGTCAGCGATCGGCGCGAGCGCGGGACCGCGAGAGTGTGTACTCGTCCGGGGCGACGATCGCACGCGCGCGGGTGCGAAGGAGGCATCGGGACGCACCTGCGCGTCCTCAGGGTTGGCGCGATGGTTCTGCTCCTCGAGCCGGCGCGTTTCCTCGTAGAACATCATGCGCTTGAGGTCATCCTCCGGAAGCTCCATCTGGGTCATCGTCGCGCGTTCGCGCCGGGAGACGGGGAACGGGCGAGATCCGATGCGGCGTGAGTTCGCGCGCGGAAGTGCGTCGCGAGCGGGCTACGAGGACGTGCCCGAGCCGGTCGAGAAGACGCGCGAGTGGTCGCGGAGCGTGTGCGTGCGTTCGCGTGTCCGTTCGCGGCGGAAAGCGCGCGAGCGTGTGCGGCGAGAGCGGCGGCGAAGCGCCCCTCAGACCTGCCGCCACACGGTAATAAAATCCCGCCCAGCCTGTTGAGCCAGCAGGCGGCGGATCGTAGTAGTCGTCGTCGTTCAAGCGCCGTCGGCTTCACGTCGGCATCTGAAAAATGCCGCCGCCGTCGCTGCCCGTTCCCCCCCGCGCGCATTTCCCCCGCGCGGGGCGTCTTTGGGCGCGATGGCGGTTTTGCTCGAGACGAGCAAGGGCGACATGGTGATCGACCTGCAAGTGGACGAGGCGCCCAAGTCTGCGAAGAACTTCCTCAAGCTGTGCAAGTGCAAGTACTACAACAACGTCCTGTTCCACGCCGTGAGCAAGGACTTCGTCGTCCAGACCGGGGACCCCACGGGCACGGGCAAGGGCGGGAGCTCGATCTACGGCCAGCTGTACGGCGAGCAGGCGCGCTTCTTCGAGGACGAGATCCGCGCCTCGCTGAAGCACAAGGCGAAGGGCACGGTGAGCATGGCGAGCGCGGGCGGACCCGACCGCAACGCCTCGCAGTTTCTCATCACCGCCAGGGAGGACTGCGACGCGTTGGACGGGAAACACACCATCTTCGGCCGCGTCTCGGAGGGCCTCGACGTCCTCGACGCGATCAACGAGGCGTACTGCGACGCCTCGGGCCGCCCGTTCCAGAACATCCGCATCAAGCACACGATCGTGTTGGACGACCCGTTCGACGATCCCCCGGGCCTCGCCGCGCTCGTCCCGGACGCGTCCCCCGCGTTCGTCCGCGACCCGAACGACACGTGCCTGGAGGACGACTGGCGACCCGAGGAAGCGGAGCTCGATCCCGAACAGGCGGAGAAGGCGACGCGAGAGAAGGAGGCGAAGAACCGCGCGGTGGTGCTGGAGATGATCGGGGACCTTCCCGACGCCGACGCGAAGCCGCCTGAGGAATCGCTCTTCGTGTGTAAGCTGAACCCGGTGACCACGGACGAGGACCTCGAGATCATCTTCGGGCGGTTCGGAACCGTCACGAGCTGCGACGTGATCCGAGACTACAAGACCGGGGACTCGCTCTGCTTCGCGTTCGTGACGTTCGAGAGGAAGGAGGAGGCGGAGGCGGCGTACTTCAAGATGGACAACGTCCTCATCGACGACCGACGCGTCAAGGTCGACTTCAGTCAGTCCATGCACGGGTTGTGGAGAAACTACAAGAGGTTCGGGAAAAAAGGCGGCACCGCGGAGGACGGGGACGAGGCGTCCGCGCGCGGGGCGAGCGGCCGCGGGCTCGCCGCGGGGGGCGGAAGGGTCAACCGCGAGTTTCGAGCGGGAGACGGGCGGAAGACGTACGAGATCAAAGGCGCCGCGCTCGGGCACATCGGCGGAGGCGGCGCGCAAGTCGGCGGCGGGGGCGAACCGCCGCGCGAGACGGCGAGGCGAGACGGCGGCGAGGAAGATGGACGCGGAAGGCCGGAGCGACGCGATGACGGCGGGCGCGAGAGAAGCCGCAGCAGAGAGCGACGGCGACGTCGCGACGGGAGCCGCGATCGGGGCGAGCGCGACGGGAAGAAGGAACGCAGACGAGGGCGAAGCCGGAGTCGAAGCCGAAGCCGAAGCCGAGATCGCGACCGAGAGAGGGACCGGGATAGGGATCGCGACCGCGATCGGGACCGCGATCGGGACCGCGATCGGGACCGCGATCGGGACCGCGATCGGCACCGCAAGAAGGATCGTAAGCGGGATCGGAGCAGGAGCCGTAGCCGCTCGCGCGATCGGCGCCGGAGGAAGGCGCGCGGGTGCGATCGAAGCCGAAGCCGAAGCCGAAGCCGCGATCGGGGGTCGGATCGAGGGTTCGATCGAGGGTTCGAGCGCGACCGTGATGCGGGCGGCGGTCTCGAAGCGTCTCGGGAGAAACCCGGGGGGCTGGAGGTGCGTCGCCCGCCGACGAAGGAGACGGCCGGCGCGGGCGATTACGATTACTGAGAGAGTCCTCTTCGCGCGCGAAAAGACGCCGGTTCGTGATTTTTTTAGTCATAAAAATACAGTTACAACGGCGGACGACGCGGACGTCGTATTTGCGCGAGACACGCACGCGCTCTCGCGCCTCACCGATCGTCCAGCATCTTAGCCTTGATGATCTCCAGGACGAAGACGCCGACGATGAGCGTGAGGGTGCCCAACGCGCCGAATCGAACAACCTTCATCGCCGTCGCCGCCAAGTCCGGATTTTCCCTCTCGAGGAAACGGAGGACGGCGAACGCGAGAAGCGCGGGCGCGCCGATGAGCCTACCCCCGTCCCAGAAGCACCGCCACGTCCAGTTGATGAGCACGAGCGGCATGGCGATCGGGATGAAGAGCGGAGCGAAGATGAGCTGGACGAACTTTTCGCCGAGGTCCTTCCCGTCGCCGAACCCGAACTCCCTCCACGTATACTTCAATGCCGCGTCGAAGTTGGAACCCATCAGGTCGAACGCGGCGGGGAGGCGAAGGCCCGTCACGCACGCGGCGACCGCGCCGAAATCCTTGAAGTCCACGAGGAAGGATTTGAGCGTCGGGACGGAGTGGTCGCCGGAATAGAGCAGAGCCGCGAAAGCGCCCAGTGCGCTCACAATCACGGCGACGTCGAACGTCGACGAGAGTTTCAACGCATCGACTTGGTTCGTCACAGGCGTCACCCCCGTGGTGGGTTCGTCCGCGTGCTCCTCGTCCTCCGACGCCTCGTTCGCCTCGCTCACCTCGCTCGCGCGCGCGATGCCGGATGCCCGGCGTCCGAAGAAGTGCCCGAAGAACGGTCTCCGCGTCCGCGTCACGTCGGTTGCCGCCGCGCTGCGACGGCGGATCGTGAAGGACGCGTCGGACGACATGTACCCGCGGCCTCGGCGATGCGCGACGGTGGGGGGTGTTCGTCGCGACGCGCGCGCGAGGGCGCGCGCCACGGGGTTCGGGCACAGGCGCGAGAAGCGCGGCCCGACGCCCGCGGAGATCGGCATCGACGGACGCGCGCTCGCGCGCCTCGAGAGTGCGACGTTGTTGAATCGAAACTGCCAGCTGGCTCAAAAAACAGCCCGAGAAAACTGGCCCCAAGTTTACCGGCGCCGAGCGCCGTTTCCCGCCATCCGCCACTCGCCGTCGCGCTCGAGGATGCTCGCGGTCTCGGCGCCGCCTCCGAGCGCAGGCACGATGCGCGCTTCCGCACTCCGCGCGCTCCGCTCGTTCGCCTCCTCCGCGCGCGCCTCCGCGTCCGACGTCCCCTCCGCGCGCCTCGCGTGGCGTCGCGCCCCTCGACTCCCCTTCGCGCGCTCGCCGCCGCGCGGGACGTCGCGCGGCGCCTCCGCGCACTCGGCGCGCTCGTCCGCGCCCGACGGCGGCGACGCCCCCCCCATCAACGCGGACGCCGCGCACGAGCGCGCCCTCGCGGCGGCCGCGGCGGTGGAGCGCACCCTCAGCGGCGGCGATCCCGGCAAGGCGTTCGAGGAGACGGAGGTGGATCGCGCCAAGGCGCAGATCCTGCGCTTTCTCAACTACAAGCCGCGGACGAAGAGCGAGCTCAGGGTGAAGCTCGTGGAGGACAAGCTCTACGACCCCGACGTCGCGAACGCCGCGATCGCCCACCTCGAGTCCGTAGGCGTCGTCAGCGACGTGGACTACGCCGAGCAGTGGGCCCGGTACAAGTGGCGCGCCGCCAAGTGGGCGCCCTGGCGCATTCGAACCAGCCTGCGCGAGAAGGGCGTGTCCGGCCGCGACGCCGCCGAAGGCGTCGAGCGCGTCTTCGACACCCTCGGCGACGTCGAGGTGGACGTGAGTCGCGCGAGCGAGCGGCGTGGGGAGGAGGAGGCTCCGGAGGAGACCGGCGAGGTGGCGATCGCGGGGGAGGAGACGGACAAGGGCGCGGAGCTGGTGCGGGCGGCGAGGAAGCGATGGGCGCTCTCGGCGGGGATGCCGAGGGACACGAGGCGGCGGAGGCTCAGCGCGTGGTTGGAACGCCGCGGGCACAGGACGGGGACCGCGAGGAGTATCATCGAGACGCTCGAGGCGGAGGACGAACGGCTCGAGTGGGAGCTCGAGGCGGAGGAGGCGGAACGGGAGAGAAACGGCGAAGGAGACGGCGCCGCCGGGTGAGAGAAGAGAAGAAGAGAAGTTGGCGTGATCATGTTAGCCGTCTCTGATTCTATCAGGGCGTAAACCTTTCGTCGTCGGCGCGTTGGCGCGTCGCGGCGCGTCTCTCCTCTTCGCCGCCGCCGGTCTGTCTCACCTCGTCCTCCGCGCGCTTCCCTCACCCGCGGCGGTCTTCTCACTTGGCGGCCATGCCTTGCGCGGCGACCTCGGCTTTCCCCGCGACCAGGAGGCTCTTGAGGCTCCCGACCTCGAGCGGGACGCCGGTGAGGGCGTTGATGAGGAAGAACCCGCCGAACATGTACGCGAAGGTGCCGAGGACGTTGACGCAGAACACCGTCAGCGCGAACGCGAGGGGCTTCTTCTTCCCGGGGACGTACTGCCGGAAGAACTCCACGATCTTGTCCGTCCACGGGGAGATGGCCACGCTGAGGCCCATGCGCGCGGGGCGCAGGAAATTTTGGATCATCCACAGCCCGAAGTACGTGGTGACGAACGTCTGCATCGCCGCCTTGTCCACGAGGGGGGACGCGGCGTGCACCTTGACCGAGGTGTACATCGCGCCGAGGAGGGAGGAGACGTAGAACAGGTTGGAGATGAGGCCGTACGACAGGAGCGCGGCGCCGCCGAGCGCGGCGAGGGTGCCGCGGTCGATCTTCCCCGCGCGCGCCCACCACGCGCGGAGACCGCCTCCTCCCCCGGCTGTGCTCGAGCCGCTCGAGCCGCGCGAGCCGCGACCGCCCCAGTCCGGGTCGCCGTAATTGTACCCGTACGACCACCCGTAGTCGTAGCCGTAGCCGTATCCGTACCCTCGCCCCGCCGCGCGCGTCGTCACCGCGCCGTCCGACGCGTCGGAACGCCCGCGAGGGCGCGCGACGACGCCGAAGGCGACGCGCTCGTGGAGATGAGGATTGGTGTCGCGGAACGCGGGCGTCGCGCTCGGATGCGCGCGCGAGCGAGAGGCGACGCGCGGCGCCGACGCCGGCGCCGGCGCCGAAGCGAACGTTCGCAGCGTAGACATCATGCGCGTCCGCGGGAGGCGCGGCGCGGTGGAATGCCGCCGCGCGCGGCGCTCGGTCCCGAAGGCTATCCAACTTGTCGTCTGAGGTGTCCGAAGTCGTGGTCTGCCCGCACGAGCGCTGATTTTCTCAGGCGAGGCCTCGAACGAGCGAGCCGGCGCATCGTCAGCCCGGGTTTTGGAACCGTGAGTTTCCGGTTCGCGCGACGCGCGCCCGGAGACGCGCGCGCGCGAGGTTCTCGAGCGATCGCGAGCTGCTTTCCCGCCGTGCGCGAGCCGACGGCCCGTCCGAACATCCAGACGCGCGCTTGTGGTCGACCGCGCGGCTCGACGACGCCAAGAACGAGACGCCCCGCGCCCCGGCGCCCCAAGGAAAAAAAACCGCGTTCGGCCGCAAACCTGGTTCGCAGCACACCCCTGGGCTTCGCACGCTTCCGCGCGCGAAGAGAAGCGCGCCGGCCACGCGCGCGGTCGCTGCACAGCGTAGCGCGCCATGGTACGTGTTGCGCGCACCCATCGTGCCCCCCCCCCGCGGCCGCCGCGCACGTCTTCGCGCGCGTCTTCGCGCGCGTCGCCCCGCGCCCGCCCCGCGCGCCGCCCGCTCTTTCCAAGCCGCCCGCGTCTTTCGTCCGGGCGCCCAGCCTGACACGCGGCTCACGCCGTTCCTCCCGCCTACCCACGCAGGTGAAGCTCCAGCCGTCGATCGGGCCCGGGGAGGGCGCCGATGAGGACGCGGTGGACGCGACGTACGCGGCGCTGGAGGTGCCGCGCACGTTCGGGGCCGCCCCGGAGCCCATTCGTAGCGTGCTCTCGCACTCGAAGAGCCACCCGCGTATGCTTGAGAGTGCGTCCGCGGTGTTTTTTCCCGCGTGCGATGCGCGTCAACCGTCGCGGCGATTGTCCCGCCTCGACCCGTCTATCGCGCGAAGTGCGCCGTGCTGACGCGCTGGATCACCCCCGATTTCGCGCAGGTAATGCCACGTCCCACGTCTGGCCCTTGGGCGCGCTCGCGGAGCTCCTGGACAAGTACGCGCGCGCGCCTCGCCGCTCCCGCCTCCCCACCCGCGTGTGCCGTACGTCCGCTCGACAGCTGTGCCGCCGCTCCCTCCCGACTCACCGCGGCGTCCCGGTCCCCTTTCTCTCTCATCGCGCAGCTCCCAGGACAACGAGTGCGGGGCGAAGAACGTCGCCGTCGACGCCTTCAAGATCGCCCCTGGTAAGATGGCCATATCCGTTCAGGACGACGGGCTCGGGATGGCGCGAAGCAACTTGCACTGCATGCTCTCCTTCGGCTTTTCCAGCAAGGAGCACGTCGTCGGCAACGTCGGGCGCTTCGGCATCGGGTTCAAGTCCGGGTCCATGCGCCTGGCGAACGACGCTCTGATCCTGACCCGTCGCGACGGCGAGGCCTCGGCGGCACTCCTGTCCATCACGTTCCTCTCCGCCATCGACGCAGACGACATCCTCATCCCGATGTTCACGTGGAAGACGGAGAAGGGGCCCGGGGGGAGGCACTCGTACGTCGCGCACGAGCCCGCGAACACGGCGGAGTGGGAGGAAAACATGGGCGTGATCGAGAAGTACACGCACCTTCCGAGCGAGGCGGACGTCCTCGCCGAGCTCGACAAGATCGACACGCCCACGGGCACGCGCATCGTCCTCTTCAACCTGAAGGACCCGCCCGAGTTTGATTTCTCCGTCGCGAACGACATCCGCATGCTCGGCTTGACGGAGGACAAAGAGCGCACGTCCTCGCGGAGGCCGGTGTACCAGCAGCACCGCCCGGGGCAGCAGATGACTCTGGACGTCCCCGAGGATTACTCCCTCCGCGCGTACATGGAGGTGCTCTACCTCCGCCCGACGGTGAACTTCACGCTGCGCGGCAAAGCGATCGAGCCGCGGTGCCCGATTGAGCGTCTCGAGCTGGAGTACTACCAGTTCGACCCGTACACCCCCCAGGGGATCCCGGAGGAGCGCCGCACGCCCGTGGTCGTGCACTACGGGTACTCCACCGCGGGGACGAAACACTGCGGGTTCCACATCTACAACAAGAACCGCTTGATCCGGATGTACGAGCGCTACGGCGCGCAGCTTCAGGCGAACACGATGATGAAGGACATGCTCGGCGTCATCGAGGCGGATTGCCTCGAGCCGACGCACAACAAGCAGGCGTTCAACACCACGGACATCGCGTACCAGAAGGTCCAGAAGCACATCGAGAAGACGATGCACGATTACTACTTCGGCGTGCAGGAGCTCCGGCTCGCGGGGATCGGCGCGGGGGGACAGAGGAGAGTCACGGGCATTCGAAAAGAGAACAAGGGACAGAAAAAGAAGGGGGCGAAAAACGGGAAGGGCTCGGGGAAGGAGGCGGAGAAGGCGGCGGCCAACAAGCGTCAGAAGACGAACCACCCGCCGAAGTTCAAGGAGGTGGAGGCGTTTCCGAAGATTTTGCGCAAGCTCATGGGTCACAAAGACAGCTGGGCGTTCAACGAGCCCGTGGACGCGGAGTACTGGGGCGTGCTTGACTACTACGAGATCATCAAGACCCCGATGGACTTCGGCACGATCGTCACGAAACTCGACGGCGGCGAGTACAAGACCGAGGGCTCGTCGCACGGACCCCAGATGTTCGTCTCGGACGTCCGCCAGGTGTTCTACAACGCGTGGACGTACAACCAGCCGGAGCACGTCGTCTACGGATACGCACAGGAGGTGGCGCGGCTCTTCGAGAACGAACTGCGCAAAGTCGTCGGCGAGGACGACCAGTTCGGCCTCCTCGCCGGGAACGTGCTCGCGATGTGCGGCGCGGACCCGGCGCCCCGGGTCACGTCGCTGAACGGTGACGGCGACACGGAGCCGCCGGCGAATCGTGAAGTCGATCCCGGCGAGGATCCCGGCGACGCGGCGAACGGCGGCGCGATAGTCGTCAAGGGGGAGGCGGAGGGCGCGCGAAAAAGCGCGAGGGACGGGGCGGCGTCGGCGGTTGCGGCGGCGGCGGACCAGGAGGCGATCAGGGCGCTGGTGGAGACGCGCGCGGCCCAGGCGATCGCGGCCGCGAACGCCAAGGTGGACGACGTCCTGAAGCTTCTCAAGGACGAGCGCGCGGAGCGCGAGACGTTCGAGGCGGAGGTGGAGGCGACGCTCGCCGAGACAATCCGCGCGGCGCGAGAGGAGGAGCGGGCGAAGTACGCCAAGCTTCAGAGCGAGAGGGAAACCCTCCTCTCCGCCCTCCAGGACAGCTCCGAGATGAAGAAGATGTACCAGGACAAGGTCAAGGCGCAGGAGGCGGAGATCGCGGCGCTCAGAGCGAAGGTCGAGGCGGTCGAGGCGGTGAATGGTGAGCAGTAGTCAGACTCGAAGCGGTCGGTGGGGTGACGGGAGAGGTCGAGCGGATCGCGTTCGCGACGCGGGGAGAGCGGGGAACCCGCTCCCGGGCGTCTCGCGCCGAGCGCGAGACGACCGCGCGGAGACGGACGCGAGCGTTCGCCGCCTTCTGGTTCGGGCGACGGCGTGTGATCGTCGCTATTTAAATCATGTAATGACGAGTACGTGGGGATGCCCCCTATGATATTGATAGTTTCGTTCGGCGGTTCGCGCGCGCGCTCGGCTCTACGCCGGCGCCGGCGCGTCCGCGGGCTCGTATTCGCCGCCGTCCTCGGGCGCGGGCGCGGGCGCCCCCTCCTCCTCCTCCTCCTCCTCCTCCTCCGGCTCGGGCGCGGGCGCGGGCGCCTCCTCCTCCTCCGGCTCGGGCGCGGGCGCGTCCGCGTCCTCCAGCGCGAGGTGCGGGAACGTGTTCGCGCGCTCATCCTCGGACATCTCGCTGTCGTCGTTGACGATGCGCCGGAGGTCATCCCCGTCGAACCCTCCCTCGAGGTACCCCCCCGAGTACGTCGCCTTGCTCCGCTCGGGCTCCTCCTCCGGCGCCAGGACCAACCCCTCGTCCACGAGCTCGGCTATGAATCGATCCTCGTGGAACTCGCCGTCGTCGTCGACGGCGTTGGTCGCCAGCGCCTCCTTGTTCGCCTCGACGCGCTCCAGCAGAGCTTTCATCACCGGGTCGTCCGTCTTCTCGCTCGGCTTCCCGGGCGCCGTCACGATCGGATCCAGGCGGTTCTCCGCGTACGGGTCCTTCGTGCTCACCACCTCGGTGCGGTAGTCGTCGTCGGCCCAGAGCGCGTCCTCGAACCCCACGTCCGCCGCCGCGGCGGGCCCGGGCGCGAGCGCCGCGAACGCCTCCGCGAGCTCGTCCACGGGTTCCCCCCCCGCGGAGGAAGGCCCCTCCGCCTCCGCCTCCGCCTCCGCGGGGGAAGGCCCCTCCGCCGCGCCGACGCTCGGGCGGAACTCTTCCGGGTCGGGGTGCCGCGCCGCCGCGTCCGCCTCCGCCGCCATGCCGCGGAGGACGTTGCCCCACCCGCCGACGCGCGCGTCCCTCGCGACGCGCTGCGCCGTCTCTCGGCTCCGGTCCCCCCCGCGTCGGCGAATCTCGCCCGCCGCGCGAGCCAGCATCGCGTCCCTCCTCGCGCCGTCGCTGAGAATCAGGTCCAACGCCGCGAGCTTCGCGCCGCTCTCCTTCGCGCCGCTCTCGACGCCGATCAGTTTGATCGCGGGATTATGCGAGGCCGCCTCCTCGACGGCGGCGGCTCTGCCGCCGCCGTACTTCGCCTCGTACTCGGCGACGTCCTCGAGCACGAGCGCCGCGTAGCTGTCGAACGCGTCGCCCAGGCCCGAGGTCCGAGGTCCTCCCCCGCCGGCTCCCCCCGAGCTCATCTCCGCCCCAGCCTCCAGACCGAACGCGGCGGGGTCGATGGACGAGGGGTCGAACGACTCGGAGTCGGACATCGAGCCCGATCGCGCGTGTCTCGTGTACTTGAGGCGCCTGTACTTGCGTCGCGCGTCGGCGTCCTCCGAGCTCGCGTCGCCGGAAACCTCGAGCTCCGACTCAAAGGGAGAGCGATACGCCAGCCTCTGCGCCCTGCGCTTGGGCGCGCGCGGGGGGGAGGTGTTGGCGCCCGCCGCGTTCACGGCGCGCGCGACCTCACCCTCCGCGGCGACGGCGACATCGCCCGTCTCCATCTCGGGGGCGTCGACCGCGGCGTCGAGGATCTCCTCCTCCTCCTCCTCAACCGCGGGCTGCGTCATGGCGGCGAGCGCCGCGCGCGTGTCCGCGGCGTCCATGGAGGCGACCGCGTCGTACCCGCCCGCGGGGAGAGAGGAGTGGTGCGTCGCGGTGAGGGTCACCAGGGTGAGCACGAGCGCGCCTGCGAGGGGAGGGAAGGCGTGGACGGAGGTGGGGAGGAGGCGTGGGGCGCGGGGGGGGGGGACGCGCG
>MDSW01056486.1_pt1 | contig 27725 bp, 3 predicted proteins | sample 811171 | NCBI WGS metagenome assembly MDSW01 (sample SAMN05326641, study PRJNA326480) | marine metagenome | isolation source: seawater | place: Atlantic Ocean: North West | collected 2012 | reverse complement strand
GGAGGCGATTTTATCTGCCACGCCGGGCTCGCGGATAAAAAACCCAGACCCTAACCCTGAAAGGTCGCGGCACGCGGACGGCCGCGGCGGGCGGGAACGCGCGATGCGGCGCGCGAGCGCGCGTTCCGCGGACCGCGAGGGCGGCGCGCGGTCGCGACGCGCGAGTCGCGCGGCGACGCGCGGCGTCGCTTCGGCGCTCGCGGTCGCGGGGCCGAGGAGGCGCGCGCGCGCGCCGGGTCGGGACGGTGCCGGGAAAGATTCGCGGAGCGCGGAGCGGCGGGCCACGTACCGCCACGACGGCGAAGCCGGTGTGCGAGACACGCGCCGCGGGCGCGGGCGCGCGAATCTGGGAACCGGTGAAGGAACCCGTCAGGGAAAGCCCCGCCATGTTGAGAAGGCCCGCCATCTTTGTCTGGTACTACGCGAGCGCGTGGGTTGCGGTCGACGGTGTGCGCGACGTCACGGGATTCCGCCTCAGGATAAAGGAGCGCGGAAAAGCGCTCGTCGGTTTCCGCCCCCCGCGGATGAAGCGCACGGGCGAGGGAAAAGAAAAGAAGGTGTTTTCCTCGGTCAACGCGGTCGATCGCGGATCGCGTTCATCGACGAACGTTTCACCGGTTTCATCGATGCGCGTTGATCGGCGACGTGGTTTTGGTCAACACGGATCCGCGGCGAGGAGCCAACGGGCCGGTCTCGCATCCCAAAACAGGGCCGTTCGACGCGGAGGGGCGCACAGGCTGCACCGCCCCCGGCGTCGAGGGGTGGTCGGAAACGCTCGCGCTCGGTGCGTAACCGGCGGGGCGTCGTCGCGCGAGCGCGCGCGGACGAGTCGTCGCGGGCGGGGCGCGGCGAAGGTTGCGCGCGCGGTCCGATTCCCCGCGGGGGCGGGCCGCGCGAGGGCACCACATTCGGGCGAACGGGCGCTCGTGACGACCGAGCGCGGTCGCCATGGGGGGCGGGAGCGGGTCCGGGACGGGCGCGGGGACGGCGGAGCCGCCCGCGACGTTCAAGGCCAACCCCGTGCACATCAAGTACCGAGCGTACACGGGGGGTGACGACCTGGCCGTGGACACGAGGGTGCGTCGCGAGCGCCCTCTCGAACGCGCGCGCTCCGGAGCGAGTTTTTTTCTTCTCGGACCGATCCGCACCCGGACGCGCGCGCCTCCCCGCGGCGGTCCCGTCGCCGGTCCGAGACCGAGCCGCGGCGCGCGTCGCGCGGCTTTCGCGCGGCCGAGCGCGCTCGACGCGCGAGCCCCCGCCCGTCTCGCCCGCGGCGTCCGTCTCCCCCGGCCTTTCCCTCTCGGGACGCGATCGCTCCTCCCTCTCTCAGAAGGCTGACGCGCTCCTCCGCTTCCGTCTCCTCGCCCCCCCGTCCCTCGCAGAAAACCGCCTCGCAGCACCTCCGCGACCTGGAGAACCCCCCCGCGAATCTCACGGGCCACCGCCCGACGCCGGAGATCATCGAGTTCCTGAACATATGCGACTACACCCACCAGGTCGTCTCGAAGGTCGGCGTCGAGGAGCCCCTGTTTCAGCCGTTCCCGCCCGAGCTCGGATTCCACAAGTACGAGGCGCACAAGACGTACGAGCAGACGCTGTGGTTCCGAAACAACGACTACGTCCCTCGCAGGGTGAAGATCGAGGACCCCCGGTCGAGGCACTTCACCGTGAAGCGTCTGCGCGGGAAGAAGGGCGGCGTCCTTCGCGAGGAGGCGGACGGCAAGGGGAGTAAGGTGGCGCCCGGGATGGAGGTTGCGTTTCGCGTCGTCTTCGCGCCGCTCGACCGCGAGGATTACGCGATCGACCTGATCGTCGCGACCGAGCGCGAGCGGTTCGTCGTCCCCGTTCGGTGCGTCGGCTCGAAGCCCGCGCTCGATTTCCCGGACGCGCTGACGTTCGAGCCGACGGCGGCGAAGACAACGGGGTACCTGCACAGGGCGGTGCGCAACGTCGGCGCCAAGCGCGCGAGGTTTCGCGCGTTCGCGCCGGAGCCGTTCAGCGTCTCCCCGCGCGAGGGCGTCCTGGACGTCGGGGAGGTGTGCCAGTTCAGGCTCGGGTTCCACCCGGAGGCGTGCGGGACGTACGAGGGGGAGATGGAGATCGAACTCGGCGAGGGGCTGGACCCGACGGTGACGCGGCTGCGGGGCGACGGCGCGGAGCTCCGCGTCGGCCTCGACCGCGGCGAGGTGGTGCACCTCCCGACGTTCATCCACAAGACGACGCAGAGGACGTTCAGGATCGTGAACGAGTCCGACCGAGCGGTGACGTTCGAGATCAAGCAACTCGCGGACTCGTACGTCGAGGAGGAGGTGCGCCTGAGGGCGACGGGGACGTTCGGCGAGACGATGAGACGTTCGAGAAGAGGGCGAGGAGGAGGCGCGAGCGACGACGACGGTTCCGACGGTGACGACGGCACCGAGGAGGCGGGCGTGGTGGGACTCTCGTCCGACGACGAGGACGCCATCCTGGGCGCGGAGGCTGTGGCGTTCGCCACGCGAACGGTCGGGCTGGACAAGGCGCTCGCGCGCGACGACTTGTCGTTTTCCGACCCGGATTTCACCGTCTCGCCGCTGCGCGGCGAGGTGGCGCCGAACGGCGCGTTCGAGGTCACCGTCCGATTCCACCCGACGCACGCGGGCGAGCGCACCGCGACGCTCTGGGTGGAGACGCAGGGCCGCGAGGACCGCCTGCCGATGCAGCTTCGCGGCCAGGCGGTGGGCCCGCTGGCGGTTTTCGCGTACGACGCGCTGGAGGTTGGCGAGATTTTCGTCGGCGCGGTGCACCAGTACGAGGTGGAGCTCGTGAACCGCGGCGAGATCGAGTGCGAGTATCGGCTCGAGCCGCCCGCGACCGAGGCGGGGAAGACCTTCAGTTTCAACCCGAGCGCGGGGGTGATGCGCGTCGGCGAGTCGCAGCTCGTGACGGTGACTCTGTGCAGCGAGCGCCTCGGCGCGTTCGACGAGTCGTTCGAGTTTGCCGTCGTCGGCGGCGAGCGGAGCGCGTTCCTCGACTTTCGCGGCAAGGTCGTCGGCCCCAAGTTCGAGGTGCGGGAGAAGGAGCTGGACTTTGGGGACGTCGCGTACGGGCACCTGAGCGCCCGGCGGTTCACGATCGCGAACCTGTGCGAGATTCCGATGCGGTTCGCGCTTCGGCTTCCCGCGTCGCGCGGCGCCGAGGGCGCGGCGGAGTTTTCGTGTCTCCCCGGCGCGGGCACGATCCTGCCCTTCGGAAAACAGACGGTGAGCGTGGAGTTCGTGTCCACGAGCGCGGAGAAGGCGTACGACGAGCGCGTCGTCCTGGACGTCCCGGGCGTCGGCGACGCGCTGGCGACGGTCGGCGTCGTCGCGCGGTGTCGCGTGCCGACGCTGGCGCTCGACGCGCCGCATGGAAGCGTCGTCGACTTCGGCGAGACGTTCGTCCGGCGCGAGGTAAAGGTCGTCGCGACGCTTCGAAACGCCACGAACCTCCCCGCGAAGTTCCGCGTCTCGGAGCAGGACGCGCAGAGTCGCGGGTTGGCGCGGTGGTCGGTGACGCCGAGCCACGGCGCGCTCGCCGGAAACGAGGCGACGGCGCTGACGTTCGCGCTGGAGGCGGCGTTTCTCGGCCGCGTCGAGCTCCCCGCGGCGATCCACGTCTTGGGCGCGGAGCATCGACCCGCGCGTCTGACGTTGGCGGCGGACGTGCGCGGGCCGAGGCTTTTGTTTTCGCGCACGCGGGACGGCCTCGCGACGGCGTTCGAGGGGTCCGTCCCGAAGATGCACTACGGCCGAGTCGGCGTGCTGAAGGATCGCGTCGAGACGCTCTGGATCCAGAACGACTCGGACGTGCCCGCGGAGATCAAGGCGTTCGTGCAGGACGTCGACAGCGCGTTCGAGGTGGACGCGCGCGAGAAGACGCTGGCGCCCGGCGAGGTGTTCGCGCTCAACGTGAAGGTGCACATGGACCAGATTTTGAGTTACCGCGACACGCTCAACGTGATGGTGATGGAGGGCGCGCCCGCGGCGATTGCGCTCGAGGCGGAGGGCGTCGGCTCGCTCATCACGTGCGACGATTTCGACGCCCCCAACGCGGTGGATTTCGGGCCGCAGCTCAAGGACCGGGCGTTCCGGCGCGAGATCGTCGTCACGAACAACGCGAGGAAGCTGCAGCAGCTCGTGTGGACGAACGTCACCGCGGAGGAGAAGCGCAAGCGGGCCATCGCGGCGGAGCCCGAGTTTCTTCGCGACATCGCGCGCGGCGGGAAGGTGTCGGGCGACGCCGCGGAGTACAAGGGGAGCAAGACGGACGGGGAGATGGGGATCGTGTGGCGGATCGAGCCGGAGCGCGCGACGGTTCCGCCCAAGTCCTCGATGGTGTTCACGCTCGTCGGAATATCGGAGTTTGAGGGGGAGATGCAGGAGACGCTCGTGTGCAAAAACACAGCCGGGAACGCCAAGGAGGTCACGGGGGAGGTGATGATCATCCACGCGAGCGCGTCGGTGTCGCTGCCTCTGCTGGACTTCAGCGCGAGCACGCTCGGGTTCGACTACAGCCACGATCCGGACGTCCCGTGCGAGCCCGAGCGCAGGCCCCTGACGATGCGCAACGTCTCGGAGCTCCCGCTGACGTTCGAGCTTCGCCCCTCGGGGCCCTTCTCGGTGGACAAAGCCGATTGGATCTTGGACCCGGGCGAGGCGGGGACGGCGGCGGTGACGTTCGACCCGGACTACCGCGGCGACCGCCGGTCGCACGAGGTCAGGAACACGCTCAAGGTGGTGTACGCGGACAATCCCCACGTCGACGAGGTGGCGATGGGCGCGGACATCCGGTTCCCGAACCTCGACGTCTCGGCGAGCGCGATTGATTTCGGCTCCGTCCTGAACGACACGACGAAGCGCGAGACGTTCACCGTCACCAACTCGGGCCACGTCCCGGCGCGGTACGAGTGGGTGTTCGACGCGTACGAGGACGAGGACGCGGACGAGGACGAGCGGAGTTCGATCGCGCCCGAGGAGTCGTTCGACTCGCGGGTTTCCGGCGGCGACTCCGGCGGGGCTCTCGCCGCGCGGCGCGCGCGGCGGAAAAGCCGCCGCGGCGGCGCGTCCAAGCGCGGGACGCCTCTGAAGACGGCGGCGCCGGAGCAGGTGTTCGACGTCCTCCCCATCCGCGGGTTGCTCCAGCCCGGGGAGACGGAGACGGTGGAGATTTCGTACTTCGCGCGCGCGGACTCCAAGATCGAGGCGTTCGCGGTGTGCGAGGTGGAGGGCGGGCCCTCGTACGACGTCGCGCTCGTCGCCGACGCGCACAGCATCAAGTACTCCCTCGACGCCACGCTCGTGGATTTCGGGCGAACGCCGTTCGACCACGTGTCGCACAAGACGCTCGTCCTGCGAAACGAGGGCAAGGTCACGTTCCCGTTCAGGGTCAACCTGAGCGGTCTGAGTCGCGCGAGCGTCGTGAGCGCGACGCCCGCGGAGGGCGTCGTGGAGGGTCGCGGGATGCGCCCGATCGCGCTCAAGATTCGCCCCGGGATCCCGGCGATCGTCGACGAGTGCTTCACCGTCGAGGTGGCGCACTTCGAGCCCGTTCGCGTGGCGGTTCGCGGCGAGGGCACGTACCACTGCGTCGCGCTGAGCCTGCCGCGCCTGGTCGACGACGAGGACGCCGAGTTTTACGAGCGCGGCGAGCGGTACCTTCTCGACCACGGCCCCAACCCGAACCTCCCGGAGCGGTTCCGCGAGCACTGGGTCGAGCCCCCGCTCGAGGACGTCGGCACGCTGGCCAACACGACGCTGATGGGCGTCACCAAAAACGCGCGCCCGATGACGGCGCGAACCAAACGCCGCGAGACGTACAAGGGGCTGTACCTCACCAACGCGCCGTTCCTCGCCAACGCGTCCACGGGGCGCGCGCTGAAGGACCTCGTCCCGCCGACGCCGACGCCGGACCCGAGCACGAGGGGCCCCACGCCGGACGCCGCGGACTGGGGCCTCGACGGACCGCCGTACGCGCCCTCCGAGCACGAAATCGCGCACGAGGCGGACCGACTCAGGATGGTCCGCGACCTGATTCGAAGGGAGGAGGAACGCGCGGCGATTCGAATCGAATCGGATCGCGAACGCGAGGAGTGGGAGAGGAGTCGGGCGGAGGAGGAAGGAGCCGGGGAAGGCGGCGGCCTCGTCGTCGTCCCCGCGCCTCCGCCGGGGAGCGCGCCCGCGGCGGGGAGACGCCCGAGCCGAGCGTACTCGTTCGGGTCGCGAAGGACGCGCGATTTTTTCCACGGCGGGTCGGCGCGCGCGTCGCTGCAGCTGCACCTGGCCAACCCGAACTCGCCCCCGCCGAAACTCCGCGGCACCTCCTCTTCTTCCCGCGGCGGCTTTTCGTTCGGCGGTGGGACCCCCAGCCGCGGCGGTTACGGGTTCAGTAACCCCGCGGCTGTGGCGGCTCGGTACGTCGTCGATTTCGGGCACGTCGCCAAGGGGTCTCGTTTGCGCAAGACGTTTCGCGTGCAAAACGCGGGGGCGGAGCAGATGCAGTTCCACTGGGACAAGATGGCGCTTCAGCTCGCGGGGTTCAAGATGCACCCCGAGAACATGCCGAAGCTCGCGGGGGCGCCGTACTACAGCTCCACGGACGTCACCCTCACCCTGGACACCTCGCTCGAGCACGTCGCCGCGGGCGTCGTCGACGTCGTCGTGCCTTTGCTCGTGAAGGGCGCGCCCCGCGCGCACGTGACGCTCCGCGCGGTGGTGGAGACGCCCGAGGTGACGCCGTCGCGGGTCGCGGTGGATTTCGGCGCCGTCCGAATCGGCCACCAGATGACCACGTACGTCCAGCTGCACAACGAGAAGAGCGTGGCGTGCGAGTGGAGCGTGATCAAACCGCCGGCGAGGATCAAGCGCCCGGGGGAGCCGGAGGAACCCCCCGAGCCGTTCCGGCTGGTGCCCTCCCGCGGCGCGCTGGCGCCGGGGGAGCGCAAAAACGTCAAGGTGATCTTCGCGCCGAACCGACACAGGAGGGGCCGGGAGCAACGCCGAGCGTTTCCGATTCGCGTCGAAAATAATCCCGAGACGCTTTTTTTGGACGCGAGGGGGACGGCGATTTCGGTCGCGGTGCGGTGCGAGCCGGGGGCGACGCTCGACCTCGGCGCGATCATGCCCGCGGCGCGCGCGGAGGGCGAGGCGGGGGAGGACGCGGCGGCGACGCCGCCGCCCGGCGACGAAACCGGCGATTCGGGCGAAAACGGCGACGGGGGGGAGAAGCCGATCGCGACGCCGCCGACCGTCTCGGAGAAGGCGGTGTGGCTCGTCAACGACTCGGGCGTGGACGTCGAGGTGTACTGCGTGGATTTCGACGAGCAGTTCGCGCTCGACGAGGAGGTTCTCCGCCACGCCGAGGGTCTCGCGGAGGCGGAGCCCGGGAAGGCGCGGCTCCTCCTGCCCCCGCGCGGCGTCGGCGAGGGGCTCTGGCCGCACCTCCTCGAGGCGGACGAGATTCGAAAGGAAAAGGAGGCCCTCGAGGCGGAGCGGGCGGCGAAGGAGGCGGAGGCGGAGGAGGCGTACGCCGCGCTCGTCGCGGAGGCGGAGGCGAAGGGCGAGGAGCCCCCGCCGAGGCCGGAGCCGGAGCCCGAGCCGGAGGAGGCGGAGGAGGCGGAGCCGCCGCCGCCGCCGCCGCCCGAGCACGACGACTCGAGAAACGTCTTCGTGCTCGCCGCGCCGTTCGCGATGTCGGACGAGTCGAAGGAGCTGTTCGCGGCCAAGTACCGCGTCCCCGAGATGGACGTCGACGCGCTCGTGCGCGAAGCCGCCGAGGCGGAGGGGGCGACCGGGGACGCCGTTCGAGCGGAGCTCGGCCTCCCGCCCCTAGAGAAGGAGGACGAAGAAGACGCGGGCGACGGCGACGAAAACGAAAACGAACGCGCCGACGAAAACGCCGACGAGGCGAAGGCGGACGGTCAGGAGGAGAAGGAAGAGAAGCCGGCCGCTCCGGATGAGGAGAATAAAGAGGAGGAGGAGGAGGAGAATCGGGCGGCTTCCCCGGAGGAGGCGTCGGACTCCGCCGCTTCCGCGCTCGGCGCCGAGTCCGAGGAGGAGCCCGACGACGAGCCCGTGGAGGGCGCGCTCCGCGTGCGGACGCTCGCCAAGGTTCTCGCCGAGTCCATCGCGACGACGTACTTCGACGGGTTCCTCGTCGACGGCGGCGGGTGTTCGTACGCGCCCGCCAAGACGGTGGCGCGCGCGTTCGTCCGCGCGATGCGACTCTCGCGCGCCGAGCCGACGCCGGCGGCGCCGCCCCCGAACGCCGACGAAACCTGGGAGGCGCCCAAGGAGGAGGAGGGCGCGTTCGTGCTCCAGGGGGGCAAGAAGCTCGCCGTCGTCTCGCTCGCCGTCGAGGACGACGTCGCGGGGAGGCGCGAGAAGGCGAAGAAGGAGGCGGACGCCGAGGCGGCGTGGGCGCTCGCCAACCCGGAGGAGGCGGCGGCGAAGGCGGAGGCGGAGGCGGAGGCGAAGGCGCGCGAAGACGAAGAAGGCGCGCGCGAAGCCGACGAAAAATCGTCGGACGAAGCCCAAGCCGAGGAAACGTCGGACGCCAACGACGAAGTCGAGGAAACGTCGGAACCTCCGTACGAGTTCGAAGCCGCCGCTTCGGCCGCCGCGCACCGCGACGCCGTCGCGGACCTCCTCCCCTTGTTCGGCAGCGCCACCGCGGGGAACAACTACGCCGTCGTCGTGACGGTGCCCACCGACGCGTGCGCGGACGCGGAGGCGGTGCTGGACGCCGCCGTCGCGCTCGGCGCGCCGGAGCCCCCCAAGCCCCCCGAGTGGATCCCCCCGGACGAGCTGATGTGCGTCGTGACCAAGCCCGCGGTTCGCGAGCGCAGACCGCCCGCGACGCGGTTCGAAATACTCACGCCCAAGGCGCAGCCCGAGTGGCCCGGGAAGAAGCGCGACGAAGAAAAAAGCGCGGAGGGATCCGAGGGCGGCGGCGGAGGGGACCTCGGAGGAGGGGAGCACCCGGAGAGAGAAGCCGACGACCGAAAGGAGGGTCCCGAGGACGCCGAGGAGGAGGAGGACGGGGGCGCGGCGGAGGAGGAGGCCGCGGAGGAGGATGACGGGGAGCCGTTTTCTTCTCAGACGCGTTGGCTGATCAAAGCCGGCGAGGCGACGCAGATTCTCGTCCGGTTCGCGTCGGACGCCGAGGGGGCGTTCGCGCACCCCCTCGCGTTCGAGTGCGTGGGCGGGACGCGCGCGGAGACGCTCGAGCTCCGCGGTCGGTCCGCGTTCCCCTCCATCTCCGACGATTACCGCGTCGTCCACCGCAAAAAGACGAGGAAGCGACCGCTCGAACACGAGATCGACCGCGTGTTCGTCGTCCACCCGCCCTCCTCGGTTCGACCCGAGGTTCCGGAGGACGCCGACGCCGCCGCCGGGGACGAAGGGGGGGACGTCGCGGCGGATCCGTCCGGATCCGCCCCCGCCGACGCCTCTCAGATCGCCCCTCAGATCATCCGGCCGCCCGCGCCCGGCGTGTTCGAGTTCGGCCCTCTGCTGAACAACCGCGAGGTTCCTCCGCCGCCCGAGCGCCCCGAGTGGACGGAGGGTCAGACGGACGAGGACGGGAACCCCGTTCCCGAACCCCCGCCCCTCGTCGCGGGGGCGCACCACCCGAAGCGTCACGTCGAGCGCTTCGCCATCGTCAACGACGGGGCGTTTCCGTGCGAGGTTGAGTTCGGGGCGCGGCTCCCGCTCGACCCGGAGACGGGCGAGGCGCTCGGCGAGGACGCGGGGGGCGTCGAGGGGGTGTTTTCCGTGGAGCCCGAGCGCATGACGCTGGACGTCGGCGAGGCGCGCGAGCTCCTGGTGTACGCGTATCCGAGGGGGGACCTCCCGCCGCCGACGGAGGCGGAGCTCGAGGAGGCCAAGAGGCGCGAGGAGGCGGAGGCGGCGGGCGCGCCGTCACCGACGCCGCCCCCGCCGCCGCGGGTCAACGTCAAGCGCGGGGTGGTGTTCGCCACGGTGCGGGATAACCCGAGCGAGATCGAGTTTCCCGTGTCGTGCGTCGGGGAGACCCCGAGGGTGGAGATGGACTGGCACCACCCGCCCAAGCCCGAGCCGAAGCCCGTCCTCGACGAGGAGGGGAACCCCCGGGTCGACCCCGAGACGGGCGCGCCGATGTTCGAGGCGCCGGAGCCGGAGCCGCCCCCGGGCGTGGTGTTCGAGCGACAGCTCGTCGGCGCCGTCGCGAATAAGCGCTTCACGGTCAAGAACGCGAGCCTGTTGCCCGCGCGGTGGCGGCTGGAATACCCCGAGTCGTTCGCGGAGGCGAGGGCAAAGGCTCTCGCGGAGCGACAGGCGGAGATCGACGCGACGCACGAGGCGGCGCTGGCGGCGCTGGAGGAGGGCCAGGAGCCCCCCGCCAAACCCCCCGACGCGGTCCCCGACCCCGAGCCGTTCGTGTTCACCCAGACGGGGGACCCGTTTGATTGGGGCGCGCACGACCTCGAGCCTCTGGGCTCGGAGACGATCGACGTCTCGTTCCGCGCCGACGCGCCGACGCCGCTCTTCGACGTGCCGTTCGTCCTTCGCGTCTTCGACGTCGAGGAGGCGATGGGCGCGCACCAGGAGGTCGAGGTCAAGGTCACCGCCGAGGCGCACGTCGAGGCGCTCCGCGTCGAGTACCCCAGGTCGACGGAGGACGCGGTACCCCAGGACGAACCCGAACCCGAACCCGAGACCGCGGAGGAGGCGGCGAAGAGACGCCCGGGCGCTTTGGATTTCGGCCTGGTGAAGGCGACGGAGCCGAGCGCGCGCGAATTCACGCTCGCCAACGACGGCGCGCACGCGGTCAAGTTCGCGTTTCGCGTGCGCACGAAGGCGGCGCGCGACCTGTTCGCGCTCGAACCCGCGGAGGGGGTGGTGGAGCCCGGCGCCGAGGCGACGGTGACGATGACGTTCAACCACGCGCTCCGGGAGGAGGCGGCGCCGGCGGATCCGGATCCGGAGGAGGCGATGGACGGCGCCGCGTCGGCGCCGGCGAAGCCTCCGCGGCCCGCGCCCCGCGAGGTGACGCTCAAGAACAACGAGGACATCATCCTCGACGTTTTCGACGCGGAGACGTCGGCGCCGATGGCGAAGAAGACCATCAGGACGTCGGTTCGCGCGGCGTTCGCCAAGTACGCGCTGACGCCCACCCGCGGCGTCGCCTTCGGCCCGCGCGAAGCTGGGGACGAGAACGCGCCCGCGCGCGCGTTCGAGCTCCGAAACGTCGGCGAGTTCCCGTTCGAGTTCAACTGGTTCGACTACGGCGCGCGGTCCGAATCCGAGCTCGAGCGCGACGAGAACGGCGACGTCCCGAAGCCCCCCAAGACGGAGGGCGCCGCGTTGACGCTGGGATGCTTCACGCTCGAGCCGCCCGCGGGGACGATCGCGCCCGGCGAAAAGGCTGAGATTTCCGTCGCGTTCGCGCCCGCCGCCGGCTTGGAGAACGCGCGACGCCACGCCGAGCTCGCGGGGTTGGACGTCGCCGACCGCGACCCGAAGGATCGACCCCTCGGCGTTCCGTACGAGATCTCCGGCGAGAGCTGCGTGCCCGGGATCGAGTGCGAGGACCTCGCGAGCGTATTCGAGGAGCACCGCGTCGTCCCGAGCCTCGACCCCTTCGGCGGCGACGACGCGACGAGGGACGTGTACGCCGTCGCGGAGAACGTCTTCAGCTTCGGACCGGTGGTGGCCGAGGAGGAGGCGCCGCCCGAGGAGGCGGCGCCCGAGGAGACGACGAACGACGAGCCGCGGGACGAGGAGGACGGGGAGAAGAAGCGACGCGAGAGACGTAAGAGACGCCCCGGCGTCGCCGCCAACCTCAAAATCTCCAACCCGGGCAAGGTGCGGTGCTCGGTGGACGTCGCGCTGGAACCCAAGGGGGAGGGTTCGGATTCGTCGTCGTTCCCGATGACGGTGCTTCCCGCGTCGCTGGAGATTCCCGCGCACGAACACCGGTACGTGACGGTGTACTTCGCCCCGCGCGGGATCGCGAGCTACGCCGCGACCTTCTCCGCGACCGTTCGCGGCGGCGAGGACCCCAAGACGAGGGGGTTCCGGTGCGAGCTCCGCGGCGACGGGACGCTGCCTCACGTCCGCGTGGAGGAACCCGGCGGCTTCGACGAGCGCACCGGCTTGCCGACGATTCGGTTCCCGCGCACGATCGTCGGCCGCAAGGTCACGAGGGACGTCGTGCTTCGTAACGACGGCGTCTTGCCCGCGCACGTCCGCGTGGACCACGCGGAGCCGGCTGCCGCCGCCGACGCGAACGACCCCGACGCCGCCGCCTCGAACGCCGCGGATGACGGGCGCGCGTTTGAGCTCGGCGGCGGCGGCGTCACCGCGGAGCTCCTCGCCGGGCGCGTGCGTCGCGTGCGCGTGACGTTCGCGCCGACGGAGGCGAGGGCGTACCAGCACGCCGCGAGGCTCGCGGTTCGGCGGAACCCGTTCGAGGCGCAGACGATCGCGTTCGTCGGCGAGGGGTACGAGGCGGACGTCGTCTTCGCGCCCATCGACGGTGGACGACGACCCGCGGGGACCCTCCAGTCCCAGGGCGGCGACTCTGGAGACGCGTCTGATTTTTGGACGCTCGCCTTCGACGACCAGCCCGTCGGCGGCGTCCAGACGCGCGCGTTCGCGCTGACCAACGCGAGTAAGAAACACTGGCGGTTCGAGTGGCCGGAGACGGCGGCGGACGGGGACGCGGGCGATTCAGAAGACCCGGCGTCGGCGTTCGCGTTCTCCCCGAGGGTCGGGCACCTGCACGCGGGGGCGACGAAGACGGTGACGGTGACGTTTGCGCCGCGACGCGCGACGTCGCACGGCGGGCCCTCGCCCGAGGACCCGACGAGCGGCGACGAGACGCCGCCGCTGGAGATTCCGCTCGCGCTCGCGCCCGTCGCGGGGTACTTCGAGCCGCCCGCGCCGCCCGCGGACGGGGAGGAACCCGAGCCCCCGACGCGCGAGATCGCGCCGGTGGACTGGGACGACCGGATGGTGGTCGAGGTGGAGGCGACGGAGGAGGAGGAGGGCGACGCCGACGACGGAGAAGGCGACGGAGAAGGTGTCGCGAACGCCGAGGCGTCCGACGCGTCCACGCGTCTCGTCTCGGCGGAGTCTTCGCTCGCGCCGTTCCGCGCGCGGAAGGTGAAGCGTCCGATGCCTGAACCGACGCATTTGATCGAGCATGAGTGCGCCAAGACCGCGGCTCTGCGCGTCTTCGCCGTCGCGGACGACGCGAAGTACGAGTGCTCCACGAACGCGATCGCGTTCAAGCCGACGGTGATGTTCCAGGCGCGGACGCACTCGGTGGTTGTCAAGAACGTCTCGGCGGCGACGTTGCCTTTCGAATGGACGGTGTGCGACGACGCGGCCGTTCGGGAGGGCCGCCCCACGCGCCCGTCGCCGTTCGAGGTATCGCCCGCGACCGGTTCGATCGCGCCCGGGTCGGAGGCGACGGCGACGGTTCGGTTCGCGCCGCGCGAGGTGGTGGACTGCAAGCGCGCGCTTCGGTGCGCGTTTCCGGGGCGGACGCTCGCCGCCGGGTTCAAGCCGCTCGAGATTTCGCTCGACGGCGCGGCGACCCGCCCCTGGGCGCACTTCGAGCTCGACGACAGCGATTACCTCTCGCACGGGGGTCGGCGGCCCGCGAACGCGCCCGGGCCCGCGAACGCGAACGGCGAGGAGGTTCCCGTCGACCCCGCGACGCGCGTCGTGGAGTGTCGGAGCCTCGGCACCGGCACGCGGCACGCGCGGCGGTTCGCGGTGTTGAACCCGACGAGCGCGGCGTACGCGTTTCGGTGGGCCGACGTCGCGGTCGCGGGGCGGCCCGCGGGCGACCGCGCCGGGTTCAGGTGCGTCACGCCGGACGGGACGATCGGCGCGGGGAAGCGGGTCGAGATGGTGTTTGAGTACTGCCCCGAGCGCGTCGCGAGCCCCGAGCGCCCCGACGAGGCGTTTTTCGAATTTCGCGTCGACGAGCGCGACGTCGCGGTGCCGTTTTTGTTCGCCGGCTCCGTCGCCGAGCCTCGCGTCGCGTTCGACGTCCCGGGGGTCAACTTCGGGAAGGTCCTCGTCGGGCGCAAGCACAGGGAGACGGTCGTGCTCACGAACCACGAGGCGATTCCGTTCCACTTCGCGTTCGACCGGGACTCGTACGAGTCGAAGCTTCTCCGGTTCGAGCCCTCGAGCGGGATCGCGCCGCCCCTGGGCGACGTCCCGATTCAGGTGACGTTCGTCGCCGACTCGGACGCCAAGCCCGTCAACTTCAACGCGCGCGTCGACGTCAAGAGGAAACCGAGGGCGCTCTCGCTGAACGTCAAGGGCGAGGGGTACGCGCTGCACGAACACGCCGAGCTCGAGAGCGCCGACGCCGGCGGGGCGCCGACGCGGCTCGCGGCGGCGCCGGGAACCAACGCGGTGGACCTGGGCCAGGTGCTTCTCGACGAGACCAAGACGCGGCGCGTCTCGATCGTCAACGACGGCGACTTGCCCTTCGACCTGCACTGGGACGTCGGCGCGAACCCCCGCGTGCGGGTCGTTCCCGAGTACGCCTCGGTGGGTAAGGGGGAGCGCGCGGAGTGCGAGCTGAGCTACGCGCCCGGGGCGATGAAGCTGGAGACGCTCGAGAACTACCCCGTCCGGTGTTCCATCGTGAACGGTCGGACGTACGACCTGCGTCTGAGCGCCGAGGGGCACAAACCGGCGGTTCGGTTTTCGTTTCGGCGGTTCGATTTCGGGCCGACGCACGTCGTCCAGGGCGGCGGCGCCGCGCGCCCGCGCTCGCGCGTCCTGCGCGTCCGAAACGACGACCGGAAGGCGTACGCGATCGACTGCCTGTTCGACCAGGCGGCGTACCCGTTCTTGACCGTCGGGGATTCCCCCGCGGAGATTCCCCCGGGCTCGGAGGCGGAGGTGGAGATGCACTTCGCGCCGGCTCGGGCGGGGCGCGTCGACGCGACGGTGCCGTTTCAAATCAACGGGTTGCACGTCGTCAACGTCCGCGTCCGGGGCGAGGGCGTTCCCCTGTCGGTGGACCTCGCCGACCCCGCGAGGCACGCGTGCGTCGATTTCGGAAGCCTCAAGGCGAACCAGAGGGCGCAGAGGGAGGTGGTCCTGCGCAACGACGGGAGGCTCCCGGTGGAGGTTCGCGTCTCGGAGGCGTGTCGCGAGGCGCTCGAGGAGGCGGGCGTGCGCGTCGGGAAGTCGGCGACGGGGAGCAAAAACGAAAACGCCCCCCGGAGGCATTCGCGGCGTTCGGAGGAGGAAGGGACCCTCCCCGAGGGCGCGTTCGAGATCGCGCCGAATGGAGGCACGAGGGCGATCAAGCTCGCGTTCGCGCCCAAGCGCCGGGCGAGGCCGTTCCAGGTCCCGCTCGAGGTGGTGCTCGAGCGCGGGGTGACCAGGTCGGTGGCGCTGGTGCGCGGATCGTGCCTGGGCGTGGACGTGTCCCTGAGCCGCGAGACGCTCGATTTCGGCGCCGTCGCGCTCGGGTCGCGCGCGACCAAGACGATCCTCCTCCAGAACCAGGGCGACGTGGGCGCCGCGTTCGCGTTCGACGCCAAGAGGCTGCGCGAGGGTTCTTCAGGCCCCGCGGGTTCTTCCTCCGGCAGAAAGGGTTTAGGTTCATCGGGTTCCTCGACCGGGGTCAACAACCTTTCGAACGACCTTTCGAACGCGGGCGCTTTCACCATCACCCCCTCGGAGGGGTTCGCGCCCCCCGGGCGGGACGTCGAGATTTCTGTGACGTTCGAGCCCGCTTCCGTCTCGGACGATTTCCGCGTCGACGCGCTCGCGTTACTCGTCGACGGCGCCGGGGTGACCTCATCCCTGACGCTCGGGGGCAAGTGCGTCGAGCGCGTCGCGGAGCCCGACGCGATCGAGTTCCGGTGCAAGACGCGTCGGACGGAGACGCGGGAGATTGAGTTGGAGAACGCGACGGCGTCGGACTGGAGGCTGCACCCGACGGTGCAGAACGAGCGGTGCTGGAGCGGCGCCGAGTTTTTCGAGGTCAAGGCGGGGACGTCGGCGAAGTACGCCGTCACGTTCAAGCCCGTGTCGATGGCGAGCGAGGAGTCCCCGCACCTCGGCGGCGTGCTCTTCCCGCTTCCGGACGGATCCGTCGTCATGCACACCCTCAGGGGCGTCGCGGACGAGCCCGAGCCCGAGGGCCCCGCGATCGAGTTGGAGCTCCCGGCGAAGAAAGTCGGGAGCGTCGCCGTGCCCCTCACCAACTGGCTCAAGAAGAGGCAGAGGTTCAGGGTCGCCGTCCGGTTCGAGGGCGAGGAGGTGGACGAGGCGACGGGCGAGGCGGCCGACGGCGGGGGCGACCCCGCGGTGACGCTCAAGGGCCCGGATTTCGTGGACCTCCCCGCGTCGGCGACGCGCGAGTACAAGCTCGCGTTTTTCGCGCACGCCGAGGGCACCGAGGTCCGCGCGACCATCGTCTTCACCAACGACGACACGGGAGAATACGCGTCGCGCGAGGTGCGGGTGGCGGTGACGGAGGCGCCGTCCCTCGGGACGCTGGAGCTCAGGGCGGCGTGCAGACAAATCGCCAAAACGTCCGTCCGCGTGGAGAACCCGCTCGCGGAACCCGTCGCGTTGACGTGCGCGTGCGACCACCCGCGCGTGTTCGTGGACGACGTCGTCGAAATCGCTCCCCACGCCCGCGCCGACGTCGAGGTGCGATACCGCCCCGTCGTCGTCGAGACGACGCCCTCTCCCGGGGACCCCGACGCGGAACCGCTGAGGCTCGTCATGACCTCGGACCGGCTCGGGACGTACGCGTACGACGTGCGTTTGAGCGCCCAGCCCGCGGGCCCCGAGCGCGGGTTGGTGTTCAACGTCCCCCTCGGGTCTCGCGAGACCAAGACGATGCGGTTCACGCACTACCTCGACGAGGTGACGGAGTACCGGTGCGCGTTGGCCAAGGGCGACGTCGCGTTCGCGTGCGCGCCGTCGCACTCGGCGCACCCCGCGGGGCCGGAGGGCATGGAGCAGGAGCTCGAGGTGAGCTTCGAGCCGACGAAGATCGGGGCGCAGATCCGCGACGTGGTGATGGTGACGTCCGAGACGGGGGGCGAGTACGCGTGCCCGGTGGTGGGGCGGTGCGTCGCGCCCAAGCCGCGCGGGCCCGTCGCCGTCGAAAACGGCGCCGGAAGCTTCGAGTTCAAAAACGTCTTCGAGACGGAGACGGCGTTCACGCTCGTCGTCGATAACCCGGCGTTCGTCGTGCAGCGCACGGAGGTGATCGGGGCGAAGCAGACCAAGGCGATCGACGTCAAGTACCAGGCGACCGAGGGTTCAGGGCCCGATGAAAAACCGAGAAGCGCGAAGGTGTTGATCACGTGCGCGGAGAGCCCGAGCCCGTGGGTGTTCTACCTCCGGGCGAGCTGAGAGGAACGCTGAGGAGGAACGCGACGCGCTTGGGGGTGGTACTTTTATAGGCGGTGGATGAAGAGGAAAAGGAGGAGGGTGAAAGAGGAGGAGGAGAAGAAGAAGAAGAAGAAGAGCGGGGGGAGGTGCGCGGCGCCGCGGATGGGGCGACGGCCTCGGCCCGGCGAAGCGCGCGCGCCTCGACGCGTCGTTCGAATTGTACCAGGTAGTTTTTTTTATAACACGTAGGAGATGAACGAACCGCTCGCGCTCGCGCTCGCGCTCTCCGATCCACGAGGGACGTCTCAGACGTCTCGATAACCGAGTAGAAAACGCCCTCTCGTTAGTGCGTTCGTCTCGCTCTACGCCTTGACTAGAAACGCCTTGACGTCCTGGAGGTCGTTTTCGGCGACGGAGCACGCGGCGAAGGCGATCTTGTTTGCCAGCGTCGCGTCGTCGAACCGAAACGGCTCCCCCTCCCGCCCGAGGCGAGCGGCATTACCCGCGCCCGCCTCGCCGCCCGCGCTGTCCGCGAGCTGCCCCTTGACGCTCTGCCTGAGCGCGTCCACCTCCTTCTCCAGCCTCTTGCGCACGACGTCCACGGGGTGCGCGGTGATCTTTTCGCTCTTGTTGCACGCCACCAACACGGGGCACCGCCGCTTGGCGACGGCGGGGTCCGAGAGGATCTCGAAGAGGCGCTCGGCGGCTTCGCGACGCCTGACGGTGAAGTCGACGGCGTCCACGAGGAACACGATCGCCCTCGCGCGCGGGGCGTGCTCGTCGAACGCGGCGCGGAGCCTGGGGTGCCCGGGGAGGTCCACGACGCGGACGTGCTTGGAGACGACGCCGCGCGTCGCCGATTTGCCCTCCACCGCGAAGCGCGCGTCGTTGGGCGCCATGGACGTGACGGTGCGCAGGAAGGGCGCGCCGGTGCGCAGGGTCTGGAACAGCGACGTCTTCCCCGCGCCGCACACGCCGCACAGTAACACGGCGTCTCCGGAGCCGCCGCGGGAGCGCCTCGATCCGAACACGAGCCTCGCGATGAGCCAGAAGAGCACGGTCGCGACGACGAGCACGCAGGCGGCGATCGCGGGGAGCGGCACCCCGGCGAGATCCGCCGCCGAGGCGAGCGCCGCGAGGGGGGGCGGCGCGCCCGACGCGAACGAGGCGACGACGCGCTCCACCGCGGCCGTCGCCTCGATCGTCTCCGTGGACGCGTCCGCGAGCGTCTCCTCGGCGGACATGATGACGCGCGCGCGCGCGGGTGTGCGCGCGAGAGTGGGGGCACGGACGGGAGGCGGGGGCAAGAGACCCGCGGCTCCGGCGCCCTCCCCGTGATGGAAGAACCGCGCCATCACCGTGCACGCGTGATGCCTCGCGCGGGACCGACGAGGCGCTGGCGCGTGAGTTCAGCGCACTCGCGCCGTTTCGTCGTCGCTCGCGTGGGCCTCGGTTGGCCTTTTGCGTTTGAAAAGCAGCCGCGCGAGGGGCGTTGACCGCGCCACATCACGCCGCCCGCGACCGTATCGCGCGGCGCGCCCGAGGGAGCCCGCGTCTCCGGACATCGTCGAGCGCGACCCTCGCGCGCTGGAGCGCGTTCGGGCGCGAACCCCGAGCCCGGCGCTCGCGTCGCGGCGGGAGATTGTTGGCATCGCGAACCGTCCTTTCGGGCAGTGAGGTGCCTACAGGTCGTCCACCGCCTTCCCCTCGCGCGTCAGGACCCGCCCTTCGCGCGTCGTCCGCGCCGTCGCGCCGCCGATGGGGAGCTACGCGAAGATGGCCGGGTACGCCGACGCGGCGATGCGCTCCGTCGCCTCCTCCGCCGGCGGTTTACCCGCGCTCCCCTCCCGCGCGCCCCCCCCCGCGGGCTCCTCCGGCCATCACCGTCAACATCCCGTCCCGCCCCCCGCCGCGCGCCCGCGCTCGGCGGCTTCCTCGGAGACGGCCCCGGACTCGTCGCAGCGCCCATCCTCCCCCCGGGGGGGGGAGCCCGACGCCGAGCCCGCGGAGGACCTCGCGGTCCGCGTCGCGGTTCGCGCTCGCCCCCTCGTCGCGAAGGAACGCCTCGAGCGCGCGCGCGAGTGCCTCTCGTACCCCGACGACAAGTCCGTCCTCCTGGGCCAGAACCGCCTGTTCCACTTCGACGACGCGTACGGCCCCGGCTCGGAGCAGGGCGCGATCTACCGCGACCTTGTCGCGCCGCTGGTGGAGTCGTGCTTCAACGGGTACAACGCCACGGTGTTCGCGTACGGGCAGACGGGCTCGGGGAAGACGTACACGATGGGCAGCGGCGCGCACGCGAGCGTCCTCGAGGACGAGGTGGGGATCATCCCCAGGGTCATCTCGGACGTCTTCGCGGGGGCGAAGCGTCGCCGGGGGCAATCGGAGGTGAGCGTCCGGTGCGCGTTCCTCGAGGTGCACAACGAGGAGGTTCGCGATCTCCTACACCCGGAGGGGGGCTACGACGACGACGGCGCGGGCGCACCCGGGCGGAAGAAGATTTCCGTTCGCGAGCGCGCCGACGGGGCCATCGTCGTGAGCGGGATCAAGGAGGTGGACGCGCGCTCGTACGAGGAGATGATCCGGCTCCTGGAGCGCGGCGGCGCGGGACGGACGACGGGCGGGACGAAGATGAACGCCGAGTCCAGCCGTTCGCACGCCATCTTCACCATCATCTTGGAGCAGAGGCATCTCACGCGCGAGCTCATGCGTCGCCACAAGGGCGCGTACAGCGTCGCGAAATTCCACCTCGTGGACCTGGCGGGGTCCGAGCGGAATAAGCGCACGGGCGCGGCGGGCGCGCGGTTCAAGGAGAGCATCAACATCAACAGCGGCCTGTTGGCTCTCGGGAACGTCATCTCCGCGCTGGCGGACGCGGAGGGGAGGCAGAAGCGCGCGAAGGAGGCGCTCAGCCTTCTCGGGAAGGAGAACGTCTCGAACGCCGCGGGTAATAAGGAGCGCTCGGAGGCGGCGTTGGCGGCGGCGCGGAAGCACCTGCACGTGCCCTACCGCGACAGCAAACTGACGCGTCTGCTTCAGGACTCTCTGGGCGGGAACTCGAGGACGTGCATGATCGCGTGCGTGAGCCCGACGGACACGAACCTCGAGGAGACGCTGAACACGCTCAAGTACGCGGCGCGGGCGAGGAACATCCGAAACAAGCCCAAGGTGAACCGCGACCCCGCCGCCGCGCAGCTCGCGGCGATTCGCGAAGACTCCGCCAACAACGCCGGCGCGGCGTTCGACGCGGCGGGCGCGGGGGTGTCTCTGGCGGGGCTGGACGAGGCCGGCGTGCAGGCGCTCAGGGACGCGGCGGAGAACGCCGAGCGCGACCTCGCGGCGAAGGGCGCGGAGCTGTCGAAGATGACCGTGGCGGTGCACGCGGCGGAGGAGGAGGCGATCGAGGCGAGGGCGGCGCGAGACCACGCGCTGATTCGCGTCGAGCGCCTCGAGCGTGAGTGCGCCGACGCGCTCGTGCTCGCGGGGGAACTCAACGCCGACGGCGAACTGACCCAGCGCGGGTTCGCGCGCCTCGTCGCCGCCGCGCCGGAATCCGCGCGCGCGCGAGCCGTCGAGAGGAGGGGCGGGGCGGCGCTCCCGAAGGTGTCCCACGCGGACCGCGCCGCCGCCGCGCTCTCGCTCGCCGCGCCGACGGTCGACTCGCCCTCGAAGGGGTTCGGCGTCGAAGCGGGGGGTGCTTCTTCGCGCGACGGAGACGTCGCCGTCGCCGACGCACACCGAGGGGGGGGACAGACGGGGGACGACCCGACCATCATCGAGGGGTACCTCCGCGAACTCCGCGACCTTCGCGAGCGCGTCCAGGCGAAGGACGCGGAGGTGGCGGACCGGGACGCGAAGCTGGAGGAGGCGAAGGAGGACCTGAGGCGCGACGAGGCCATCTTCGCGGAAAAGATGAAAGAGATCAAGACGCTGCGCCGCGCCGCCAAGGAAGCCGAGCGCGAACGCGAACGCCGCGAGCGAACGCACCGAGAGGAGCTCGCCGCGCTGAACGCGGCGCTGACGACGCGCGCGGAACGACCCGGCGGCGGCGGGGGACCCGGCGACGCGCTCGGCCTTCCCCCCGCGCCGGAGGCGATGCCTCGAACCCCAGGGGGGGGCGGAAAACCGGCGGCGGAGGCGGCGGAGGCGGCGGACGTCTCCTTCGCGGGCTCCGACTGGGAACTCCCCCGAGGCCTCGAGGCGGCTTCCGGGTCGCTCCCCGCGACGCCGAGCGCAGCTCTGCCGAGCGGCGCGTTTCCGTCGGGTGACGCGTTCGAGGCGTTCGAGGAGGCGGGTTCGGGCGGGTCGGAGCGCGACCGCCTGCTTCGCGAGAAGTCCGAGATCGAGGCGGAGAAGGCGAAGGTGGAGGAGGAGGCGCGTCGCAAGGCGCGCGCGCACGCCGGCGAGCGCCGGTCGCTCGAGCGCCAGCTCCGCGACCTCGAGCAGAACATCTCGAGCAAGGAGTCCCTGATCGCGGACCTGGAGCGGAACGAGGCGGAGGCGAAGGGCCTGAAGCGGCGGTACGAGCTTCGGATGCGCGCGCTGGAGGAGGAGAAGGCGGCGAAGGAGGCGGAGGTGGAGCGCCTCCGCGCCGCGCTCGAGGAGATGGAGAAGAGCGGCGCGCACACCGCCGAGGAGATGCGCGAGGCGAGGGCGCGGTACGAGCGCGACGTGCGGGCGGCGCAGGCGCAGCTCGAGGCGCTCCGCGCGGAGAAGCGCGAGTCCGCGGAGATTCGCGGCGACGAGGCGAGGCTGAGAGCGGAGGAAAGCGGCAAGGTTCGCGAGCTCGAGCAGGAGGTGGCGCGCGCGAGGGGAACCAGGGACGAGCTCAAGCGCCGACTCCGCGAGCGCGAGGACGCGCACGCCAAGGCGCAGGCGCTCCGCGGCGAGGAGATCGGCGCGCTGAAGAAACAGGCGGAGACGCAGAGCAGGCGGATCAAGGAGCTCGTGTCGGCGAAGGAGCGCCAACGCGAGGCGCTCAGGAAAAAGACAGACGAGCTCGCCGCCGCGAACCGCGAGCTCGAGCGGCTGCACACCAGACCCGGGGGAGAGCGGCGCCCCGTCGCGGGCCAGCACATGGTCGCCGTCAACGCCGCCGCCGCCAGGCTCGAGGCGGCGGACGCGGCGACGACGCACGACACGCCCGATCAACAACGAAGCGCCGCCGTCGGCGTCGGCGGGGCGATGTCGAGCCGCGAGCGCGCGCACGCGTACGGCGAGCGCGTGAAGAGCCGCAACCGGGGGGACGCGGGCGGCGGCGCGGACCGCGACGGAGACGTCTTCGGCGAGAAGCGCACGCGTTCGAACGCCAACGCCAACGCCAACGCCAACGCGGCGGCGTCGGACCCCGTCGTCCAGGTGGACGTCTCCGCGCTTCGCGCGATGATCGACGCGGAGTCTCGGCGCGCGTTGAAGATTCGCCTCGGGGAGGAGGAGCGTCTGCGCGTGGAGGCGAAGCGCCGCGCGGTGAACGAGGAGCGCGAGGAGACGACCCGCGCGAGGGACGCGCTCGTCTTGCGGTCCGAGCGATCCGCCGCGCAGCTCGAGAAGGAGCGCCGAGAGCTCGTCCGCGTCCTGGACGCCCTCGACGACCGGCTCACCGCCGCGCTGAAGAGCGGCGGCGGCGGCGGCGCGAGCGCGGAGGGAGAACCCGACGCGATCGCTCCGCTCCGCGACCGGCGCGACGCCGCCGCCGAGCGCCTGGCGACGGTGGAGGGGAAACTCGCCGCGGAGGACGTGTTGACGGCGGAGGAACGCGCCGCGCTGCGCGACCTGGAGGACCGACTCGACGGACTCGAGGCGGAGGCGGAGTACATCGCGGCGGCGCGAAGCGAGTACGAGCGGGCCCCCCCGAGCGAGTCCCCCCTCGGCGCGTCCGCTCAGAACATCAACAAGCGCCGGGGCAGAGGGGGAGGGGCGGGATCGCCATCGAGGGAGGACTCCTCGGAGCCGTTCGAGCGTCGCGTCGCGCGGATGGCTGGCGCGGAGCTCGCGTCGGCGCTCTCCGTGGCGCTGGACGAGGTGGTGGCGACGAAGCTCCGTGAGCGCGAGAAGGACTCGAGGGCGGCGGAGCTCGAGGTGCAGCTGAGCGACGCGCAGTGCGCGATCGAGGAGATGGAGCGCGGGCTCAGGGCGCGCGAGATGGACTACGATCGACGCGTCGTCGAGCTCCAGCGCCGACACAGCAAGAAGGAAGCCTACCTCATGCGGATGACCAACGCCGTCACCGCGCAGGTGGACGCCCTGGAGAGAGCCAGGGCGAGTCACCCGTCGAGCCATCCTCCGTCGACGAACGCGACCGAGGGCGGCGCGTCCGGGAATGATACTCTCGCGTCCGGGAGTGATCTTCGTCCGGATTTTTCGTCGCTCGAGACGACGTCGGGCGGCGGAGAGACGGCGGAGAGAGACGGGTCGGCGTTGGACGTCGTCGCCGGACATCGCGTCGGACGCGACGCGCTCGCGGCGGAACACCGGGAGACTCGGCGCGCGAACAAAGAGCTGAAGCGTCGCATCCGCGCGTTGCTCGTCGAGCGCGAGGAGATGGAGGCGGCGGCGGCGAAGCTCGAGGAGAGGCTCGAGAGCAGTTCGCGGGCCGCGCAGACGTTGCGGGACCAGGTCCGGCGTCTGTCCGTGCAGTCGCGGCGGTCGGAGCGATCCGGCGCGGCGGCGTCGCGGGACGTCGTCGTCGATCCCTTCGCCGCGCTCGACGCGGAGGGGGGGGTCCCGGTCTCGGTCCCGGCGAGGGGGGCGACGAGCGCGAGGGAGGACGCCGCACCGCCGTCCCTCCCCGCGCGCCCGGCGCTTCCGGAGACGCCCAAGTTCGCGTTCGACGAGGCCTCCGGCGGGGAGGGTTCCGGAGGCGGAGGCGGAGGGGGAGGCGGAGGGGGAGGGGGAGGGGGAGGGGGAGGGCGCGGCGAGGCGGTCGCCGGCGGCGGCGTCGCGGAGATTCGCGTGTCGAGGTTCAAGGCGCGGGAGCTCTCGCTCGCGGAGGTGGAGGCGGCGCGGCTCAACACCCCGGGCGGGTACCCCGGCGCCGGGGGGTCCGCCGCGGGGCGGAGGGGCGCGGCGGCCGCGTTCGGGAAACGCGCGGACGGAACGGGCGACGCGGCGAGCAGCCCGGTGTCCAAGATGCGGCACCTCGAGTGACTCGTCGCGTGAAAAAGGCACCGCCTCGAGTAGGAAAAAGGCACCACCCCAAGCGCCTCGATCAAACGACCGGAATTACATTTTATGGTGACTAAATACATGTCTTCAAATTGTTCCATTCCGTGCCTACGAAACGAGTCTCGCAATTTTTTCGGAGAGGACCATTTTTCGAACCGCCCAGAAAGCCGTCTTCCTTTTGTCACCCGGGAAAACACCACCCCCGCCTTGCCCTCGTTTCCACTGGTGGCCTCGCGGTCGGCGAAGCACCGAGCGACGGACGCGATGAGCGACGTGGAAGCCCTGGCGGCGGCGTGCGCCGGGGGAAACCTGGACAAGGTGGAGGCCTTGTTGGCGAAAGGTGCGGGATCGGTTCGGTCGGGGACGCGGGGCGCGATTCGCGCGCGCGTTCGGATTCCCCGAGGCGCAAGCCCTTCTTTTCGCCTCTGGGCGCGCGGGCGCACTTTTCCCACCCCGAGGGCGATCGCGATCTCCGCCGCCCGTCCCGCCGCCCTCGCGCGATCCCCCCTGACGCGTTCCCTCCCGATCTCCCCCCGACGCCCAGGCGTGGACGCGAACGCCGAGGACGCGATATTCGGCACCCCCCTCGTCGCCGCCGCGCGCGGCGGCCACGACCACGTCGTCGCCGCGCTTTTGCGGCACGACGCGGTGGACGCCGATCGCGCGTCCCAGCGCGACACCCCCCTGACCGCGGCGGCGTCCGCGGGCCACCTCGAGGTGGCGCGCGCGCTCGTCTCCTCCGGCCGCGTCGACCTCTCCCTCCCCCAGAGCGCCGTCGCGTGCGGCGCCGGGCACAGGGTCCCGAGCGACGACGCTCTGACGCTCGCGGCGAAGCGCGGCGACCTGCCGCTCGTGGATCTTCTCCTCCGCGCCGGCGCCGACCCCGACGGCGGCCGAGAGGGCACGTGCGACACCCCGCTCACCGCCGCGGCCTCCGCGGGCGAGCCCGAGGTGCTCGAGAGGCTCCTCGACGCGCGCGCGACCGTCGACGGCGTCGCGCGGTGGGCCGGGCGCACGGCGCTCGTCGCCGCCGCCGAATCAGAGGCGCCCGGATCCGCGAGATGCGCCGAGACCCTCCTCAAGCGCGGCGCCGATCCCAACTTCGTCTCCGCGGGCGTCGTCGGGCGAAGGCTCGGGTACGGCGCCGTGCACGCCGCCTCCGCGCGCATGGACTGCGCCATGGTCAAGGCGCTCGTGGACGCGGGCGCGGATCCGAACCGCCGCGCCAGAAACACCGACACGAAGGAGATCAAGTCGAGGCGCGCCGCCGCCGCCAGGGCGCTGTGGGGCGCGGCCGCCGCCGGCCAACGACTCGATAACACACCGCTGCACCTCGCCGTCGCCGCGTACATCAACGAGGCGGCGAGGAGACGCGTGCAGGAGGCGAAGACGATCGTACGCGACGACGCGTCCCCGGAAAAGGCGGAGGCGGAGGCGGAGGCGGAGGCGGAGGCGGAGGCGGCGCCAAACGCCAAAAAATCCTCAAACGTCGCGACGTCGAGCAGCCCCGACGCCTCCTCCGCGCCCGGCGCGGGGGAGCGGCGCGCCCTGGAGGTGATCAAGACGCTTCTCGAGTGCGGCGCGGACCACAGCGCGTTCGTCGTGGACTCGACGCCGCTGCACATGGCGGCGCTCGGCGGCGCGACGGAGGTTGTCGATCTGCTCATGGCGTCGGGCGCGGACGTGGACGCGAGGGCGCCAAACGGGTACGCCACGCCGCTGGAAGCCGCCGCGCGCTACGCCGCCGACATCGTCGCCTCGCCCGAGCGCGACGTCGACGACATACGCGCGGAGGTGAGGGAGGAGGACGAGCGCCTGACGTCGAGCCGGTGGGAAGACACCGAAAACGCGAGGCGGGAAAACGCGAGGCGCCGAGGAACTGGGCTTCACGACGACGACGCGTACGACTCGGACGACTCGGATTCGCTCGAGCTCCCGGACGCGTCGGGCCCCGCGAAGCGAAAGAAAACCGAAGCCTCCTCCGGGAACGCGCTTAACGTCTCCGCCTCCGCGTTCGCGCACGAGACCTCCTCCGAAAGGTCGTCGGACGACTCGACCCTCGACGACGCCGCCGCGATGGCGGCGCTGAGGGACGCCGCGGGCCCCCTCCGCGCGGTGCGGCACCTCGCGACGCGTTGGAACGCCACCGTCACCGCGCACGCGCTCGTCGGCGCGTGTCGCGCCGGCGACGAGGACGCCGCCGAGACGCTTCTCGAGCGCGTCGAGAAGGCCGCTCCTCCCGAGAACAACGCCGCGAATCCCGAATCTCCCGAGGCGAGGAAGGCGCGCGTCCGCGCGTTCGTCTCCCAGGTGGCGCGCCACACGACGCCCATGCACGCGGCGGCGGAGTCGGGTTCGGTTCCCGTGGCGCGGATGTTGCTCGAGCGCGGCGCGTCGCCGGACGCGCGCCGCCCCGACGACGACGCGACGCCTCTGTTTTGCGCCGCGCGCCACGGCCGCCCGGGGATGATCGCGTTCTTGTTCTCCCAGGGCGCGGACATCGAGGCGCTGTGCAAGACGGCGGACCGCAGGGAGGGCCACGACAGCGTCACGCCGCTCGTGGAGGCGGTGATGAGCGACCAGGCGGCGGCGGCGGCGAGGCTCATCGCGCTCGGCGCCGACGTCCGCGCGCCGACGAGCTGGATGCCGCCCCTGCTCACGGCGACGCTGAGGTCCAACGCGACCATCACCAGGATGTTGTTGAGGGAGGGCGCGGACCCGAGGTGCGGCGTGGGCGGGATGACCCCGCTCGGGCTCGCGGTCATGACCAGGCAGAGCGAGCTCGTCAAGGCGCTGCTCGACTGGCGCGGCGGGGAGGAGGCGGGCGCTGGGAACGGAGACGGAAAAAACGGGAAGGAGAAGGAGAAGGAAAAAGAAAAAGAAACCCCCGCCGGTTCTTCGGCCTCGTCCCGGAGAACGCGAGGAAAGGAGAGAGAGAAGGAAAAAGCCCCCGCCGACGCGGACTCCGACTCGGACGTGCCCCCGGACCTCGTGAGCGACTCCGACTCGGACGCCGAATCGTCGGAACGAAAAAGTCGGAACGAAAAGGAAAAAGGCGGAAAAGGACGCGCGGGGGGCGCCTCGAGTCGCGGCGGCGGTTCTCGAGGCGCTCCCCCTTCGAGCCGCGGCGACCGAAAAAATAAGGACGGGGCACTCGTGTCTTCTTCC
>MDSW01216864.1_pt1 | contig 27729 bp, 15 predicted proteins | sample 811171 | NCBI WGS metagenome assembly MDSW01 (sample SAMN05326641, study PRJNA326480) | marine metagenome | isolation source: seawater | place: Atlantic Ocean: North West | collected 2012 | reverse complement strand
CGGAAGACGCGGCGGGCGGCGGCGGCGACGACGAACGAGAATGATAACGAGCCCCCTCGGACGAACGTGGCGACGAGTGAGAATGCGCCCCCTCGGACGAACGCGGCGACGAGTGAGAACGCGCCCCCTCGGACGAACGCGGCGACGAACGAGAACGAGCCCCCTCGGACGAACGCGGCGACGAACGAGAACGCGCCCCCTCGGACGAACGCGTCTCCTCCTCATCCCGCTCGCGCTCGCGGCGGACGCCTCCTCCGACGGACCCCGTGGACTCCTCCGCGCTCGAGCCCTGGCCGGTGTCGTCGTCGTCGCGACGGCGACGGTCCACCGCCCGTTTCGATTCGCGTCCCCGCCTCGGCGGCTTCGACGCGGCGGGGGCGACGCTCGACGTGGGGGGCGCTTTTTCGTCGGCGGCGGGCGGGGGGAGGGCGCGGCGGCGGCGGCGCAGATGCGGGGGCGCCTCGACGCGCGCGGGGAGCTCGGCGCCCGAGCGGAGGAGGATTTGGTCCACGCGAGCCTCCGCGGCGGCGCCCGGGGAGACGGACGAGGCGCCGGAGTCGCCGTCCGAGCGCGCCGAGGAAGAGGCGGCGACGGCGTCGGAGTCGGAGTCTTCGTCGTCGTCGTCGTCGTCGTCGTCGTCGTCGTCGTCGTCGTCGTCTCGTCCTCCGGACGCGAAGCTCGACCACGACGCGCGGAAGGGTCGCGGGGGCGGGCGCGAGGTGCTCGGGGTGCTCGCGCGGGGGGTTTCGGGGTGCGCGCGGGGCGGCGGCGGCGGGGGCGTCGGGGCGGCGGGGAGGGCCGACGAGGCGGGGAGGGGGGACTCGCGTCGTTTCGCGCAGTAGGTGAGCCCCGCGGTGAGACGCTCGCGAAGGCGTCGCCGGATGTCGTCTTCGTCCGGGGCGCGGTCGAGCCGCGCGAGCGCGGGGGGCGCGCGCGGGAGCGCGACCGCGGGCGGCGGCGGCGGGAGCGAGAGCGAGAGCGGCGGCGGCGGCGGCCCCGACGCGCTCTCTACGCCCGCGTCGTCGTACCGCGCGAGGTACAGATGCAGTCGATCCGTCCACGACGGCGGGGCCGCGCGCGCGTCGTTCCGAGGGGACGCGCCGGGCGTCGGGGAGCGCGCGAGCGGTGGCCGAGGCGTCGGCGCGTCCGCCGCGGACGGCGCCATCGCGACGCGCCGCGCCGCGCCGTGCACCTCTGCGCCCGGCGCGGGGCGTTTCGGAGGTGCCGAGAGGGACGGTCCGGTACGTTCCCCTCGCTTGACGCGCGCCGGGCGCCAATCAGCAACAATATTCGCTCGATGCGCGTCGCACTGTAGTGTTGAGTATCGGACTGGGCCGCGGGCGTCGGTCCCGCGACCTCGTCATCGCACGCCTCTCCGTCTCTCCCCCGCTCCCCGGGCAGTGCTCGAGGCGCCCTCTCTCGGCGCTTCGCGCGGGGGCGGTTGCCTCGCGCGCGGCGACCTCGCGCCCCCCGCCCCCTCTCACCCACCCCCCCCGCGCGGCGCGTCGTTCGGTTCGTCTCGGGGACGCCGCGATGCCGCGCTCGGCGCGCTCCGCGATCGCGCGGCGCATGGGCGACGCGAGCGCGACGCCGTCGAGCCGCGGCGGGAGCAACTACCGCAAGGTGCTCTTCTCCCCCGACGACATGGCCTCGTTCGAGAACCTCCTGGACCAGGTGGAGGACGTCGACGCCGGGCGGGCGCGGTGGAAGCCCCCGCGCGACGTCGCGGAGGAGGACGCGGGAGAGGATGTGTACGCGCGCGGCGGAATCCGCGCGTGGTGCACGGGACTCAACGTCGCCGTCCTCGTCGTCGCCCTCGCGACCGCCTTCGTCAGCTTCGACCTCGCGCGCTCGTACGTCCTCGCGCGCTCGAGCGCCGCCGTCGTCATCGACGAGACCCTCGAGCGCGCCGCCGATCCAAGAGGCGGCGCGTCGCCGCCGCTCGCCGCGACGAGAGGGCCCGCCGCGCCCGCGGCCACCGCGCTCGCCGCCGCCGCGGGCGAGGGCGTCGTCGCGCGCCCCGAACCGTCGTCGTCCCCCGTCGGAGGAGGCGGCGGCGGGCTCGTGGACCTCGCGAAGGCGCACCTCGTCGCGGCGAGCGCCACCGCGAAGCGAGGCATCGCGGGCATACTCGACGCGTTCGACGAACCCGGGGGGACGACGAGGGACGACGAGGGCGGCGACGCCGTCGCCGAGGCTTCGGGAAACGACGACGAAGCGACGGGGCCCGCGCCGCCTTCGCCGCCGAGGAGGTTCGCGAAGGGCCCAAAGACGAAGACCGCGGGCGCGTCTCAAGACGACTCGCCCGCGGGTGCGTCTCAAGACGACTCGCCCGCGGGCGCGTCTCGAGACGACTCGCTCGCGGACTCGAACGCGGCGCTCGAGTCGGAGGAGGCGCGGCGAGAGCGGCACGCGCGCGAGGACGAGGCGCGGCGGGAGAGGCACGAGAGGGAGGACCGCGAGCGGGCGGCGCGCCACGCGATGGAGGACGAGCTCCGCGAGCGCCAGCGCGCGAAGGAGACGGCGGAGCGTGCGGAGGAGGCCGGAGCGGAGGAGAACGCGAGCGAGGCGAACGACGAGGCGGAGGAGGCGAAGGAGGCGGACGTCGAGGTCGCGGCCTCGACGGGCGATGGGGAGCGAGGGGCGAGGCCGAGCGGGACGGTCGGTGGGGGGGACTACGACGACGCGACGCGGTGAGCGCTCGCTCGCTCGTGGGCGGGGGGGGGGGCTCGATAGAGGGGGGGGGGCGGCGCGGTTGAAAAAGCGAAAAGGTAACGGCAGAAGGGCTCCGTCCACCCCGTAGTCGGACGCGACGAACGGCATAAAACGCCAGCAGGCGGGGGCGCGATGGTCGAGACGATTTTATTCGTGGTTTCGGGTTCGCGACGACGGAACCGCGGCCGAGTGCGCTTCGAGTCTGGTTTTTTGGAAAAATGCCGCCTCGAGATTGCGCCACGTATGCTCTCGCCCAATGGTTCGCGTGGAACGCGCGCTGCTGTGTTTATCCACGGCGGGCGACGATCGCGGCGTCGCACACCTCCGCGTGCGCTCGCACACGCCTCGCCTGTTCGCCCGTTCGCCTCTCCTGACCGAGATGGCCGCGATCGCTAACGTCGCCTCCACGGCCGCCGTCGCGGCGGCGCCCGCGCGCGTCTCCGCCGGCGCCTCCCGCCGGGCCGCCTTCCACGGCCTTCGCGTCCCGCGGGGCGACCGCGCCGCGCGCCTCCCCTCGTCCAACGCGCGCGCGGTCGTCGCGGCCGCGGCCGCTGACGACGCCTCCGACGCCGCGAGCTTCGGTCGCCGCGACCTCGCGAAGGGCGCGCTCGCGGCGCTCGCCGCCCCCGCCATCGCGGCCATGCCCGCGGGCCCCGCCAGGGCGGAGGAGGTGTCCAAGTTCTGGACGCTCGTGGACCTCCCCCTCGAGCCGGGCGTGATCCTCCTCGACATCGCGTTCGTGGACGACAAGCACGGCTTCTTGCTCGGGACGCGCCAGACGATCCTCGAGACGTTCGACGGCGGTAAGACCTGGGACTTCAAGGCCATCCCCGCGGCCGCGGACGAGGACGTCAACTACCGCTTCAACTCGGTCAGCTTCAAGGGGAAGGAGGGTTGGATCGTCGGCAAGCCCGCCATCTTGCTGCACACCGTCGACGGCGGCGACACGTGGGAGCGCGTGGGCCTCTCCCCGCGCCTCCCCGGCGCGCCCGTGCTGATCACCGCCACGAGCGAGAACGGCCAGGCGGAGCTGGTCACCGACGAGGGCGCGATTTACCTCACCACGGACGCGGCGCGCAACTGGAAAGCCGCCGTCGAGGAGACCATCTCCGCCACCCTCAACCGCACCGTCTCGAGCGGCATCACCGGCGCGTCGTACTACACCGGCACCTTCTCGACCATCGCGAGGAACGACGACGGCGAGTACATCGGCCTGAGCTCCCGAGGGAACTTCTACATGACCTGGGCGCCCGGGCAGGCGTACTGGCAGCCGCACAACCGGTCCAGCGCGCGCCGCGTGCAGAGCATGGGCTGGCGCCCCGACGGCGGCATCTGGGAGCTCACCCGCGGCGGCGGCATCTTCTTCTCCACCACGAACGCGCTCCCGGAGGACGACGACGACTTCGAGGAGGGCCGGATCGGCAGCCGCGGGTTCGGCCTCCTCGACCTCGGCGCGAAGCCCGACGGGAAGGAGTTTTGGATCGTGGGCGGGTCGGGCAGCGTGTTTTACTCCAAGGACGCGGGGAAGAGCTGGAAGCGCGACCGCGGCACGGACGACGTCGCGGCGAACCTCTACAACGTCAAGTTCCACGCCAACGACAACGGGTTCATCCTCGGAAACGACGGCATCCTCCTCAGGTACACCGGCGCGTGAGGGACGTGAAGAGAAGAGCGGAAGCTCTGCGCGTAGGAGTCTCGAACGAACGGAAGAGAAGTCGAAAAAACGCGCCGCGTCGCCCGCGTCTCGCCCCTCCCTAAAAAAACCTCCAGACCGATTCCGTCTCTCGTTCACTTAACTTACAAGCGCTATCCTATGGAAAACGTACCGCTCCACGCTGCCGGGGCGGCGCCGTGCGACGTCCCCGCGGAACGCGTCTCTCCCGAGGCGTTCCGCCTCCCTCCGCGGCGTCGACCTCGTCGTCGCCTTTTTCAACTGACCCGCATGGATTTCATCTTCCTCATTCTCTCCACGAGGTCGTCGGTGCTCCCCTCTCGCTTGAGCTTGTGGAACAGCCTCCTGTGCGTCTCGTACAGCTCCTTGAGCGCGTTCACGTACTTGGCGTGGTACTCGTCGATCTGCTCCTGGCTCGGCTTCTCCGCGCGCGGGCACGGGATGGGGGCGCCGACGACGACCTCGATGGACTCGCGCTTGGGCATCACCCCCCCCCTCTTCCCGAACAGCCTCCTGATCATGCCCCCGCGCAGGCTCCGCCCGTAGAACGCGGGCGGCGTTATCCCGATGAGCTGCTTCATCCAGAGCTGGAACTTACGCAGCGGGCTCCCGTCCGGGTTATCCACCTGCTCGAAGATGTCGTTCTCCCCGAACGCGAACACCGGCACGAGGCTCGAGCCCGTCGCGAGCGCCATCTTGACGAACCCCTTCCGCCGCGCCAAGGTCAACGTCGCCCACCCGGGCCGCGCGTCCAGCGCCTCCGCGGCGCCGCCGATGACGATCGCGACGCTCGACCCCGGCGTGCGCGTCAAGTTCGTGAGCACGCTCTCCTTCGACACGCTCCCGATGCCCAGCGCGAGCAACACCTCGCGCGTGAACGGAAAGTAAAAATTCACGGCGAGCGTGAGCAGGCGCAAGTCGAGCCCCGGGAACGCCCGCTCGAACCCCGTCGCGTTCGTCGCGAACGTGATCAGAGCGCCCACGCCGATGATCCCGTGCGGGTGGTACCCGAACAGGTAATTCCCCCGCGGGTCCAGGTCCACGGATTTGTGCAGCCGCACGGGGAAGTAATCCGCGAGCGTGTTCCAAAAGGGCAGCCGGCGGGTCCACTTCTGGAACCTCGCGCCTCGCTGCGGCGCCTCGGCGTCGACGAGAAAAAACCACGCGACGTATCCGACGAACGCGGCGCGGAGCCACGGGTGGGCGTAGAAGAGGAAATACGACGGGTACACCAGAAGGGCGCTGAGTAAGAAGCCGTAGATCATGACGACGATGCCCACCTGCGCGGCGTGCTGGCGCCTGGTGTCGCCCCTCGCGGGCGACGGCGCGAACGCGGGGGAGGCGAGCAGCGCGAAGTAGACGCCCGCCGGGAGGAACAGCCACCCCATGATGCGGTACCACAGATACGCCGTGCACGCCCAAAACAGCAGACCTACGCGTATAGGGGGTGAGCGTGCGACGGAGTGAGTGAGCGCGTGACGCGATGGACGACGGACGACGCGGCGCGCGAAGGGGACCCCTCGAGATCTCGCGATCTCGTCGCTGGGCGATCGCGAAAACTCGTCGGGTGGGGAGCGCACCGGTCGCCTTGTGCGGTATCTTCTCCGGCACGCGCTCGGGGACGACGAACTCGGCCACCTCGTTGAGGTCTCCGAGCGAGGACGAGCTGTCCACCTCCTGGTGCTTGTACCCGAACGACCCGGGCTTGCCCGGGGTGACGCTCCCGTCCCCCGACGACGACGGCGTCACCGACGGCGACGCGCCCTCCGCATTCGCGCGTCGGCGCTCGTCGAGGGGCACGACGCCGCCCTTCCCGCCGCGCGGCTCGGGCGACGGCGGCGCGGGTCCCTCCGACGCGTCGCGCGGCGCGCGGCGCGCGCTCGTCCCGCCCGATCGCGCGAGGCGACGGAGCATCGCGCGCGACGCGGGAGATGACGCGCCGCGGGAAACGCGTCGCGACGTCGAACCGTCGGGCACCGCGTGTCGTCGTGGGTTTGGCAAACGAGAGAACGAGATTTGGAACTCGGTGCCAAATCAGCTTTTCTTTTGGCGCCAACAAATGGGCCGTCTTCCTGACGAATTGACTCGTCGACCGACGGTCTGATTGGCGCGCCGCGGCGCAAAGCAGGCTGCCCTTTCCACGCCGGCGCCACGCACGCCGCCTCCGACCGGATAGCGCCCTGGAAAAAGTGCCGAACGTTCGCCTCTCGGGACGCTCCTCCCGCGCCCCTTCCCTTCCTTCGCCCCTTCCTTCGCCCGCACTCTTCGCCTCGCGCCATGCGCGCGTCGGCGACGGCCTCGTCGATGCGCGCGGGCGGCGCCGCCGGCGCGTCGCGCGCTCCGCGCGGTCGCCGCTCGGCGCCGCTCGCGCGGTCGCGCCGGCGGGCGGTCGCCGCTCCCCGCCGCGGCACGTCCCGCCCGCTCCCGCCCCCCCCCGCGCGTCGCGTCGCCGCGGCCTCGGATCCCGGCGCCTCGGATCCCGGCATCATGCTGTGGGACGACGCGTCGCGCGCGTTCGTGCGCGCGGACCCGGGGACGACGCGGCTGGACGACCCGTGCCTTCGCGGGTTGACGATCGAACCCGGCGAGGTCATCGCGCGGATCAACAAGGCGAGGGGCAAGGGCGGCCGCCTCGACCTCGCCGGGATCGGCCTGCGCCGGGTCCCGGCGGAGGTGTGGCAGCTCGAGGACCTCGCGGACCTGCAGCTCAGCAACAACAAGCTCGTGGGCCTTCCCGAGGACATCGCGAACCTGACGAAGCTCGAGCGCCTCGGCCTCGCCGGGAACCGCCTGCGGGCGTTGCCGGAGGGCGTCGGGCGATTGGCGCGCCTCGAGGGCCTGTGGGCGCACGGCAACGTCCTGGGCGCGTTGCCCGAATCCATCGGCGGGTGCGAGTCCCTGCGCGTCCTCATGCTCGCGGGAAACCGTCTGCGCGCGCTCCCGGACGCGATCGGAAACCTGGAGGACCTCGAGGAGCTCTCCGTGCCGGGCAACGCGCTGCGCGCGCTGCCCGAGACGGTCGGGCGGTGTCGCTCGCTGCGGTCGCTGGACGCGCACGGCAACCAGATCGGACCGACCGTCCCCGCGTCGATCGCGGACCTCGCGGCGCTGGAGGACCTCGCCGTGCAGGGCAACAGGATCGAGGCCCTGCCGGACGGCCTGAGCGCGATGCGCCGCCTTCGAAGGCTGAACGTCGCGGAGAACGATCTCGCCGCGCTCCCCGAGCGCCTCGGCGACGCGGCGATGCTCACGACGCTGTGGTGCTACGCCAACCCGAGGCTCGCGCGGCTGCCGGAGTCGCTCGCGGCGAACCTCAGCCTCAAGGCGGTGTGGGCGGAGGCGTGCGGGCTGGACGGGGACCGGCTGGGCGCGTTCGCGCGAGACGCCGAGGGCGCGCGGAAAACCCCGCCCGCGACCCTGGGTCTGGACGAAGACGCCGCGCGAAGGGCGGGGCTGCGCCCGAAGCCCAAGCCGCACATTCTCAAAAAACGCGAGGAGGATCTCGACGCGCCCGGATCCTCCGTCGGATCCTTGCCGTTGGGCGGCGCCCCCCTCGCGTGCGACGTCGCGCACGCGCGCATCAGCTCGATCGGCGTCGTGAGCTCCTGGCTCGCGGGCGGGTCGAAGGAGCGCCCGCGAGGGTACTTCAAGCTCCAGCGGTGGCGCGGCGGATCCGACGCCGACGTGGACGCCTCCGCCTCCGCCTCCGCCTCCTCCTCCGCCTCCGCCTCCTCCTCCTCCTCCTTCTCCTCGCGCGCCCCCGTGCTCGTCGTCGCGTTCGGGAGCGCCCCCGGGGTTCCTAACTGGGGCGGTTTGCTCCGCAAGCTCCGCGACGACGTCACGCGTCGGGGCGAGAATAACGTCCGCGGCGCGGGTCAGAACGCGGCGGCGGCGGTGCGCGCGGCGACGGAGGGCTTCGACGTGCTGTACGTCTCGGACACGAGCCGCGCGTGGTACGGCGGGGACTGGGGCGATCCCGGGCGGGGCGGGGCTCGGAGCGAGATGCGCTGGCGCGCCGCGATCGAGGAGGTGGCGCGCGACTACGATCGCGTGCTGCACCTGGGCGACTCCATGGGCGCGTCCGCGGCGCTTCTGTTCGCGGACGTCGCGGACGCGTCGCTCGCGTTTTGTCCGCAGGTGGATTTGCTCACCGCGTCGATTCGGCCCGGGCGGAGCGGCGCGTGGATGCGGCGCCACCGGGACGCGACGCTCGACGCGATCGAGAGGGCCGTGGTGACGCGAGGGTGCGCGATCGAGATCCACAGCGGGACGTGGGAGCACGACCTCGCGCAGGCGGAGCTCGTGCCCGCGGCGATGGAGGCGAGGGGGGTGGGTTGTGTAGGGGGCGCGGACGGCGCGGCGGGGTCCGTGAAGGTGGTCGCGCACCACGTGGATAACCACCGGCTCGCGCTCGCGCTGGAGGAGGCGAACGAGCTTCTGCCCATCGTGCGGAAAGCGCTGCACGAACAGCTCGCCGAGGCGGCGAAGGCGAGGGAGGGGGCGGGCGAGGGGGGAGGCGCGGAGGGGGGAGGCGCGGAGGGGGAGGGCGTCGACGGGATCACCCTCAAGAGGTTTAACCCGGGCGTCAGGCTGTGAGGCGAGAATTGTCGCGGGACTTTTGATTGCGCGCGCGCGCGCGTTCGTCGTTCGTCATCCCACGCCGTCCCCACCGCCCGCGACGCGCAGGAGCTCCTCCGTGACGAGCGCGCTTCGGCGCTCGAGCGCGGCGGCGTACGCGTCGCACGTTTCGCGCGTCGCCGACGCCTCGAAGACGTCGCGCGCCAACGCGGCGCCGTCGGCGTCGTGCACCGACGGGGCCGCGCCCGCGTCGAGGCCGAGAGGGAACGCCGCGAGCGTCGAGCGCCCGCGCTCGGCGACGTGGGCGCGTCGCCGGGCGAGGGCGAGGTCCTCCTCCGCGCGCCGCGTCTCCGCCGCGGCGTCGTCGAGACGCCGCCCGAGCGCGGCGACGCGCTCCTCCGCGCCCGCGGCGACGCGACGCGCGAGCTCGAGCCGGTGCGCCAGGTGACTCGCCGCGAGCACGTCCTCCCGCGTGGGGACGAAGAAGCGTCGCGCCTCGTCCTCCGGCGACGCCCCGCCGGGGTCCCCGCGCGAGGTTCGCTCGAGCCACGCCGAGAGCGACGCCTCCACGAACTCGACGTCCCCGGACGCCATCGAGATGCGCGCTCGAGCCGCGACCCCCCCCCGGGCGCGGCGACGGAGTGATTGATGACGGAGGGAACCCGCGTAATCTAGAGGGTGCCGGGCGTCGGGCGGGGATTGGCGCGCGGCGCGCGTCAGCAACTCGGCGAGGCGAGAATATCTCGCAGATCCCCGATCTGCTGGATTCGTGATCGCCGAGCCGCACACGTCGGCAGCGCGACGAGAGGGATTGCCATCGGCGGGCGGGGCGCGATGCGGGAGGATCGCGGCGGGCTCCCGCGCGGGTCCGCCCTGGGCGCGTCCTCTTCGTCGTCGACGACGACGTCCATCGACGAGGAGTGGGCGGCGACGGCGGCGTCGTCGAGCGCGGACGACGCGTCGCCGCGCGCTCCCGGGCCCGCGTCCGCGTCCGCGCGCGTCGACGACGACGGCGCCTCGTCGTCGTCGTCCGGCGTCGCCTCCTCCGCCGGCACCGCCCGCTCCTCCGCGTCGCCGGCGGGCGCGCTCTCGTGCAAGAAGTGCGCGAAGGGCTCGTCGTGCTGGCCCGTGCACGTCGCGACGCAGAAGCTCGTGAGCCTGCGCAAGAGGGCGCTCCGCCGCGCGTGCGATCCCGAGGAGCCGTGGGAGCAGTTCGAGAGTCTCCTCGCGGACGGCCATCGCCCGACGTTCAAGACGTACACCGCGCTCGCGTGCGTCCTTGGCGACCTTGGAGTCCCCGAGGACGCCGAGGACGCCCTCGCGCGGATGATCGACGCGGGCGAGGTGCCGGACGCGCGCGCGTACAACGCCGCCGCGCACGCGTGGGCCCGCCGAGATCGACCGGAGGAGGCGACGCGCGTCGTTCATCGCATGCGCGCCGCGGGGGTGGATCCGACGGAGTCGACGTACCCCGAGATCGTCGCCGCGTGGGCGCGCCTGGGGGACGAGCGCGAGATCGAGAAGATCATCTCCGGCATCGAATCGGACGCGGGGGCCCACAAACCGTCGGGTCTCGGGAACGCGGAGTCTTTGGTTTGGTACGAGCGGGTGTACCACGCGTTTATCGCGGGGTGCTTATCGGCGAACGCGCCCGAGGGCGCCGAGGCGGTGCTTCGTCGGTGGAACCTGGAGAAGTACGACATGGAGCGCGTCGCGGACCGCAAGGGGGACATATCGAGGCCCGTCGCGGCCTCGTACGGGATGGTGGTGGATTGGTACGTGCGGGAGGGGCGGATGGGCGACGCCAGGCGTCTGCTGTCGCAGATGCAGTGGGATAAGGTGGCGCCGTCGATCGACATCTTCAACATGCTCCTCAAGGGGTACCTGAGGTCCGGGAACGTCGGCGCGGCGCAGGACGTGTTCCGGGAGCTCGAGGGGAGCGGGACGTGGGACATGGACTCTTTGGGGATCGAGCCCGACGTCGCGAGCTACACGTGCCTGATGGACCACTGGGCGAACCAGGGCGACGTCGAGCTGGCGGAGAAGGTTCTGAAAAAGATGGAGGCGCGGGGCGTCGCCCCGGACGAGCGCACGTTCGGGTCGCTCGTCAAAGCCTACCAACGCGCGAGGGACCCGGAGGGGGCCGAGGCGGTCCTCGAGCGCGTGCGATCGTACGACGCGCCGCAGGCACGGGACCCGGCGAAATACGTCGGCCCGAAGGACGAGCGCAAGAAGATGAAGCCCAACGCGGTGCTCTTCACGACGGTGATCTCCGCGTACGCCGCCGTCGGCGACATGACCAACGCGAGGCGCGTCCTCCGCGAGATGGCCTCGAAGCCTCGAAGCTGGAACGCGAAACCCAACGAGCGCACGTTCGCGCACCTCTCGTGGGGGTACGCGCAGCTCGGGGACGTCGCGGGGATCACGCGCGTCGCGCAGCTCATGGCGGACGCGGGGGTGAGTCTGAGGCGCGGGACGGAGGGGCGCGCGGCGCTCGCGCGCGCGTTCCGGGAGTGCGGGTTGCCGACGTCGCACGCGGACGCGCTCGTCGAGGGACTCGCGCCGACGCCGAAGAAACCCGCGCGGAGGAAGTACGAGAGGAACGACGGCGAGGGTGAGCGGCGACGCGCGAGGGCGGGGGGCGCGAAGAAGAAGAACGAACCGGAGGTCTCCGCCGAGACGAAAAAACAAAACCCCGCCGAGGTTGGGACGAGAAGAACCTCGGCCGAGGCGAAGGCGAATGCGCCGCCGCCGCGCCCGGGACCCTCGCGGTCGGGCGACGCGGGGTGGGTGTGCGCGATCGAGGCGCCCGCGGGGGCGAGGGGTGCGCGGCGCGCGGCGATCGGCGCGGGGGGACGAAGAAGCGTCGGCGCGCGAAGGACGGGGATGTTCCGAGGGGTCGCCTTCCTCCGAGGGGGGGCCGCGTTCGCGTTCGCCCCGCGAGCGGGGACGTTCGCGTGAGGGATCGAAATCGACCCGGCGAAGCGGGAGAGGTGTCTCATAGATACAACGACGGAGCGTGCCGTGAACGAACCGTCGTCGGCGCTCGATCGCGCTCGGCGGCGGGCGCCGCGGGCGCCCCCCCCTCCCCCCGCGCGTTTTTTTCATCCGTCACCGGGTGCGCGTTTTTCCGCCTCGTTCGCCCGTGAACGACGTCGTTTCTCGTCGAGCGGCTTTCGAAACCTGTTCGAGGCGCGTTCATCATTTCCCCCCCCCGCCGATTTCCTCGGCGACGGCTTCGACGAACTGCTCGGTGGTGAGCCCCCCCGCGCCGCACAGATCCCTGGTTCCCCTCCCCTCGCGGAAGAGTTTGTGTATGGCGGCTCGCACGCTCGCCGTGAACGGTTTCACCTCCTCGGCGCCTCCGTGGACGTCCGCGGCGTGGTTCATGGCGCCGACGAGTCCCTCCACCATTCCGAGCGGGTTGAGGCTCGTCTCCTCGCCCCTGAGCCTCGCCTCGTCCATGTCCGTCACCGTCCCGTGCGACGCCTCGAACTCCTTGATCAGGACGCCGTTCTCGTCCACGCCGACGAGGTTGCTCGTGATGAAGCCCGGGGACATGTGCACCTGCGCGAGCTCGTCCGTGAGGACGTCGCCGTCGTAGTTGTGCGCCGCCATGCCGAAGCCGCCGTCGGTCCACACCACGAGCTTCATCGTCGCCGCGTCGGAGAGGAGGTGCACGAGATCCGGGCTCGAGGCGGGGACGATCCCGGCGTCCACGAACTTCTGCTTGAACTTCGCGTCGTACACCGACTTCATCGTCGCCCAGAACGGCTCCTGCCACTTGAACACCGTCTTCTTCGTCACCACGTACGGCACGATGCCGGCGTCCAGGCAGCGCCGGAAGAAAATCTCGGCGAGCGTCTCGACGTTGTCGAGGGGGTTGTGGTACGCGACGACGGCGTTGACGTCGTCGACGATTCGCCGCTCGTCGATCACGACGGGCTCCGAGGCGCCCTCGGGCGTGAACGTCATCTTGAGCGTGCCCTTGCCGACGATGTCGTACCCGGCGGAGTACTCCCCGCCGACGGCGTGGCGCTCGAAAAACACCGGGCGCTTGTACCCGAGGTCGACGCCGTCGATGTGGATGGTGTCCCGGGAGATGGTGATGCCGTTCCACCCGCGTCGCATGGCGCCGTTGGGGGAGCCCCACGCCTTCTTGAGGCCCAGGCGCTTCACCTGGTCCGCGGTGGGCGTGATCGTGGGCTCCTTGAAGATGGCCTTGAGCCTGGCGCCGGCCGCGATGACGTCGCGGAGGACCCGGTCCTCGGTGTCGTCGCGGTTCTTCGCGCGGAGGTCGAAAAACTCCCACGCGCTCGTGTCCACGTGGGGCTCGATCCAACGCTTCAGGATGAGGTCCATCGTGTACCGCGTCATCTCCTCGCCCGCGACGTACACCATCGGCGCGGCGGGGATCTTACCGGACGCGCCGGCGGCGTACCCGCGCGTCCCGAGGGCGCGCTGCGCGGCCTTGCGGGGCGCCGCGCAAGCCAGGAGGCGCGAACCGGTCGCGGAGAGGAGGCGCTGCATCGCGTTGGGGGGGGGCCCCTTCGATCCGTCGGGAACGATCGGGGGGGGCGGCGAACGCGGGGGGTCGCGGCGCGACGTCGTGCGCCGGCGCGGGGAGCGACGACGGACGGGGAAGAGCGAAGGCGCGAGCGCGTGCGAGTGCCGCGCGCGGATCCGTGTGAGCGACCGAAGCGCGGAGGGACGGGAGACGCGACCCTTGGATCAAGGAGTCTCGCGCTGCCGCTCCAGGTTTGGCGGCAGCAGCTCTAACTCGACGCGCGAGACCATCTGATATATTTGGCGGGTTCTCGGAAGCACCCTTCTTCATCCTCGTCAGATCCGTCCGCGCCTCGCGCCCTCGCGTCGGGCTCCTCCCGCGGCGGCGCCATGCGCGCGGCGACGCGCGCGTTTTTGCGCGTCACGCTCACGACCCTGAACGCGGCCCTGCTCCTCCTGGGCCTCGCCACCGCGCTCGTGAGCCTGTACGTCCTGCTCAAGTTCGAGAAGCGTCGCCGCGAGGATGCGGACGCCGTCGCGCCCCGGCCGCCCCCCGCGCCCTGGCCGCCCCCCGGCGGCGCCTCCCCCGCGCCCCCCTCCCCGCCCCCCGGCGCCGCCTCCCCCTCGCCCTGGTTCCTTTACCTGCTCATCGGCGCCGGGTGCTACGTCGTCTGCGCCGCGGGCCTCGGCCTGTGCGGCGCCGACCGCGCGAACCGATGCTGCCTGCGCCTCCACGCCCACGTCACCGCGCTCGCCCTCCTCGCGCAGGCGGCGCTGCTCGCCGCGTGCGTCCTCGACGCCCGACGCCTCGTCGCGGCGCCCCCGGACGCCACGGGCGCGAGCGCCGAGGCGTGGGCGCTCGTCGAGCGCGACCTCCCGCTGGCGCGCGGGCTGTTACTCGCGGTCGTCCTCGCGCAGGTATTCGCCGCCGCGTGCGCCTTCGCCCTCGCCGAGCGACGGAGCGCGGAGGAAGAAGAAGACGCCGAGGACGGCGACGCGTCGCGCGGCGGGGCCGCGGCGTACTCGGACTCGGACGATGAGTACTACGAGCGCCACTACGGAGGAAGGAGGGGGGCTCCTTCCCCCGCCGGGAAGACCCCGGGTGATGACGCGCATCTCTCGCGCGCGCTTCTTCCGCGGCGCGACGAGGAGGCGGGGGAGGGGGAGGCGGCGGGGGAGGGGTCCTCTTCTTCGCGGGGCGCGGGGCGGGGGCGAAGGAGGCAGGACGAGTGGAGCGTGCGCATGCGCGAGAAGTACGGACTCGACACGAGCGCGTTCGGGTACGACCCGGAGCGGCCGGAGCGCGGGGGCGGCGCCGGGGGGAGGGAGGCGCGGCGGAGGGAGCGAGCGGAGAGGGAACGCGACGGAGAGGGGACGTGCGTCGTGTCGTGAGGAGGAGGATTTTTTTTGGAAAGTGCAACTCTGTTCTCTCAAAAATGGGAAAACCTGACGGAACGGAGGATTGGAAACGTCGTCCCTCGCTCGTCCGCTGCTTGCGCGTCGGTCCGTCCGAGGCGTCGGGTCGTTGTTCGCGTTCGGGTCGTCTTCTCCCCACCCCCTCACCCCGCCCACCCACTGCCTCATCGCGCGTTCGCGTTCGTCAACGCGCACCCCCTCCTTTCACGACATGGACGTCCCCAAGGTGACCCCCGCCGGCGCGGGTCCGATCAAGCCCGTCCACGGCGCGCCCGTCCAGGGCGTCGCCGAGGCGGACGCGGAGGAGAAGAGCGCCGGGTTCGTCGCCGTGTCCGGGACGGACGGCGACCTGGCCCTCCGCGGGTACGACTGCGTGAGCTACCGCGCCCCCGGCGCGACCGCGCCGCTTCCGGGCGACCCCGCCGTCGAGGTCTTCACCGAGAACGTCGTCCAGGGCCGCGTGCGGTACCGCTTCGCGACGCGCGAGAACGCGGACGTCTTCAGGAGGAGCCACCTCAGCGCGCACGCGCCCGCGTTCGGCGGCCACTGCGCGTTGGCGGCGAGCCGCGAGACGCTCGTCCCCGGCGACCCGCTCGCGTTCGAGATCGACGCGAACGACGGGAGGCTGTACCTCTTCTGCTGCGACGCCGCGAAGCGCGCCTGGGGGAAAGACCGAGACGCGCTGAGGGCGAAGGCGAACGACGCGTGGAGGAGGGGCGTCGCCGACTGGCCCGAGGGAGAAGTAGACGCCGCGTGCTGCGCCGAGTGCGGGTGCTGCGCGAAAGCCGCCGAGTGCTGCGCGAAGACCGCCGGCGCCGCCGCGGGGGCGTGAGAAGAGAGACGAAACGAGGAACGAGACGCGACGCGACGGACGACGAGACGGGGAGAGACGGCGGAGACCGAGTGAGGCGAGAGACAGAGGGAGGCGACCCGCCGCGGAAGAGACTTTTTTTGGTTTTGGTTGCGTTTTTTGGACGTCGTCGGGCGCGATGAACATCTGGCAACGAAATCTCATCGCGAGTGGCTTCGTCGTTCAAAACGACGTCCGCTTCTTCGAGGGTTCGTCCCACGACCGCCTCCCTCGCGTCGGTCGCGTTCTCCCTCAGTTCACGGCGCGCGTTCGCTCGCGATCGTCGGCTCTCTTCCGCGCCTCGCGTCACGCGCCCGGTCCGCGCGCCTCGTCCTCTTTCTCCGTCTCGGTCGTCTCGCGCGTCGTCGCGATGGCCTCGGCACCCGCGGGCCCGCTGGGCGCCGTCGTCGACGGTCTCCTCGCGACCGCGCTCGACCGCGTCTTCGGCCCCGGCCCGAACACGGTCGCGCTGGGCGTGTTCTTCCACCACGCCCTCCTCGCGCTCCTGATGTGCCTCGGCGTGTTCCTCGCGAGCAGGGCGCTCTCCCCCGCGCTGTTCGGGCGCGCCATGTCTACGCTCGACGCGAACGATCGAAAAATCTGGCACACGAACATGGTCACCTTCTTCCCGACGTTCGCGGTGACGTACTTCGCCGCGCCCGCGATCCTGGAGTACGCCGGCCCGCGGCACGAGTTCGCGCACCCCGCGAGCGCGAACACGCTCAAGGGCACGGGCATGTCCCTGGGGTACATGTTCTGGGACCTGTGCGTGTTGCTCGCGGATCCGCGGGGCCAGATGCGCGCCTACGGCGGGGTCTCGCCGTACGTCCTCTTCCTCTTCCACCACGCGTTGAGTTTGGCGGCGTGGCCGTACGCGGTGAGCGCGGGGAAGTGCGTGTACTTCGTCAACTACTTCCTCGTCTCGGAGGTGACCAACTTCAACATGTCCCTGCGGTGGTTCCTGTTGAAGACCGGGAGGGAGAAGTCCCGGACGTACTTTTGGAACGGCATGGCGTGGATCCCTCTCTTCCTCGCGGTGCGCATCGCGGTGATCCCGAACCTGGTCGACCAGTACTGGAACAGCGACTGGAGCGCGCTCGGACCGATCGAAACCTGGGCCGCGCGGTTGTTGCTCCCCGTGCCCGTCGGGCTCAACGTGTACTGGTTCGGGCTCATCGCCGTCGCCGCGGTGAACGTCATCCGCACGGGAAGCGAGGACGGCGCCCCCGCCGAGAGCGCCGAGACGGAGCGAAAGAAGCGAAGATGACGAAGACGACGCGTACGAGCCGACCCGACGGCGGGGTTTTTTTTTTTTTCGACGCGCTCGCGAGACGTTTCGCGACGGAGGTGGCATCACATATACGGCGCCGGTAATATATCACATCGCACACGACCCACGCCCTCGCTCGAACGTACGATCCTCTCATCACGCGCTCTCCGCCTCCGGGGTTTTCGGGGCGACGGAGTCCACGCCCTGCGCGCCGGACGCGAGGTAGAGCTTCTGCAAGCTCGCCTCGCCGAACGTCCTCACCTGGTCCACGTACTGGTTCACCTGGTTGGCGATGAGGAACCCCTCGAGCCTGCTCGGCTCCGCGAGCGCCTTCATCTCCTTGTCCTCGTCCTCCTCCGGCAGGGGGTCCTGCCCCGCCGCCCTTCGCGCCGCGTTCTCCTGCTTCCGCTTCTGCAGCCACTGCGCGTGCTGCAGCTGTTGCCGCGAGAGGTTGCGCTGGTAAAACGCAACCTTCTGCTGCTCCGACGCGAGGTCGTCCATGCACTCCCCCAGAAACTCCAGGGACTTCTCCAGGAACGGGTTCGCGCTCATGTCGAGCCGGTCGAGGTCCGCGGTCGCGACGCCCGACTCGGCCTCCGCGACGGCGGATTTGCACAGCTCGCCGAGCACCGCGGCGGCGAGCGCGCTGTTGGCGATCTTCACCGGCGTCTCGACGACAATCTCCGCCCAGCTCAAGCTCTTGTCCGCGATCTTATCGAACGTGAACTCGCCCTTCGCGTGGATCTCGAGGAACCGGTCGGTCAGGCGCAGCGCCTTGAGCCCGAACTGACCGGTCGCGCTGGCGGCGGTGGGGTCGTACACGACGCACACGCACCGCTTGATGTTCTCGCGGTACGCGAGGAACGTCTCCACGAGCTCCTCGGTGTAGTAGCTCCCGAGGTACGTGCTCTGGTACCACCCCACGGTGTTGTTATCGACGTTGATCTCCCGCAAGCAGCGCATCATCTCCAGCTGGTAGTCCGCGCCCTGTTTCGCGTCCTGCTCGGGCTCCTGAGCGGCGTTCGCGTGGGGGTCGGAGGGGAAGGGGAAGCAATCCGTCACCTCGAGCGTCGAGCCGACGTCGAGGCCGAGGAGCTGCCCGGTGACGAGCGAGGGCGCGTTCTCCGTGCAGTGCTTCACGATCTTCATCACCACCTGGTGAGAGAGGGGGAGGAGTCGGGGGTCGCGGAATCAGAGGTGGAAGAGGGCGAGAGGAGACGCCGCCCGGGTCGGCGAGCCTCGAGAGGAGACGCCGACGACGCGGAGGCGGAGGCGCGATCTTGGCGGGGCTTAGGGCATTTCTTTTCTCGGCGACCCGCGAAAAACCACCGCGTCCCGGCGAGGCGCGCACCTGGCCGTCGATCTGCACCGCCTTCAGGGGCGTCCCCGACGCGTCCTGCGCCTTGCCGGCGCTCGCCGCGAAGTTCATCGTGGCGGGGCTCGCGAAGTGTCCGCCGCACGCACACCGGCGCGGAGCGGAAAGAGGGCTCGCGCGCGATCGCGCGACGGGCTCGTCCGAGACTGCGCGCAGCCGCCGCCATTCGCGAACGAGACTGTTTGCCTGTGCGGGTCGGGGAAAAGATGGGATCGGCACGGTAGCTAGTCTCAGAAAATGGAAATGATCCGCTCGGTGGTGACTCGCTTTTGTCGTTTTTTTTGAACGCGGCCTCCTCAACGGCTTGTTTCCGCCCGGGATGCACACTCCTCCGCCGCGCGCGCCCCAGCGTTGAACCGCGGCGCACGCGCGAGATGAGGGGCTCACCCGAGCCAACGGCGCTCACGGCGCTCGCGGTGCTGTGCGTCCTCGGCACCGTCGGCGCGCAGGTCGTGACGCAGATCGAGGTGCGTCGCCGCGGCGAGCGCGAGAGGCATCTCGCGACTTGCCGGGGCACCTCGTCGTCGTCGTCGTCGGAGCCTTCTCGCGCCGGCCGCTCTTCTCCCCCCACCCCTTCACGAATCGCGTTCGCTCGCTCCCTCTCGCTCCTCTGACGCTCATCTCCACCCCCCCCCTCCCCTCTCTCGCTCGTCGCGCCCCTTCCTCCAGGTCGAGGGCGACTGGAGCGCCGGCGGCGTCGCCGCGGGCGCGACCGCGTGCAGCACGAACGGCCAGTTCTTCGACCCGATGGGCCTGCAGTGCCTCGATTGCCCCGCGGGCGCCTCGGTGACCGCGGACGGCCTCGGGTGCGCGTGCGCGGCGAACACGTACTGGGTCTCCGGCGACGGCACCTCCCCCTACGGCACCTGCACCTCGTGCACGGCCTCGAGCCAGGTCTTGAGCTGGGACGAGTCGGTGTGCGTGTCGTGCGACGGCACGAGCGCGACGTTTGACGCGACGGCGGCGGATTGCGTCTGCGGCGACCCCACGACGGAGGTCGTCGTCGAGTTCGACCAGGTCGGCGTCCGCCTCGCGTCGAAAGCCTGCGTGGCGTGCCCGAGCGGCTCCTTCCCGCACCCCACGGAGAAGGGCACCTGCTTCTCGTGCCCGACGGTGGGCCCGCCGGGGGGCACCGTCGCCATGACGTACGACTCGAGCTCGCAGACGTGCCTGTGCCCGACGGGCGCGAGCGCGGTGGCGGACTGCTTCGACGCCACGATCAACTCGGCCGCCCTGGCGACCAAATTCGCGACGACGCTGGACGCCGCGGCCAGGACGCTAAACTTTTACGACATGGGCGCGGATCTGAACAGCGCGACGGTGGAGAGTTCGCACTTTGCCGCCAACCTCGTGGAGGCGGCGGCGGAGTGCCGCAACTACGCCAACCGCACGCGGTGCAACCACCTCGCGAACATGTGCGTGCTGACGATGTACGACACGAACAGCGCGGCGTGTAAGCTGTACGAGGGGATCGTGGACGAGCGGAGGGCGATCGAGTACCACTCGGGGTCGGGGGAGATGAACGACCAGAGCCCAGTCGGGTGGAGCGAGACGACGCCGTGGCTCTTTTACTCCACCGCGACGGCGTACGCGCGGCGCCAGGACGTGGGCATCACCGTCACGTTCGACGAGCCCAAGACCGGATCCGCCGCGGCGGAGAGCACGGAGACGTCGGAGCTGGTGTTCGTCCTGAGCGTCTCGACGCTGTCCGGGGAGTGGCTCGGGTTCAAGAAGATGGGAAAGCTCATGCAGCTGTGCGGCGGGCGCGAGAGCGACCTCGCCGCGTGGCAACGCTTCGGCACCAACTATTACAACGACTGCTCGTTGCCCGTCGCGGACGCCCTGGACGCGGCGCGCGGGTTCGGCGTGTCCACCGCGGGGGAGACGCTGTTCTTCGACCTATACATCCAGGACCTCGGCTCGAAGGCCGCCAGCGCGGGGGAGTGGCCCGAGCGCCTGTACCCGGTGCCGATCAAGGTGACGAACGTCGCCGTCAACCTCAACGACGCGAGCGACGACGACCTGTACGTCCGACGCTTCTTCGTCGTCGACGAGACGGCGGGCGTCCGCGTCTCCGACGGCGCGACGGTCGCGGTGACGTACGCGCAGACGATCAAGATCGACGTCGAGATGCGCTCGGACGACCTGACGAAGATTTACCCGCCCGTGATGACGGTGACGTACGCGAGCCGCGACCCGGCGTTTGAGTACGTCGTCGAGGACGTCGTCTCCTTCCGCGCCGTGTACGCCGCGGACAACGGCTCGTTCTGGGAGTCGTGGCGGATCATCTTCATCACCGTCATGGTGCTCACGGGCGCGGCGTGGCTGTACGGGGTGCTGCAGACGTCCCGACGGAGGCAGACGCGCGATCCGGACGCGAAGACGATGATGCACGCCGCGGGAAGCGGCGCGAACGCCATCGCGAGCGGCTTGACGATCGTCATGTTCTGGGCCTCGGGGTACTTCTTCCTCTTCTACAAGGCCCAGACGGACGTGTACACGATGGTCCCGCTCGACTCGAGCTCGGAGGTGAAGCTGTTCAAGGAGCTCCTGGACGCCGCGGTGAGCTTCGCCGCGATCGGCGTCGCGTACCTCATCCAGTGGCAGACCAACTACGACATCTTCTTCCTGGACTGGGAGAGGCCCAGGACCAGCTCCGCGCCCAACGGGAAGATGGACGCGAGCCCGGTGAGCGCGTGGCGCAAGATGTTCATCGCGAACGAGTGGAACGAGCTCCAGAGCCAACGCGTGACGTCGCGAGAGCTCACCCTGCTGCTCATGGTGCTCTTCCTCGAGGGGCTCAACGGGCGCAACCTGGCCATCATCGAGCCGAGCATGGGAACGGACGACCCCGCGCCGTACCAGGTGTCCTCCGCGCTCCTGAGGTTCGCCGTCGCCGCGGGTCTGATGGTGGTCATCGTCGCGTGTCAGATGGCGTACAAGATCGTGTTTCACCACAACTACGTGGAGCACCCGGTGCAGCAGTTCGTGGACCTGCTCGGGATGGCGAACCTCTCCATCGTCATCCTCGACGACGAGTGCGCGGGCTACTACCTCCACGGGCGCTCGCTGATGACATTCGCGGACACCTCGATGGCGGAGCTCATGGCGCAGATGCGCAAGGAGCAGGAGATGCAGGTTTCGGCGCGCGGGCTCGTCCCCGCGGCGCACCGCGAGGACCTGGCGGAGAACCAGTGCTTCGAGCTGTTCATCACCAAGGAGCTCCGCATGGCGTACGAGAGCAAACTCCTGCGGCGCATCGAGGAGAACGACGCGATGCGCGGCGCGGGGGGGCTCGGCGGCGCCGTGGGCACGGTGATGGGAGGCGGACGCGCGGGGCGGGGCGGGCGCGGCGGCGGCGGGTTCATGACGGGCGGGCGGGACGGCGGCTTCCGGGGCGGCGGCGGCGGGGGGTGGGAAGGACAGCGGGGCGGCGGCCTGCCCACGAGCGGCGGCGTCCCGGACCACACCCTCGCGGCGGCGGAGGAGATCGGGGACATCTTCAAGCAGCTCATCAACTTCACGGAGGCCAACGCCGCGTCCTTCGTGCTCGAGCGGCCGTTCACGGACAGGCTCATGAACATGCCCCCGGAGAGCGTGTCCATGATGCAGGGCGCCTCGCCCATCTTCTACCACGACATGCAGATGTCCTTCCAGCGCATCCTGTTCTACGGCATCGAGTGGCACCTCATGATATTCGACCTGCTCGTGTTCACCGCCATAGATAAAGACCTCGGGTCGTTCGCGGTGTCCGCGTTCCTCACGTGGCTCGTGGGGATGTTCGTCGACCATCTGCGGCAGAGCTTCGGAGAGGCGAACATCTCCAGGAAGAGTCTCATCGACAGCAGGTTCCTCATCTGATGAGTAGGAAATGAGAGGGAAGGAAATGAGCGCCACGAAGGAAACCCCCCGACGGGGGAACGATGCGACGAACGCGCGAGATGCGGAGGGGTGCGCGGAGGGGGCGTGTCGAAATGTAAATGCAACAGTCTTCTGAAGTTTTCACTGCGCTTTTTCGCGCGGCGGCATGTGACGGTGCCTATTTTCAGCGATCACCTCGTCACGCCCTCGCCGCCGGCACTTTTCCCTCGCGCGCGATGGCGCGCGCGTCGTTCTTCCTCACGAGGACGGACGAGGAGAGCATCGCTCGGCGCCAGCTGAAGAATGCGTGCTTCCTCCTCGTCCTCCTCTTCTTGGACGCGGTGGCGGCGTTTTGGCTGTACTTCACGCGTCCTCGGCGGGATCTGGCGCACGAACTGTCGCACCTGACGACCGCGGCGTCGTTCAAGGGGGGCACGGGCGACCTCCTCGCGCTCGTGCTGGTGCGCGTCCTGCTGTACGCGGGCGCGGGGTCGCTCGCGATCTCCCTCGGGAAGCAGCGCAACAAGGGCCCGCCGCCGCCCACGCCGGTGGGGATGTCCAGGGTGGGCTCGCGCGTGATGGGGGGTTCGCGCGCCACCTCGTCCACGAACCTAGCGGCCGAGCCGGACGACCTGCGGCGAGCGCTCCTGGACCCCGCCGCGAACGACGACGTCTCCGACGCGCCGGACCCCGCCTCGGGCGGCGTGCGCGTGGGCGACGCCCCCCGCGACGCGTCGACGTTCGACCCCGAGCAGTTCGCGCCGAGCCCCGAGGACCAGCTGTACAACAGCCGCGCGGCGACGCGACGGAACGTCGTCGTCGAGATGACGTTTCTGTGCTGCGTCGCCATGCAGGCCTACGTCGCGGTCAAGTCCGTGGCGTTCTACTACGCCCCCGGGCGCGTCCCGCGCACGGTCGCCCTGTTCGCTCTCACGATGGCGTGCGTCAACGCCGAGAGCGTCGCGCTCCGAGCGCTGGTCGCCAGCTGCACCGTCAGGACCGGGGTGCTCCGCAAGGACTTCCACGCGCACGAGCTCCAGTTCCACGACCGCGTCGTCGGCCACGTGTGCGACATGTGCGGCTTGCGCCTGGTCGCGGGGGCGAAGGGCCTGCGGTTCGGCGGGTTCCGGTGCAAGACGTGCGACTTCGACTGCTGCATGCGCTGCTTCTCGCGGAAGAATCGCGACACCGCGGAGGGCGGCATCCGCGGCGACCGCGGGACGAAGAGCGAGCTGGAGCGCACGCCGGCGGAGTACCTCTGGCGCGTCATGGCGCTCGCGAAGCTCGAGTGGCCCCTGCTCACGCTCGCGATCGTCACCACGCTCGTGACGTCCGCGGCGGCGCTGTTCGTGCCGCACTTCCAGGGCGCCGCGTTCGACGCCGCCATCTCGCTCGACCGCGACGCGTTCAACGCGCGAGCCGCGGCTCTTCTCGCGTCGAGCGTCGGCGTGAGCGTGTTCAGCGCGTTCAAGCGCGCGTGCTTCTCGCTCGTCGGGCAGCGCCTGAACTACAAGGTGCGAACCGGGCTTCTCAAGAACATCCTGCGCCAGGACATCGCGTACTTCGACGGCGTCAACACGGGCGACCTGCTCAGCCGCCTGTCGTACGACTGCACGAACCTCACCTCGCCGTGCAACACGGTGATGAGCCTCGCGGCGCAGAACTTCGTCGTCATCCTCGGCGGGCTCGCGATGTGCTTCGTCGTGTGCTGGCGCCTCGCCATGGTCTCGTTCGCGGTGGTGATGCCCATCACCTTCTTGATCAAGCGCTACGCGCGGTGGTCCCAGACGCTGAACCGCGAGATCTCCGCGATGCTCGGCCTCGCGTCCAACGTCGCGAACGAGGCGTTGGGGAACATCCGAACCGTCCGCGCGGTATCCACCGAGGACGTCGAGTTCGACCGGTACGACCAGCACGCCCAGGCTGCCCTGCGCGCGGGGGTCAAGGACGCGTTCGGCGGCGCCCTGACCGTCGCGCTGACGAACCTGCTCGAGCTCGGGACGTCGGTTTTGATCCTGTGGCTCGGCGGCGGGATGACGATGGAGCGCCCCGCGCCCCGGCTCACCGTCGGCGCGTTGATCACCTTCCAGCTGTACTTCAACAACGTCACGAGTTCGTACACCGCGCTGACCAACTGCCTCACGTCCTTGGTTCGCGCCGCCGGGAGCGCGTCTCGGGTGTTCAGCCTCCAGGACAACCTCCCGGACATCACCCCGGGCGCGGGCGCGTCGTTCGACCCGGGCGAGGGCCGCGGCCCAGAGGTGGTTTTCGAGGGCGTCACGTTCTGGTACCAGATGCGCCCGAACGTCCTCGTCCTCGACGGGCTGAGCATGCGCGTGCCCAGCGGCGCGACCGCGGCGCTGGTGGGGAAGAGCGGCGGGGGGAAGACGACGATCGTGAGTCTGCTGTTGCGATACTACGACGTCAAGGGCGGGTCCGTCGCGCTGGACGGGACGGATCTGCGCGACCTGGACCTGGCGAGCGTGCACCGCCGCGTGGGGCTGGTGATGCAGGACACGCAGACGTTCAACAGCACGATCGCGGGGAACATCGGGTACGGCCTGAGCGAGGAGGAGGCGACGCCGGAGGTGATCGAGCGCGCGGCGCGGCTCGCGAACGCGCACGAGTTCATCGCGACGTTCCCGGACGGGTACGACACGAGGCTGGGCGAGCGCGGCGTGCGGCTCAGCGGGGGGCAGAAGCAGCGGCTCGCCGTCGCTCGGGTGTTTTTGCGGAACCCGAGCCTGCTCCTGCTCGACGAGGCCACCAGCGCGTTAGACCTCGAGTCCGAACACGCCGTGCAGCAGGCGCTGGACCGGCTCGTGGCGCGCGGGGGGAAGACGGCGATCGTCGTCGCGCACAGGCTGAGCACCGTGCGACACGCCGACGCCATCCACGTCGTCGGGGGGGGCAAGGTGGTGGAGCGCGGGACGCACGACGAGCTCGTCGGGAGAGAGGGGGGCGCGTACGCGGCGCTGCTGTCGCTGCAGGAGAAGAAGAGGAAGGAGACCGTGGGGGAGGGGGAGTGAGCGAGGCACATAGAGGATGAGGAGACATTATGAGGGGACGAGAGGTGACGAGGGGGCGAGAGGAAACGAGAGGCGTGGAGAGGAAACGAGAGGCATTTTTCCGGTGGTGGTGTAGAGTTTTTACGTGTTCGCGTAACTGCTGGTACCCTGGCCGGCGGGCCGACAGGTTGACTTCATCAGTGCTGTTCGGATCTCGCGTCGTCGCGCTCGCTCCTCGCTCGCTCGCATTCGTCGACCGCGCTCGCGCCACCGTCACGCGCCGGGTCACGCCATGGCGGGTTCCAAGGCGGACGACGACGCGTCGAAGATGGCGGAGAAGCTCCTGCAGGGCTGGACGATGCTCGCCGAGTACTGCCCGATGGAGGGGTGCCTCGCGCCGCTCATGCGATCGCGCGAGGGGCGCCGGTACTGCGTCTCGCACGAGATGTTCGTCATGTCCCCCGAGGAGGCGGAGGCCATGCGGGAGAGCGGCGCGGGGCCCGGGGGCATCGACGCCGCCCCGGCCCCGGCGCACGCCGCGGACGCGCCCGCCGCGCCCGCGCCCGCCTCCCCGGAGCGCATCGACTTCTACCAGAAGCTGAAGCAGCGCGGCGGCGGCGGCCCGGGGAAAAGGGGCGCGGGGCGATCGGACGAAGACCTCCCCGTCGCCGGGTACGGCGACCGCGTCGGCGCGGACCGCCGTCACGCCTCGCTCGCCGAAGCGAAGGGCTCCGAGGATGACGACGCGGGAGCGGAGGCGGAGGCGAAAACGACCGTCGTCGTCTCGGAAGACGTCGCCGTGGTCGCGCGCGCCACCGTCGCCACGCTCGCGAAGAAGATGGAGGAGGCGAGGCGGCGGCTCGAGACGGCGGACGTCTCCCAAGCGGAGTTCGAGAGACTCGCGCGCGCGGTCGAGACCATCGCGGGGACGATCAAGGGGTGCTCGGCCATCGCGCGGTGAGCGAAGCGAAGAGGGCAGCGAGCGAGGCGGAAGAGGGCGCGAGCGAAGCGGTCGAGTCGTCGGCGCTCGCGCGACGAGGCGGTAATACTCAGGTGATAAAATGCATACAAAAATGAAGGTGGAAAACGGTCAGACAAAAAACTCTTCTCTCGCGCGTCGCGCGTCGCCGCGGGCTCCGAGACGCTCGATCGACCTCCGGTCCTCGGACGCGTCTCGCGCGGAAGGCGTTCACATCAGTACGCCTTCTGGTCCCCGTTCGAGAGGGGAAACTCCGCGCCGAGGTCCGCGCTGAGGCCTTGCTCGGTGATCCAGCTGTTGTGCACAACCTCCTCGCCCTCGGGGACGGCGATTCGACGCTCGCTCGCTTCGATCTTCGCCTCGTTGATGCTGGCGATGCGCTTCCGCATGTACCCCTTGTCGTCGAACTCCCAGTTTTCGTTGCCGTACGCGCGGAACCACTGCCCGTCCGGGTCGTGATACTCGTACTCGAAGCACACCGCGATCCTGTTGTCGTGGTACGCCCACAGGTACTTGCGCAGGACGTAATCCAGCTCCCGGTCCCACTTGCGCGTGAGGAAGTCTTTGATCTGCGCTCGCCCGCGCACGAACTCGGCGCGGTTGCGCCACTCCGAGTCCTCGGAATACGCCATCGCGATGGCGTCCACGTCCTTGCGATTCCAAGCCGCCTCCGCCGCCTTGACCTTCTTCAGCGCCGTCTCCGCGTCGAACGGGGGGAGCGGCGGGCGGGGCGGGTCCTTCTCCACGGACTCAGTCACCGCGCGCGCGGTGGATGTGGATTTCGGCGGCATCACCTTCTGCGGCGACGTGAGTTCCTCCGCCTCCTCGTCGTCGAGGTCCATCAGGCACGATTGCGAGATACTCGGACGCATGATCCTGGGCCGTCGAAAACGCGCGGCGCGAGAGCGCGTGACGGCGTGTGCGGTCGCGCGGGCGCGGGACGCCGCGTCGTCGTCGCACGCGAGGAAAACGCGCCCGCGCTCTCGTCGAACGCTTTTTCGCCCGTCGAAGCGTCGCGATCGAATCTCGCGGAGCCGTCTCTTGGCCCGAGCGGAGAGGCGTTCGCGGTCGAACTCGCCGTTGACGGTCTGACGCGCGGGTTCGTTCGACCCCGAGTTCGTCGATCAAGGAGCGGTTCTTTTTGATCGATCGAAACCGCGCGTCTCGACCGAGGTTGACCGAGATCGTCGTCTGGACGGTTCGCATTCTGAAAAGGCCCGATCGTGCGAGGGTAAGGCGCGCGGATCGCCCGGCGCCGCTCACCTTTCCCCCGCGCCGCGCCCCGCCGCATCCACCATGAGCGTCCTCGGAGCCTCCGCCATCAGCGCCCCCATCGCGTGCCGCGCGCCCGTTCGCCGAACGGTCGCCGCGCGCGCCTCCGCGTTCGCGAGCCGCGCCTCCCTCCCCGGCGCGCTCGCCGCGCGCCTGCCCGCGAAGAAGGCCGCCCGCGGCTTCGCCGTCGTCGCGAACGCCGCGCCCCCCGCTCCCCCCCCCCGGGG
>MDSW01096003.1_pt1 | contig 27756 bp, 26 predicted proteins | sample 811171 | NCBI WGS metagenome assembly MDSW01 (sample SAMN05326641, study PRJNA326480) | marine metagenome | isolation source: seawater | place: Atlantic Ocean: North West | collected 2012 | reverse complement strand
GAGACGCATCCCCACGCGGCTCGCGACCGACCGAGGGCAGCCCGGAGGGCCGCCAGTAGTGTGCAGCGCCGCTTTTTCCCGCCGCGCGGCCGTGACCCAGCGAACCACCCCCGCAGACTTCTCTGCGAATATGCAGGCGTCACCCAGGACTGGAGGGTCAACGGGTCCAGAGCGAGTATCTTGGCCTTCCGAGCCCTGGACCCGTTGACCCTCCAGGCCAGTTAACCCGTAAATCAGCCTTCCAAGGCCGCCAGGCGTTTCCGCCCCAGGGCCAGAGAACCGACCCCGCACACGGACCCGAGCCGAAAAAATACCCGCCGAACACCCTGCGCGCTTACAAAGCCCGGCGGCAGGGTTTACACTTGCAGGTGAAGCCTCCCACTCTCCCGAGGATGGATGTGTTGCCATGAAACGCGTTGTATTCAACCAGAAAGGCGGGGTCGGCAAGACCAGTATCACCTGTAACCTGGCGGCGATCGGCGCGGCCATGGGGTACAAGACGCTGGTGGTGGACCTGGATGTGCAGGGCAATACCACGCATTACCTGGTCGGGGACATCGACGCGGACGCGTTTCCCGCCCAGGCGCAGGGCGTGGCCGGGCTGTTCAAGCAGACTGTCGGTTCGCGCAAGATGCGCCAGAATCCCGACTCCTTTGTCTGGGATACGCCCTACGAAAACCTGTTCATCATGCCCTCGAGCCCGGTGCTGTCCGACCTGGAGAAGGAGCTGGAGTCGCGCTACAAGATCTACAAGTTGCGCGACGCGCTGGAGAAGCTCGACGAGGAATACGACCGGGTGTATATCGACACCCCGCCGAACTTCAATTTCTATTCCAAGGCGGCGCTGATCGCTGCCGACTCGGTGCTCATCCCCTTCGATTGTGACAGCTTCGCACGGCAGAGCCTGTACTCCCTGCTGGACAACATCGGCGAGCTGGAGGAAGACCACAACCCGGACCTCGAGGTGGAGGGCATCGTCATCAACCAGTTCAATTCCCAGGCCAGGCTGCCGGCGGAACTGGTGGCAGAACTGGAAGAGGAGGGCCTGCCGGTCTTCTCCTCCTACCTCAATACCTCGGTCAAGATGAAGGAGTCCCACCGCGAGCACCGGCCGCTGATCGACCTGGCCCCCGGGCACAAGCTCACCGGTCAGTTCCTGGACCTGCACGCGGAACTGGAGAAAACCCTGGCGCGCGCCGCCGCCTGAGCCCGCGACAGAATATCCTTATAAGTTCTAGTTATTTGTCTGCAAGTTTTTGATTCTTTAAAGTTCGCACCCACGACCAGCTGACAAGGGTGCTCCCGCCCGTGGAAATCGATATCGACAGTGCCAACGCCACCCTGCGCGACGCCTCCGCGCAGGAGATCGTCGCCTGGGCGCTGGCGCAGGGCGGCAAGACCATTGCCACCACGAGCATGGGCAAGAACGCCGCGGTCATGCTGCACCTGGTCAGCGAGGTGGACAAGACGGTCCCGACCATCTGGGTCGACACCGGCTACAACCTGCGCGACACCTACGTCGTCGCCGAGCGCCTGATCCGCGACCTGGAAGTGAACATCCACGTGTACTCCCCGCAGATGACCTCCGAGCGGCGCAACGCCCTGATGGGCGGCGTGCCGACGGTGGACGAGGAGGAGCGCCACCAGGAGTTCACGCGCCAGGTCAAGCTCGAGCCCTTCGAGCGCGCCCTGGACGATTTCAAGCCGGATATCTGGCTCACCGGCATCCGCCGCGAGGAGACGGAACACCGCAAGACCCTGGACGTGATTTCCGTCGACGGCCGCGGCATCATCAAGGTCGCGCCGATTTTCTACTGGTCCGAGGACGACGTGGACACCTACATGGAGCAGCACTCCCTGCCCACCTGCAAACACTACTTCGATCCCACCAAGGCCTGGGACGGCCGCGAGTGCGGCCTGCACACCCAGGCCTGAGCGGCTGATCCGCAGCACGGGCGCCAGCGGCGGCGCCCCTCTCCATTGCGTTATAATTGCCCGGCGGAGGTGTACCCATGGTATTGCCCGGGCAGGCATCGACGGCGCGCCGTGGCGGCGGCCATTGCGGCCGCAGCGCGCGGTTTACCTCGCGGTGGAGGCAGGTACTGCTGCCGCTGACCCTGCTGTTGTGCGCCTGCGCCGGCTCTCCCCCCGACCCCCGCCCCGTCGCCGCGCTGCCGGCCCTGCAGCTGGACAGCGGCGCCGTGCGCGTCGAGGACGTCGCCCTGGAGGTGACCACCCCCGACCTGTTGGCCACAGATGCCGCGATGCGCGCGTTCGTGGAGCGCCATACCGCCGGTATCGTGCGCCCGCGGCAGCAACTGTTCGCCCTGCACCAGGCCATTCGTGGCTTCGCGAGCCTGGGTATCGATTACGACCCGGCCGCCGAGGGTACGGCGACCGAGGTGTTCCACCGCGGCCGCGCCAACTGCCTGTCCTACGCCTCGATGTTCATCGCGCTGGCGCGCCAGGCGGGGCTGCAGGCGCGCTACCAGTGGTTGCGCGTGCGCCCGCAGTGGACCGTGCGCGGCGAGCGGGTGCTGGTGCGCCTGCACGTCAACGCGCTGGTCAACGTCGGCCGTCACGGGCAGTTCATGGTCGATATCGACCCGCTGCCCACACGCGACATCGCCGGCAGCCGCACCCTCAGCGACGCTGACGCCCAGGCCCTGTATCACAGCAACATCGCCATGGAGGCGCTGGCCGTCGGCGCGGCGCGCGACGCCTGGCTGCACAGCGTGCGCGCCCTGCAGCTCAGCCCGCAGATGCCGCACCTGTGGGTCAACCTGGGGGCGATCTACCGGCAGGCCGGCCAGCATGGCGAGGCGGAGGCCAACTACCTGCACGCGCTGCAGCTGGACCCTGGCAACGACTCTGCCATGAACAACCTGGTGGTGCTGTACGGGCTGCAGGGCCGCGAGACGGAGCGCGCCCTGTGGGAGCGGCGCGTGGATGACTACCGCAAGAACAACCCCTATTTCCACGCCTGGCTCGGCGAGCAGGCCGCGGGGCAGAACGACTGGGAACAGGCGCTGGTCTACTACGAGAAGGCGCTGCAGCTGCTGCCGCAGGACAGCCGCCTGTTGTTTGCGCTGGGCAACGTGCACTATGCCCTGGGCCAGCGGGACCTGGCCACCGGGTATGTGCGGCGCGCCATCGAACAGGCCACCCTGCGCTCCGACATCGACGCCTACCGGCTGCGCCTGCGCGCGATGCAGTCCGGCCAGTCGGCGCGCGCCGGCGCCGCGCCGGCTCCGGGGTGATGTGAGCGACGGCGCGGACGCCGGGTTCAGGGGTCGATGCGGATGTACGCGCGCTTTTTCATCTTCCCGGTGAGGGAGGAAAACAGGTCCGCCGTGTACATCTGCCAGCCGTACTTGCGGCGCAGGGCGGCCAGCGCGGTGGCCTCGTCCGCGGGGGTCTCCAGCAGGTAGGCGTGGACGTCCATCACATCGCCAGTAAGTGTGCCGGAGAAGGTGCAGGGCGCGATGCGCGCCGCACTGAAGTTGCGCAGGCGCTTGACCTTGCCGGCGTCGCCGGCGGAGAACACGTAGTAGCTGCCCCGGTCGGGAGCGAACCACACCGGCGTGGCGACCCACTCCCCCGAGCGTTTGCGGGTGGCGAAGCTGATGTAGTTGCCCGCCTCGAGAAACTCGCTGTCCGCGCTGTTCATTTCCGGTCAATATCCTCTGGCCGCTGCTACTATTAAATCTTCATTTTGCCGGGGCCACAATAGCGGCCCGACTGACAGGAGAACCACCGCATATGAGCAGCTACGACGCCACCTCCAGCACCGCCGACGTGATCGATGGCATTTCCCTGGCGGGCCGCCTGGCCCTGGTCACCGGGGCCTCCTCCGGCCTGGGGGTGGAAACAGCGCGCACGCTGGCTGGCGCCGGCGCCGGGGTCATCATGTCCGCGCGCGACCCCGACAAACTGCAGGCGGCGGTCGAGGAGGTGCGCGCGGCGGAGCCGGCGGCGGAAGTGGGCAGCCTGCTGATGGACCTGTCCGACCTGGACAGCGTGCGCGCCGCGGCGCAGGACGCGGTGCGGACCTATGGCGCCCTGCACCTGCTGGTGAACAACGCCGGGGTCATGGCCTGCCCGCTGATGCGCACCGCGCAGGGCTTCGAGATGCAGTTCGGCACCAACCACCTGGGCCACTTCCTGTTCACCTGCCTGCTCGCGCCGGCGCTGCTGGCCGGGGCCCCGGGCCGGGTGGTCAACCTGAGCAGCGGCGGGCACCGCTTCGCCAACATCAACCTGGACGACCCCAACTACCGTGAGCGCGACTACGACAAGTGGCAGGCCTACGGCGAATCCAAGACGGCCAACGCCCTGTTCACCGTCGCCCTGGACCGGCGCCTGGCGCCGCATGGCGTGCGCGCCTTCGCCGTCCACCCCGGGGTCATCATGACCGGGCTGGCGCGACACATGGACGAGGCGGATTTCGCCACACTGCAGGCGCGCAGCCGCTCCCCGGATGCCCTGGCGCTGAAAACCGTGGAACAGGGCGCGGCCACCAGCGTGTGGGCGGCCACTGCTCCCGAACTGGAGGGCAAGGGGGGTATTTATCTGGAAAATTGCCAAATCGCGGAAAAAGCTGCCCCCGACAGTTCCGCGGGAGTAGAATCCTATGCGTTGGATGCTGCCGCCGCCGAACGGCTCTGGGCCCTCTCAGAGCAACTGGTGGAGCAGACGTTCGCTTTCGACTGACAACGGAAAGAGGGCATTAGCTATGAAAAAATCCGTACTTGTCGCGGTGGGCCTGGTCGGTTCGCTGCTGTGCCTGTCGGCGCCCACGGGGCACGCCGACGACAAGGCCATGATAGATGCCAATACTGAACGCGCGCTGACCTGGCTGCGCGGTTCCGATGAGAATGCCCGGCGTCTTCTGGACAGCGCCGCCGGCGTACTCGTATTCCCCGACGTGGTGGAGATGGGCTTCGGCGTCGGCGGCGAGTTCGGCGAGGGCGCGCTGCTGGTTGACGGGCAGCCTGTGGACTACTACGCCACCGCCGGCAGCACCTTTGGCATGGCTGCCGAGACGCAGTACAAGGCCAAGGTGATTTTCTTCATGACCGATGACGCGCTGCAGGCGTTTCGCGCCCGGCGTTCGCTCAAGGTCGGCCAGCACGTCAGCGTGCCGGTGGCGATCACCGGTCGCGACGCGCTGGACTCGCGCGAGTCCCATGTCGGCATGATTTTCTCCGACCAGGGCCTGGTCTCCGACCTGGTGCTGGACGGCGACCGCATCACGCGCATCGTGCGCTGAGCCGCCGGCACGGGGCTCCGGGAGAAGGGGCCGGATAACTGGCGAGCGCGGGGCGAGTCCGGTATTCTGCGCCGGGTCAGCATAGCCGGACCAGGTCGCACCATGTCAGATCACACGCCTGTCGCAGCCCTTCTCTCCGCACAGGTGACGCCCGGCACGAGCGTCACCGTACGCGGCTGGTTGCGCAGCAAACGCGATTCCAAAGCGGGTATTTCCTTTCTCGCGGTGCACGACGGCTCGTCGTTCGACCCGATCCAGGCCGTGGTGCCGGATACCCTGGACAACTACGCCGACGACATCCTGCACCTGACCACCGGCTGCGCCGTGGTGGTCAGCGGCGAACTGGTGGAATCCCAGGGCAAGGGGCAGAACGTCGAAATACAGGCCAGGGCGGTGCAGGTCGTCGGCGTGGTCGACGACGCCGAGAGCTACCCCATCGCCAAGAAACGGCACAGCTTCGAGTACCTGCGCGGCCAGGCCCACCTGCGCCCGCGCACCAATACCTTCGGCGCCATCGCGCGGGTGCGCACCACCCTGGCCAACGCGATCCACAACTACTTCCACCAGCGCGGATTCCACTGGGTCAATACCCCGATCATCACCGGCAGCGACTGCGAGGGGGCAGGGGAACTGTTCCGGGTCAGCACGCTGGACCTGGCCAACCTGCCGCGGGATGCCGCGGGCGACGTCGACTTCAGCCGCGACTTCTTTTCCGGCGAGTCCTTTCTCACCGTCTCCGGGCAACTGGAGGTGGAGGCCTACTGTCTGGCCATGAGCAAGGTCTACACCTTTGGCCCCACGTTTCGCGCGGAGAATTCCAACACCAGTCGCCACCTGGCGGAGTTCTGGATGGTGGAGCCGGAGATCGCCTTTGCCGACCTGGCCGACGATGCCGACCTGGCCGAGGACCTGCTGCGTCACGTGCTCGCGCGTGTGCTCGAGGAGCGCGAGGACGATATGGCCTTTTTCTCCGGGCGTATCGACGAGACGGTGCTGCCGCGCCTGCGCGGCGTGGTCGACAACGCTTTCGAGCGCATGGAGTACACCGAGGCGATCAGCATCCTGGAGAATTGCGGCGAGCGTTTCGAATTCCCGGTGCGCTGGGGCATCGACCTGGCCTCGGAGCACGAGCGCTACCTGACCGAGCAGCATGTCGGCCGTCCGGTGGTGGTGATGAACTACCCCGCGGACATCAAGGCGTTTTATATGCGCCTGAACGACGACGGTCGCACGGTGGCGGCGATGGATGTGCTGGCCCCGGGGGTGGGGGAGATCATCGGCGGCAGCCAGCGCGAGGAGCGCCTGGACGTGCTGGATTCGCGCATGGACCCGCACCTGCGTGAGGAGCTGTGGTGGTACCGTGACCTGCGGCGCTACGGCAGCGTGCCGCACGCGGGCTTCGGGCTGGGTTTCGAGCGCCTGCTCAACTACGTCACCGGCATGGACAACGTGCGCGACGCCATCCCCTTCCCGCGCACACCGGGCAACGCCTCCTTCTGACAGCCTGACCCAAAGCGGTCAATTTCCCGCCCCGGCGCCGGGTGTTTGCGTAATATTGCCTAAAATGAGGGGTAGGCGCGCGGTTTTCTTCGCCATACTTAAGGCAGGAAAACACAATGCCCGGCCGCCGGGCGCGGGAGAGAGGTGACATGGCGCGAAGGGATCCAGGCTCGAGTATCGATGTTGCTCAGGTGAGTCCGGTCAGCGAAATGGCCGTGGTGGATACCTTTACGCGCCTCATCTTCGACGAGGCGGATGAACTGGGCGCCCGCGAACAGGTCATTATCGAGGCGTTCCGCAGCGTCGACGACAACGTGCTGATGGATACGCTGCCGGAGATGGGCGAGTACCTGCGCAATCTCGGCGTGCGCGAAATGATCCACCTGGTGGCGCGAATCCGCGAGCACATCCAGGCACAGGCCGGCCTGGCGGCGGGTGAGCCCGGCGGCGATGCCGGGCACGGCAAGGGCCGCGCGGGGCGCCGCCCGCACTGATATTGCTCAGTCCGGTTCCGCCCCGGTCGCCGGCTCCTGCTTCGGCGGCTTCAAGCCGCAGGTTTCCATTAGCTCGAAACGCGCCTGCCAGCGGTCTTCCGCGCAGGCTCCGAGGTAGCGCAACTCCACTTCCTGGTCGAGGCTGAAACGGCGTGTGGTGCTGGTCAGGCTGGCGGTCCACTTGTCGTAACTGAACTTTTCCGGGTCCTTGCGCAGGTCGACGAAGCCCTCCAGTCCGCTGTCCAGCAGGCGCGCGTTGAAGCCGCTGCTGTTGACGTGCGCGACCCGCGCATGGAATGTCACCGCGGGGTCGGCGGCGACCAGCCGGTCCAGGTAGCGGCTGGCCAGCCAGCGCTCGGCCTCCAGGGTGGCGGCTCTGCTGTCGGCCAGGCGCTGGCCGAGGTGCTCCAGGGTCTGCTGGCTGACCTCCCGCGCCTTGCCGCCGTGCAGCAGGGACTTGATCTGCAGGTGCACGAGAAAGTCCGCGTACTTGCGCAGTGGCGAGGTGCAATTGGTGTAACACGGCAGCGCCATGCCCATGTGCACCCCGGGCTCGCTGGACAGCGACGCGCGGGCGAGCAGGCGGTTGACCATGGCGCGCAGGGGCAACTCGCGCCCGGGCGCCGACAGACCCTGCATGATCGCGCGGTAGCCGTCGAGTTCGCGCGGGTCGGTGTCCGCCAGTTCCGGCGCGTGCATCTGCAGGAAGCGCTGGATCTCGTCCAGGCGCTCCTCGCGAAACCCGCGGTGTGTGACGAAAGGGCCGCTGGCGCCGTGCTCGGCGAGGAAGCGGGCGGCACAGCGATTGGCCGCCACCATGCACTCCTCCACCAGGCGCTGGGAGAGCAGCTTCTCGTAGGGCTCGATGGTCTCGATCTGCTTGTTGTCGTCGAGGATCCAGCGGTATTCCCGGCGCTCTTCCATCACCAGGTCGTGCTGCTCGCGGTGCGCGCGCAACGCGCGGTACACCTGGTACAGCGCTTCCAGCGGCGTCGCGTGGCTCATGAGTTCGTCGTACTGGCCGTTCAGGTAGCGGTCGACCGCGTAATAGGACAGCTTGGCGCGCGAGCGCACCCGCGCCTCGATGAACTCGAACTCGCCCACCTCGCCGCTGTCGCTGATCGCGACCTTGCACACCAGCGCGGGCCGGTCCATGCCCTCCGACAGGGCGCAGGTGTCCTGCGATAGTTCCTCGGGCAGCATCGGCAGCACGTCGCCGTGGAAATACACGGAGGTGCCGCGTGCGCGGACATCCTCGTGCAGGCTGGTATCCGGCGCGATATAGGCGGTGGGATCGGCGATGGCCACGAACAGCGTCCAGCCGTCGTTGCTGATCTCCGCGTACAGGGCGTCGTCGATGTCCTGGGTCTTGGCGGCGTCGATGGAGACGAACTCCAGGTCCGTCAGGTCGCGACGGCGCTCGGTTTCCAGCGGTTGTGTCTGCGCCAGGCCCTGCTCCAGTTCGCGCCGGCTCGCGGCGCTCCACTGCGGACCCAGCCTGTACTTGGCCATGCTGTAGAGATTCTCGATACCCGGCGTGTCGTCGTTGCCCAGCACCGCGAGGACTTTCGCCTGCGGTTTGCCGTCGCGGATCGGGTGGCGCAGCACTGCGCCGCTGACGTAGTCGCCCTCCTTGACCCCGTTGCGCGCGTGCGGGGGAATGAACAGCCAGCGCTTCATCTGTGGCAGGTCGGGTTCGACGAACAGCGCCTTGCCCTTGCGCACACAGCGACCGGTGAACTGCCCCAGGGGGCTGTCCAGCAGCTTCTCGATGTCGGCGATGGTCTTGTTGTCCCTGGCGGGACGGATGCAGACGCGGACCCGGTCTTCCGGAAACGCCTTGAGCATCTCCTGCGGCGGAATGAAGATTTCCCTGCCGTCGTCCAGTACCGCGAATCCATACCGCGCCTGGGTGCCTTTCACCACCGCCTCGGCGCGCTCCTTGTCGGCCTCCATTTGCGATTTGAGGCCTTGCAGTTGGGAGAGGGACTCTTGGCTGAGCATTGTCGGGAAGTCTGCAATATAAGCGTCACATCCTAGCCCAAATTGCCACCTCTGTCAGGGAGTTATCGCGGAATTTGCAAAAGCTTGTCAGATTTTCCGCAGCGCCATTGACAGTCGCGCGAGCGCGTGCAAATAATCTCTTCAGAAAGAGTCGCCGGGACGTGCCGTTGACAACTCTCAGGACACCGCGCCGCCGCCGCAGGCGCCGACGCGTGTCTTCCAGCCCGCGCTACAGCGCCACACCGGAGCCTCTGCCGCTCGGGTCCAACACACCCCGGCGACGCCTGTCCCGCAGACACCGAACACCCACCCGCCCATTACTGACCCGGCCCCCGTCGCCGGCCCCCCTGACACACACCGCAGATTGTTTTCCCCCGATGAGGATTTGTACATGGACTCAGGCTCTACCCTGCGCGTAGAAAAGCCCACCCAACTGAAACCCGTCACCAGGAAGTCCTACGTCCTGGACACCAACGTGCTGCTGCACGACCCCATGGCGGTCACCGCTTTCAAGCAACACCACGTGGTCATCCCGATGACCGTGCTGGAGGAACTGGACCACATCAAGGATCGCCGCGACAAGACCGTGAGCAGGGAAGCGCGCATCGCCATCCAGATGATCGACAAGGTGGTGGATGCCGCCTCGCCCCAGCAGATCCAGGAGGGGGTGGAGATCCCCGGTACGGAACTGGACGGACTGGGTCCCGGCACCCTGGCCATCTACCCCGACCAGTGCCTCACGGAAGACTCCGAGGTGCCCTACCTCGACGGCACCCAGGACCAGGCCAATGACAACCGTATTATCAACGTGGCGCTGCGGCTGCAGGCGCAAAACCAGGCCGAGATCACGTGTCTGGTGACCAAGGACATCAACATGCGCATCAAGGCCAAGGGGTCCGGCCTGGTGCACGTGGAGGACTACCGGCGCGACCGGGTGCTGGACGATATCGACCTGCTGGCCACCGGCTACGAGCACATTCCCGGCGATTTCTGGTCCACCATCAGCGAGGTGGACACCCTGCGTGAGGCCGATTGCACGCTGCACCGGATCCCGCGCAAGTCACTGCCCCAGGCCTACCCGAACATGTTTGTGTACGATGACCAGGAGTTCCTCGCCTTCGTCAAGCGCGTCGACCAGGAGTACGTCTACCTGCGCTGCGACAGCCGCGACAACCTGATGCACCGTCGCTTCTGGGGGCTGGCGCCGCGTAATCTCGAGCAGGCCATGGCCATGTCGCTGCTGGACGACGACAACGTGGACATGACCGTCATGACCGGCCCCGCGGGCTCCGGCAAGACCCTGCTCGCGCTGGCCTACGGCCTGCACGCGATTCTCGAGCAGCGCAAGTACAGCAAGCTGATCGTCGCCCGCTCCACGCCGCCCATCGCCGAGGAGATCGGCTTCCTGCCCGGCACCGAGGAGGAGAAGATGGCGCCCTGGCTGGCCGCCTTCGACGACAATCTGGAGATACTGCACGGCAGCGACGAGTCCTGCCACGGCAGTATCGAGTACGTGAAGGAGCGTGCCAACATCCAGTTCAAATCGCTCAACTTCATGCGCGGGCGCTCCTTCAACAACGCCTACATCATTATCGACGAGGCCCAGGGGCTGACCCAGTTCCAGCTCAAGTCGGTGATCAGCCGGGTGGGGGCGGACTCGAAAATCGTGGTGTTGGGCAATCTCGCGCAGATCGACAACAAGTACATCTCGCCGCTGACCTCGGGCCTGACCTACCTGGTGGAAAAGGGCAAGTTGTACCCGCACGCGGGGATCATGCATGTCAACGGCATCGTGCGCTCGCGGCTGGCGGCCTTCGCCGAGGAAAACCTCTAGCGCGGTGCCCGGCTACTCGCCCCCGGTGGTGTAGCCGGGCTCCTCCGTCTGCTCTGCCGCGAGGATTTCCTCGGTGCGCTTGCGCGCCGGTTCGAACAGCAGTTCCAGGCGCAGCACGATTTCCCAGGCGCCGTTGCGGTCCTCGTCCTCGCGCTTGCGGAAATTGTACGAGGGCTCCAGCTCGGCGAAGAAATAGCGTCGCCACACCTGGCGGCGGAAGAGCATGCCGAAGCGATAGTTTTTCACGTAGGAGGGGTCGGTGACGCCCTTCACGGCGCCGAACCAGGCGACCACGATGGGGTCGTGCAGGCGGGGCGTCTCGAAGCGCTCGCGCAAGGACAGCTTGCTGCGCCACTCCACGCCGTCGGTTTCCTCGCCGTATTCCGCCTGGTTGCTCCAGCGCAGCAACTGTTTCTCGCTCACCGCGTGATCCAGGTTGACCTGCCCCCGCGTCTGCCAGCCGTCATCGCCATCCCATTCCAGCTGCTGCGTGTAACGGTAACGCAGGCGGTCCGCGATGGGGCCCTGGTTGCGGTAGCGGATGCCTGGCTCGAGTTCCCCCCAGTCCAGGCCCATGGTGAGGTCCACGCGTGAACGCTTTTTCTCCCCCACGTTGTAGAGCAGGCCGACGCGGTCCCCGGAATCGCGCTCGTCCGCGGCGAGGCTGTCGCCCTCGTCGCCGCTGAACACCAGGTTCAGGCGTTCGGACAGGCTGGGCAGGCGAATCTTGCCGCGCAGGCGCACGCGGCTCTTGTGGTCATCCTCCTCGTCCCACTCGTTTTCCCATTCCAGACGCACCAGGCTCTCGGGTTTTTCCAGGTCGTAGACCGGGTCGCCGAAAAAGCCGTCCATCCACTCGGTGAGCGCCTGGGCCTGCTCGGTGGCATAGGCGTGGCCACTGTCCATCCAGTTCACGGACAGCTCGTCGTCATCCCCCGGCGTCTTCGCTGGCGGCGGGGGTTGCTCGCCCTCCCGGCCGGCGGGGTCGACATCCGCCTGCGCCACTGCGGCCAGTGCCAGGAGGAAGATGAAAAAGCCGTTTTTCATACTTCAGCGCTACTTACCTATCGGCACTTACCGGATTACACTACGGCGTATGGAGCGAATTTTCATCCTCATTCAGTACTATTCACCACATCACCTGCTGTCTCGTTGCACGGCCTGGCTGGCCGATCTGAAATCACCCAAGTGGTTGATTTCAAAGGTAATAAAGCTTTTCGTGCGCGTGTTCGATGTGAACATGGAGGAGGCTGCGGAGCCCGACTGCGGCCGCTACGACAGCTTTAACGCGTTCTTCACGCGCGCCCTGCGAGAAGACGCCCGCCCGCTGGCCGACGCGGACCTGGTGTGCCCCGCGGACGGGGTGATCAGTCAGGTCGGGGATATTCGCGCCAACCTGCTGCTGCAGGCCAAGGGCCGGCTGTACACCACCACCGAACTGCTGGGCGGCGACGGCGAGCGCGCGGCGGCCTTCTACGGCGGCCGCTTCGCCACCATTTACCTGTCGCCCAGGGATTACCACCGCGTGCACATGCCCCTGGATGGGCGTCTCACCGCGACCACCTATATCCCCGGCCGGTTGTTCTCGGTGAACGGCGTCACCGCAAGGCATGTCGACCGCTTGTTTGCGCGCAACGAGCGGCTGGTGTGCTATTTCGACACCCAGGCCGGACCCATGGCCATGGTGTTGGTGGGGGCGATGATCGTCGCCGGTATCGACACCGTGTGGGGCGGGCGCAGTGTGCCGCCGCCGCGGCGGCCCGTCACGCTGGATTTCACTGAACCGCCGGACGCGGTGGCCCTGGAGCGGGGCCAGGAGATGGGGCGTTTCCGCCTCGGCTCCACGGTCATCCTGTTGTTTCCCGAGAACGCAGTATCCTGGAGCGAGCGATATGTCGCGGGCACGCCGACCCGCCTGGGAGAGGAACTGGGCGACCTGCTCGGCGGCGACTGACGCTCAGGCGCCTTCCAGGCTGGCGACGATATGCCGGTAACTGTCCATGCGGCGGTTGCTGATCGCTCCCTGCGCCAGCGCCGCCAGAACGGCGCAGCCGGGCTCCTGCTCATGCCGGCAATCGCGAAAGCGGCAGTGGCCAAGGAAGGGCTGGAACTCGCGGAACCCCTGCGCGACCTCGTCGCGACGCATGTGCCACAGGCCGAATTCGCGGATGCCCGGCGAGTCGATCAGGCTGCCGCCGCAGTCCATGTGCAACAGCGTCGCGGCGGTGGTGGTGTGGGTCCCCTTGCGCGTGTGCTCCGACAGGGCGCCCACGCGCAACTGCGCATCCGGCAGCAACAGGTTGACCAGGGAGGATTTGCCCACGCCGGACTGGCCGACGAACACGCTGGTGCGGCCGCGCAGCGCGGCCGCCAGCTCGTCGCCGCCGCCCGGGCGCGTGGAGGTGTGCAACACGCGGTAGCCGAGGCCCGGGTAGGGCGCCAGCAGCTCGGCCATTGTTGCGCGCAGTCCCGGCTCGCTATCGAGCAGGTCGCGCTTGTTGAGCAGGATGGCCGGTTCGATGCCCAGCGCCTCGGCGGCCACCAGGTAGCGATCGAGCAGCATGGCGTGTGGTTCGGGGTAGGGCGCAAGGACTACCAGGATCTGGTCGATATTGGCGGCCACCGGCTTCAGCCTGCCCTGGGCGTCGGGGCGCGACAGCGCGTTGTCGCGCTCCAGGCGCGCCACCACCACGCCCAACGCATCGCCCTCGCACCACACCACCCGGTCTCCGGTGACCAGGCCGTCGACGTTGGCGCGCAGGTGGCAGCGGCTGGCGCGGCCGGGCGCGGACTCGACGGCGACCTGGGTGCCGTAGTGGGCGACGACCAGGCCCTCGCGTTCAGGCCCCAGTTCACCGCCGGCCAGCGCCTCCTGCGCGCGCGCATCGCGGCGCGAGGCCCGCTCGGCGCGCTCGGCCTGGATTTTCTCGATGCGCCAGGCCTGTTGGCGGCTCAGCTTGCGTTTGCCCATGGACGCATTATTGGGTCGCCGCCCGGGTCTGTCGAGGCAATTTGTTACACTCGAGACTTTGTAACTGCCTTGGGGCTTTGAGCATGCAGGACGCCAACAACCTGGTCTGGGTGGATATGGAGATGACCGGCCTGGACCCGCAGGGCGACGCGGTGATCGAGATCGCCACCATCGTCACCGACAGCGACCTGAACACGCTGGCCGAGGGCCCGGTGATCGCCATCCACCAGGACGATGCGCGGCTGGCCGCGATGGACGAGTGGAACACCACGCACCACACGCGTTCCGGCCTGGTTGCCAGGGTCAGGGAGAGTCGCCACGACGAGGCGGCCGCGGCGCGGGAGACGCTGGCGTTCCTGGAGCAGTGGGTGCCGGCGGGCGCCTCGCCGATGTGTGGCAACACCATCTGCCAGGATCGCCGTTTCATGGCGCGGCACCTGCCCGAGCTGGAGGCCTGGTTCCATTACCGCAACCTCGACGTCAGCACGCTGAAGATTCTCATGCAGCGCTGGCGGCCGGAACTGGAGGCCGGCTTCGTCAAGACCGGCACGCACCTGGCCCTGGACGACATCCGCGAATCCATCAACGAGATGCGCTACTACCGCGAGCACTTCCTGCGCCTGGCGTGACGCCGTGGCGCTGCAGCGCCCAGGCCACGTGCTCCCTGACCAGCGCCGAGGGGTGGTCGCGGCGGCGTTGCAGGGCGTCAATCACGGCGTCCTCCCCGGGCGCGTTGCCCAGCGCGATGGCCAGGTTGCGCAGCCAGCGCTCGTAGCCGATGCGGCGGATGGCGGAGCCCTCCGTACGCCGCAGGTAGTCCTCCTCCTCCCACAGCATCAACTGCGCCAGTTGCGCCGCGTCGAGCCCGTGGCGCGGGGCGAAGTCCTCTGCCGTGGTCGGGGTGGCGAATTTGTTCCAGGGGCAGCACAGCTGGCAATCGTCACAGCCGAACACGCGGTTGCCCATCAGCGGTCGCAGCTCGGGGTCTATGCTGCCCTCGTGCTCGATCGTCAGGTAGGAGATGCAGCGCCGGGCATCGAGTTCGAAGGGGCCCTTGAACGCGTTTGTCGGGCAGACGTCCAGGCAGGCGGTGCAACTGCCACAGTGCTTGTCGCGCTGCGGCTCGTCCAGGGGCAGGGGCAGGGCCGTGTAAATCTCGCCGAGGAAAAACCAGGAGCCGGCATCGCTGTTGATGAGCATGGTGTTCTTGGCGATCCAGCCCAGTCCCGCCTGCTCGGCAAAGGCGCGCTCGAGTACGGGCGCGCTGTCGACGAAGGCGCGGTAGTGGCCCGCCTGCGCGGCGTCCTCGATGCGCCGCGCCAGCCGCGCCAGGCGCCCGCGCACACGCTTGTGGTAATCGCGACCCAGGGCGTAGCGGGAGATATAGGCCTTGTCAGGGCTGGCCAGGACCTGCTCGGGCCGGGTGTCCGGGGCGAGGTAGTCCATGCGCAGGCAGATCACCCGGCAGGTGCCCGGCACCAGTTCCGGGGGCCGGCTGCGCTTGCTGCCGTGGCGCGCCATCCAGTCCATCTGGCCGTGGTGGCCGGCGTCCAGCCAGCGCTGCAGGTAGCGCTCGTGCTCGCCGGGGTCGGTGCCGGCGATGCCGACCTGGGCGAAGCCCAGCTCCGCGGCCCAGCCGCGAATATCGCGCGCGAGTTGGTCGAGCTGTTGCGGGCTGGCCTGGGGGGGCTGGTCGGACAAGGGGGTCACCGGTCGGGACGAGGAGGTATAATTTTGCCAGAACGGGCGCGCCGCGTATGCCGCAATATTGCTGCGGGCGGCCGGCGTCGGGCGGGTGTCGGGGACGGCCATGAGCAGGCAGCGGGAAGCAGCGACTATGTTGGGCACTGAGAAACTCTACACAGCGGAACAGACACGCGCGCTGGACCACTGTGCGATACACGATCACGGTATTCCCGGCAGCACCCTGATGGCGCGGGCGGCGGACGCGGCGTTTCGCTACCTGCTGGACGCCTGGCCCGAGCCGGGCGCCTTGCAGGTGTTGTGCGGTACGGGCAACAACGGCGGCGACGGCTTCCTGCTGGCGGACCTGGCGCACAAGCGCGGGATTCCGGTCACCGTGCACCTGCTCGGCGACCCGGCGAAGATCGGCGGCGACGCGAAGACCGCGCGCGCGCAGGCGCTCGCCAACGGCGTGCGCTGCCGCCCCTTCGGCGAGGAGCCGCTGCACGCGGAGGGCGTCGTCGTGGACGCCATGCTGGGCACGGGCCTGGGAGGCGAGGTGCGCGACCCCTACGCCGCCGCCATCGAGGCCGTCAATGCCTGTGGCGCGGCGGTGCTCGCGGTGGACATTCCCTCGGGCCTGTGTGCGGACACGGGGCGGGTGCTGGGCTGCGCGGTGCGCGCCGACCTGACGGTGACGTTTATCGGTCTCAAGCGCGGCCTGTTCGCCCTGCACGGGGCCGATCACACCGGTGCGGTGCAGTTTTGCGACCTGGGTGTCCCCGCCGAGGTCTACCAGGCGGTGCCCAGCCAGTGCAGCCGCCTGGAACTGGAGAGCCTGCTGGAACTGTTGCCGCCGCGCCCGGCCACCGCCCACAAGGGGCTGTACGGCACGGTGCTGGTGCTCGGCGGCGACCACGGCATGGCCGGCGCGGCGCTGATGGCCGGCGAATCCGCCCTGCGCTGCGGCGCCGGGCTGGTGCGCGTGGCCACGCGCGCGGAGCACGTGGCGGCGCTGGTGGCGCGGGTGCCGGAGATCATGGCCACGGCAGTGGCGTCATCCGCGGAACTGGAGCCGTTGCTGGAGCAAGCCGACGTGGTGGTCGCCGGCCCCGGTCTGGGCCGTTCGGACTGGTCGCGGCAGGGACTGCGCTGCGTCCTGGCCGCGGGCAAGCCCCTGGTGCTGGACGCCGACGCGCTCAACCTGGTCGCCGACGGCGCCGTGGAGTTCACGCCGCGCAGCGCCTGCATTCTCACGCCGCACCCGGGGGAGGCGGCGCGCCTGCTGGGAAGCAGCGGCGCCCAGGTGCAGGCGGACCGCTTCGCGGCCGCCGCCGCCCTGCAGGCACGCTGGGGCGGCACCTGTGTGCTCAAGGGCAACGGCACACTGGTCGCCGACGACGCGCAGACACTGCTGTGCGACTACGGCAACCCGGGCATGGCCAGCGGCGGCATGGGCGACGTGCTCAGCGGCGTGCTCGGCGCCCTGCTCGGTCAGGGCCTGGCCCCGGTGGCGGCCGCGGCGCTGGGCACCTGCCTGCACGGCGCCGCAGCGGACCTGGCCGCAGTCGACGGCCAGCGTGGCCTGGCCGCCACGGACCTGATGCCGCAGCTGCGCTCCCTGCTGGGATGAGCGCGTCCGTGCAGGTATTCGACATCGCCGATGCGGCCGCCATGGAGGCCTTCGGCGCGGCCCTGGCCGATGCCACCGCGCGCGGCAGCGTGGTGTTCCTGCAGGGTGAGCTGGGGGCGGGCAAGACCACCCTGGCCAGGGGGTTCCTGCGCGCGTCGGGCCACGGCGGCGCGGTGAAGAGCCCGACCTACACACTGGTGGAGCCCTACGAACTGGCCACCGGCAGCATCTACCACTTTGATCTATACCGCCTGGGTGACGCCGAGGAACTCGAATTCATGGGAATCCGCGACTATTTTGGTGAAAATTCCGTCTGTCTGGTGGAGTGGGCCGATCGGGGCTTGGGGGTTTTACCCGCGGCCGATATAGTGGTCAGTATTGAGACGGAGAACTCAGGGCGGCGCCTGTCCGTCTCCGGGGCATCGGACCGGGGCAGGTCCGCGCTGGAGCGGCTGGGCGAACGGTACCGGGCCTGAGCCACCCTCACCGGGGGGATAAAGAGTGATAACAGGGCGATTGGCAGTGGGACGCTGGTGCCTGGCCATGCTGGCCGGGTGCTTCAGCCTGGCCGCCGCGGCGGTCGAGGTGCGCGACGTGCGCCTGTGGCGCGCGCCGGATCACACGCGCATCGTCTTCGACCTCACCGCGCCGGCGCAACACAAGTTGATCGTACTCTCCTCTCCCAGCCGTATCGTCCTGGACGTGCAGGACACCCGCCTCGCCGCGGACCTCGCCGGGCTCAAGCTCGACGATACCCCGGTGGCGCGCGTGCGCTCGGGCATTCGCGACGGCGACGACCTGCGCGTGGTGTTCGACGTCAGCGCCGAGGTCGACCCGCGCAGTTTCGCGCTGCGCGCCAACGAGCAGGCCGGCGACCGGCTGGTGCTGGACCTCTACGACAAGCGCACGCAGGTCGCCACGGTGAAGAAAAGCGTCGACCAGTCCGCGCGGCGCGATATCATCATCGCCATCGATGCCGGTCACGGCGGTGAGGACCCGGGCGCCCTGGGCCCCCGGCGCGTGCGCGAGAAGGACGTGGTGCTGTCCATTGCCAAAGAGCTCAAGGCGCTGTTCGATCGGGACCGGGGTTTTGCGCCCACCATGATTCGCACCGGCGACTACTACGTCAGCCTCAAGGGGCGCCGCGATCTGGCGCGCAAGCGGCAGGCTGACCTGTTCGTGTCCATCCACGCCGATGCGTTCAGGCGCAGCGAGGCCAACGGCGCCTCGGTCTACGCCCTTTCCACCAGCGGCGCCACCAGCACCGCCGCGAAGTACCTGGCCCAGCGCGAGAACGCCGCCGACCTGGTCGGCGGCGTGCGCCTGTCGGACAAGGACGACGTGCTCGCCGGCGTGCTCGCGGACCTCTCCATGACCTCCACGCTGGACACCAGCCTGAAGCTCGGGGACCGTGTGCTGCGCAACATGGACAACGTCGCCCGGCTGCACAAGAAACGTGTGGAGCAGGCGGGCTTCGCCGTGCTCAAGTCGCCCGACATACCTTCAATCCTGGTGGAGACCGGTTTTATCTCCAATCCGCAGGAGGCCTCCCGGCTGGCCACGCGTAGCTACCAGAAGAAAATGGCCGCGGCCATCCATCGCGGTATTCGCGACTGGTTCCTGGCGCACCCGCCCTCCGGCACCCTGGTCGCCTGGCAGAAGCAGCAGGGCGGGCAGGAGTACATCATCGCCAGAGGTGATACACTGTCGGGCATCGCCCATCGCTTCAGTGTTTCCCTGGCGGATCTCAAGAGTTACAACAGCATCAACGGCTCCAAGATCATGGTGGGACAGAAGCTGACCATCCCGAAAAGCTGACGGCGCCACATGTCCCGAATCCACCTGCTCAGCTCCAGGCTGGCCAACCAGATCGCCGCCGGCGAGGTGGTCGAGCGGCCGGCCTCCGTGGCCAAGGAGGTGCTGGAGAACAGCCTCGATGCGGGCGCCACCCGCGTCGATATCGATGTCGAGGGCGGCGGCAGCAAGCTGATCCGCATTCGCGACAACGGCGTGGGCATCCCGGCCGAGGACCTGCCCCTGGCGCTGGCCCGGCACGCCACCAGCAAGATCAACTCACTGGAGGACCTGGAGCGGGTCGCCAGTCTGGGTTTTCGCGGCGAGGCGCTGGCCAGTATCGGCTCCGTATCGCGCCTGACCCTGACCAGTAACGTCGCGGACCAGGGCAGTGCCGGCAGCAGCGCGGCCTGTGCGGGCCGCGACATGGAGGTGGAGGTCAGGCCGGCGCCGCACCCGCGCGGCACCACGGTGGAAGTGCGCGACCTGTTCTTCAACACGCCGGCGCGGCGCAAGTTCCTGCGCACGGAAAAAACCGAGTTCGGCCACCTCGAGGAGGTGGTCAAGCGGCTGGCCCTGTCGCGCTTCGATGTCACTTTCCAGCTGCGTCACAACGGGCGCGTCATCCACGATCTGCGCGCCGCCGCCAGCGAGGCGGAGCGCGCGCGCCGCGTCGCCGCGGTATGCGGCCCGGCGTTCATGGAACAGGCCATCGCCGTGGCGGCGGACATTCCGCCACTGCGCCTGGCTGGCTGGGTGGGCCTGCCGACCTTCTCGCGCAGCCAGGCCGACCTGCAGTACTTTTTCGTCAACGGCCGCATCATCCGCGACCGCCTCATCGCTCACGCGGTCAGGCAGGCCTACCGCGACGTGCTCTATCACGGCCGCCACCCGGCCTTTGTACTTTACCTGGAGCTGGACCCGGCCCAGGTGGATGTCAACGTGCACCCGACCAAGCACGAGGTGCGCTTCCGCGACGGGCGCAGCGTGCACAATTTCCTCTATTCCAGCCTGCACCGCGCCCTGGCCGAGGTGCGCCCGGGCGACGCCAGCGCCGCCCCCGCCCTGGCGACCGCCGACGGCATGGCCGTGGACACGCGCACCGGGGAGATTCACGACCAGGGAGCGCTGGCCTGGGGGGCGGCGCAGTCCGCTCCGGCTGCGGGGCCGCCGGCGCACACGGTGCGTGCACCCGGGCCGGGGCAGGTCGCCGGCCAGCTGCGCGACTACGGCCGCCTGCACGGCCTGCCGCAGCAGGAGGCGCCGGAAGAGGTGCCGCCGCTGGGTTATGCCCTGGCGCAACTGAAGGGCGTGTACATCCTGGCGGAAAATGCCGCGGGCCTGGTGCTGGTGGATATGCATGCGGCCCACGAGCGCATCACCTATGAGCGGCTGAAGGCGGCGCGGCAAGAGGCCGGGCTGCTGCGCGGCCAGCCCCTGCTGGTGCCGCGCCCGGTGGCGGTGAGCTCGCGGGAGGTGCAGGTCGCGGAGCAACACGCGGCCCTGTTCGAGGGGCTGGGTATGGTGGTCGAGACCGCCGGTGAAGAGGCCCTGGTCATCCGCCAGGTGCCGGTGCTGCTGCGCGACGCGGATGTCGAGCAATTGCTGCGCGACGTGCTCGCCGACCTCATCGAGTACGGCAGCTCGGAGCGCATCGAGGCGCACATGGACGAACTGTTGTCCACCATGGCCTGCCACGGCTCGGTGCGCGCCAATCGCCGCCTGAGTGTGCCGGAGATGAACGCCCTGCTGCGCGACATGGAGGAGACCGAGCGCTCCGGCCAGTGCAACCACGGCCGGCCGACCTGGACCCAGCTGTCCCTGGACGAGCTGGACAAGCTGTTCCTGCGCGGACGGTGACCGCGCCCCTGCTCATCTGCCTGATGGGCCCCACCGCCTCGGGCAAGACCGATCTGGCGATCGAGCTGGCCGGACGCCTGGACTGCGAACTGGTCAGCGTCGACTCCGCCCTGGTTTACCGCGGCATGGATATCGGCAGCGCCAAGCCGGAGTACCCGCACCACCTGGTGGATATCCGCGACCCGGCGCAGGCCTACTCGGCGGCCGAGTTCAGCCGCGATTGTGCGCAGGTGGTGCAGGACGTCCTGGCGCGTGGCCACACCCCGCTACTGGTGGGGGGCACCATGCTCTACTTCAGGGCCTTTCTGCAGGGGCTGGCGCGCATGCCCGCCGCGGACCCGGCGGTCCGCGCCGATCTCGCGGCGCGCGCGCGGCGGCAGGGCTGGCCGCGGCTGCACGCCGAGCTGGCCGCGGTCGACCCGGAGGCGGCCGCAGCTATCCACCCCAACCACTCGCAGCGCATCAGCCGCGCGCTGGAGGTCTACCTGGCCAGCGGCGTCACCCTCACGCAGTGGCACCGCCGCGGCGGGGAGGCCGGGCGCTTCGATCCCTTTGCCCACTGCCGGGTGGTACAGCTGGCGATCTGCCCGGCGCAGCGCGCGGTGCTGCACGAGCGGATCGCGCTGCGCTTCGATGCGATGCTGGCGGCGGGACTGCTGGAGGAAGTGCGCGGCCTGTTCCGGCGCGGCGACCTGCACGCGGAACTGCCGGCCATGCGTGCGGTGGGTTACCGCCAGCTCTGGCATCACCTGGCCGGGGAGTACAGCCTGGAGGAGGCGCGCCAGCGCGCCCTGGCCGCGACCCGCCAACTGGCCAAGCGGCAACTCACCTGGTTGCGAAAATGGCCCGATCTGCAGTGGATCTACTGTGATCGTGACGGGAACTTAAGCGATATGGCGATGTCAGAGCTTGCCCCGGAGGTGTCCGACGAAGGCACGCCCCTGGGTGTGGCGTTGAAATATCTCGATTTAGCCGCAACATAGAGTTGTGTAAATGCTCTATAATGCTTTACGTTGTATCTCAAGGCCCGATACCCGCCCCGCGCGTTGGTAGGGATAAGCACGCGGTATGGGTTAAGAGGTTGTTTTTTTTAATCTTTTTCGGCTCGAGTTGAGCCTGGTTAGGAGAGAGCTATGTCAAAAGGGCACACGCTACAAGACCCTTACCTGAACATCCTGCGTAAGGAACGTGTTCCGGTTTCCATTTACCTGGTCAACGGCATCAAACTGCAGGGGCAGATTGAGTCCTTCGACCAGTTCGTTGTGTTGCTGAAGAACACCGTCAGCCAGATGGTGTACAAGCACGCCATATCCACGGTGGTGCCCTCCCGGGTCGTGCGGCTGCCGCTGCAAAACCCGCAGGACGATGAGGGCGGCAAGTAACGCCAGCGTCGAACGGGCGCCCCGGGCGCCCGTCGCGATACGCCGCCGCAGCAAAGAGGTAGTCATTGTTCTTTGATCGCCCCGATTCGGGGGAGCGCGCGGTTCTGGTGCACCTGGACCTGGTGAGCGAAGCCCAGCGGGAAGATCCGCGGGAGTTCGAGGAGCTGGTCCTGTCCGCCGGGGGCGACCCCGTCTCGTATATCATGGGCGCGCGCGCGGCGCCGCACCCGCGCACGTTTGTCGGCAGTGGCAAGCTGGAGGAGATCGCCGCCAGCGTTCGCGCCAATGAGGCCGAGATCGTCATGTTCAACCACGCCCTCAGCCCCAGCCAGGAACGCAACCTGGAGCGCGAACTGGAGTGCCGTGTGCTGGACCGCACGGGCCTGATCCTGGACATTTTCGCCCAGCGAGCGCGCACCCACGAGGGCAAGCTGCAGGTCGAGCTGGCCCAGCTGCAGCACATGAGCACGCGCCTGGTGCGCGGTTGGACCCACCTGGAGCGGCAGAAGGGCGGTATCGGCCTGCGCGGCCCCGGCGAGACCCAGCTGGAGACCGACCGGCGGCTGCTGCGCGCGCGCATACGCTCCATCACCGCACGGCTCGACAAGGTGCGCCGCCAGCGCGACCAGGGGCGGCGCTCACGCCAGCGCGCGGAAATCCCCACGGTATCCCTGGTCGGCTACACCAACGCCGGCAAGTCCACCCTGTTCAACCGCTTAACCGACGCCGCGGTGTACGCGGCGGACCAGCTCTTCGCCACCCTCGACCCGACCCTGCGCCGCATCGACCTGGACAACGTGGGCCCGGTGATCCTGGCGGATACGGTGGGGTTCATCGCCCACCTGCCGCACCGCCTTGTGGAGGCCTTCAAGGCTACCCTGGAAGAGACTCGCAACGCCCAGTTGCTGCTCCACGTGATCGACGCCACCGTGGAGGAGCGCGAGGATCACGTGCGCGAGGTCGACGCGGTTCTGGAGGAGATCGGTGCGCAGGACATCCCCCAGTTACAGGTCTATAACAAGCTTGATCTGTTGCAGCGCCCCGCCCGTATCGATCGTGACGCCCAGGGCGTGGCGCGACGGGTGTGGCTCAGCGCCGCGACCGGCGAGGGGATGGACCTGCTGGCGCAGGCGGTCGCCGAGCGGGTGGGTCAGGATATGGTGTCGCAGGAGCTGCAGCTGGAACCGGACCAGGGCAGCCTGCGCGCGGCGCTGTACCGCCTGGGCGCGGTGCAGGCCGAGGATTACGACGCCGATGGTGTGGCGCGCCTGAGCGTGCGCCTGCCCCGCGCCGACTGGAACCGACTGATGAAGAAGGGCCCGGAGCCGCTTTTCTAGCTCGCGACAGGTTGCCCGCTTGCCCGCTACGAGGCAGGCAGGCCCCGGGGCCGGGAATTCAGTACACTGTCCCCGAATTGCGCGATGAAAAAGCTACTGACCCTGTTTTCAGATTTGATAGACTTTGCCCTCTTTGATTTGGGAGTAACGTATGGCCTGGAATGAACCGGGTGGCGGCAACAACAACCCCAAGGACCCCTGGGGCGGTGGCGACCAGGGTCCGCCGGACCTCGACGAGGCGCTGAAAAAGCTGCAGGAAAAGCTCGGCGGCATGTTTGGTGCGGGCTCCGGCGGTGGTAGCGGCGGCGGCAGCGGCGTGTCGGGCACCGCCGTGGTGGCGCTGCTGGCACTGTTCGTGGTCGTCTGGGCCCTGCTGGGTTTCTACCAGCTCGACGAGCAGGAGCGCGGCGTGGTGCTGCGCTTCGGCAAGTACCACGCGACAGTGCAGCCCGGTCTGCACTGGAACCCGCCCCTGATCGACGAGGTCACGGTGGTCAACACCACCAACGTGCGCGACGACAGCTTTACCGAGATCATGCTGACCCAGGACGAAAATATCGTCGAGGTGAACCTCTCGGTCCAGTATGTCATCAACGACCCCAACAAGTTTGTGCTCAAGGTGCGTGCGCCGGAGCGCTCGCTGCAACACGCCACCCAGAGCGCGCTGCGCCACGTGGTGGGCGGCAGCACCATGGACCCGGTGCTCACCACCGGCCGTGAGAAGATCGCCCAGGAGGTGAAGCAGCGCCTGCAGACCTACCTGGACCGCTACGAGACGGGCATCCTGGTCACCCAGGTCAACGTCGACAAGTCCAGGCCGCCGACCCAGGTGCAGGCCGCCTTCGACGACGTGATCAAGGCGCGCGAGGACGAGGAGCGCGTGAAGAACGAAGCGCAGTCCTACGCCAACGGCATCGTCCCCGAGGCGCGGGGTTTCGCGCAGCGGCAGATCGAGGAGGCCAGCGCATACAAGGACCAGGTCATCGCCAATGCCGAGGGTGAGGCGCAGCGTTTCAGCAAGCTGCTGGCGGAGTACCGCAAGGCACCGGAGGTGACGCGCGAGCGGCTCTACCTCGACGCCGTGCAGCAGGTCCTGGCCAAGAACAGCAAGGTGATGGTCGACGTGGAGGGTGGTAACAACGTCATGTACCTGCCCCTGGACAAACTCGCGGCGCAGCGCCAGTCGGCCGCGGCGGTACGCGAACTGCGTATAGACAGCTCCAATATCCGCGAGCTGACCGATGCCGTGATGGAACAGCTGCGCCGCGACGCCGCGGTGTCTGACAGTCGCAGCAGGGGAGGTCGCTGATCATGTCCGGACGCAATATCGTTATCCTGTTTATCACGCTGCTGGTGCTGTTCACGCTCAGCCGCTCCCTCTACGTGATCAAGGAAACCGAGCGCGGGGTGCTGCTGCAGTTCGGCGAGGTGGTCAACCCGGACATCCAGCCCGGGCTGCACATCAAGATCCCCTTCGTCAACAACGTGCGCAAGTTCGACGGTCGCGTGTTGACCCTGGATTCTCCCGGGGAGCGTTTCATCACCCAGGAGAAAAAGGCGCTGATCGTGGATTCCTACGCCAAGTTCCGCGTTTCCGATACCACGCGCTTCTACACGGCGACCAATTTCGATGAGGGTCGCGCCAGGACGCTGCTGGCCCAGCGCATCAACACCGGCCTGCGCAACCAGGTCGGTGTGCGCACCATCCAGGAGGTGGTGTCCGGGGAGCGCGACCAGCTGATGCAGGTGATCACCGAGGAACTGACGCGGGTCGCGCAGGAAGAACTGGGGGTGGAGATCATCGATGTGCGCGTCAAGCAGATCGACCTGCCCAAGGATGTCTCGGAGTCCGTCTACCGGCGCATGAACGCCGAGCGCGAGAAAGAGGCGCGGGAACTGCGTTCACAGGGTCAGGAGTTGGCCGAGGGCATCCGCGCCGCGGCGGACCGCGAGGTCACGGTGATCAAGGCCAACGCCTACCGCGACGCCGAGCTGATCCGCGGTGAGGGCGACGCCGAGGCGACGCGTATCTACGCCGAGGCCTTCAACCAGGATCCCGAGTTTTACTCCTTCACGCGCAGCCTGCGGGCCTACCAGGACGCATTCGAGGGCAACAGCGACCTGCTGCTGATGCAGCCGGACAGCGAATTCTTCCGCTACCTGAAAGATTCCCGCGGCGGCGACTGAGGGCGTCGCCGGCGGGAAAAATCACAGGCGCCTTCCTGCGCCCCTGTGGTAGACTTGCGCAACCGTGGGTTCCGGCGTTTTAAACCAGGCGTTGGCCCCGCGGTTTTTTGTGCCCGCAGTGGTGCCCCGGAGTGGCGAACGAGTGGATTTCTGGCAGGTATTACCGGTCGCGCTCGCCCTGGTGCTCATCATCGAGGGCCTGCTGCCTTTTATCAGCCCGCAACGCTGGCGCGCCATGCTGCTGGTGGTCGGGCAGATGGAAAATCGCGCCATACGCGGCATCGGCCTGGGCAGCATGGTGTGCGGGGTCGTTTTACTTTACCTGGTGAACTAGGCAGTTACACGGATGACGACGGTTGATCACTGGCAATTGCCCGACGGGGTGGAGGAGGTGCTGCCGCCACGCGCGGAGGTGGTGGAGCGCCTGCGCCGCCAGTTGCTGGACCTCTATCGCAGCTGGGGCTATCGCCTGGTCATACCGCCGCTTATGGAATTCAGCGAATCCCTGCTGGTGGGCCTGGGCGAGGACCTGGACCTGCTGACTTTCCGCATGACCGACCAGCTCAGCGGCCGCAGTCTGGGTATTCGCGCGGATATCACGCCGCAGGTGGCGCGCATCGATGCCCACAGCCTGGCGGAGCCGGGCACCACGCGCCTGTGTTACGCCGGCTCCACCCTGCACACCCTGCCCAAGACCCTGCTCGCCTCGCGCTCACCCATACAGGTGGGCGCGGAACTGTACGGCGACGACTCGCCGGCGGCGGACGTGGAAATCGTGCGCCTGATGCTGGAGACGCTGGAGGTCGCGGAAGTCCGCGGCGTCACGCTGGACCTGGGGCATGTGGGCGTGTACGAGGCGGTGCTGGCGGCGGCGGAACTGGATGAAGGGCTGGAGCGCACCGTGTTCGACGCCCTGCAGCGCAAATCCGTGCCCGACCTCGAAGCTGCCCTCGCCGGGGTGACCGCACAGACCGCGCAGATGATCATCGCGCTGGCCGGGCTACACGGCGACGACGCGGTGCTGGCGCGCGCGCGCGAACTCTACGCCGGCTTCGCCCCAGAGGCGTTGCAGGCGCTGGACGCGCTGACGGAGCTGGCGGCGGAACTGCGGCGCAGCCGTCCGCAGCTGGATATCTATTTCGACCTGGCGGAGCTGCGCGGCTACCACTATCACACCGGCCTGGTCTTTGCCGCCTACGCGCCAGGGCACGGCCAGGCGCTGGCCAACGGCGGGCGCTACAACGACGTCGGCCAGGTGTTCGGCCGCGCGCGCCCGGCCACCGGCTTCGCCACCGACCTGAAGGCCCTGGTCGCCCTGATGGCGGCGGCGGAGCAGCCCCCCGGGGCAATCAGCATGCCCGACGCGGACGATCCCCAGCTGGCCGCCGAAGTGGACAGGCTGCGCGCCTGCGGCGAGATAGTGATCAACTGTCTGTCGGGCAGCCCGGACCCGCGCTGCGACCGCGAGCTGGTAGAAACAGACGATGGCTGGGAAGTGCGGGAATTATGAGATCAATACCATTCCGTCATCCCGGCGGTCGGGATCAATGCGCTTCCGTCATCCCCGCGCAGGCGGGGATCCAGCTTAAGGTGTGAAATGCAAGACCTGGCCCCAGAAGCCCAGAAGCCCAGAAGCCCAGAAGCCCAGAAGCCCCAGAAGCCGCGTCATCCCCGCGGCTGGGATCAACGCGCTTCCGTCATCCCCGCGCAGGCGGGGATCCAGCTTAAGGTGTGAAATGCAAGACCTGACCCCAGAAGCCCCCGCTTCCGTCATCCCCGCGCAGGCGGGGATCCAGTTTAAGGTG
>MDSW01087978.1_pt1 | contig 27756 bp, 21 predicted proteins | sample 811171 | NCBI WGS metagenome assembly MDSW01 (sample SAMN05326641, study PRJNA326480) | marine metagenome | isolation source: seawater | place: Atlantic Ocean: North West | collected 2012 | reverse complement strand
TCTATTAGGAACTTTAGAAAGTAAAGTTTTCTCACTAAGAGAAAAATATAACATTAAACGTGTTTACAAATTAGTTGATACTTGTGCCGCTGAATTTTCAGCAAAAACTCCATATTATTATTCAACTTTTGAAAGACCAATTATTTATTCTAATGGTGTGTCAAAAGTTGCCAATGAAAGTAATGTGAGTGATAAGAGAAAAATTATTGTTTTAGGTTCTGGTCCAAATAGAATTGGCCAAGGAATTGAGTTTGATTATTGCTGTGTTCATGGCGTACTTGCTGCGAAGGAGTTAGGTTATGAAACGATTATGATTAATTGTAATCCAGAAACTGTTTCAACTGATTTTGATACCGCGAATAAATTATATTTTGAGCCAGTTTTTTGGGAACATATTTATGATATTATTAATCATGAAAAACCTGAAGGAGTTATTGTTCAATTAGGTGGCCAGACAGCATTAAAATTAGCTGAAAAATTACATAAGTATGGAATTAAAATTATTGGTTCTAGTTTTGATTCATTAGATATTGCTGAAGACAGAGGACGTTTTTCAGAAAAATTAAAATCAATTGGAATTCCTTATCCTGAATTTGGTGTGGCTAAAACTGCAGACGAGGCGCTTAAGCTTGCAGATTCTTTATCTTTCCCAATTCTTGTGCGACCATCATATGTTCTTGGCGGACAAGGTATGAAAATAGTCATTAATCCAACTGAGCTAGAACACCATGTCGTTAATCTTCTAAAAAGTATCCCTGGCAATCACATTCTTTTAGATCATTATCTTGAAAAAGCAATTGAGGTTGAGGCAGATGCAATATGTGATGGTCAAAATGTATATATAATAGGTATTATGGAACATATTGAGCCCTGTGGAATTCATTCAGGAGACTCTAACGCTGTACTCCCAACCTTTGATCTAAGTGATAGTGTGATTGAAAAAATTACTAAATACACTAAGCAAATTGCACTGTCATTAAACACTATAGGATTATTAAATGTACAATTTGCTATAAAAGACGAAGAAGCTTATGTTATTGAAGCTAATCCAAGAGCATCTAGAACTGTTCCATTCATTGCAAAAGCATATAAAGAACCATATATTAATTACGCCACAAAAATTATGTTAGGAAATGCAACATTAAAAGATTTTGATTTTAAACCTGTTAAAGATGGCTATGCGATTAAAGTGCCTGTTTTTTCATTTGACAAATTCCCTAATGTAAATAAAGAACTAGGACCTGAAATGAAATCAACAGGTGAGAAAATATATTTCATATCTGATTTAGATGACCCTTTTTTTGTAAAAGTATACTCTGAAAGAAATCTCTATCTCAGCAAATAACAATATATGGTAGGTTTACTCAAATTTCTTTTCTTTGCTATATTGGCATATTATTTTTTTGTATTTCTATCTAGATTTTTACTTTCTTTTTTTTTAAAACGCTGGGTTAGTAAAATAAATAAAAAATTTAATCATCAACATAAAGAAAAATATCATGAGAAAAAAAAAGGTGAAACTGTTATTCAATATGAAAAAGACAGTAAAATTGATCCTGGTGGAGAATATGTTGATTTTGAGGATGTAGAAAATGAATAATTTAAGATTTAATTCTACACATTTCTATGCAATTTTATTATTTGCCTTGATTACAATCATATACTGTCACCCTGTTCTTAAAGGAGGTAAGATAAATCAAAGTGACTATAAACAGTTTTTGGGTATGTCAAAAGAAATAGCAGACTTTCGTGATAAAACTGGAAAGGAGGCATTATGGACTAATTCAATGTTCGGAGGAATGCCTGCATATCAAATTTCAGTTCACCACCCTAATAATATTCTTGTCCATATAGACAAATTTTTACAACTTTATTTGCCTAGGCCAGTTGGTATTATATTTTTATATTTTTTAGGGTTCTACATTTTTATGCTTTCTTTAAAGATAAGACCAGATTTATCTATTTTAGGAGCAATTGCATTTGGTATGTCTTCTTATTTTTTTATAATTCTAGAAGCAGGACATAATACTAAGGCGCACGCTATAGCATATATTGCGCCATCAGTTGCAAGTATGTTTTATTGCTTAAATATTAAAAAGTATAAATCATGGCATAAATTGACAGGATTCTTTTTAGCATTCCTGGCACTAGGACTTCATCTAAGAGCTAATCACTTGCAAATAACTTATTATTTGCTGTTTATTTTAAGTTTTTTTTGGTTTTTTTATTTAACACGTGCTATAAGATCTAAAATGCAATTTGATTTTATTAAAAAAACAATCCTATTTTGCTGTGCGGGTATTATGGCTATTGCAATTAATACAGGAAATATATGGTCTACTTATGATTATAGTAAATATACAATAAGAGGTGATTCTGAATTGCAATCAGAAAATGGAGAATATAGATCAGGGCTTGACAAAGAATATGCAACTGCCTGGAGCTATGGTAAAGTTGAAACTTTTAATATGTTATTTCCTAATTTTGTTGGAGGCTCATCTCATTCAAAATTATCTGAACAATCTAATTTGTTTCAGGCTTTAAGAAAAAATGGTGTTTCTAAAAAAGATAGTCGCAATTTCATTCAGTCAACTCCTTTGTATTTTGGTCCACAGAGCTTTACTTCAGGTCCAGTGTATATTGGCGCCTTAGTATGTTTGTTGTTTTTAATGAGTTTTTTTGTAATTAAAAAACCTGTGAAATGGGTTTTTTTATTATTGGTTTTATTCTCATTAATCTTAGCTTGGGGAAAAAATTTTCCTATTGTAACGAACTTTTTTTTAGATCATGTTCCACTTTATAATAAATTTAGAACTGTTTCAATGATTTTAATTATTGCACAGTTTGCTATTCCTGTTTTTGCTATTATGGGATTAAATCATTTTATTGAATCAAATTTAGATTATTCTACAAAGAAAAAAGCCTTAATTAGATCAACATCCATATTAGGTATTTTATCCCTTTTCTTTATAGTATTTAAGAATCTTTTGTTTGATTTTTCTAATGACTTAGACGCCCGATTTCCGGATTGGTTTACTCAAGCTTTAATCGCAGATAGAGTGCATTTATTCCAAATGGATGTTTTGCGATCAGTATTCTTTATTATTGTAGGTGCTTGTATATTATATTATTTTACTATTTACAAAACACATAATAATAAACGTTGGATATTTTCTTTAATTGCTTTATTGATTTTAGATATGTGGTTTGTAAATAAGAGGTATTTAAATTCAGATGATTTTATATCTACTAATAAAGTTAATCAACCTTTTGAAGCACAAAGTTTTGATAATAGTATCAAAAAGGATACGACGATTTATAGGGTGTATAATCTAAATGAAAGGATAGATCAAGGTGCAAGAACATCCTATTTCCATCATTCTATAGGAGGGTACCACGGAGCAAAACTCGGTAAATATCAGGAAATGATTGATATGCATATTAACAACGGTAATTTAAATGTACTTAATATGTTAAATACGAAATATATTATTGCTTCTGATCAGAATCAAAATCCATTTGTTCAAATAAATGACCAAGCACTTGGCAATGTGTGGTTTATTGATTCGATAAGATGGGTTAAAAATTCTAATGAAGAAATTTTGTCTTTAAATGAGATTAATCCTAAACACACTGTATCTGTTCATGCAAAATATGCATCAGATATTAATCAAGTTACTTATTCAAGTAATGGTGAGATTAAATTATTAAATTATTCACCAAATCGATTAGTCTACAGTAGTAGTAACCCCGAAATATCTTTTGCAGTTTTTTCTGAAATTTTTTATCCAAAAGGTTGGAAAGCATATATTGACGGGAAGTATGTAGAACATTTTTCAGTAAACTATATTTTAAGAGGCGTTATTTTACCTCCGGGGGATCATGAAATAATATTTGAGTTTAAACCTAAATCTTTTTATGTTGCTGCTAAGATATCTTTATTCGCATCATTATTATTAATAGTAACAGCTTTATTCTCTTTTGCAAGGTTATTTATTCATAAAAAATGAAAAAAATACTAATTATTACTTATTATTGGCCACCTAAAGGAGGAGTGGGGGTGCAAAGATGGCTTAAACTTTCTAAGTATTTATGTAAAGAAAATTATGATATTACAATTTATACAACAAAGGATGGGGTAAGTACTTTGGAGGATAGTACTCTAGAGGAAAGTGTTCCTAGTGGTTTAAATATTTTAAAGCACACAATTTTTGAACCTCAAAAATATTTTAAATCATTTTTTAAAAAACGTTTTTCATCGGATTTTTTATTAAAAAAAGAAACGGGTTTGGTGAATCAATTAATGCTATGGTTAAGAGCTAACTTATTTGTTCCTGATTCTAGATGTTTTTGGATTAAGCCTTCAATCAGTTTTTTAGATAATTACTTAAGAGAAAACCCTGTTGATGTGATTGTTTCTAGTGGTCCTCCCCATAGTATGCATATGATTGCTTTGGGCTTAAAGAATAAACATAATTTCAAGTGGATTGCTGACTTTAGGGATCCTTGGACTGGCATTGAGTATTTTGACAATTTACCTCTTTTATCTAGAGTTATTAAGAAACATAAAAAATTAGAAAAACAAGTTTTTAATCAGGCTGATTGCACGTTGACAGTTAGTCCATCATGGTCATTGGATTTTGGAAAAATGGGAGCAAAAAAAAATGTGTTTTTAACAAATGGATTTGATCCCGATGATTATACTCTCACTGCTTCTAAAAAAGTATTGTCATATTTTAAAATAGGTTATTTTGGTCTTTATAATGAATCCAGAGACCATGATTTCTTTTGGAAAACGATAAAAAAAATATGTATAGATAGTCCTCAGTTTAATAAAGATTTAAAATTTTTATTCTCTGGAGAGGTGTATCAAGATTTTTTTAAAAAAATTACATCTTACCAAATGCATGATAAATTTCAGTATTATAATTATTTAAATCATAAAGAAAGTATTGAAAACATGATGCAATGTGATATGTTATTAGTTTCTCAGGGAGATGAAAGAGCAATTAATGGGCGTATCCCAGCAAAATTATTTGAATATATTGGAACTAAAAAACCAATTTTAGCCATTGGTAAAAAGGGTAGTGACTTAGAAAAAATTATTAATAATATATCATATGCTTGGTTTGTAGAATTTGATAATATTACTTTGTTATATACTACTATTTTGGAAATTTATAGTTTACGCCAATTAGACACTAAATATAGTGACGATATTTCCCGTTTTTCTAGAGAATATCAAGCAAAAAAACTTATTAAGTTAATTGACGAAATATGATCAGATTAATGAAAAATATTTTGCATGAAATAATGCATTCGCAATATGTAAAGAATTTATTTATATTAACTTCTGGTGTTGGACTATCTCAACTTATACCATTATTATTACTGCCATTATTAACTCGTTTTTTTTCTCCTGTAGAATTTGGAGTTTTAGCCCTATTTCTTGCTATTGTTCAACTTCTTTCCACAACAACTACATTTAGACTGGAAATGGCTGTTTTACTACCCAAAAAAGATTCTGATGCAGCTATTCTATGTCTCATTTCTTTTTTTACATTATTCACATCGGTTTTATTAATTTCATTTCTTTTTTTAATACTATCAAGTTGTGGTGTTTTAGATAGTATAAAAAATATATTATTTAATAACAATGTTCATGAGTTATATACTCTCTTAATTTATTTAATTCCATTGGGTATTTTATTAATGGGTTGTTATAATATATTATATAGTTGGAATAATAGATTAGAGTTGTATAAAAACATGTCTTATTCTCATTTAGTTCATTCTTTTTTAAGTACCCCTCTAGCAATTGTGTTGTCCTTTTCATCACTTCAATTTATTGCATTGATTTTAGGCCAAATAATTGGTAGATTCTTGGCCTGTTTTTTGTTGATTAAAAGCTTTTTTAATATTATTAGTGAAATATCTAAATCTGACTTTCTTAATAAATCCAAAGTATTATTAAGTAAGTATAGAAAATTTATATTTTTTGAAACACCTCATTCAATTTTAAACTTTGTTTCTCAAAAATATATTATTGCTTTTTTTACAGCTTTTTTTGGTTTATTTACGGTTGGTATTTTTGATTTATCTGATAAAATTCTTGGTAAACCATTGGGTATTATTTCAAATTCGTTTAAAACAGTATTTTATAAACGTTTAACAACTGCAAAAGATAAAATTTCAATTTTTAAAAAATCAATTTTATTAATGACTGTTATAAGTTTTGTATTAACAACTCCATTTTATTTAATACCTGATACTTTTTTTATAGTATTATTAGGTCAAGAATGGTCAGATACAGGAAGGTATATTCAATTAATTTGTCCCTTACTTTTTAGTCGATTTGTTTTTAATGTTGTTACCCCTGCTATATCTTATACTTTACAGAATCATTTTTTATTAATTTGGCAAATTTTTTATATGATTTGTTTGGTTTTATTATTTAGTATTGTACAAGAATTTAATGTTGAAAAAGTATTGTTTGTATATTCAATTTTCGGAGCTTTAATGTATGTTGTATTAGGTTGGATAGCATTTTTAGTATTAAAAAAACATATTCAGAAATGAAAGTGATAGTTATTACACCTGCTTGTAATGAAGAATTACATTTACCGGAATTAATTGAGTCGATGGTGAATCAGACTATTCTTCCTTCTGAATGGATAATTGTTGATGATGGGTCTTTGGATAATACAAGTCATGTAATTAAAAAGGCTGCCATAAATCATAATTGGATTAAGTATTTAAGAAAAGAAAAGTCTAATTTACGTGCACCTGGAAGAAGTGTGATAGAGACATTTTATTTCGGTTTCAATGAAATAGATACATTGGATTATGATGTTGTTATTAAATTAGATGCAGATTTAGTATTACCTGTTAATTATTTGCAAACTATCGCCAATTATTTTCAAAAAGATCCATTTTTAGGTATTTGTGGAGGTGTATGTGTAATTAAAAATAGTAATAAAAAAACGATCGAAAAAGGAACTAATTTAGATCATGTTCGAGGAGCTATAAAAGCATACCGAAAAGATTGCTTTGAATCTATTGGTGGTTTGTTACATGCTATGGGTTGGGATACAGTTGATGAGCATCTAGCTAGATATAATAAATGGCGTGTCTTAGTGATACCTAATCTACACGTGCTTCATCAGCGTGCTACAAATAAGGAATTTGGTTTTTCTAAGGCAGCATTTAGAAACGGTAAAATGTTGTATTCAATCCGGATGGATATTTTTTTATTATTAGGGAATTGCCTAAAAAGATGTTTTAAACGCCCATATTTTGTGTTGTCAATAGCTATGTTTATGGGATATATTTTTGCTTTTTTCACAAAACAACCAAAAATAGTACAACCTGAATTGGGAAAATTTATTAGAAAATACAGATACAACAAAATATTACAACGTTTTTCAAATTAGCATTATTCAATGCGTGTCCAACTAGTTGTTTTACCAATAAAACTAAATCCTAAGTATCCTCTCATAAAGAGGTTGTCTTTATCCTTTAATGTTGCATTTAAACTGTAGGTTTTTCCACTTCTTGCATCATAGATGGTGCCTTCTCCCCATTCATTAGGATTTAAATAATTTAAGTCTTTAATAATAACTAATCCCTTTAATGGTTCTTTGCGTAAGTTCTTATCAGGATTCTCTTTATCTCTTTTAATGTCTCCGTCTTTTTCATATGGTTCTATTAGCCATACAATTTTACCTTCAAAAAAACCATCAGTATTTTTATATATTTCGACATGTGATCTTTTTTGTTCTTCTAACCAAACACCACAAATGTCACTTTTTTGAGAGAAAATAAGCATAGGTATTAGGAAGAGTATGATTTTAAAGTAGTACATATTAAAAGGCTCGGTTTATTCCAAATATAAATCTATTAAAACTCAACATCTCCTCACTATCTAATGGTTCATTCAAATAAAACGGTAAATCAAAACGCAGAACTAATGGTTTTGCATTAATTTGGCGACTCCACAGTCTAGATACTTCCCATGTAAAACCAATTCCGGAATCTATATATATGTCACTTGTTAGAAAATTTTCATTATCGCTAGTTTTTTTTCCTATCATACCGATGTCAGTAAAAACATATGAGTTGAGGCCAAAATAGTGTAAGCGAGGTATTAAATGAGTGAAATCAATTTCTGTATTAAAAGAAATTCCGGAGGTCCCTCTATAGAAAAGTTCGTTGTCAGGATTTGGTCCCACATCACTTACAAGTTCTTTCATTTTTCTTCCAGAATAACCTCTTAGATTTAGACCTCCTCCATAATGAAAATATGTATTTCCGTCATATAAAGCATTCCCACCGCCCCAGTCGTCAGGAATGAAACCAGCAGATCTAGCGTATTTATTTTCCATCATAGTTTCAGGATTGGCTCCTGACGCATACAGCATACTTTCGTATGGAAAATTACTAGCTGATCCATGGTTAAAACCAGCTTGAACAAACATACGTGTATTAATTTTAAAATCTTTAAAATGATTTTTATTTACTACTGACAGTGATATTGTAGAAAAATTATAGTCACTCAGTATAGATGATGATCTAAGACTTAGTGAAATCTTTCCAGTTCCATGAAAATTGTTAGACTGAAGTGGGAATAGATATTTATATCTGTGTGATGTTTGAATTGTTATATTTGTATTCCTTTTTCCTGCCTCTTGCCAGGTGTTTTCACCTATTAAATAATCTAAGTCATTGTCATCTTGTCTTAGAAACGAATTCATAGAAATATCTATATTATTCATTCCGTTAATATCTTTTATGTTATATCCTAATGATGAGTGTTTTAGTCCATCTAAATAACTTGTTGAAAATCGTATTTTACTGTTCTTAACGTATTTATTTAAAGAGTGTGAATAATTTACTCTGTAAGAGAATGCATTGTTTTCATTTAAATCTTCCTCATCAGTATTTCTTCCATAGCCTGTATTTGTCCATAAATTTGCTTGAAAAACATGGTGTTTATTTAAGTAATGTCCTCTAATATTTGGTCCAATTTTTACTCCATCAAATGCATTATACCATATGTCTGGTCTAACTAATACCTCATATTTTCTTAGGTTCGCATATTTTTTCACTCCCCAGTCTACATCTAAGTGCATATTCCCTCTGTAGTTATTGTCAATCATGTATGAATCAGCTAAACGTCCACTGACATCAATCATAATATTTTTAACTCCTGAGGGCACTTGTTGTTTAAATGTGTACTCCTTTTGAAGATTGCCATATCCAATCCATCTTTTAAGTAAGTAATCTCTTTCTTTATCTTCTTTTTTAAACCATGTGTTAGGAATATGGTAATGATACCTCAATCCAAATTTTGAGTCTATTGTAAGATCTATTGGCATTTGCATTTCACCTTTTCTTTCTATAGTGACTTCAATAGTATCGTTTCTAAGTTTTTTAACTTTTTTAATGGAGTAATCGATGTCTTTATTAGTGTCTAGCCATTGATCAAAAAACCAGTTTAAATCAACTTTTGTAAAATGAATGATTGAATTCCGAAAGTCATTTAAGTATGGGTGTGCCATTTTCCAAGTGTGGAAATAATTTTGCATTGCTGCTAAAAACAAATCATCACCTAAAACATATTGTAAGTTATATAACATAGCAGCAGTTTTTCCATATACATGAGTGTATGAACCTCTATGCGCTAAAGAACCTCCAAAATCGTGAGAGTGAGTGTTAAGTTGAGGAGTGTTATTGTCAGTTGCATCCATAATATATCTATAAAATACATCATCATCTTTAGCATTTAGCTGATTGGTGTGCGCATCATAGTATTTGTTTAAAGGACTTTTATTATTTTTCAACCACGCTATTCTAGCCAGTATATCTGTATTTTCATTATCAAGAATACTGTCGTTGACATAAGTTAAATCTCTCTCCATGTACTCTCCTTCAAGAATCTCAGTTCCCCAAGCAGTCAAAAATTGTGTAAAACCTTCATCTAATGCTGCACGATATGTTTCATTATTTCCTACCTGTCCAAAAAACCACATATGGGCAATTTCATGGATTAATAATCCTCTGTATCCAGGGTCTTTTCCTCTGTCTAAAGTAATCATAGGATATTCCATGCCAGATCTTGCATCTGCAACTATTATTTTATGATATTGATACATGCCAAAGTCTTCTGAAAACACTTCAATGATTCGTGACGCATAGTCAGATGCATTTTGCCATTTTGAGGCATGTTGTTCTTGTGCTAACGAATAACTTTTTATGCCGTTCCAATCTGTAACACCAATTCTATAGCTAGGGTCTGCAGTAAATGAAAAGTCATGTACATTTTCAGCGTGAAAGTTCCATGTTTTCTTTTTATTTGGGTTATATGTTATAATTGTTGATGGAGGACTATTATACTTTTTATGTGCAAAATTTTTAATATCTAATTTTTTCATTAATTCTTTTGGAAGTAACTCATCTCTGTTTACCATAAATCCTGTGGCTTCGACTATATAGTTCTCAGGGAATGTTAACTCTACATCAAAGCATCCAAAATCGCCATAAAACTCTTTTCCTAAATGTTGATCAGTTGTCCATCCAAACTTCCTGTCGTAAACAGATATTCTTGGGTACCAATGGACACCATTATAGTGTTTTTTCCCAAATTCTTCGTATACCTTCATGCGTCTTCTAACGTTACCCTCTTCTTCATTTCCACCAAAGTAAGTATCAAAAACAATATCTAATACTATGGATTCTCCAGATTTAAGAGGTTCTTTTAAGAACACTTTCATAATAGTATTATCGATTTCAATATCTAGGACTTCATCATTTGACTTTACACTTAAAATTTCAGTTCCTTTTTGTTTTAATTCATCAGGCCTATATATTGATTCCATTTTATTAGCTGTTCTAAACTTATCTAGATATGATTCAGGCTCAAAGGCATTTTGATATAAATGAAAGAAAACATAATTTAACTCATCGGGAGAATTATTTGTATAAGTAAGAATCTCATGACCTTTTATCAGGTTTTCAGTGTCAATAATCTCAGCTGAAATTTGATAATGTACATCTTGTTGCCAGTAGCCAGGATGTGGCATTTTATTTTTCCAATAATTAGGGTTATTAATGTCAGTATAAGTATTTGGAGGGAGTAGAGGGTTATACAGGTTAATTTGCTCTACACTATCTACAATAAGACTATCTGCTACCATCATCTCACCACTTATAGTGTCAAGACTCTCTTGTGAGAAAGTTATACTTATTAGGATTAAAAAGATAAATGGTACTAATTTTTTCATAGGCTTGTTTTTTTTGCACTACTAATATAACAAATTATCGAAGTTTTTGTTGTTTATATACATTTCATACTTAAATCAATACTCTTTACTGAGTGAGTCAATGCTCCTACTGATATAAAATTTACACCACAAAGTGCGTATTTTCTGACATTTTTAAGTGACATGTTTCCTGAAGACTCTAGAGGAATTTTTTGGTTTACTATTTTTACAGCCTTTTTTGTCTTTTCAATGCTAAAATTATCTAAAAGGATTCTATCTACTCCTCCAATCTTTATAATCTCTTTTAATTCGTGTAAATTACGTGATTCAACAATTATAGGAATATCATTAAGTCTGTTACTTTCTAAATAATTTTTGCATCTTGAAATTGCTTGCTTGACTCCTCCAGAAAAATCACTATGATTATCCTTAATCATAATCGCATCATATAAGCCGTTCCTATGGTTTTCTGCGCCTCCAATTTTCACGGCTTTTTTGTCAATGAATCGAATCGAAGGACATGTTTTTCTTGTGTCTAGTATTGTAACATTCAGATCTTTAATTTCATCAACAAACTTTCGTGTTTTAGTAGCTATTCCACTCATTCTTTGCATACAATTTAACACTAGTCTTTCACTTGCTAAAATTGCTTGTTGATTTCCAGATATTGAAAATATAATATCATTTTTGTTTATTTTTTGTCCATCTTTAACAATTGGCTTAAATATTAAGTTTTTATCTAATGTGTGATATATACTTTGAGCTATTTTTAAACCAGCAATAATACATGATTCTTTTGCTATTAATTTAGCTGTTCCTTTCTTTTTTTTATCAATACACGCTATTGATGTTATATCCCCTTTTCTAAGGTCTTCTTGAAAAGATGTTTTGATAAAATCTGAGAGGATTTGTTCCATAGATTGGTTATATTTAATATGCAATACAAATTACTAATATTTACTATAATAATGAAACTAAGATTTATCTTTTTGGGTAAGAAAAATTCAAAACCTTTTGATCAGAAGATATCTGACTATAAACAACGGTTATCTAGATATGTTAAGTTAGATTGTTTATCTTTTGATGATAGTAATCTTTCAAAATTAGAGCACAAAGTAATAAGTCAAATTAAGAATCATGACAAGCTAATTGTTTTAGATGAGAAAGGTGATGAGTTTAGTACCGTCAATTTTTCTAAATTTATTAATAATCACATTATGCAAAATCAATCATTAGTTTTTTTAATAGGTAATGCACATGGTGTGCCCTTGAATATTAGAAACAAGGCAAATTATTTAATGTCATTGTCTAAAATGACTTTGCCACACATGTTTGCTAGATTAATTATTCTTGAACAATCTTATCGTGCTTTTTGTATTTTAAATAATCATCCATATCACCATGAATAAATATATTTTTGCTTCATTCAATAAACATAAATTAATAGAAATATCTAATCAAATAAGTAATATTGATATACAGAGTTTATATGATTTAGGTTATACTGATGAAATCATAGAATTTGGTTCTAATCTTCAGGAAAATGCACTTATTAAAGCGAGAGTTATATATGATCGGTATAGTATTCCTTGCATATCTGATGATACAGGATTAGAAGTACATGCTTTAGATAATGCTCCAGGTGTTTATTCGGCACGTTATGCAGGTAAAAATGCTACTGCTGAAGATAATGTAGAAAAGTTACTTATCCAGATGAAGAATATTAAAGACCGTAGAGCTAGATTTAGAACAGTTATATGTTTAAAAAATTCACAAGAAGAAAAATTTTTTGAAGGAGTTGTTGAAGGAGTGATTAGTGATATTGCAGTAGGGAAAAGTGGATTTGGATATGACCCAGTTTTTCGCCCTAATGGTTATAGTAAAACTTTTTCTGAAATGTCTTTAGAAGAAAAAAATAATATTAGCCACCGAAGTAGAGCAGTTGCAAAACTTGTTAATTACTTATCCTCTCAAGTTCTGAACTGATAAAGTCTGTTATATTAATATTCCCACACTTTAACATTTTCGGGACTATACTTTCTTTTGAAAATCCAGGAATACTATTTATTTCAATAATATATGGAGACTGATTGTCGATTATGAAATCAATACGAACTATGCCTGATAGTTTTAGTTTTTTATAAACTTCTTTTGAGGTTTTAGCTATTTTTTTTTCAATTTTTTGATCAAGATTTGCAGGTGTTATTTCTTTGGATTTTCCATGATACTTAGCGTCATAATCAAAAATGTCATTTTCACTAATAATCTCTGTTATTGGCAACGTTTTTATAGTTTTTTTACTATTAAATACGGCACATGTTATTTCTCTACCTTTTATAAATTGTTCTTGAATAATATGTCTGTCATATTTTTTTGCTTCATATATAGCTTTTTCTAGTTCATCATCATTGTGCACTTTGGTAATGCCAAAACTTGATCCGCTACATGCTGGTTTAATAATACAAGGAAATTGAATATTTTTTATTTTTTTGTCCTGAATGATTTCAGACTCAGGAACCATAAATCCTAACTTTCTTAAATGTGTGTTGCATTTGAACTTGTTAAATGTTAATTCTGAAGTGCTAGTATTGCATGATGTATACGGTATATTAAGTTGTTCGAAATAACTACAGAGTTTTCCATTTTCTCCAGGATCTCCATGTATAATCATATAGACTTTATCAAATTGAATTCTATTTTGGTTTAATATAAATGAAAAGTCTTTGAGTTGGATGGGAATATTTTTATTATAATCAATGACTTCAAATTCATATTTATTGACACATAATACTTTATATGGCTTATATAGTGTTCTATCAATATACTCATAAATTGTTTCAGCACTTTTTAAAGAAATTTCTTTCTCTTTTGAACTGCCTCCCATAACAATTGCAATATTTTCCATGACACATGTAAGATATTAAACTATTTAAATATAGAATTTGTTTTTTTAAAAAATAGTATATTCTTTAATAGAGAATAAATATATTTGATTTCAATTTAAGATGAAATTATGCAATTAAAATATCGGTTTTTATTTTTTTTATTTTTTTCTGCAGTTATTGTATTTTTTTTAATTGTGAAAACCATAGATTTTAGTTTGAAAAAATATACTCGTCATAATAGTATTATTCATGTCCCCTCTCTAATTGGATTAAATTTAAATGAAACTGAGGATACCTTAAAAAAAATTGATTTGCAATATGTTATTTTAGATTCAGCTGCCTATAATCCTAATTATGATCGTGGATCTATATTGTCGCATCAACCAAAGGCAAATTCCCAGGTTAAGCCTGGTAGAAAAATTTATTTAACAATAAATCCTATCACTGTAAATTATATTCCATTACCTTATTTAACAAATAAATCATTAAGACAAGCAATAAGTTTACTAGAGAATCATGCATTTAGAGTGGGTGATTTACACTATGTAGATTATTATGCTAAGGATGTTGTTAGGTTTGCTAAAGTGAATCAAAAACAAGTTAGCTCTATCGATAGCTTGCCAAAGTTCACTATTGTAGATTTATATGTAGGAAATGGCTATGATAAAAATATTATTATTCCTAATTTAATTGGACTTGAGTATAATGAAATTAAGAGAAAATTAAATTATAACTCTCTTAATTTAGGATCTTGTGTTTTTGCCAATAATATTACAGACACTGCTACAGCTATCATATATAAACAGGATCCTGAAGCTAGTAATAGATTAGAATTAGGGTCTTATATTAGTATTTGGCTTAAAGACTCTTTAAATTAATTAAAAATGGAACAATCTGATAGTGATTCTTTGTATGAGCATCATTTTTTTGAAGTTGAAAAAAATCATGATTTAATTAGGATTGATAAATTTTTATTACTCAGATTACCAAATACTAGTAGAACTAAAATTCAAAAATCTATATCGTCGGGCTATGTTTTTTGTAATAATAATACTGTAAAATCAAATTATAAAGTCAAACCATATGATAAAATTAGTATTCGTTTTGAATATGAGCCATTCAATAAAGAAATTATTCCCGAAGATATTCCCTTAGATATAGTTTTTGAAGATAAAGATATTGTAGTCGTTAATAAAGCTAGTGATATGGTGGTACACCCTAGTTATGGTCATTATACAGGGACTTTAGTTCATGCACTTTTATATAAGTATAGTGATATTAGTCAGTCTGCGGATAATCAAAGGCCTGGTCTGGTGCATAGGTTAGATAAAAACACTACAGGTTTAATGGTCGTGGCAAGAAACAACTTTTCATTAAACTATCTTTCAGAACAATTTGCATCTAGAACAATTAAAAGAACCTATTTAGCCTTGGTTTGGGGAGACGTTAACGATGATGCTGGTACTATAGTAGGAAATATTGGAAGAAATAAAAAAAATCGAAAATTAATGGATGTTTTTCAAAATTCAGAAGAAGGAAAACATGCAGTTACTCACTATAAGGTGATAGAACGTTTTAGATATGTGACACTAGTTGAATGTCAATTAGAAACGGGAAGGACGCACCAAATTCGTGTTCATATGAAACACGTAGGACATCCTTTATTTAATGATTATGATTATGGTGGTGATAAAATATTAAGAGGAACTACGTTTTCTAAGTATAAGCAATTCGTTACAAATTGTTTTAAAATTTTGCCTCGTCAAGCACTTCATGCTATCCAATTAAGTTTTATACATCCTAAAACCAATAAAAAGGTTTCTTTTGACTCTAATTTACCACAGGATATGGATAGTGTTATTTTAAAGTGGAGAGGTTACGTGAATAACCAAAATTTATTACAATAATCGATTTATGCTAACAATAGGAATATCCCTGCTAGGAAATGTATATTCATGTTGAGGATCGGGTTTTAGGCCTGTTTCTAATGCAATTTTTAAAAACAATTCATATTCAATAATGTATTGGTCTGAAAAGCCATGAGTTGCGTCATATGCAGTTATTGCATTTTTCCCAATATTTTTAGCAGAAACTGCGGGGTCAATGGTATGTAATTCTACTATTAGGAGACCATATTTTTTTAAATACGGTGCCCATTTTGCAAAATGTTCTTTTAAGTTTTGTTCTAAATCTTTATTTTTAATTCTAATTCCTTGATAGCAAAACGAACCTGTTGAGTTACTAATTTTATTGTAGTTTTTTTTAGGAGCAGTGTAAATTCTATTATGATCTAAAAAAGATCTTACGTTTAATAAGTCACTAAGTTGTATGTCATGTTTCTCTTTTAATTTTTTTGCTAAGCTATCAGGGTCACTAATATCACCAAAAGCAGTTTTTGCCCAAATATCTGCTTTATTAATTGTTTCATTTGTGGCTTCTAAGGCTTTATAATTAAAATCACTGCCCACAATGAATAATGGGTTTGATTCTAAATATTTTCCTCTTTTAGTTTTATAATAGATTAAATCAAAAATATGTTCAATTAACTTCCCATTTCCACATCCAATGTCTATAAAACCTTTTGGTTGGTGTTCAATAGGTAAATTGAATAGGTCTATAATGATTTGATCAACTTTTTTAAAGTATGTGTGGTGTGCTCCTCCACTTCCCCATACATTCATACTTCTGTCAACATGTGTTTCTTCAGTAGAGTTATTTTCCCATCTATTTGAATTATCACCATAAAGTAAATGGCTAATATTTTTTAATGTTGGCAAATAAGATACGGTTACACCATAAGAAGTAACACGTTTTAAAAGAAAATTCCCATATTCACTGATATTATTTTTAACGTCAATAATACCAACATGATAAAATAAATTCATCAGAATTTTACTCCATTCGTTATGAATATTTAAATTTAATTCATGCCCTATTTCAACATTTGTAAACATTTTTTTTCTTGCCAAACAAACTAAAATTGGTGCTACAATTATTCCTTCAATATGTTTTTGCCAATTAAAATCAAAATCTACATTTTTAAAAATCAGTTTATTTTGTTCTGTGTTATGTATGTAATTACTTATTGTTTTTGCCAGAATAGAATTGTTTATTTTATCGGAATCAGTGTCATCACAGATATTACTATAATTAATTTCATTAGCGTATAAGGGAGCGGTAATTTTATATTTATTTGCTATGTTTAGTGACATCCATTTTTGAAGCTTAATGTCTTTAAATATAATATCTTCATTTACATGTTCTTGTTCTAAGATATTTTGTGAACACAGCAGTCTCAATGCGACATTTAAATAACCTTCGTTCGCTGAAAATCTATTACTTAAATCAGATAATTTGCTTTTTCCATTATTTAAGATATGATTAAGAATCTGTTTTTTTTCTAATTCTAGAATTGTCGGAATTAAAACAATGCCATCTAGATGATGAAATAAATTCGATAACAATAAACGTTTTTTTTCTTTTGAATCCATAATAATGTTTCCAAATCTAATATTATTAACTTAATTTAGCATTATGCATACTTATAAATACATCATTTTTATAGTTTTTTTTATTATTTCTTGTGAAAAAAACAATTCTATTGTTGATAGTGATGGACAAGCATACATTTCACTTTGTGGTTCTGGAGAATTAAATAGTAAAACATTATCTGTATTATCTTTTAACAGGTTAAATGGAACATCTTTAGGCAGTTGCTCTCAAGTTATCGAAGAATTACAACCTGATATAATCGGCTTACAGGAATCCTATGAAATGGGAATACATATTGCTGATAGATTTAATTATTGTTACTCAGGGAATATCAATGAAAGTGTCGCTATCTTTTCTAAATACCCTATTGAGGTTATTAGTGATATACATTGTAGAATTTTTTTAAATGAAGCTGTTTATATTAATTTTTTCAATGTGCATCTACCTGCATATCCTTATCAACCTTATGACATAAGAGATACATTAATTACTACAGCGTCTCAGGCAATTTATCAAGCTGAACAGGCTCGTGGTATAGAGTCTTCTCAATTAGTTTCTGAGTTATCTTTTTGTAGTGAAAATATGCCTATTATTGTTACAGGTGATTTTAATGAACCATCACATTTAGATTGGGTGTTAGGCGCAGAAAATCCCATGTCTTTTTATTTGCAAGATGATATTTCTCAATTTGTTGTTAATTGGCCTACGTCAAATAAAATGCAAAATACTGGGTTAATTGATGCTTATCGTCATTTATATCCTAACCCAATTAGTAACACCGGTTATACTTGGACACCAAATATTTCTTTAGGAGAAGTACATGATAGAATTGATTTTATTTATTTTAATAACTCTTCATTTCTGGACCTTGATTTAGTTAGTATTGTAGGGCCGGATGATGTGTCTGATGTTATGATTGATAATTATGAGTCTGACCACAGAGGAGTTTTTGCTGTTTTTAACATTGATTTATCTAATTTGAATGTCTGTAAATTTTGTAATTCAAGTAGTTGTTGTTCTGATATTGGAACTGAGAATTGTTGCTGTTTTCCTTAGTGTTTTTTATTTTCTGAATAATTTTAGTCCGAAAGGCAAGATTAATAATAAAAACAAAAACTTTTGTGTTAATAATCCTAATACAGTTATAATTAGTCCAAAAATTAATATGAGATTATAGTTTTTTTCTTGCATGTTGGGATTATTGAATTTAATAAAATTATATATTTGAGTTTAAATTGTAATAATTTGGCTAGAAAAAAAAATATTAGAAATAAGTTAAATAACATTATTTTCACAACAAATGGTCGATCTGCCTACCTTTTTGATGTATGGCTTTTGATATTTATACTTTTGTCTTGTTTTGCAGTAATTCTTGAGAGTGTTCCATCTATAGCAGCAAAATATGGCACTTTATTATTCTTAATAGAATGGTTTTTTACACTAGCATTTACAATTGAATATTTTTTAAGAATTTATTCTGCTAAAAAACGTTTGAAATATATATTTTCATCGTGGGGTTTAATTGATTTTTTAGCTATCATGCCAACTTATCTCAGCACTTTATATCCACCTCTTGCTGTTCTAATTGATATTAGAATTCTACGTTTAATTAGGGTTTTTAGAGTGTTCAAGCTTAAGAAGTATGTTACTGGCGGTAACATGATGATGATAGCATTAGCAAAATCTAGACCTAAAATTTTATCTTTTCTTTTATTTGTTGTTTTAGTGTCAGTTGTTTTAGGGTCTTTAATGTATGTTATAGAAGGTCAAAAAAATGGATTTGATACTTTGCCAGATTCAATTTACTGGGCTATTGTAACCCTTACAACTGTTGGCTATGGCGATGTAACTCCTGTTACTATTTTGGGGAAAATTATAGCGTCATTTATCATGATTTTAGGTTATGGTATTATTGCTGTTCCAACTGGCATTGTTTCTGCTGAAATCACCAAGGAAGGTGCCAGTAAATCAGAAGATTAAAATATGTATTTTAAAGAAATGTGGTAATTCCTTGGTGCTTGAACAAAATACTTATTACTGCCATCCCAATCTACAATTCCGTTATTAAAGTAGAAATTATCAGTTATATTATTAATGAATAAAGTTATGTGTAAATCAATTAATTGATAATTAATTGATCCGTTGAGTAAAATGTACTCATTTATAGATTCGGTATTTTCAAAATTAATGTATGAATTACTTTGATAACGGGTGTTTAGACTTACTGTAAATTTGTTTTTAGCTATAATGACTTCTTGGTTAATAATGAAGGGTGGTGAAAGAATTGGAATAAATTCAACATTTTTTTCCTTTATGATACTATAATTATATGAAGAATTATTAACCAGCGTAATATATTTACCTACTTTATAAGAAGCATTTAATTCTATTCCAGTTCTACTACTTTTTTCTACATTACTAGTTAATGCTAGACCATTAGGTCCATACGCTCCATTAAGTACACGTTCATTTTTAAAGTCTAATAAATAATAATTTATATTAAAATCCAATTTTTGTGAGTTATGTCGAAAACCAATTTCAAAATCGGTTACTTTTTCAGGTTCAATACCAGAAATTAATTCATTACCACTATCGGATGTTAAATTACCTAAGGAATCACTTTCTGCTAAGTATGATAACACATCATTCCCATAAAACATATCATATCTAGATGGTTCACGACCTGTTTTACCTATATTAGCATAAAGTATACTAGATTCCCTTAACTTGAAACTTATTCCAATTTTAGGATTTGAAAAACTCCAAGTTATCTCATTAAAGTCTATATTACCACTGTAATTAAACCAGGACTTTCGATATTGAAGATCATAAAATAATAGTAGAGAATTAAGTTTGTATTCAGTTTTTTGAAAGAGGCTGATCTCTTTTTTATATTTAGTGTTTTCATTCCAGATTTCACCAGAGTTCATGTGACTCTCAGTAAAATTATTAGTATATGAATTTACATGAAATCCTGACGTGATATTAATTTTTTCATTATTAAAATTATAATTGCTATAAAGACCGATTAAATTGGATTTAACGGTGTTTCGAGAAACATCATCAGTTGTTGACTCAAATCCATAGTAATTTGGCAAATCGAAGTCCCACCATCCGTCAGCAGACACATGGTAAAAGCTAGACTTAATCGTGCTTTGTTTTGTTGGCATTAAGGTGTTTTGTAATTGTGTTATTTGTTGCGTGAAATTATCTTTTTCAAATTCAGAATTTGCATTAAAAGTTCTATCACAGTTTATATCTCCTTCAGAAACTGCCATCCATGCTAATTCATTTTTTTGTTGTCCCAACAAGTAGTTAATTTTCCAAATAGATTTATCCTTAAATATTCCCCCACTGTAAAATAAAGAATGAGAATTATTTGACGAATGTTGTTTAAATCCATTAGACATAATTTTAGAAAATCTCATATATGAACCGGTTTTGAAATTAGAGTATTCTCTTCCTAAAAAAGTATCTTTTAAACCTGAATTATAGCTACTATAGGCTCTCATAGTGTTAAAGGATCCATAATCTATTCCAACAGCTAACTCTTTTGGAGAAGATAAAATAGGTGTAAATAACTCTATACTTCCAGCGTAACTCGCCGAACCATTTTTTGATGTGCCAACACCTCTTTGAATTTGTATACTACTAATACTATTTAAAATATCTGCAAAATTTGAAAAATAAAATGCTTGATCAGCAGGATCATTTAGTGGGACTCCATCTAATGTTATATTGATGCGGGTTTGGTCAATACCTCTTAGTCTAAAGTATGAGTAGCCTTGAGAATAACCACAATCTGTATGAGATACTATTGAAGGAAAATTACTTAAAAATAATGAAGGTTCTTGGCCAATGGATTTTAGTTTAATTTCTTCAAGACTAATATTTTGATAAGTTACAGGAGTCAGTTCGGAAGCTTTGTAAATTAAATTTATTTCCTCTAATTGTTGAATTGAATCTGTTTTAAATTTATTTTGAGCATTTATGAAAGTACAAAATGCAATTGTTATAAATAGAATTTTTTTCATTGTACTAATTTTAAATTAATAATTCTTTCGATGAATTACCACCGCAAGTTCTGTGGGTATAATCTCAGCATTTAAGCACCCCCAATGAGACTTTGCAAATATATTTATTTTCCAATACAAAAGTCTTGAAAAATAGAATCTAATAAATTGTCATTTGTAATTTCTCCTGTTATTTGGCCTAGGTATTCTAGACAATTTTTAATATCTATTGATAATAATTCTCCCGAAATATTTTGCTTTAATCCTTTTTTTATGTCACTTATGCTTTTTAACGTATTAATTAAAGATTCAAAATGTCTTTGGTTGATTATTATAATTTGATTATTAACATCTCCCCAGGCTTGAACTTTTGACATTATTGTTTCTAGAATAACACCTATTTTGTCTCCATTTTTTGCAGATATATTAATGATATTGACGTTTTTTATTGTTTTTAAAAAAATATCTTGTTCGTGTAAGTCATGTTTGTTAGCTAATACAATGAGGGAGTCATTATATTGCATCTTTTTTTGAATACTAAGAATTTCTTCTTCTGTTTCAACTTCATTAAATTCAGTCTTGTCAATCATGTATAAAATAAATGCAGATTCACTAATTTTTTTATATGTTTTAGATATTCCAATTTTTTCAATCTTATCTTGAGTATTTCTCAATCCTGCAGTGTCAATAAACTTAAATTTATATCCGTTGATAACAATATTTTCCTCTATTGTATCTCTTGTGGTTCCCTTAATATTGGAAACGATTGCTCGTTCTTCATTAAGAATTTGATTTAATAATGTAGATTTTCCAGAATTAGGAGAACCAACAATCGTTATAGGTATACCATTTTTAATAACATTCCCAAGCTTAAAAGAGTTAGCTAGTTTCGATATTTTATCTTCAATATTATCTATTAGATTTAATAATTCTTCTCTGTTTGCAAACTCTACATCTTCTTGACTAAAATCAAGTTCTAGTTCAATAAGTGCTGCAAATTTGATAAATTTCTTTCTAAGGTTTTTAATTTCATCTGAGAATCCGCCTCGCATTTGTTTCATTGCAATTTTATGAGATTGCTCATTTTCTGATGCAATTAAGTTAGCAACTCCTTCTGCTTGAGATAAATCTAATTTGCCATTTAAAAAAGCACGCATTGTAAATTCACCTTTTTGTGCAGTTCGACAACCATTATCTATTAATGCTTGAATAATCTTGGATTGAATATATGCAGAACCATGACATGATATTTCTACCATATCTTCTCCTGTGTAGGATTTTGGAGACTGAAATGCGGTTACAAGAACTTCGTCAATACTTTGATTTTTGTAAATTATATTCCCTAGAATCACTTTTTTTGTATTCTTGCTAGATAATTTATTTTTATCATGGGCTTTAAATAACTTATTAATTATCCTTATTGATTTTTTTCCTGATATTCTGATAATTGATATGGCACCATGTCCAGGAGCCGTTGAAATCGAACATATTGTATTATTATCCATGGGTTAAATTACTTATAATATATTGTACAAATTTAAATTATTATAATTAGTTGATATTTCATTTTTAGTTGATTTATTTTCTATGTTTGTTGTTATTTAAAAATAACAACTAAATTTTTCAATTATGAGTGTTTTAATTAATGAGAAATCTAAAGTATTAGTACAAGGTTTTACAGGCGGAGAGGGCACGTTTCATTCTAAAGAGATGATTGACTATGGAACTAATATTGTTGCTGGTGTGACTCCTGGAAAGGGTGGCTTGATTCATTTAGATCGCCCTGTTTTTAATACTGTTTCAGATGCTTTAGATAAATTTAATGACATTGATGTGTCGATTATTTTTGTTCCACCACGTTTTGCTGCTTCTGCAATAAAAGAGGCTGTGGATTCTAGTATTAAAGTAATAGTATGTATTACAGAGGGTATACCAACAAAAGATATGATCCATGTTAAATCTATTTTAAAAGATTCAAATTCTACTTTAATTGGACCTAATTGTCCAGGTGTCATTACTCCTGGAGAAATTAAAGTAGGTATTATGCCAGGATTTATTCATAAGAAAGGAAATATCGGTGTCGTGTCGCGTTCAGGAACATTAACTTACGAAGCTGTCGATCAATTGACGAAAGTTGGACTTGGTCAGTCCACCTGTATAGGTATCGGAGGAGATCCTGTTATCGGTACAACGACTTGCGATGCTGTTAAAATGTTTATGAAAGATAACTCAACAGATGCTATTGTTCTAATAGGTGAAATTGGTGGGCAGATGGAGAATGAAGCGGCATATTGGATTAAGGAAAATGGAACTAAACCTGTGGTAGGTTTTATTGCAGGCCAAACTGCACCTAAAGGTCGTAAAATGGGACATGCTGGAGCTATTGTTGGCGGTAAAGATGACACTGCGTTTGCAAAAATGAAAATTATGAAAGAGTGCGGAATTCATGTAGTTAAATCACCAGCTGATATTGGTGAAAAAATGAAACAAATTTTAGACTAGTTATGAAATTATTGAAAAATAAAACGATTGTTGTTACTGGTGGTTCTAGAGGTATTGGAAGATCTATTGTTTTAAAATTAGCTGAGCATGGTGCTAATGTGGTTTTTACTTATGTTTCATCCTCTGAAAAGGCGAATTCTGTTGTTGAAGAGGCAGAAAAAAACGGAGTCAGCGTTACTGCTTTTAAATCAGATGCTTCAAAATTTAAAGATTGCGAATTACTTATAACTAATGTTATAGAAAAATTTAATCAAATAGATGTTTTAGTAAATAATGCTGGTATAACAAAAGATAATTTGTTGTTACGTATGAGCGAAGATGATTTTGACTCTGTAGTGTCAATAAATTTAAAGTCGGTTTTTAATATGACTAAACTTGTTCAAAAAAACATGTTAAAAAATAGGACTGGCTCAATTATCAATTTAAGTTCTATTGTGGGTGTAAAAGGGAATGCAGGTCAGTCTAATTATGCTGCTTCTAAATCAGCAATTATTGGGTTTTCTAAATCTATCGCTTTAGAGTTGGGTTCACGTAATATTAGATCTAATGTTATCGCCCCTGGTTTTATAGAAACTGAGATGACCCAAGGATTGGGTAGTGAGGTTTCAAAGGAATGGAAAAACAATATACCACTTAAAAGAACCGGAAGTGTTGATGATGTTGCAAATGTTGTTGTCTTTTTAGCTTCGGATATGTCATCATATGTTACTGGACAAGTTATCAACGTATGTGGAGGCATGGCAACTTAATTTAGTCTTATATACTGTTTTATGATCATTGGCGCATCAATTATTTATATAATTATATTTTTTATAATAAGTATCTTCTTAAGTTATGTTTTATATAATAAAAAGGAAGGGTTAGTTGATGTGCCTAAATACATAGTGATTATTTTATTTTTTTTAAGATTTTTGACCTTTTTCGTCTTATTCTGTCTACTTCTTAAACCATATTTAATTCAAAAAGATAAAATAATTGATCAACCGTTACTTGTTTTTTTACAGGACAATAGTACTTCTATTGTTTTAAACAAAGATTCTACATATTTTAGAGTAAATTATAAGAGTTATTTAGATTCTTTATCAAAATTGAAAAATGTAAATATTGATGTTATATCTTTTGATGATCAAGTAAGAGATAAAGTTGATTTTACTGGTTACTCTACGAATATATCATCTGCTATAGATGATATATCTAATATTTATTCTAATCTTAATGTTGGTGGATATATACTAGCTTCAGATGGCATATATAATCAAGGTTTCAATGCTTTATATTCTAATGTGGTATTGAACGCCCCTCTGTACTCGGTTTTACTAGGAGACACAACACATTACAAGGATGCTTTTATAAAATCAGTTCGCAGTAATAAAATCACTCATTTAGGCAATCAGAGTCCAGTTGACGTATTAATTTGTGCTGAAAAAATGAAAGGTTCGGATATGTTATTCGAAGTTTTTGACAATAATAAAGACCCTAAACATGTTCAGCCGATATATAGTCAAAACATCAAATCTACTAACAACCAGTATAGTCATAAGATACAGTTTTTTCTTTCTCCAGATGATGTAGGTGTTCAAAGTTATTTTGCCAGAATAAAGTCTCAAGAATTTGAAAAAAATATATCTAATAATTCTAAGTCATTTTTTATAGATGTTATAGACGATCGAAAAAAAATTCTTTTATTATTTACTTCTCCTCATCCAGATATAAGTGCCATTGTGGAAAGTTTAGAATCTTTTGATCAATATGAATTAGATACATATTGGTATTCTAAAGATAATATGGAATCTTTTGATCACTCTAATTTAGAAGATTATAGTTTGATAATCGCTCATCAACTATCAGGTTCAGGACAACTATTAGACTTGTCACTACATACACAAACACCTGTTTGGTTTATTATGGGTTCAGGATCGGATTTAAATCAATTTAATCAAATGCAAGATTTTGTCAAATTTCAAAATAAAACTCATAGTTTTGAGACTGTTAATACTACTCTTAATAGAGATTTCTCATATTTCTCTCTTAATGATTCTCTGGTAGAATTTCTGTCTTTTTCATCCCCATTCATCACTCCATTTGCAGATTTTGAAATAAGTTCTCTATCAGAGACATTATTGTACAAGAAAATTGGTTCGATCAACACGCAAAAACCTATTTTATTTTTTACTGAAAATGAGTCTAAATCTGCATTTTTATTAGGTGAAGGTATTTGGCGTTGGCGTTTAAACAATATGTACTTAAATAAGAATCACCGTCATTTCAATTCGTTGATTAATAAGATTATTCAAACTTTAATATTAGATGAAGATAAAAGTAGGTTTCATGTATCATATGAGCCTTTACAGCGATCTAATAATAGTATTGTATTTAATGCAGAGTTATATAATAAAAATTTTGAATTAACTAATATTTATGATGTGACTTTCAATGTCATTGATTCTTTAGGCCAGTCTTATACATATCAATTTAATACACTCGAAAACTATTATTTTTTATCAATTGACCTTCCGGAGGGTAAATATAATTTTATCGCAAATACTGAAATAGGTAATGAGGTATTTGTGGAAGAGGGAAGTTTTATTGTTGCTGATTTTAATCTTGAAACTCGAGAGTTAGTTTCTGATGAATTATTTTTATCGAACTTAGCCAGCAAATACAATGGTAAATTAATATCAAGAGATAGTATAGGTGAATTAATCTCCGATATAACTAATCCAAACAATTTTAAACCTAGAACATATTTAAATTATTCGTATAAGTCTTTGATCAATTTTCAAACTTTATTGGTGTTTATTTTAGTTAGTTTATTTGCAGAGTGGTTTATAAGAAGAAGATATCTTAATTATTAATTTTGTTCTTGAAAATATTAAATATAAATTAGCAAATAATATAACTTACAAAATATAGATTATGAACAATCAAAAATTAAATCCATTTGTTTTAGCTGCCTTATTCACTTTTGTTTTTGTGCTATTATTTGGTACTCGTATGACTTATACTGTTGGGCCAGGTGAAAGAGCAGTTGTGTTTAAAAGATTTGGCAAAGGTTTAGAAAAAGATAAGGTCAAAGATCAAGGTTTTCATTTTATTGCACCATGGAATGAAAAGTACATTTATAATGTCAGGATACAAGAAGATTTATCTCTTATGGATGCTTTAGCAAAAAATGGGTTAACAATTAAAACTGAATTATCGTATCGATATAAACCAGTTGACGATAAGATCGGTTATATTCATGATGACTTAGGATTAAATTATCATAAAAATATTATTATACCAGAAATTAGATCTGTAACTAGAGAGGTGATTGGAGAGTATTTGCCGGAAGAATTATATTCTACAAAACGAGAAGTCATTGAAGATGAAATTTATGAACGAACTAAGATGGCATTAGCTCAAAAAAATCTTTTATTAGACGCAGTTTTAATACGTGATGTGACTTTGCCGAAGACATTACAGGATGCTATTGAAAGTAAATTGAAACAAGAACAAGTGGCGGAACAGTATGATTTTAAGATAGAACAAGCAGAAAAAGAAGCACAAAGACAAATTATTGAAGCAGAAGGAAAAGCTAAAGCTAATAGAATCTTAAGTGCT